>Ga0255049_10001088_pt1 | contig 15437 bp, 12 predicted proteins | sample JV7_2_3_MG_FD_183615 | JGI IMG/M metagenome (GOLD analysis project Ga0255049, IMG submission 183615) | Seawater microbial communities from Jervis Inlet, British Columbia, Canada - JV7_2_3 | ecosystem: Environmental > Aquatic > Marine > Inlet | place: Canada: British Columbia | collected 2016-10-06
CGCCTGCCGGTGCGCCTCGGCGCTGATCCAGCCATTGCGCCGCAAGGCCTCGGCCTCTGCCTCGCCCTTGAGCATGCGCAGCGCATCGATGTGCGGGCTGATGTCCTCGAGCCGGTAGTACGGATATCGCTGGCGTAGCTTATCGACTCGCCAGGCGTCCTCCGAGGGCTGCGTCGCCCACGGGCTCATGAAACGCCGCGCCATGAAGATCGCCACGTCGCCTCGCGATTGATCGACCTCGGTACGCTCCGACAGGCGCACGTGCAGCGTCTGCTCAGCGCCCGTGCGCCGCCGCGCCAGAACTTCCTCCAGCGTGTAAATCGGCTGGATTGCGGCGAAGCCGCGCTCCTCCGTGGCGCCCTCGTCATAGAGCCAGTTCCACCCGTCGCGGCTCGCCTCACGCTCGGTCTGCGACGGCAGGAACAGATACGCGTCACAGTTTGATGCGTCGAGGAGCAGGATCGCGTTCAGGTCCTCGTTGCCGGTGAGGTAGAAGAAGTCGTTGTCCTGCCGAAACCGCACCCCGGGCGGAATCCGTGTCTTGCCGAATATCAGCACCAGACCCTCGTTTTCCACGGCATCACACACCGCGGCGCGGCGCTGGCTGAAATCCTCCGGTGGATAGCTGAAGCGCTGGGCAGATGCCTCCGGCACCCAGATCAGTGTAGCGATCGCTGCGAGACCGAAGATCAGCATCACTCGTTTCATTTGGGCTCCGGCTATTGAGAGTCCGGGGGCATGCGCACCCAGCGATCCAGCGCCTGCCTCACGGTGGCAGGGTCAGATGTGCCAACGAATTTCTGCCGGCCGATCCAGAACGTCGGCAGTGAGCGCACGTTCACCTGGCTGGCCAACTTCAGATCGCGCTCCAGATGCGCAGTGGTGGCGTCCGAAGACATGCACTGACGCAGGTCGTCCAAATCGAGCCCGAGTTCGGTCGCCATCGCCTCGATGGCGGGCAGCGATATGTCCTCCGACGTGAAGAGCTTGTCGGCCATGTCCTTGGCGACGTCTGTTTCTTCCACACAGATGTAGGCCCTTGCCGCACCGTCGGCACTGGTGTGCTGGGGCAGCGGCGAATGCATGTAGATCATGCGCACGTCGTAGTCGACCTCGGCGAGAACCTCCTTGAAGACCTCGTGTTGAAAGCGACACGCCGGGCATTCGAAGTCGAGGTACTCGACCACCGTGACGGGTCCCGCGGCTTTCTGCTCGCGGGCTACCGCGCCCGGGAGCTGCGCAGGCGTCTGCTCCACCACCGTTGCGGCCGGCGGCGCCAGCCACTGGCTGACGCCACCCAGGCTCAGCGCCACCACTGCCATCACGGCGAGAGCCGTGGCCTTCCGCGAGGTCAGCTGAGGCGTTGGGTCATCGCGAGACATCCAGGCCGCGACACCGGCGCCAATCGCGGCGGAATCCACCACCAGGCACAGCTGGCAGAAGGCGCCGATCACCAGCGCCTGGATGCCGACGAAAGCAGCTCCGCCGAGCGCCCCGACCACCGCCAGCGGCAGGAGCGCAGCGCGCAGCTGCGGCATGGCGGCGGCTGCCAGCAACGCAAGGAAGTAGATCACCCCCAGAACCGGCACCGACACCCCGGCGATCGACGAGTAGGCCGACGCCCGCACGACGTCGCAACCCCCACCGGCGGAGCAAAGAAGGCCGGCGGCGCTGTACTCGCCGACAAGCAGCGCACTGAAGGCCAACCCGACCAGCGCACACGCGAGGAGACCGTTGGAGAGGGTGCTGTTCGAGCTGGCTGCTGCGTCGTTGGTCATGACTTGGCCTGACTCATGTTGTCGATGCGCGGGCGGCTACTGTTGGGAGGTTGCCGGCGTCGCTACGCGACGCTTCTCGTCCTCCAGAGTATCAAGCGGCACCCCGTCGGTGATCCACGTCGGCGCAGGCTCGCCCTTGAGGTAGTGGCCGAACCACTCGAGGATACGACGGTGGTAGTCGGTCTGGTTGGCCTTGTTGCGGAAGCCGTGATCCTCGCCCTCGTAGACGAGCAGCACCATCTGTTTTCCGGCCCGGCGGGCAAAGTTGTAGAACTCCGTGCCCTGATCCCAGTCGACCACACCGTCTTCGTTGCCGAATGCCATCAGCAGCGGGGTCTCCATCTCGTGCACCTTGTGGATGGGCGAGCTGCGATGGTGAGCCTCGGGATCCTCCCAATAGGGCACTTCCATGCGCGCCTGGCCCGTCTCCCAGTGTCCGAGCTCCGCCGCGCCCTGGTTCCAGTGCAGCTGCCCCATGAAACTCACGAAGTCGGTGAGCGGCGCCCCCGCCACCGATGCGGCGAAAGTGTCGATTCGCGTCGGCAGGTAGGCCGCCTGCCAGCCGCCCCACGAGTGGCCTATGAGGCCGACCCTGTCGGCGTCCACCAGTCCCCGATCGACAATCGCGCCCACGGCCGCGCGTACCGACGCGATCGCGCTGGCGCCCGGCTCCCGCCACGTGTAGACGATGTCTGGCATGAGCACGAAGTAGCCCTGCTGCGTCCACGCTGTGAAGTTGTAGTAGCGGCGCTCACTCGGCACCTGATACGAGTGGATCTGTGGAGCCAGAATCTCGTACGTGTACACGATCATCGGGTAACGCTGGCTCGGGTCGTAGTCGGCCGGATACAGCAAGCCTGCCTGCAGCGGGCGGCCCGACTCGCTGGTGAAGTTCACCAGTTCGGCGTGGGTCCAGGCGTACTCATCCTGGAAGGGGTTGGTGTTGGTCACCTGGCGCGCCCCGGCGAGCCCGACATCGCCGACGAAGTAGTCGGGTGAGTCGTCGCGCGCCTGCACCGTGTAGGCGAAGACATCGCTGTCACCCGCCTGCTGCAGGCCGGAGAACAGCTTGTCGTCCAGGACGAGACGTTCGGCGGATTCCGCACCGACATCGAGGCGTGCGTAGCCGCGCTGCTCGCTTATCTCATTGCGCAAGCTCATGAAGATCGGCGCGTCAGGGTCGAACGGATCGTCGCTGAAGAATCCTGCCTCCGGATCCACACGGGTCAGCCGGTGGATGGTCTCGTCAGCTCGGCCGGCGGTGACACGCACGGGTGCCGATCCGTCGAGGGCCGCGCGCCAGACGTCGAACTCGTCGTACAGGAAGACCGCCGCGTCGTCCTCGAGCCAACCGCCCGGGCCGAAGCCATACGGGGGCAGCAGGTCGGTCGGGGTGTCGTACTCCGCAATGTGGAAGTCGACATCGATGCCGCTGGTGAGATTCACGCGAACGCCATCGGCGACCCGGTGCGACCAGTAGTCCGCGCCATCAAAGCTGGCGATGTACTTGCCGCCGCCGCCCGACCACGAGTACCGCACTCGTTCGAGGAGCCGCTCGCGCTCCCCGGTTGCCCCATCGATCAACCACACGTCGTGGTACGGGCGGCCGAACATCGTGCCCCACGCGTAGGGCTCGGCGACACGCTCGACGCCGTAGTCCCAACCCGACAGGAGCTCGGCGCGCTCCATGAGATCGGAGCCGATCTGAACGACCTTGTCGTCGTCGAGATGCCAAATGGACAGCAACGTGCGCCGCGCATCACGCCGCTCGGAGACCTTCTGTGCCGGATAGAGACGAACGTCGGAGGTATGCCAGATCTGCATCTCGGGCAGTTCAGGCTCCTCTTCCCTCGTCTCGGCCTCGTCGTCACCCGCGGCCGGATCGTCGTCGGTGGTGCCTGTTCCCTCTTCTTCGTCCGCGTCGTCCTCGGCATCGTCGCTGTCGGTTGCCTCGGGTTCCTTCTCCTCCTCCGCCGGGCGCAATCCCAGCGCCAGCCGGGTGCCATCGTCCGACCATTCGAGTTCGCGATGCTGCACGACCTCGAGACCGTCTGGCACCAAGGCGCCGTGCGCGGCCAGTACTGCAGGAGCCGTCGCGCCACTATCCAGGCCCCGCCATGCCAGCACGTCGTAGCCGCTGGCTTCCTCGCTCGCCGCTTCGGCGCTCCGGTAGACGACCAGGTCCAAGGCGTCCTCGCGCCACGCCAGCCCTTGGTAGGCCGACCCGGAGGAGGCGAGCGGCATCAAGACACCGCTGCCGGCGTCGTAGAGCTGGACACCGTTGGCCTCATCGCCGCCGGTTGCCACGGCGATCGCCAGATACGAATCGGTTTCACTCCAGGAGTACTCCGACACGTTGCCGAACGTCATCGTGGTGTCGGCATGCAGGTCGAGAACGCGCAAATCGGCGCCCTTGCCGCGCGGTTCTTCCTGGGCATGGCCGAGCAGGGCCAGGAAGCGTCCGGTGGCGTCGAAGCCACTCGTGGCCACACGCTCGAACGTACGCTCCGAATCACCTCCGAGTTCGATCAGCCCGGCACCGAAACGGACCGGATCGCCTGCTTCCCGCAGGCGCTCGGACTCCTCCGGCGACACGCCGATGCGCCACTTCAGCCAGCGGCCATCCTCCGAGAACTCGGGACGCTCGCCCAACTCGATGACCCGGTCGACCGCATCGGCAGCGACCGCGCGGAGCCGAAGTTCCTGGCTCTCGTCAACACGGCGGATGGCGTACGCGATCCACGAGCCGTCGCGCGTGAGCGAGGCCGCGCCGAGCGACTCCCACTTGCCGTATTCAGCAGGGGGCACGGTGGGCTTGACCTGCGCCGCCAGCGGCGCCGGAACGGAGATGGCCGTGCCTCCGGCCAGTATGAGGACTGCTGCGACACCACGAAGTTCACGCAAGTACCTGGACACCTGTTCTCCCTGTCAGTGGGCGCCTGCTACAAGGGCTAGCTGGCGCATCAAGTCTTCATTGCCCTCGACATCGAGGAACTCGTCCCATTCGAGGTAGTAACCCTCCGGGTCGTAGCCGACGAATACCCGCACCCGGCCACTCTCGTCACCGATCTCGTCGCTTCGCCATGCGAAGTCGTCAAGACCCCGCATCCACTCGTACCAGGTCTCGATGTCGTCGACGATCAGCGACAGCGTGACTCCTTTGTCGTCGGTCGCCTGGTGCAGACCGCGCGATCCGTCGACGACACCGAGGAATCCAGAGGCCGACAGCGGGAAAGCCCAGGCCCATCCCTGGTCGACGATCGGCGGCGTGCCCAGCACGCGTTCATAGAACCGGTTGGTCGCGGCGGTGTCGCGGAAGTAGAGCCACTGCACGGTGGCCCGTACACCGAGTTCCGCCGGGCGGGTCGTCGCTGCGCCGGCGCCCGGATAGAGCGGCTCGAGCACGTCCAGCGCCGGCATCAGTTGCTCGTTTTCAGGATGCGGCTGAAAGCGCTCGAACTCCAGAAAGTAGCCCTCGGGATCGACCGCGACAAAACCAACGTGCGGGGCCTCCGGATCGACCTCGCCCAGCTCCCCACGCATGGGCACGCCGGCCGCTGTCAGATGGGCGTGCCAGCCCTCGACCTCGTCGGTCACGATCGCCAGCGTCGCCGTCTTCGGCTCGTCGGCCGAGTGCATCCCTTCCGCGGCGTCGACGAGCGTGAGGTAGGAGGCCGGCGCCACCCGCATGATCTTGGCGAAACCGTAGTCGGCGGCAGTCTCGAAACCCAGTACGTCCGAATAGAAGCGCCAGGCAGCCTCGACGTCGGCGTAGTAGTAGAACGCGTTCGAGGCAACGATCGCCGGCCGGTCTGTCGCGCCCGACGGCGTCGCCGAAGCTGCTCCCGCTCCAGCCGCGGACGGACGCGGTTCGTCCGCCTGGCCACATGCGCCGTGCACTAGAAGCGCGGCGAGGACCGCGCCGCGCACGAAGTCAGGACGTTTCACGGCTCTTTCCTCCGGCCAGGGTGACGGTGACCAACACCTTGTCCCAGATCCCGGGCCGGGCGTCAATCACGACCCGGTCTGAGTGTCCGCTGGCGATTCGGGGCCGAGGCCTGCTAGTGATCGCAGCAGGGGCACTGCCGACCACGAGAAGCGTCCCATCCTTCGCGGGCGATGATCGGCGTCATTGCAAGCGCGGCGACAGGGTCTGCCCACCACCAGCCAAGCGCTGCGTTCAAGACCAGCCCGCCCAACAGAATCGCTGACAGATAGGTGCACAGCATGGTCTGCTTGGCTTCGGCGTGCAGCGCTCCCGAACTCATCCCGAGCGCAACGCGTGCCTTGGAGCGCGCCAGGATGGGCATGACGATCACGGCCGCCGCCGCTACCACGATGCCCAGCGTGCTCTCCTCGGGGGCCGTCGCCTGCCAGAGAACCCTGATCGACTGATAGCCGACGTATGCGGCGAGAGCCAGGAAGCTGAATCCGATGATGCGCAATGCCACCCGTTCGCTCTGCTCGCGTCGGACGTGATTCGCATCCGAGTAAAGCCGCCACAACGCCGCGGCCGACGCCAGCATCTCGATCGTGCTGTCGACGCCGAAGGCCATCAGGGCCACGCTGCCCGCCATGACCGACGCGGTGAGTGCCAGACCTGCCTCGCCGACGTTGTACAGCAGCGTCAGCCACGTCAGGAACAGTCCTCGCCTGACGAGTTGGCGGCGCGCCTGCTGGGCGGCCAGGTCGTCCGCTGTCCTGACGTCGTTCATCGCCTGATACTACGCCCTGTGGGGGGCGAGGACCTGCGGCAAAGGGGGCGTGACTGGCGTCGCCGCTGTGCTATTCTTAGCGGTCTTCGCCGCTGCCTCGTAGATCCTCGCGGTTCGAGTCCGCCGCCTGAGCGAGGCCACACACGGCTCTCACGCAACAACGAGTTTGATCATGGCCAGGAAGTGCGCCATCACCGGCAAGGGACCGCGTTCGGGCAACAATGTCTCGCACGCCAACAATCGCACCAAGCGATGGTTCCATCCCAATCTGGTGACCAAGCGGATCTGGGTAGATGAGCTCGGCCGTCATGTCCGCCTGAAGGTTTCCACCAAGACTCTCAAGGCGATCGACCGCGACGGTCTGCTCCGCACCCTCAAGAAGAACGGCCTGCGGCTCACCGACGTCATCTAGTCGCTTGACGCCTGTGGCCACCTGGCCGGCAAGGTGCCGCCTGGTGGCCTTACCTGTCCGCCTTTGACGGATACCTGCGTCGCAGGCCTCGACGCGCGGGCACTCGCGGCGCAAGCTACGGGAACCGCCCGCGATTTCCGCTATCCGCCCGGGATTGAGAGTCGAGTTCTGATGCCTCCTCGTACCGCCGCGCTGTGCCTTGTGCTCGCCACGCTGCCCCTGTGTCTCGGCCTCGCCGGAACCACCGTGGCGCAGTCCAACGAAAAGGCGGCCGTCGAACGCGCTCTGCTCGCATTGCAGGCCGAGGACATCGACGGGCGGCTCTGGACCCACGCCGACCTGCGCGGCCGCATCACGCTCGTGGACTTCTGGGCAACATGGTGCGCTCCCTGCCTTCGCGAGTTGCCGTTCCTGAGGCGAACACGCGGACTATATGGCGACGAGTTCCAGATTCTGGGCATCAGCTTCGACACGTTCAGCAGTCGGGCGCTGAGCGCATGGATGGCCCGTGAAGGGGTGCAGTGGACCCAGATCCACGCCCGCCGCAGCTTCGACGGCGAGTTGGCGCGCGCCTTCCATATCGACCGGTTGCCAACGAACTTCCTGCTCGACCAGGACGGCCGCGTGCGCGCCGTGAACGTGCGCGGCCGCGATCTGTTCATCGAGATCGAGAAACTGCGACTGCCCACCACGAGCTACTGAGGCAAGGCTCGTGGCAACCGGAGCAGCGAGTCTGGGGCCGGCCTGGAGAGCGTCCCGGGCCGACCCCGTCGAGTCGCTACGGAGCGACTGACCTCTAGGGCCAGAGCCAGCCGAAGACTCCGGCGGTAAGCATGCCGTAGATGAGGCCATCGACAATGGCCTTCAGCGCGGACATCGGCTTGGCCCCCATCCAGATCACTTCCTGCCAGATCGCACCGGCATATCCCAGGAAGGCCGCCGTCCCGACGACCTGGAATACGTGCAGATAGTCGGTGCCCGGCGCCAGCGTGGCGCTGCCCATGTAGCCGGCGAAGAGGCCGACCACCACGCAGTAGAAGAACCAATGGACGAGTCTCTTGCCCATGTTCATCGGGCCTGCAGGAAAAACCGTCAACTTGCCTGCAGGGCCTTTGGCCCACTTCTCCTGTACCTCCGGCGAACTCATGTTGTCGGCGGGATTGTCGGCGCACGGGAAGACGTACTCGCCCGGACCGACACCGGCAGTGCGTAGCGCGTCGACGACATCATCCTCGTTCGGCAACTTGGTGTAGTCGCTGTTGTGCCAGCCGATGACCATGTGGATCAGCGAGCTGGCAATGAAGACGACGACGGCAGACAGCACGATGGGCAGCCAGAGTGCCGCTAGAGAGACCATCCTGACCTCCTTGGATCGATGAACGACGCGGATCAGCGCGCGGGGGCTCGGGCGGCAATCTAGCCGCTAGCGGCCAGATTGTGCAACCGCGACCGGTTGACCCGTCGACTAGCTGTCGATGGCGACGTGGCCGGGCTGAGCTGCCACGCGCCCGACCCAGCGCGCCACGCCCGGGCACTCGTCCAGGCTGAGCCCGGCTTCGTCGACGACATGCGTGTAGCCGTACAACGCCATGTCCGCGACGCTGTACGCACCGCCGACCAGAAAGTCGTGATCGCTCAGGCGCCGTTCCATCGCCGCCAACGCCCGTCTGCCGCCAGCTTGCCTGGCAGCGATCAATTCCGGGTCGGGGTTGTCGGCGAAGTGCAACAAGTACCGCGCTACCGCGATATTGGGCTCGTGGTCGTACTGCTCGAAGAACATCCATTGCAGCACGCGAGCGCGCGCCAGCGCATCGGCGGGCATGTAGGACGTGCCCTCGGCGAGGTAGCAGAGGATCGCGTTCGATTCGGCCAGCGTGGTCCCGTCGTCAAACTGCAGCACCGGGATGCGTAGCGCCGGGTTCTTGTCACCGAGGATCTCCTCGCGATTGCTCCGATCGACAACGCTCACCTCGGTGCGTTCGTAGTCGATCTCCAGCAGCGCGAGCAGCAGGCGGACCTTGTAGGCATTTCCCGAAACCGCGCTGTCGTATAGCAGCATGCGGTCAATTCTCTCCGAGCAACGGGCCGAGGCGACCGGCCATGGCTTCGGCGAACGGCCGCGTGTGCTCCAACCGGCCGAGGAAAATACGGATTACTGCCGCGAGCGGCGCCGCCAGGAACATGCCGACGACTCCCCAGAGCGTGCCCCAGAGCACTAGTGACATCAACATTACGACCGGATGGACATCGAGCGACTCACCGTAGATCTTGGGCTCGATGAAGTTGCCCATCGTCATCTGGATTGAACCGGGCAGTGCGATCGCCAGAACCGCGGCCGTACTGCTGAGCGCCGGATCGACCATGACCACCGGCAGTGGCAGTAGCGTGGCGACGATCGAGCCGACAGACGGGATGAAGTTCAGCAGGAACGACAGCAGCCCGAACATCAGTGCGTACTGCACTCCGAGCAACTGCAGAACCATCCCGACCGAGAACCCCGTCACGAGCGAAACGAGGAACTTGATGCCCAGGTAGCGTTGCACTCGGCTCTCGACCTCGGCCCACACGCTGCCTTGCGGACGGGCAGCACTGCGCCCGATCAGCAGGAAGATCACGAAGACGGTTACGAGGATGCCGTTGGAGAGGATATCGATCGCGGCGTTACCGATGCCTACGACGGCGCCGCCGACCTGGGCAGTGAGCTGGCCGATGAACTGACTGGCGTCGACACCGTTCGAATCGAGCGGCAGCCGGTCCACCGTGTCGGCGGCAAACACTCTGATCTGCTGCTGATACTGGCCCGCGTTCTGAATCATGCGGGCAACAGATACCGAAGTGATGATGCCCGCCAGAGCAAGCAGCAGCACGGCGATCATCACGGAGGTGACCACCGCTACCCCGCGCGGGAAACGCAGGCGCCGGATCTGGACGTCGATGAGCGGCGCCAGCCCCATGGTGATGAACAGAGCCAGGACGAACGGCACCAGCACCGCGCGCAGCACGTAGAGCACCGCCCCCGTGGAAAACACGGTGAGGAGGATCAGGCAGATCGTGATGATTCGCGTGTCGCGATCGGTCGGGCTCATGGCCTCGATTCTACGCGATCGGCCGATGACGAGACGTGGGCAACTAGGCGAGCGGCGGACGCCGCAAGTGGAAGTCCGTCGCCTGCTGATACGCGTGCGCTACCTGCAGAGCCTCGGCGTCCTGATACAGGTTGCCGAGGAACGAGATACTCACCGGTGTGCCGTCATCGCGGAATCCGTTGGGGACCACTACGCACGGCTGACCCGTGAGGTTGGTCGCGGCGACGATGCCCAGCCGGCGCGACGGCGCCACCACGACGTCGACCTCGCGCCACGCCTCGGCAAGCTGCACCTGGTACATCGCCCGCGCCCGGTTGGCCTGGATGTACTCCACGGCAGGAATCATGCGCGCCGTCCGGAAGCTGTTGGGCCACGCATTACCACCCTGTCGCGTGAGCTCGTCATCGCGCCCCGAGCGCGTCAGCTCGTCGAAGGCCGCCGCCGCCTCGGCGCTGAGGATGAAGCCGAGTGCCTCCACGGGAAAGTCGGGCAGACTCACCGGCCGCAGCTCGACTCCGATGTCCTGTCGCAGCACCCGCAGGGTCTCGAGATCGAAGGCGCGGTTTTCGTAGCGTTCCGCCGGCTCGAAAGCCGCTTCCAGGAATCCCACGCGCAGCTTCGTCACATCGCGGTCGGCGCTCCAGCGGAAGGGCATCGTGCGCGCAGTCGGATCGAGTCCGTCGGCGCCGTGGAGGGCGGCGAACACGAGCGCACAGTCTTCAGCGGTGCGGCACATGGGCCCGATCTTGTCCATGCTCCAGGAAAGCGCCATCGCCCCGTGGCGGCTGACGCGGCCGAACGTCGGGCGGAGTCCGGTCACGCCGTTGCGAGTGCTGGGCGAGACGATGCTGCCGCGTGTCTCGGTGCCGAGCGCAAAGCCGACGCACCCGGACGCGGTAGCCGAACCTGGCCCTGCCGACGAGCCGCTCGATCCCTGCTCGGAGTTCCAGGGATTCCGGGTCCGGCCGCCGAACCAATAGTCACCCATGGCAAGCGCGCCGAGTGTCAACTTGGCGACCAGGACCGCGCCGGCGTCATCAAGCCGCCGCACGACCGTCGCGTCGCCCTCCAGCCGCTGCTCGCGGTAGGGCGCCGCACCCCAAGTGGTGGGGTAGCCGTCCACGGCAAAGAGATCCTTCGCGCCCCACGGCACGCCGTGAAGCGGCCCGCGCACGTTGCCAGCCGCAATCTCTCGATCGGCCCGCTCAGCGGCCCGCTGCGCGCGTTCCGCCGTCGCGATCACCTGAAAATGCAGCTGCGGGTCGTACCTCTCGAGACGCTGCAGGTAAAGCTGAGTCAGCTCCGTGGCACTCACGCGGCGCGTGGCGAGGAGCCGGGCAAGCTGCGAGACGCTGGCGAACGCGAGGTCGTCGTCGGACTCCGGCCGCGGCAGCCCGCGCCAGCGAGTGGGCTGCACCCGATCGTTGCCGGTCGGTATGGGTGCATCGACTCCGGGCACGTCCGGCTCGAACAACAGCGACGGCGCCACCTCATTGCCGATTGCCAGTTGCCGGATCGCCGCGTACGCCTGCTGGTAACGAGCCAGGCCGGCGCGCATCATCTCGCGCTCGTCGCTATCGAATTCGAGGCCCGCGACGCTTTCTGCGGAGGCGATCATCGCGCCCGTTACCGGCGACTCGGGATCCTCCTGCATGCGGCTCCACAGAGCCTCGCCGAAACCTGTTCCAGCCAATCCGGCTGCGCCGAAGTACTCGAGGAGCTGTCGTCGGTCGATCATTCTGCCTCCGCGGCGACGAGTTGGGGTCTTCACCGGCACGATCGTATCAACGCAGGCCGGGCGAAGCGCGGGCGACCTGTGAGCTGGCCGCTCTCAAGCTATGTTGGAGACAGCACACTAGGTCGGTTCCCGAAGTTCGTGCGGCTGTGCTGGCGCGGCCACCGTGGCCGCGACATAGGCCGTCGCGGAAGCGGCCAGGCCCAGGGTAGTGGGAGACCAGAGAGCACGGCCGGCCAGGCCGAGGCCGTAGTGCCCGACCAGGTAGCCGGCAACGCCGGCCAGGAGCCCTGCCAGGCCGGCGGCACTACCGGGCCGACGCCAGAACAGGCCTCCCATGATAGGAACGAACAGACTGACCGTGAGCAGCGAGTAGAAGATCGTCAACGATGTGATCACGGAGCCGAACACGATCGCCATAATCGTGCCGAGCGCGCCGCCGGCGATCGCGCCGAGTCGCGCTACCCTCAGCACATCGCCGTCGCTCGCGCCGGGGTTGACGAAGCGGAGGTACAGATCCTCGGACAGTGACGTGGAAAGCATGAAGAGGGCGGCGTCGGCCGAGCTCAGCTCGGCCGAGAACACGGCCGCCAGGCCCACTGTCCCGATGGCGAGCGGCATCCCCAGAGTGAGCACGAGCGGTAACGCGTAGTCGGCGGCCTTGCCGACAAGGGAGGGGTCCCAGACGCGGGCGTACATGCCGAGGAGCACGGGAACGAAGGCGAAGGCGAGCAGAAGCAGTCCGGCTGCGCTGACGCCCAGGCGGACTGCCTTGACGTCGCGCGCGCCGTAGACCTTCTGCAGCAGCCCCGGTGAGATCATGAACGCCGGCACCAGAAACAGCGCGTAGTGCCAGCCTGGGGCGCCCGAGGACACGACACTGGTGACCCCAGCGGCGTCAGGCGCCGTCGCGAGGACGCCCTTCAGGCCCCCCGCCCTGGTCCCGGCAACGACCACCGCACCTATCAGGCCAGCGCCCAGCACCACGAGTTGCACCATGTTGACCCAGGCGGACGCCAGTAATCCACCAGCCGTGAAGTAGAGGGTCATCACGACGCCGGCGGCCAGGCAACCCCAAACGAGAGGCACGCCAGCAACCGTGTTCAAGATGAACGAAACCGCCACCAGCTGAGCCGCCAACACCGCCGGCGTTCCCAGCCACAGCATGAGCGTCGCTGCCACCCGGACGCGAGAGTCGTATCGCCACTCGAGATAGTCGCCCACGGTGAGAAGATCTTGGCTACGCGCCAGACGCCAGATTCTGGGGCCGACCCACCACGCCAGCAGCAGGGTGCCGATGCCCGCTGAGCCGACCCACCACCAGCCCGAAAGGCCATACTGGTAGCCTAGCGACGCGGCGCCTACGGTTGACCCTGCTCCGATATTCGCCGCCAGAAGAGTCGCGCCGAGCAACACGGGACCCAGGCTACGGCCAGCAACGAAGAACTTCCGGGCAGAGCCGACTCGCCGGCCGATAAACACGCCCAGCGCGACCAGCACCGAAGAGTAGGCCACCAGGAGTAGAAGCTGGACGTTCACCGGATTCGGCCAACCTGTGCTAGTGGACCACGTCGAGCGCCGCGCGGCGCTCAGTTCGCCCCAAGCCTAGCAGCAGGCGGCGGATTCTCCGGTGGGTCGCCCTGTGTGACCGTGGGCGAGCACGAGGTGCACCGGGTGCGGCCTCAGGTCCTGAGATCCAGTTGCCGCTCCGAGTAGTGGTTCCAGCCACAGGCCTGCTTGATCGCCATGACGTAGTCAAAGCCCTGCTGCGTGCGCGGCGACAAGGTCCGGTTGAACTGCGATGGCATGACGGCGTGCCCCTCCCACTCCTCGTTCCATGCGCCAACGCTGAAGATCGCCGGGCGCTTGGTGAGCGCGTTTTCACCGAATGCGCGCGCGAGGTATTCCCGCTCGTGAAAACGAATCATTTCCTTGAGGAAATTGGCGTAATCGATCCGGTTGCCATGCAGTGTGGGGACCTGGACCTTCGAGAAGCCGGCCGCGAAGCTCGGCACGATGAGCATCGGCCTGTCCGTGAACCGACTCTTGTGGGACATCGCGGCGTACGAGTTGCGCAGTACTTCCCGCACTTGAGCAATGTAGGGAGCGCGGAGGTTCTGGCCGCCTCGAACGATGAAGTCCGGCGTCGCTGCGTGGTGATAGATGAAGACACCATCGAAGTTGGCTGACCGACGTTGCCGCCCTTCGTCGAAGCGATCCGTCTCGGCAAACGTCATCTCCTCACCAATGACGAACGGCGCCTTGCCATAGATCTTGGCGAACGCATTGATGGCATTCTCCATCGCCTCGTCGATGCGGTCGTACTGCGTACCTGTTCCGTCGACGTTCGTCGCCCAGGTATGGCTGGCATAGATCAGGATCACTGGGCGGCCATCGACCGTGAAGATACGTACCCGCGAGTCGTCGCGGAACTGCACGAAGGTCCGCGCCATGCCACGGAAGTGGTTGACGAGACGATTGCGGGTCTTCTTGCGGCCGAAGTCGATGCGGTCGCCCGGCTTGGCGCGCAGCGAGATCAGCGACTCGTACAGCAGCGCGGTGTGCCGCGTCTTGCCATTGGCCGCCTGCATGTAGCCAAGCTCGAAGTTCTCGTTGAGATTCTTGTCGGCCGACGGGTCGGCCCAACTGACCGCGTCCACGGTGATGCCGAATTCGTTCTTGAGATCATTGAACATCGCCTCGGTCGCAGGATCGCGCGAACTGTAGCCGCCGTCCTTGAACCAAACGTGCTGCTTGTTCGGCTTGCGATTGGCGTGGTTGTACCAGGCATAGTGCCAGCCGATCGTTACCGGACGCGGCCGCATGTCCTTCGGGTTGCCCTTGAGATGCTTCAGCGCTTTCTGGACGGCCTTCAAGTCGTCGTTGCTGACCCGCGCACGGCCGAACACATCGCCGCGGTAGTCGTAGCCGCCCTTGGCGAGCACTTCGAGGCCGCGCTTGGCACCGATCAGTTTGCGCACCAGTGTCTTGTCGGCGTTGCCCGGGATCCCGTTGCCGGTCACGTCGGCGACGTAGGACGGCAGCATGTCGGCGGCAGCGGGCAGCGAGGTTACACCCGCCGCCCGAGCCTTTGCCACCGACTCCAGGGTCATCCCCCATCCCAGCGCCGACCAGCCCGCCAGCGCCGTTCCCCGACCCAGAAACTCGCGTCGCGTCAGGTCCGTGACCTGTCGCTCGAATTGATCGCTCATGTAGGCCCTTGATCATTAGACAGCAGATAAACCCACTATCGATCATTGATACCTTATTGATCAATCCCAAAGATCCGCAAGAGCAAACTCGGCCGTAGTGCTGAACCGGCGGACAGAAGTTGCGGCAGCTGTGTCGGGTTGCTACGCATCGGTACGCGGGCGACAATTCGAGCGCTCCGACGCAAAGCGACTCCGGTCGCATGCGCCCCGAATCGACGCCCGCCGTAGGCGCGGCTGGCGTTCCCGCCCCTCGTGCACTGAGTTTCGGAGGTTCCCTCATGCGAAAGAGCGCCTTGCTCGCCCTATCTCTCGTGTTGCTCTTGACTGCCGCGGTCCCATCAGCGGCCCAGGAAGAAGACCCCGCCGTGACCGAGGCACTGTCCTCCATGTCGTGGCGGAGCATCGGTCCGCCGAACATGGGCGGACGGGTGACCGCCGTGCTCGGTCTTCCGGGCGACAACAAGACCTTCTGGTTCGGCGGCGCCAACGGCGGTCTGTG
>Ga0255049_10001089_pt1 | contig 15426 bp, 39 predicted proteins | sample JV7_2_3_MG_FD_183615 | JGI IMG/M metagenome (GOLD analysis project Ga0255049, IMG submission 183615) | Seawater microbial communities from Jervis Inlet, British Columbia, Canada - JV7_2_3 | ecosystem: Environmental > Aquatic > Marine > Inlet | place: Canada: British Columbia | collected 2016-10-06
CTTTAGAAACTAAAGTAACAGCATTGGAGAACGCATAATGGCATCAATATTAAAAGTAGATAAACTCGATCCCCAAAGCGGAACGGCTCTGGAGATTGGCACATCAGGAGATACGATAACAGTACCATCAGGTGCAACTTTCGCTGTTTCAGGAACAATGAATGCCTCATCCATTACGGCAGGAACTTTGGCTATAGCACGAGGCGGAACAGGAACAACATCTTATACTGCTGGAATTACTGAAGCAGATAGCTGGAGGCTAACTACAGATTTTACAGGTGATGCCGACCCAGTTGCTTCAAATCTTGAAAGGGATGATAATTATGGTAATGGAATTATTGGAACTGGAATGTCAGAAAGTTCTGGCATATTTACATTTCCCTCTACTGGTATATGGCTAGTAAGAGGAACAGTTTTTCTTTATGCCAATAACTCGGCTAATTATGCAGATTGTTATATAAAAGTGACAACGAATAATAGTGCCTATAACACTTCCTCTAAGGGCGAGGCTTATGCAGGTTCAGGAGATTATGGCAAAGGTTCTGCATGGAAAATTCTAGATGTGACCGACACAACCAATGTTAAAGTTCAGTTTACAATATTAAATGCAGATAATTTGAATACAATCAGGGGAGATACTGATGCCAATGAAACTGATTTTCAATTCATTCGTTTAGGAGACACGTAAAATGAGAAAAAGACCTGATCACATAGAGGATTATTTAGTTACAGTTAATACAGGACAGTGGTTTGGCTGGTCGGATAGTAAAAATAAAGTTTATGCAAATTTAATTATTCACGATGGAAGTAAATCAAAACCAACTGAAGATGTTGTTAATGCTAAATTAACAGAATTACAAACGGCATTTGATGACACACAAACTAAAAGAGCTACAGACAAAGCAAACGCAAATCAAAAGTTAAAAGACTTGGGATTAACGGATGATGAAATCAAAGCAATTAAAGGAATAAGCTAATGGCAGAAGTGAAAGCGAAGTATCCTAAATCTTAATGTTTAAACTGGACAACAAGGAATATGACGAAAGCAAGATTTCCGATAAGGGACAGACTGCACTCTCACGCTTGCAGCAGATTCAAGCCAGCCAGAACAAGATCACATTGGAGTTTGAACACAACAAAATTTTGATAGACCACTACATGACCATCTTGAAGGGGGAAGTTAAATCCAATGCGAAAGATAATGTTTAGTTTAGCAATTCTTTCGGCTATGAATATTACGGGTTGCACAATGTATGAAGGCTTATCCATGAAACCCCATAAGACAAGTGTCACTACAACCTATGGTCAGGATGAAGTGGACAAGGCAAATGACAGCAAGGATCAGACAAAGGATTCAATGCAGATCATTGTGAAGCAGGAATTTTTATGGAAAGAATGATAATTGGAATTATTGCTTCAGCCCTCATTGGGCTTGGGGCGTGGAACCTGAACCAAACATTTAACCTCTCCATTGAAATAGAGAGTGTCAAGGGAAAGATTGATGTTTTGGAAAAAAGCATCAAGCAACTGGGAAAGAAGAAAAATAAAAAAGGTGGCTCCATTATACAGCAGAGTAACTGATGGAAACGGTACTACTAGTATATGCCATTTGGATCATAGGTGGAATCATCGTTAATACAGCAGGACTGTAATGGCTGATAGGATGGATGTAAGTGATAAGACTGCTATTTCTATGCCTATGCGTAATCTGCTATCAATACTCACAGCAGTCGGAGTTGGAGTTTGGGCCTATTTCGGAATACAAGAAAGGCTTAACAATGTTGAGACGAGAAACACGCTTATGGAAGCCGACCTCGTTAAGAATACTGAATTTAGAATTAAATGGCCAAGAGGAGAATTAGGTTCGCTTCCAGCAGATGCACAACAGGATTTATTAATAGAATTTATGAGTTCTCAAGTTGAGGGTATGCAAGAAAAGATGGAAAGTATGATGTCAAATACCGTGAATATAAAGAGGGCACAACATGATATAGAACGATTACTTGATGATGTGGAGAAGCTCAAGGATAAATTGAGGGAATCAAATGGAAGTCATTAGCGTTATATTAATGTTTGTATTCGGAAACATGAATGACCAAGAAACTAGAATGACACAGTATATTCCTATGGAATCATTATCCTCTTGCATGAAAGAAGTAAGACTACTCAAGAAAAAGAACACAGGTTACGATAAGGATGCTTTTTGTGGTCCAGGTATTGTTGAAATTAAAGACGGTGAAGTAATTGCCCTTTATAATGAAATACCAGCAGGTGCGACATTGGTTAAAAAGAAAATAAGTAAAGAAGCTTTTGTTAGAAGGTCACTTAAAGCTAAAGAAAAATGGAATAACAAATAATTATAAAGGAAATTAATGACTACAGGTAAAATTAAATGGTTTAATCCAACCAAAGGATATGGATTTATTGAAAATAAAGAGAGTGGCAAGGATGTTTTCCTTCATGTGTCCGCTCTGGAAGCAGCTAACATTAGCACATTGGAAGTCGGGGAGGAAATTTCCTTCGACATCGGATCACACAACGAAAAGGAAAACGCAATTAACATTAAAAGAGTAGATGATTAAGGTATGGTTTTTATTAATATTAATATCTATGCCAAATGCACCTTCAGTTAAATATAATGGATTTATATATCCGAGTGAAGAAGCATGTGCAGTAGCAAAATATGAATTAATGGAAACATATAATAATAGACCTACAGAATATAAATTAATAAATAAAATAGATTCTTATTGTGTAGAATTTGAAAGTTTTCCAATAAAAGGATTAAATAAAATAAAAGGAATAGAGTTAGGGGCATAACATGGCCGAAGAAAAAATAACGGAGAATGAAAAAGATATTATCCGCATTGGCGGGGAACTCAAACTCATTAATCAGAAATTGGACAACCATATTCATCACATAAGTGGAAAAATTGATACGATATTCAAGATTGTTTGGACCATTTCCTTTATGATTCTTGCATTGCTGTTACGGGCTGTTTACAGCGTAATGGCAGGATAGAGCCAAAAAAAAACCCTCATATTTAAGCGTACAAGAGGTTTAAGCATGTGGGCTGTATGATTGGACCCCTGAAAATGGTTGACAAAAAACGATTTCATTTAGTAAAGACATGAAAGTGAAAAATATTCTGATAATTTCAGATATTCACTTGCCCTTCCAGCATCCTCAAGCCTTTGAGTTTTTGGAAAAGGTCAAGAAGGATGTCAGGCCCGACCATGTAATATCCATTGGTGATATTTTGGATTTTGGAAGTGTTCAATGCAGCAGACCATCTGATCCCAATATAGATTCACCAGTATTTGAACTGGAAAAAGCAAAAAAAGAAATTAAGACTTTAGAGAAGTTATTTCCCAAGATGCAGATATGCTGGGGGAACCATGACCTGCGATTGCTACGCAAGGCAGAGTTGGTGGGCATCCCTCGCTCCATGATTAGGAACATTAATTCCATTCTCGAAGTCAAGGCGAAGTGGACCTGGCATGACAAGATCATCCTAACGATGTCAAACGGCCAGTCAGTATATTTCACCCATAACTTCAAGCAAAATGCCTTATCAAGTTCAAAGGAACTAGGGTGCAGTTTTGTGCAGGGCCATTATCATACACTTGGATTAAGCATCCAGTTCTGGAGCAGTCCAACAGCATTAAACTTTGCGATGAATGTGGGCTGTCTAATTAATCCGAAGGCTGATGCCTTTCGCTACCAAAAGAATTTTCTCAAGCGTCCCATTTTGGGATGTGCTGCCATCATTGATTCATCACCACGGTTATACAGCATGCTGCTGAATGACAAGGGACAATGGGTTGGCAAGATATGAAAACAAAAACCAAAGACCCTTTAGTTCAAAAGGTCATAGACCGAATTGCCAAAAGATCCGATAAAGGCATTAAGAAATATGGCAATACGATGGCAACATCTAAAAAGGGATATGTCCAATGGATAAACGAAGTCCAGGAAGAACTAGGAGATGCCATAGTGTATCTTGAAAAGGTTAAGAGTTTGGTTGGTGCAAAGGTCGAACAGCATATACATATAGATAAGGACCTTGGCGGTGGTGGCGGGTACGATTTAAATAAATGGGAAGGAACGGATCCCGAGTGAACTACGAAAATATTAAAGACAGCATAAAAAAGCATGAAGGCTATCGGGATAAGGTCTACCTTGACCATCTCGGCAACCGAACAGTTGGCTACGGCCATCTATGCTTGGACAACGAGAAGTGGAGCGACAGTAAAGTGTATCCACTCAATGTTCTTGACCAGACATTTGACTTTGATTTTAATATTGCCCTGAATGATGCACGCAAGCTCATCGTTGAGGACAGTATTCATCAAGACGCTTTTGCCTGCCTGATTAACCTTTGTTTTAATTTGGGAGGACCAAGAGCTAGCCGATTCAAGAAAATGCTGGCTGCCCTGGAAGATAAGAACTATCCTGAAGCATCAAAGGAAATGCTGGACAGTAAATGGGCTAGACAAGTACCCAACAGAGCACATGAATTAGCGGAGATAATGAAACAATGTTAAATTTATTAATTAAACCTCTTTTAAATTTAGGAGGAGATGTCGTTAAAGGTGTAATAGAAAGTAAGCGATTAAAGTCTGAACAAAAATTAACTAAAATAAAAGCTGAAACTGAATTATTAAATAAGCAAATTTCTGGAGAAGTTGAGTGGGATATTCAAGCAATTAAACAAGCTGAATCTTCCTGGAAAGATGAATATTTAACAATTTTGTTTTCGATACCTTTACTACTTTGCTTTTTGCCCTTTACAGTAGAGTATGTTGAAAGAGGATTTGCAGCATTATCGCAAACTCCTGACTGGTACAAATACACTTTAGGTGTGATTGTATCAGCATCGTTTGGAATTAAAGGAGCAAGTAAATTTTTTAAAAAATAAGGAGGTTATATGAACTTACTTAAAGATTTATGGGAACACTTAAAAGAGTGGTCCGATTGGAAGATGAAAGACTGGATTAAAGCAGGAATTGTTACTCTGGTTGTTTTATTTATTATTTATAAAATGACATCAGGGGGAGCGGCATAATTTATAATGTCATTCACATCTAAAGCACAGGAAAAATATATGTGGGCCAACCATCCAAAGATCGCTAAAAAATGGACAAAGGATTACGGTCCCTACAAGAAGAAAAAGAAGAAAAAGAAAACATGATTAAATGTCCAACAAAAATCAAGGTTGGATATAAGGATATTACTATTGAGTTTATTCGATCAGACTTTGCCAAGCAGACGGATAGTTACGGTGAATACCATCAACGAGCAAACAAGATTGAAATACAACAGGACTTAACACCGCAAGATTTTGCGAACACTCTACTCCATGAAGTTTTACATGCAGTAGCTTACGAAATGAGCTTGACACAAGAGGGGAATATTTTGTCTAAAGATTCAAATGAGGAGATAGTAGTGAACTCAATAACAAACGGATTACTGACAGTTATAAAAGATAACTCATGGTTTCTAAAAATTTTACAAGAAAACATTGATAAGAAATAGATAAGGGGAAGTGGAGTAACATCTGCTTCCCCTTTTTTTTATGCCTAAATGATGTCTATGGCATCTTAAGGTCAATTTTTGACCTTATCATTTAAGCTTTATTGGTATGCCATGAAGGGTACTGATAATGAACTTGCTTTGAAAGGAGTTACAATGAATAAAGCAATTTCTATATTTAACCAACTGCGACCTCGATCCATCGGTTTCGATGCAGCCTTCAATCATTTCGAGAAAATGTTTGAGGATGACTGGTCCATGTCCACCTACCCCCCTTACAATATTTGCAAGACGGGGGACTACACCTACAATATTGAGATGGCCCTTGCTGGCTACAACAAGAAAAATATTGAGGTGAAGTTTTCCAATGGACAGCTTACCATTAAATCCGTGAAGGAGGAAAAGAAAGACAGTGATGATTTAATTCATCAGGGAATATCTAAAAAATATTTCTCCAAATCTTTCACGATTGCGGATGACATTGAAGTCAGGGATGCCGAGTTGAAAGACGGGCTTCTCAAGATTTCTTTGGAACATATTGTTCCTGACAGTAAAAAAGCCAGAACAATAGAGATTAAATAAACATCAAACGAGGGGCCATTTAGGTCCCTCGTTCTCACCGATCCAACTTTGGATAATTCTATTTTGTATCTGCAAATCCTGTAGCTTCAGGATGTGGCTCTGCAGCTTTTCTTCTTAACTCTTTGTATTCTTCTTCCTTCACCTGATCCCTGAATTGATCCACTTTTATTCTATCCTCTGGAGAGGTAATGGATTCCGTGAAGATAGGGGATTCTGGAGCTTGGAATTGTTTTACATCTTCCTGGTTTCTCTGCATGTGTCCATCAGTAAGTTTCGTACAAAATTCATTTTTACCGAGCAAATCTCCACTTTCGCCATCTTGAAAAATAATAAACCAAACAACAGTATTTCCACCTGTTGTTACAACATTTCTTTTTTCAAAATGACCGACAGCCTTTCTGTATGCCATTGAGAGATACTCTATTATCTTATACTTAACCAATATCTTTTCCTCTCCGTCAAAGAACTTAATTCTCCAAGCAGTTTTTTCATGCACTTTAGTTTTGGGATTTTCCCCTCCTTCTGGTAATTCTTCAATCTGTAAAATATGTTTTGTCATTTATATATATGTTCTCCTATCCCCCATAATAAAAAGATGATGATTAGCAGCAAAGCAATCTCGACAACATGAAACCAAATCATACCGCCCCCCTCTTAATCATGGATTGATACATCGAATCATAGTGTTCAGCAGTATTTCTTTTATTATTTAAAGTTTCATATTCTAGTGTAGCATCACATACATCCTTAACCCATTGTTCGTATTCATCACTCGCATAGGCTTGGGTGGTTTTTTCCACATCGGATTTATAATTATTGAACCTATCTCTTTTTAATTTACCAATAATATTTTTTTCCATTTTTTCTAGTCTTAACTTTTCTACTTTAGATACAGCTTCATCCAAATCAGTAGAAGTCAAGTATTCTAAATTCTTTTCAACTTGTTCTTCAGTTATTTTCATTAATAATTCCCTCTTTCCGCAAAGTGTAAGCCATATCTTTTAGCTTGGAAATATATTTCTGATCTTCCGCATAGACCGACAGAGTTTCAATAAGTTTTTCAATATTAATTTCGTCCACAATGTATTGGCGTAGTCTTTCATTCCTAAAATCCTCATAATGATAACTTTCATTTAATAAATCGGTGTAAGCTATAACACTATCGCATCCTTTTGTGAAGCGTCTGACCTTAACGCTTGCATTGGCAAGGGAAACAATATGATCTTCCCCGTGTATTGCCTTGATACCGAAGAAGTTTTTTCCTTCCTTGGCAAATCTTGAACCTCCATCGGAACCCGATTCATGCAGGGCTTGAACCAATACCAATTCTATGGGGATGCGTTCAAATTCTGGTAGGATGCTATTATAGGCAATCATGCAATCCTTAATTCCTTGTATAAACTCTTTACGATTATCATATTCAAAGTCCCAATTAAAAACACCCGAACACATCAGGGATAGGGTTGCACAGAGAACAGTAATAAGATTCATACATTACCAACTTATACGGTGCGAGGTTTGACCATCTTTTTTTCGGCAAATATTACACAAGCGATTATAACTACCCTCGCTGTAAAACTGGGTTTTACACTCCTCATAGTTCATGCACTTGCGATAAGTGAGAACTCGATCCTTGCTCGTAGGCTTATCTTTAGGTGTCCCTTTTCTCATACTTTTTCAACTTTTCTTCCAGTTCCTTAATTGTTTCATCTTGTTCTGAAATTTTAAGAATAAAATCTTGAAAGGTTCTCATTGGACCAAAGAAAAAACTTTCTTGGATAGAGGTTCTTTCAGGAATTAATATTAAAACATCATTACCTTTTATCCAGCCAGTAAAAACTTTCGGAGGATTCTTTCTATACTTTACTTCAATTTCCATCTTAAAATCTGGTACGATTTTTGCAACAACATCACAGGCAGGCAACCCTTGAAATGCCCCACTTCCAGGAACACGAAACGCTTGAATACCTTGATGCTTTAACCAATTCACAACATCGTGCTCTTTTCTTCTTCCAGTATTTTTAGGCTTATTGACCATTTTTACTATTAAAATAATCAGCCCTTGATTGTGTGATTGCACAGGAAATGGCAACAGCTCTTTTATTTTCTTGATCTAAATTTTTTAAGTTTGGAAATTTATCTATCAAACCAAAAGCTGTGTCTATGTTTTGCAGCATCTTCATCGTTTCTTCAGGACCAGAGGCAGTTGGAGTTTCTTTTTTTACATTGGCCCCATAGTTGAAATCCGTACTGTCCTGTGGTGGTGCAACGGGAGTTGGAACATCGCCTGAACTTGTAATATTGCTAATGACATTTCCAAAGTCAGTTTTTTCCCAATCAAACTCAACGGATTGTCCAACCTGAATATCACCAACACCCAGCTCATTAGTGTTGTCGTATGCTTTCAAGGGGAACTTAAATTTAGGGTTATCTACATCAATAATTAATCCTTGATACCCTTTTCCAGTTTGGTATTTTTCTTTTACTTTACCTGTTAACATATTTTTTACTCCTTTTATATTTGGTAAAAAGTTTTTCAATTTCTGCATGGTTATCCCATCCTTTCCTAAACAATTTAAACTGGGCAAACCCCAACTTTAAATCTTTTTTAGAAAACTCTTTAATCTCCAGTTTGCTGTTGTCTTTCGGCAACCTGACTATAATAGCTTTATCAATATCAATATTATCTGTTTCTTTGATGAGTTGACCATACGCACCCAACTGAATTACTGTATCTTCATAGATAGCTTTCCCAGTCTTAAAATCTATTAAGATGTATTTCCCATTCTTCTTAACTAAAAGATCAGGACAACCACCATACAAATATTTTTTGGATACCATTTGTTTTTCGGTCCACACTAATTCAAATTTATTCAACAAACTTATCCCACCATTCCTTGAACTTATTAAACGCTTTAATGACTTTTTCATCAGTTGGTTCTTCATAGCTCCATTTCTTAATATAGGATTCAGCAAGGTAATGAACGGAAGTTCCTTGTTCCCCCGCCTGATCCCGTGTTTCACGGTAATCAATTCCGTCCATACCCTGTTTCCAAGCCCAATGTATTAAAGCACCACTATTTTTAAACTTACCTATAATAGTCGTAGTGCCAGGTAGCAATCTTCCATCTAATTCATATTTTCCTGTTGGCATTATTTATTCTTTTATATTAGGTAAACTATTCTTTACCTTGCAAGCTGATAAAAATTCCTCAATATCGGATATGCGATAAAAGACCCTTCTTCCCACCTTGTGATAGGGAATACCCTCATAATTATTGGTATATAATCTTTCTCGCCTCATTGTTTTCGCACTGATGCCATAAATTTCTTGTACTTCTACATCTTTTAATAATTGTTTTTCAGTAGTCATTATTTATTTACCTTTTCTATTGTTTTAATTTCATCTAAATGGTCCTGAAACCTATAGTCAGAATCTTCATTCACTACTATAGATTCAGTTTCCCAAGTTAATTTTTTAAACTTACTTAATCTTTTACTCACAGCTTTAAATGGCTTTGACATTTTTTCATACTGTTTTTCTAATTCTTTTAATTTATTTTTACTCATAGTTTATCCAAACGGTTTATCATTAACTGGTGTAAAATTCCATACTACCCAAGGTCTATATTTTTTTACCTTATCGGTGGTGCAGAATTTAATTCTATAACAATCATAGCAATACCAGTTATTTTTTACTTCTGCATTATGGTCCGCAGAACCATTACACTTGCAACATCTTTTCATACTAATTGACCTTGATTTTCATTAATGGGTTTCCAAATGTATGAGTGAAGGTCATAGGTTTGGTCATTGAACTTGCTCCTTAAATTTTTAGTCATCACTTCACCTTTTTTTAGTTGATCTGGCGACAAAATCATATATTGACCATCATGTTCAATCTTAACCCCACCCTTCGCAATAAACTTACTCACCTCATATGAGCGAATATCCACCCTTCCTCTGAACATTTAGTTACCTTTTTTGTATCCATTTTAACCTTTCTATAATCATTCTATATTATTCTCTTGTTATTTCAAACAAATAATATAGAAATATTATATGAAATTAGAAGAATGGCGTAAAACCAAGGGAATTAGGTATAGTGAACTGGCAAAATTGCTTGAATTAACCATTAAAAATCCGATAGCGAAACTTCGAGGATATTGTGTGGGAACGAACATTCCCCGAGAAAAAGAAATGATGCAGAAAATTTTTAAACTGACGAAAAGAAAAGTATCCGCTAATGACTTCTACGATTTAAAATAATGCTGTGTGATGACCAACAAAGAATGGACATTGTTTATTCATTGGATTAATCTGTGTAAGGAAAATAATTATTTATGGCCCTCAATGGAGAAAGATTTAAGGGAGTTAGCTATAAGTGGGATATATAAAGATAGACCGAAGAATACTAAACCACCCCGCCTTGCAAAAAAGAGGTCAGCCCTACTGTGAAAAAACAGCTTTTTTATGGTTGTTATTAGAAGCTGGATTTGTTGATAGACTTTACCGCATTAAAGATAAAACTGTAAAACTCAAGAGAGGTCAGCTTTGTTCTTCTGTTCGTTTTATGGCGGAAGCGTGGGGTTGGGAAAAGTCAAGGGTTCAGCGGTTTTTAGCAAGATTGAAGGAATTTGACACAATCTCAAGTGATACACCAGACGATACACCAGCCGATACACCAAATGTGTTGACAATCTGCCATTATGACGACTACCAAGATACACCAAGCGATACACCAAACGATACAAAACATAATAAAGGATATAATAAAGGTAATAATAATATAGTCAGTAAAGAGATAGAAATTGCTTTTGAGGAGTGGTGGAAATCTTTTGAGTTTAGTGGTAACAATAAGGGGAGTAAGAAAAAAGCATTATCTTTTTACAAAAAAAAATATAATGATAAGAAACTGCTAAAAAGAATTGTGGAAACCTATAATCATTATTCAAGCAGCCAAAAACAGAAGAACTTATCCGCCCCAATGGTTACGACTTGGTTAAGTGGGGAAAACTGGGATTCCTACCAAACACCAGAAGAAAGGAGTTTTGATAATAAAATAGTTAATTTTGATCCTCTTTTTGATGTCAAGAAATATGTATCTTTCGTTAAGAAGGGTATTCGTATTCCCAATATTTCTGATGATCAAGTGGATATAATGCTTTCCGAAGGACTAATCAGCCAAGAGGAATACGATAGATGGTAAAAAGGAGTTATTTTGAAAAAAAAAGACAAGAAAAAGAAGAAAATAGGTTCTGCAAAGGACTTAATTAATGAAATTAAAAAAAATTATCCAAACAGGGAGGGCGAAGTTGAGATTAACTATCATCGGAAAGATGGAAATGACTACATTTTTTCCATTAAACCAAAGGATTATTTTGCGGAATTTTTCGCCAAGAACCTTTTACACCCTATCCCAGAGGTGAATGTTGGCTATTACTGGGCTGGCCTTAAATTAAGGGCTGCTTATTACAGGTCCTTTAAGCACCAAAAAATCATTATGTCCTATGAACCAAGATTACCTTCCACTAATAATCATTTAGATAATGTCCCCATTAATGATGGCTACAAATGGTATTCAATCTTATTGGATAAGATACCCCTCAACAGCAGAAAAATTGTTGATCTTGTTGTCATACAGGAAAAATCAACCAATGGATCGAACACAAGAAGGACAACCAAATTAATGGACCAATTAAGAGATGGTCTGGGGGCTTTGTACGATTTTCTGGACATAAAGACGAAAAGAAGGGCTTATTCCTAGCTTATCAACAGATTAATGATGATGTTCTCATTTTGTTCTTGCTTTGTTCTAAATGTGATGGTATAATTACACTTATAATTAAAATCGGTGTAGTATGCCTAATGTTAAGAACCAAAAGATAATATTGGACCAGTACATAACACCGCCACAATCTCAACTTTTTATCATTGACGAAAAAACGATTGGTTTAACTATTTTTTTTCAGGAAGATAGGGATCAGGAAACTTTTATTTCCAATTATCACAGGGGATTAGAGGCCCACAAGGGAAAACCAACTCACATTGATGAATTTCCCCTTGTTTCGACCTTATTGCATTAAAATTCTTGATTAACTTTAAAACTTACCTCAATTTCATCATTCGTTCCTAGTGTTCTTTCACATTGGAACTTAATTGCGGTAAATAAATCGCCCAAATCATAACAATTATCATCAAAAACTGTTTTTTTTGTTATTTTTGGAGCTTTAAATTTAATATATTTCTTTTTTTTATGGTTATATTCTCCTTCCCTAGTATCAATAACCATAATTTTAACATTATCATAACTAATCATCTATTCCACCTCCTTTCTAATTCTTATGATTATGTAATGAGTTCACACCTAGATTATGAACACACTCATTTTTAAATTCCTCTAATTTTTTTCTTAATTCTTTATCAGATTTTATTTCAGTTAATTCTGATAATCTTTCAGTAATATAAAAAAGACAAATTCTATTGTCTTGTTCTTTATGATTCATTTTTTAAAACCTCCAATTCTGATTTACTATAGACAAGAGAAGGATCTTCATTTTCATCTTGCCAACTATCATCATCATCAAGAATTACAACTTTATTTCCACAATCATATCTAATAATTGTGCCTATTATATCTTGGTTAATTACTTTTACTCTATCTCCAATCCTCATATTACCCCCTTAAAACCTAAAGAAATTAATAACCATTGAAACCTGGTAAAAGGTTTTTTCTTATTCAATTCACATTCTTTTCTAGCAGCTTCTTCCCTATCCATTCTAATCCAATCTTCTTTAGAACAGATAACCCTTGTTTTCATAATCTTTTTATCCATACTAGCCTCTCTTTTACTTGTAGTGCCTCTTGGTAAGTATCCCAAGCATTACTGTTTGTTTTACTATCCCAAATTTCTTCGCCATTTTCATCAAAAACCATAAAAGAACCCATACTATTTTTTGTGCCTTGAGTTTTTTCAATGGTGTATTTTCTTTTATTGTATGTTGTTTTATCCATTATTTACTCCTTCCCATTGATGAACCTCGTAAACATTAAACCATCTATGGCCCACAATATAACCAATATGTTGTGATCTGCCTTTTTTATCATCAATGAACATTTTAGAGGCGTTTTTATATCCTAAATGTTTTAATAATTGTTTTCTTGGAAATTTCTTTCCCAATAAAGATATTTTACCGCCAAATTGATCTACAGCTAAAAATCCTAGTTTTGTTTTATCCATTATTAACCCCTTTATTAATTAAATAGCTTTACTGTTATTAACTGCTTCATTGTAGCCAATAACAAATCCAAACATTTCTTCCTTTGAATTAAATCTTTTAAGGTCCTTGCAATACTGACTATAGCCAACATTGATTGAATACTTGTTAAAACAAACACCTTCTTTTTCAATTTCTTCTTTAGTGGCATTATTAAAGCCATTGTATCCATGTTTTAAAAGATTTTTAGTGAATTGATGACATTGAGCAGCTAAATAATACTTATTATCCTTTTTCAAAGAAAAATTTATATTCTCTTTATTTCTTTTAAATTCTAAAGCACATCTTTCCATAATTAAAGAATGACTATCAATCTTTTTCCAATCTCTTTCATTATGTAGGATCTCGTTAATTTCTTTCAGTCTTTTAATTTGTTTTTTAGTCATAACTTTTTACTCCTTTTAAAAATATAAAATTATTATACTATTCTTAAACTATAATAATCTTATATCAAGAAAAAAAAGAATTATTTTTAAAAAGAATAAAAAAGGGCCTAAAAAGGCCCTTATTCGTAGGAGTTTATGAAAAAACTTTTAAATAAACATTAAAAGAGTTAACAAACTGGCCAGAATAAACCAGCCAGCTATTAACCCACTAAAGAAAACAATATAAAAGTGTTTCATATTATTAACTATACTCACTTAATTTATTTGATACTGCTCGTTCCTTGAAATCATCTAAATCTATTGATCCCCGAAGCTTCAAGTTATTAACTATATCAAAAAAATGCTTTTTAAATGCCTCTAACTCTATTTTATCTAAATATAAAAAAGAATTAATAATATCTATTCTAGTCTTAAACTTACAATCCGCTAGAATCTGATAAAATTGATATTGAATATAATCAAATAAAAAATCACCTTCCTTATGCTTTAATTCAATATATTCAATTCTATTGCCTATCTTATTTGACAACAACCTAATAGTTGAAGGCGTATCAAAGTCAGTAGGTCTATTAGTATAATTTAACAAGTAAGAACTAGAATTAAAAAAAGTTTCATTCACTAGGGTTGCAATAGCAAGTTTCCTTGAATGATTACAAACTAATTCATTATGTTTATTATATTCTAAAGTTTCCATAATAACTCCAATAGTTAATTAATATCTAATAAGTATAATAATATTCTATTAAGTCAATACATTTAATATAATAATATTGTATTATTTAATAAGGTTCTAGGTTGCCAGGTTGTTAGAGTAGGTTAGTTAGTTGGTACTGAAGTAACTTTTTTTTACTATTAACTAACACAAAGCCAATATAAAAAGAAAAAAAACATAAAAGTTAAGTAAATGGAAGCTTATTATTATTTATTTATTAGAATAGTTCTAAATATTTATATTTAATTGTATTGTATTCATGTTTAAGAAGTAATCATAAGTATTGGAAGAAGAATAGACTAGAACAAAAGGGGAACACCCCCATCGAGCTTTAATCTATTTATCACTACCCACACAATAACTACCCCCACCCATATTATAGCTTTATTTAGCTCTAATTTAGGTGTAGAAGAACAAATAGGGAACTTTGGTGGTTTTGTACCCCTAAAGGAATAAACGAGTGCAGGCACTTGATATAAAGGTTTTATGACAAATTTAATGAACTTACTTTTGGGACTGAATGATAACTCTTTTGAGAGTTTCATGCGGGAGAAAACGGTGGAGTTTGAACCAGATTTTAAATTGGAGGAGAAGATGGAAGAAAAATGCACGGTATGCGGAGCGGAATCAAAAGAGGACTGCAAATGTCCAGATGACTGTCCGAGCTGCGGGGCCTAGATGAGAAAATCTAACCCAGTCGCAAGGAATTTAAGGACACCTAAATTCAGGTCAAAGGTAATTCCAGACAAGAAAAGGGCAAACCCAAGAACAACAAAATACAACAATTTCAAGAATCATTTCGCAACCCATATCCTGGGACTGGATGAACCTGAAGCTCCGACTAATAGTGACAGTGGACGGGGAGTCGTCAAGGAAAGGGAAGTGGCAAGTATTTGGAGAGTGTTGAACAGGAATAGTGATACTCAATCATC
>Ga0255049_10001090_pt1 | contig 15421 bp, 9 predicted proteins | sample JV7_2_3_MG_FD_183615 | JGI IMG/M metagenome (GOLD analysis project Ga0255049, IMG submission 183615) | Seawater microbial communities from Jervis Inlet, British Columbia, Canada - JV7_2_3 | ecosystem: Environmental > Aquatic > Marine > Inlet | place: Canada: British Columbia | collected 2016-10-06
CGAAACAACTGGGCCCTGGAATAGGCGGTTCCAAGCGGAGCGAAGCCAACCCACCGGCGATCCAGCGGATTTAAGGCTAAGGATCGCAGGCGTCTCCCAGGCCGTCGCCGTCGGTGTCGGTCTGGTCGGGGTTGAAAACGGCGGGGCAGTTGTCGCAGACGTCGCCGACGGTGTCGGTGTCGGTGTCGACCTGCGCGGGGTTGGCGACGAAGGGGCAGTTGTCCACGCTCAGTCCGTTGGAGGACATGTTGGGGAAAAGGACCAGATCCGAGGACGAGCCGTTGGGGCTGTTCCAGACGCCTATGGCGAGAACGTTGGCGCCGTTGACCAGGGCCGGGACCCCCAACAACGAGACATCGAGGATGGGGTCGAAGACCGGGACCGCTCCATTGCTCGATTCGTGCGTGATCGATGGGGCGGAATCCCAGTCCAGCACTCCCCCGGGCATGTCGGCGGAACGCGCGATCTCGACACCGTTGATCCATGCCGCGTAACCGTCGTCGTAGTCGGCGCCGAAGAAGAGCTCGTCGATCAACGACACGTCGGGGATATCGAAGGTGACCCGGGTGTAGGCCGAAAAGGTGCCGATCGGGACGTTGGTCACGATCAACTGTTCGGCCCCGGATCCGTTCTCGTATCCGATGCCGTAGTCGCCGCGCATCCAGGCGGAGTCGTCGAATGCGGGCATCGTCCAGGTCAGCGCCAGAACGGGATCGGCGCTGTTGGCCAGGTACGACATCGGCGGCTCACGGTTGATCGCCAGTTTGGGAACCAGCACGAGATCGGAAGATGGCGGAGTGATCGGGATGCGGTTGTACACCCCCACCGCGAACGTGTTGGTTCCGACGTGGATCGCCGCCTTCGCCTGTGTGGTGATGTCGACCAGGTCGCCGTAGTCGGGAACCAGACCGTTGCTCGACTCGTGGGAGGCTGGATCCGCGTTCCACAACGGGATGCCGCCTGGCATTTCGGCCGATCGGAACATTTGAGTCCCGTTGATGTACGCAATAAAGCCGTCGTCGTAATCGGCACCGATCCAGACGTCGATGATATCGTTTACGTTGGTCACTTCGAACGTGGCGCGTGTGTAAACGGACAGCGCCCCGACGGGCACGGTGGTCGGGATTAAGTTCTCCGCTCCCGCCATCGCCTCGTAACCGATGCCGTAGTTGGCCAGGGTCCAGCCGGAATCGTCAAAGGCTTCGTCCTTCCAGCTATCGCCGATGCCGGGGTCGATGGCGTTGGCCAGGTACTTCATCGATGTCCCGAACTCGACGAGGACGGTCTCGTTGGGCGAGGCGAACTCGATCAGATCCACGATCGTGACCTCGCACTCACCAGCGCAGATCCCATCGTTATCGATGTCGTTGTTGGGGTCGAGCGGGCAGGAATCGCAGGCGTCGCCGATGCCGTCCTGATCGGAGTCGGCTTGATTCGGGTTGTTGTCGAGCGGGCAATTGTCTTGCAAGACGCCGAAGCCGTCGGCGTCGGCGTCGTTTTCGGGGTCGTCGGGGAACACATCGAAGCCGCAGACGCTGGCCGGGAATCCCGGGTCGGCGATGTTGTCGCCGTCGGTGTCGGTGCAGGGATCGCAGGCGTCGCCAATGCCATCGCCGTCGAAGTCGCCCTGGCCGGGGTTGCTCACGTTGGCACAGTTGTCCATGCCGTCGTTAAACCCGTCGTTGTCGTTGTCGGGATCGCACACGTCGCCCATCAGATCGCCGTCGATGTCGACCTGGTTGGGGTTGGCGTCGCTCATGCAGTTGTCGCAGGCGTCGCCGACAAAATCGCCGTCGGTGTCGGTCTGGGCGACGTTGGAGTCCTCGGGACAGTTGTCCTCGAGGTTGTCCACGGTATCCACATCGAAGTCGCCGGCCCCGCCGGTACAGGGGATCGCCGGGTTGATGTCGCCGCCGGCGCTGTCCATCCCCGCCGGTCCCTCGCCACAGATGTTCGCGCCGGAGACGAGATAATAGAAGCCGCTGCCCGTCACGGGAGTCGCCGCGTCGACCGCCTGTCGGGTCACCACCCCGCCCACGAGACAGGTCTCGCTGTAGGGGAATACGCTGCCGGTGAAGTCAGCGCGATAGACGTGCGATATGTGTCCCTGGGGGCCGCGCCTCCAGGTCAGCGTGCCGCCGGCCACCTTGTCGAATGTCAATGTTGCGGCGAGTTGGTCGGGCATGGCGCTGACGCCGGGGATGGTCATCGCGCAATCGCAAAGGTCACCGACGCCGTCGACATCGTTGTCAAGTTGGGTGTTGTTCGCGACCACGGGGCAGTTGTCCACGCCATCGGGAATGCCATCGTCGTCGTTGTCGCCGTCGCAGGCGTCGCCTCCGTCCATCATCCCGTCGGTGTTGGTCTGGTTCGGGTTGTAGGTCAGCGGGCAGTTGTCCGAACCATCCGCGATAGTGTCGTTATCGTCGTCGCCGTCGCAATCGTCGCCCATTCCGTCACTGTCGGTGTCCGTCTGAAGCATGTTCGAAACGGTAACGCAATTGTCACACATGTCGCCGACAAGGTCGCCATCGGTGTCGATCTGTGCGGGGTCGGGAACGTTAGGGCAGACGTCGACGTCACCGCAGAAACCATCCAGGTCGATATCGTCAAACGGGTCCATCGGACACGGGTCGCACGGGTCGCCGAGCCCGTCGCTATCCGCATCGGCCTGCCCGGTGTTGGCGATGCCGGGGCAGTTATCCGTCGACGCGCAGACGGTGTCCACGTCCGGATCGTTGACCGGATCGCCCAGGCAGGCGTCGCAAGCATCGCCGATCCCGTCGCCATCCTCGTCAACCTGCGAAGGATTGGAGGTAACGGGGCAATTGTCGCAGGCGTCGCCGACGAGGTCCGTGTCGCCGTCGATCTGGGTCATGTTGGCGATGCTCGGGCAATTGTCGACGTCGCCGCAGATGGTGTCGGTATCGATGTCGTTGGCCGGATCGTTGGCACAGCTGTCGCAAATGTCGCCGATACCGTCGCCGTCCGCGTCTTCCTGCATCGGGTTGGCCATCGTCGGGCAGTTGTCCTCGGCGTCGCAGATACCGTCCATATCGGTGTCGGGCAGGGTGCAGGATCCGGTCAGCCCTTCCTGGCGCAGGGTCGTGAAATCCTGGGTCACGCTGCCCGCCGCGTAGACGTTCGGCAGACCGAAGGTGCTGGACGATCCGTCGTTGTAGTTCGAGACCGGTGTGATGAAGGGGCTCGGGTCTTCCTCGAGTTTGAAGATCTCGTCGCTCCCGATCCCGACTAGCGGCCAGATACCCTCTCCGGCGGGACCGAACTGCACGACCGTTGCGGCGTCCTTGATCGTCAGTTGCCAGTTCAGGTTGGACACGTCGATGTCGACGGCCGTGATGTAGGTGCCCGGCGCGCCGGTTGCCGCCTGAACGTTGATCCACCAGTCGCCCATGGGCGGGTCGTAGCTGATGTCGTCGGCCAGACCCTCGGAGATCGTGATCACGGTCCCGGCGCGTAGCCCATCCCAGATCAGGTCGTTGGAGAAGGTCAGGACCTGGAGTGTCTCCCCGGCCCCGCCCACGTCGTTGCGCACTTCGAGGATCCAGTTGCGGATGTCGAGCATGTCGGTGGTGACGACGAGTTCGAACCAGTCGCCACCGTTCCCGGGGATGCGACCCCAGAACGGGTCGACCGCCAGATTCTTCAACAGGCTTGCGTCGGCGACGCCGTTGTACTCGTTGAGGATCAACGGGCTCGGCGGCGCATCGTTGGCCGCCGACGGCGTGACGATCGAGAAGATGCGCAACTCACCCTGGCCGTCAAAGAAACGCCCGAACGAGTGGTCGGTCTGCACGACGCCGTAGTTGAGGAAGTCGATCACATTGCCGGACGAATCGAACAGGCCGATCCCGGCCGGCCCGCCGGACGCGATGAAGCCGGCATGGTCGTTCCCCTCGATGGTTTCGCCGTCGAGCCAGAACAGTTTCCAGCATCCGCCGCAGACGATGTTGCCCGGATCGGAGGGGATGACCCACTTGGTCGGTGCCAGCACGTCGTCCGAGAGGTGCATGCCGGCCAGATCGATCGCGCTGCCGGACGCGTTGTAGATCTCGACCCAGGCGTCGAAATCCAGAGCCTGATCCTGGTTGATCGAGAAGTTGTCCGCGAGGATCTCGTTGATGAACAGATCCGGGACGGCTGGACTGACGCCCGCCTGGCTGTTGACCGTTCCCGGCGTTCCGGCCGCGCTCACGCTGGAAGTCCAGTTCACCACGCGCGATGCATCCTGAGTCGCATCGATCAATTCCAGCGAATTGCCACCGCCGTCGGCAACGGTCGGCCACGGCGCCGCAACGTCGAACGTCACCGAACTGACGATCCCGCCGAACCGGTTCCGCAGGACCAGCGCCTCGCCGGTATCGGAAAGATTGCCGGGGTACTGAGCGAAGACCATCCGGCCGCCGCCGTAGACGTTACGAAACTGCGTGTCGTTCCGCACGGCGAGCACGTACCCGTTGGGCGGGATCACGGTACCGGGCGCGAACGTCAGCGCGACGCCGTCCAGGCGCCAGCCCGATATGTCGATGCCCTCGAGCAACGAGGGGTTGTAGAGCTCGACGAACTCGTCGTTCTCGCCGGCCAGGCCACCGGGCGGGTGATACATGATTTCGTTTATCAGGATCGTCGGCGCCGCGGTTTGGCGGTCGGGGATGTCGCAGACCGAGTGCGTCCCGAACAGGTGCGCCCGCCGCGGCACGAGGTACTCGTTTTTGAATCGTGTGTTGGCGGTGGCCAGGGTCTCGGCGACCCCCCATCCGGGCCAGGCCGCCTGGTCCAACGCCGCTTCGGTGGCGATCAGCGCATGCAGATCGTCGATCCGCTGCTCGTAGTAACCATCTACGAGGAACTGATCCATCAACGTGCGAAGACGACGGAAGTACATGTCCTGGATATCCGGCTCGATACGGATCACGCGATCGATCAACCGATTCCAGCCGTTCTGGAACGGACGACGATCCAGCGAGCCGAGTAGCGGATGGCTCGGCGAAATCTGGATCGGCTGGCCGGGGAGGGAATCGTCGTCGGACAGGATCGTGTCGTTCAGCACGAAGCCGCTGAGGAACACCCGGCCGAACGTGAGATCCAGATCCCAGGCATCCATGCGCCAGCGCCCCGTCCCCAGGGTGTCGCGCTGCACGAAGTAGTTTTTTCGAGTGTGGTCGTTGTTGTGCAGGATTTGTTGCACGGCGACGTAGTTGATCACCGCCGGGAGATCGACGTTGTCGAGCAAGTACGCGCGCAGCTGGGACCCGCCGAGGTTGGTCAGGTTGACGGTGAAGGTCCACAGGTCGCTGTAGTCTTCACTGAGCCGGGATTTTTTCTCGTAGAGCGGTACCAGATCGGCGGGTGTGGGGAGCGATTGGAGATCGCTGCCCGCCTTGTAGCGAGCCCCTGTTTCGGGCAGACCCACGCGTCGAACAAAATCCGCGTCGGGGGCCTCCAGCCAGTTGAACAGGCCGAAGAAGCTGCCGTTTTGCTCGACACGCATCGGAAAGGCCTGGTTGGCCGGAGCCCCGCTCGCCGCGAACGTCTCCCAGGCGAGAACCTCGCGGGCGTAGCTCTTGTCCGAGTAGCTACTCTGAAGATTGAACGTGTCGACCGGCTGGAGAATCAGATCGGGCGCGGAAAAATTGTGGCCCTGCGGGAAGAAGAACTTCCACGGGGGCTTGTCCCATTGGCGCGCCGACTGGCCGCGAACACGCACCTGAACGCCGTCGTAAACCGTGCCGTCGTAGTACAAGACGCAGGGCTCGGTATCGTCGTTGAGCTTGTGCGCCAGCGCCGCCGCGAAGTCCGCCGGATCCATGAACCACTGCAGGATCGGCAGCGTCGAGGTCAGGCCCGGATCGATCACGGCGGTGCCGGTGTACAGGACCGTGTCGTCGGCGCGCGGGAAATCCATGTTGCTGACCGTACCGGTCGCCGCGATGCGATAGCGCACCAACGTTCCCGCGAGCTGGCCCGGAATCTGTGCGCCGTAGACGTCGTCTCCCGCGGCTCCATCGCCGCTGAGCCCGTCGTCGAGCATCGTGACCTGGGCCTCGATGCCGAAGTCGATCAGGTAGAACAACCCGACCGCCGTCGTATCGACCACGCGCGCGGTGATCTGGATCGGGGTGGAAGGCGGAACGTCGAGCGTGTGCTGGACCTGATCGATCCACGCCGGCAGGCCGATGTCATCGACGCTGTTCACCACCCCCGGGGTCGGGGCCACGGATGCACGCCAGTTGCGTGGGGTCGAGTTGTCGAGCGTCGGGTCGATGAGTTCGAGCGAGGGGCCGAGTCCGTCCGGCGTGACCGGCCACTGCCCGCCGTCGTCGAAGAACACGTCGTCACGGACGGCCAGCAGATTGTCGATCAGGGCCACCCGCTCGCCGTTGTCGTCGAGTTGCAAGGTGTACTCGCCATCGGCGATCACCGTGTAGGTGGTCAACAATTGGGCCGCATCGGCGGCGATGACGAGGCGCTGCCCGGCGCCGATCATCTTGCCCGGCGTGAAGCAGAAGACCACCCCGTCCAGGCACCAGTCGGAGAGATCGACGGCAACCCCGCCCGTGTTCAAGATCTCGATGTATTCGTCTTCCCGGAGATCGGACGACGGGTGGTACATCAACTCGGAGATGACCACCTGCGCGGAAAACGGGACCGCGCCCAGCGCCAGGATCGCGAGACACAGGACGACCCGCGCCGTGAACCGGCCGGCAGGCCGCACCAACTTCAATGTATCGAACAAGATACGCCTAGACCCCTTGGCGATATCCCGCGAACCCCGTGCCTGGTATGGACCGCGTCTTCGCCACAATATTAGGAGAAACGATTAATACGACCGTTTTCCCCGGGCTACCACCCGACCCCCACCTTAATTCGCCGATTGGAATATACGGCGATACGAGAATTCGTGGCGTCTTCGGCGCGATGTTTGCGGACGCTGCGTCAGCTAGCAGCCTGGGCCGACGCCGCTGCTCCCTCATCGAGATGCCCCAATAGTCTAAAACTCCAACAAAAGGTGGATACGGCCAGGGCCAGTAGGACCGCCCCCGTCCACTGGTGGAGAGTCGACAGGATCAGATCGGCTGTTGCCGGGAGGGTGCCGGCAACGGCACCGCGGGTCGCCAAATAGGTCCCGAAGCCCAACAGAAGCTGGACCCCGATGAGGCCCGCCAGGGCCAATCCGAGACGCCGCAGCAGCGGCTGGTCGGGGTTCGTGCCCCAGGTCCGGAAACCCACGTGGACGCACATCGGGGCCACCACGGCCAGACCGGTCAGGATGTGCAAGAGCAGGACTTGCTGGAAGTGCCGCTGTGCGGCACCGAGGACCAGCTGGAACACGATCAGCAGCACCACGGCGCCGGACAGAACCCGATCGCCGCGTAGACCGGGGCGCCCCGACCGTGGCCGGTCACCCTTCCACCGGCTCGAGTTGAAAGCGGCCAACGCGACCAACGAGGAAAAGAACAGTTGGGCCAGGATCCCGTGAACCATGGCCAGCGCCAGGTTGCGATCGGTCACCCGCAGCCCTCCGAGCACGCCCTGCACGAGAACGGTGAGAACCGCGATCCAGGCCAGGTTGCGGATCCAGCGGCGTCGTTCCGTCCGCGCCAACAGGATCGCCATCGTAAGCGTCGTGACGCCGACCAGGAAGCCCATCAGGCGATGCGCGTGCTCGTAGTAAATGCCCCCCGTCATGCGCGAGAACGGGTACAGGAACATGTTGTAACCAAACGACGTCGGCCAGTCGTCGACCGCGAGACCGGCCTCGGCACTGGTCACGATGCCGCCCGCGGCAAGCAACAGCGAGGTGGCCGCCACGGCGACCCAGACGAACGCGCCGCACCAGTTTTCGAACGGGCGGCGGGTACGGAACCAGCGCGCGCCCACGGCCGCTCCGGCCAGCGCGAGCACCACGGTCAGCAGGATCGATCCCGGAACCCAGATCGCCGCACTCGGGACCACGCCCCCGGGGCGTTCGCTACCCAGAAAACTACCGAGAATCAGCAGGTTGAGCGCGCCCGTGACGGCCCCGGCCGCAGCGATCGCAGGCAGGTTCCACCCCAGGTGCCGGCCGGCCACGAAGCCCCCGCCGAGAACACAGGCCAACAACAGCAAGAGGACCGCCGGACTGGGTAGAAGGACCGCCGGCAAACGACCGAGATAGCCCATCGACCACATCGCAACCGTGGTTCCGAAACCGATCGTCAGCAGGCTTCCGGTCGGGGCTTTCATCGATCCTCACCGTGCGCTAACCGCGCCGCCGGGCATCATAGGCAACCCCGCGTCCGCGGGCCATGGGGCGGTTGACCCGTCTGTTTCCGGGTGCTAGCGTTCGCCCTCCGATGGCCCACCTGATGGACAATACCCATGAACCCGTGGAGGGCCGAGCGCCCCTGATTCTGGGCGGGCACGACTTCAAATCGATGACCGACGCGGTGGCCGCTCCGATGGAGCGCAAGACACCGCTTGGCTGGTGGCTGTGCTTTCTCCCCTCACTGGCCATGCTCAGTCTTCTCGGCGTGTCCGTGGGCTGGTTGTTCTGGGAAGGCATCGGCGTCTGGGGCCTGAACAACCCCGTCGGCTGGGGCTGGGCGATCGTCAACTTCGTGTTCTGGGTCGGCATCGGTCACGCCGGCACGTTGATCTCGGCCATCCTCTTCTTGTTCCGGCAGACCTGGCGCACCTCGATCAACCGTTCCGCCGAGGCGATGACGATCTTCGCGGTCATGTGCGCGTTGATCTTCCCCGGCATCCACGTCGGCCGCGTGTGGGTCGCGTACTGGATGTTGCCGGCCCCCAACCAGATGGCCATGTGGCCCAACTTCCGCAGCCCGCTGGTCTGGGACGTGTTCGCGGTCAGCATTTACGGCACGGTCTCGCTGTTGTTCTGGTATGTCGGTATGGTTCCCGATCTGGCGACGATCCGCGATCGCACGCCGTCGCGCGTCAAAAAACTCATCTACGGGATTCTCGCACTCGGTTGGCGCGCTTCCACCCGCCACTGGCAACACTACGAACGGGCCTACCTGATCCTCGCCGGGCTGGCCACACCGCTGGTGCTCTCGGTGCACTCGATCGTGTCGATGGACTTCGCCACCTCGCAGCTGCCCGGCTGGCACACCACGATCTTCCCGCCGTACTTCGTTGCAGGCGCGATCTTTTCCGGGTTCGCGATGGTCGTCACGCTGATGGTCATTTGCCGCATAGCGTTCAAGATGGAGGCAATCCTGACGCTACGGCACTTCGAGAACATGGCCAAGATCATGATGGTCACGGGCATGATGGTCGGCTACGCGTACGCCATCGAGTTCTTTATCGCGGTCTACTCGGGCAACCCGTACGAGCAGTTCGTGTTCGTCAACCGTGCCTTCGGGCCCTACGCCTGGGCTTACTGGATCATGGTCACGTGCAACGTTCTGTCGCCGCAAGTTTTCTGGATCAAGAAGGCGCGCACGAACCTGGCGGTGCTGTTCGTGATGTCGATCGTCGTCAACATCGGGATGTGGTTCGAACGGTTCGTCATTGTTGCGTCGTCTCTGCACCGCGACTTCCTGCCGTCGTCGTGGGATTACTACTCGCCGAGCCTGTGGGACGTGACCACGCTCATAGGTAGCTTCGGCCTGTTCTTCACGATGTTCTGCCTGTTCGCGCGGTTCCTGCCGATGGTCGCGATGGCCGAGGTCAAGGCCGTGCTGCCCGGCGCCGACCCGCACGGGGACGGCCCGAGGGTCGAGATTCGGGGGGCCGACTGATGGGCCTACCGCTGCCGATGGTGCCGCGACTCCCCGCGGGCAAGTCTTACGGCTTGCTGGCCCGGTTCGAGGACGCCGCGTCGATCTACCGGGCCTGTGAAAAGGTCCGCGACGCGGGCTACACCAAGTGGGACTCGCACACGCCATTCGCGGTCCACGGGCTGGATCGTGCGATGGGCCTGCAAGCCTCGCGGTTGCCCTGGGTCGTGCTGCTCGCCGGCCTTTCCGGAGCCACGGGAGGGATGTTGCTGCAGTACTGGGTCGCGGTGCACGCGTACCCGCTGGTCATCTCCGGCAAGCCGCTGTTCAGCTGGCCCGCGTTCGTTCCGGTCACGTTCGAACTGGGCGTGTTGTTCGCGGCGGCTGCCGCCGTGTTCGGCATGTTCGCGTTCAACCAGCTTCCGATGCTGTTCCACCCGTTGTTCTCCTCGCGCAATTTCGAGGCCGCGACGGACGACGGATTCTTCATTTCGATCGAGTCCTGGGATCCGAAGTACGACGAAGCGGAAACCTCAACTCTGCTCCGCGAAGCGGGCGCGCTCGAAGTCGAGGTGGTGGACAACGAATGAGCCACGGACCGCGCATCGTCGACGCCGCCCAGATGAACCTCCCCGCGGGGAGCCTGTGGCGACGTCTACCGCTGTTCGGGGCCGTCGCTGCGGTGCTGGGGATCGGTGTGTCGTACGCCCTGCGCGGCGGGGACGAAAAGCAATTCTACTACTCCTGGCTCGTGGCGTTCCTGTACTTCATGAGCCTGGGCCTGGGAGCGTTGTTCTTCGTGCTGCTCCAGTACGCCACGAAGACGGGCTGGGGCATCGTGGTGCGGCGGCTTGCCGAGAACACGGCAGCCGGTCTGATGGTCATGTTCCTGGCTTTCCTGCCGCTGTATTCCGGCCTGAACAAGATCTACTCCTGGACCGACGAAGCCCACCTCGATGAGATCCTTCGCGGCAAGATGTGGTTCCTCGGCTCCGACAAGTACCTCGTCTTCGGCGTCGTTTATTTCGCGATCTGGACCTTCCTGGTCTGGTGGTTCCGCTCCGGCTCGGTCAAGCAGGATCAGTCCGGCGACGAGGCCCTGACCCGCCGTCGCATCTTCTGGGCCGGCCCCGCGATCATCCTGTTTGCTCTGACCACGACGTTCGCCTCGTTCCACTGGGCCATGTCCCTGGCGCCGCACTGGTACTCGACGATCTTCGGTGTGTATTACTTCGCCGGAGCGCTGGTCTGCGTGTTCGCGTTCCTCTCGCTGGTCGTCATCGGGCTGCGCCGCGCCGGCGCTCTCGAGGGATTCGTCACGGTCGAGCACCGCCACGACCTGGGCAAGTTGTTGTTCGCCTTCGTCGTGTTCTGGGCGTACATCGGTTTTTCGCAGTTTTTCCTGATCTGGTACGCCAATATCCCCGAAGAGACCGAGTGGTACCTGGAGCGGCTGGGTCACGGCTGGCAGCCGGTCACCGTGTTCCTCGCGATCGGGCATTTCGGGCTACCGTTCTTCTTCCTGATGTCGCGGCACATCAAGCGAAGGAACCTGACGCTGGGCCTGGGGTCCGCATGGATGCTGTTCATGCACTTCGTGGACATCCACTGGCTGGTCATGCCGGCCTACCACGGCAAGGAATTCGGCCTCACGCTGATGGATTTCACGACGATGCTCGGTATCGGCGGCCTGTTCCTGGCCACGTTCGGGTTTTTCCTGACGCGGGCCAAGCTGGTCCCCGCCCGCGACCCGCGGCTGATCGAGTCGATCTCCTTCGAAAACTTCTAGTTTCGGATTTTCCCGGGCCGGGGTTGGAGCCTTGTTTGGCCCTTTGGGCTCTGCTAATGTTCGGTTCCTTGTAGGTTCGGAAAACCCTTATTCGTCCGGTTTTCGTCACCCTGAGGTTATGGAGATACCCGATATGCGTTTCGGTAAAAATCTGCTCGCATTGGCCACGGTCTCGTTGCTTGTCCTGTCGGCAACCACCTTCGCAGGCACCGTGACGGGCACGGTCAAGTTCGAAGGCACCGCGCCAAAGCTCCGCCCGCTGAAAATGGATGCGGATCCGGGCTGCGCCAAGAAACATTCCGGTCCGGTAATGCCCGAGGTGCTCGTGCTCGGCGACGGCAACACCCTGGGCAACATCTTTGTCCGCGTGAAGGGTGTTTCCGGTAGCCATTCAACTCCGGCCGACTCCGTCGTGATGGACCAGAACGGCTGCCAGTACTCGCCGCACGTGCTCGGCGTGATGGTCGGCCAGAAATTCCTGATCAAGAACTCGGATGGCCTGCTGCACAACGTGCACTCGCTGGCGAAGGTCAACCAGGCCTTCAACCGCGCGATGCCCGCCGCGGTGACCGAGACCGAATACACGTTCGACAAGGAAGAGTTGATGTTCAAGATCAAGTGCGACGTGCACCCGTGGATGAAAGCCTACGTCGGTGTGATCACGCACCCGTACTACGACGTCACCGGCACCGACGGGAAGTTCGAGATCAAGGGCGTCCCCGCGGGGAGCTACGAGGTCGAAATCTGGCACGAGCGTCTCGGCACCAAGACCGCCAACGTCACCGTCGGCGACAGCGATACCCAAACGCTCGACTTCTCCCTGAGCGTGCCCAAGAGATAGTCTGATCCAAGAGGGGCTCGATGATGTCTGACGGACACCACGAGGAACTGCCGTTCTGGCGCAAGTACATCTTCTCGACCGATCACAAGGTGATCGGGATCCAGTACTGCGTCACGGGCCTGGTGTTCCTTTTCTTTGGCTTCTGCCTGATGATGCTGATGCGCTGGCAACTGGCGTATCCCGATCAGCCGATTCCCTTGATCGGCGGGCTTTTCGGCGATGCGCGCGCGCCGGGGGGCATCATGCTTCCCGATTTCTACAACGAACTCGGCGCGATGCACGGCACGATCATGGTCTTCCTGGGCGTGGTTCCGTTGGCCGTCGGCGGCTTCGGCAACCTCATTCTGCCGTTACAGATCGGCGCACCGGACATGGCCTTCCCGAAGATCAACATGGTCAGCTACTGGTCGCTGTTCCTCGGCGGCGTGACGATGTTCGGGAGCTTCTTCCTGGAAGGTGGTGCGGCGCAGTCCGGATGGACGTCCTACGCCCCGCTCGCCGATATCGCCTCGTCCGGGCAAACCGCCTGGCTGATCGGGATGATCTTCCTGATCACGTCCTCGCTCCTGGGTTCGATCAACTTCATCGTCACCACGATTCAGCTGCGGGCCAAGGGGCTCAGCTTCTTCCGACTGTCGTTCTTTTGCTGGGCGCAGTTCGTGACCGCGTTCCTGCTGCTCCTCGCGTTCCCGCCGCTCGAGGCCGCGGGCGTGCTGCAGTTGATGGACCGGCTGGCCGACACCAGCTTCTTCCTGCCGGATGGCCTTGTCATTTCGGGCGAGATTCTGGAGCGCAGCGGCGGGGGCAGCCCGCTTCTGTGGCAGCACCTGTTCTGGTTCCTCGCGCATCCTGAGGTCTACGTGCTGATCCTGCCCGCGATGGGCATCGTCGCCGAGGTCATCGCCAACAACACACGTAAACCCCTGTGGGGTTACCGCGCGATGGTCTACGCGCTGATCTTCCTCGGATTCATGTCGTTCATCGTGTGGGCACACCACATGTTCATGACCGGGATGGGTAGTACGTTGGCTACCTTTTTCCAGACCACCACGATGATCATCTCGATCCCGTCGGTGATCATCCTGTCCGCCCTGCTGCTGTCGTTGTGGGGTGGATCGATCCGCTTCAACACACCGATGCTCTTCGCGCTGGCGTTCCTGCCGATGTTCGGGATCGGCGGTCTGACGGGTCTGCCGCTGGGGTTGGCGGCGCCCGACATCGCGTTGCATGACACCTACTACGTGATTGGGCACTTCCACTACGTGGTGGCGCCGGGCACGATCTTTGCGCTGTTCGCCGGAGTTTACTTCTGGTACCCCAAGGCGACGGGACGCAAGATGAGCGAGACGCTCGGCAAGTGGCACTTCTGGCCGTCGCTGATTTTCATGAACGGCGTGTTCTTCCCGATGCTGATCCAGGGCCTTTATGGCGTCAGCCGGAGGCTCGCCGATGGCGGCGCGACGTACGATTTCGCCGGCTCCGTCGGGCCGCTCAACAGGATGATGTCCTGGTCCGCGTGGGGCCTCGCCCTGGCCCAGATCCCGTTCGTCATCAACTTCTTCATGAGTCTGCGCAACGGCAAAACCGCCGGCGACAACCCGTGGGACGCGACGACGGTCGAATGGGCCGCGCCCTCGCCGCCACCGCACGGAAACTTCGCGACGGAACCGGTCGTCTATCGCGGCCCCTACGAATACAGTGTCCCGGGTGCGGATAAGGACTTCGTCCCGCAGACCCAGGAGGGCTGATCGCGATGCTTATCCCCTACGTCGTCAAACCGCGAGCAGACACCGGTCTGAACAACGGGAAGATCGGGATCTGGCTGTTCCTCGCCTCCGAGGTGATGCTGTTCGGCGCGTTGTTCGCGACGTACCTGATGATGCGCCTGGGTTCCTCCGACTGGCCGGTGGGGACGACCTACCTCGACCCCAGGTGGGCCGCGCTCAACACGATCGTGCTGATCACGTCGAGTGTGACGATGGTGATGGCCTGGGCCATGTCGGCCAAACGCAACTTCAAGATGTTCCGTTTCTACATGCTCTGCACGGTCGGTCTGGGCCTCGTGTTCATGGGCATCAAGTACATCGAGTACACGGCGAAGTTCGACCATCATTACTACCCCTCGACGAACGTGTTTCTGGCGATTTACTTCACGCTGACCGGGTTGCACGGGCTGCACGTCCTGGGAGGGATGATCGTCAACAGCTATTTCGCGTTGTTCGGCAAGAAGGCCTATAACGAAAATCCGGAGTGGTTCACCAACCGCGTCGAGAACTCGGGACTGTTCTGGCACTTCGTCGACCTGGTCTGGATCTTTCTCTTCCCGATCCTTTACCTACTGTAGGAGTCACCATGGGCGCTGACCACGCTGAGATCAACCGGCACGTTCGAATCTATTTGATGGTGTTCGCCTCGCTGCTGGTCCTGACGGGCCTGACGGTGGCGGCCTGGAAGTGGGGCCCTGCGGCCGTCGGGCCGACCATTGCGGTTGCGCTGCTGATCGCGATCGTCAAGGCCTCGCTGGTGGCGTTGTTCTTCATGCACCTCAGCGCGGAGAAGCGCTTGATCTACTGGGTCCTGGCGCTGACCGTCGCCTTCTTTTTAGCGCTACTGTTCCTTCCGATCCTGACCGCGTCCAACGCGATCACGCTTTAAACACGATGAACCTCAAGACTTTCCATATCGTTTTCGTGACCGTATCCAGCTTGATGTCGTTCGTCTTCGGCGGCTGGTGCTGGCGATATGCGGAAACCAACCAGTCAGCGGGCATCCGCACGCTCGGTGCGATCTCGTTCGGCGTCGGGGTCGCATTGATCGCCTATGGCTTCTGGTTCTGGAGGAAGATCAACCCGCGCGGGTCAAACGGTTCGGGGAACGGCGCTGCCGTTGTGCTTGTCTTGCTGATCTGGTTCTTCGGCCAACCGGTCGCGGAGGCCTGCACGACCTGCTACGGCGAGGCGGAGGGGCCGCTGATCGACGCCGCGCGGGCCGGCGTGTGGCTGCTGTTCGGTCTCGTCGGCGCCTTGCAGGCTGCGTTCATCGGTT
>Ga0255049_10001091_pt1 | contig 15410 bp, 17 predicted proteins | sample JV7_2_3_MG_FD_183615 | JGI IMG/M metagenome (GOLD analysis project Ga0255049, IMG submission 183615) | Seawater microbial communities from Jervis Inlet, British Columbia, Canada - JV7_2_3 | ecosystem: Environmental > Aquatic > Marine > Inlet | place: Canada: British Columbia | collected 2016-10-06
GGCCGGAAGGGAAATCACGACGATCGAGGGACTCGCGAACGCACAGCAGCTACATCCGATTCAGCAGTCGTTCGAAGAGCTGGGTGCGTTGCAGTGTGGATTCTGCGGTCCGGGAATGATCATGTCCGCCAAAAATCTACTGGACAAGAATCCCGAGCCCAGCAATGCGGAGATTCGCGACGCGCTCTCGGGGAATTTGTGCCGTTGCACGGGTTATACCAAGATCATAGAAGCCGTTGCCGATGCCGGGCAGGCGATGAACTCCGCGGAAGCGTAGACCTGATCCGCTGAGAGGAATGAATTCTTAGGGAGAGTAGAGACGGATGGCAACCAGAACGAAAGACGTTCAGACAGATGCTGACGAGCTGGTCACGGCCAGAGAGGCCCGTGCCCCTGCCAAGCAACCGCTGACACTGCCAGCGGACGACCCGGTGGCATTTCCGCTGCAGCTTCCCGAATCGAAAGCACGCCTGCAGACACCCGCCGTCGGCCAACGCGCGACCCGGCCCGACGGCCGCCTGCATGGACTGGGCCAGACGCAGTACATCGATGACCTGACGTTCCCCCATATGATTCACGCGAAAGTGCTGCGCAGCGAGCACGCGCACGCACGTATCGTCAGCATCGACACCAGTTCGGCGGAAGCCATGCCGGGTGTTCTGGCGACGCTGACCGGAAAAGAGATCCCGCGTAATTCATTCGGACCCACGCTGCAGGACCAGCCGGTCCTGGCCGATGATGTCGTTCGGCATCGCGGCGATGGCGTTGCCGCCGTCGCTGCCGTTACCGAGCAAATCGCGGCCGATGCGCTCGAGAAAATCAAAGTCGAATACGAGCCGCTGCGGCCGGTGTTCGATCCGCTGGAAGCACTCGGGGACGATGCGCCGAGAATCCATGGCGGCGATACCAACATCTACGCCAGCAAAGTCATCAAGAAAGGCGACGTCGAGAAAGCCTTTGCCGAATCCGATCACGTCTTCGAGCGACGATACCAGACCCAGATGGTCGAGCATGTACCGTTGGAGCCGCATGCCTCTATCGCGTCGTGGGACGGCAATGGCCGCGTCTCGATCTGGTCGAGCCTGGGCCGGATCACGCTCGGTCGCGAGGACCTCGCGCGCACGCTGGAGCTTCCGCAAAGCAAGATTCGCCTGATCGGTACGATCGTCGGCGGCAACTTCGGCGGCAAAAATGAGATCACCAACGAACCGATCCTCGCGATGCTGTCGCGAAAGACCGGCCGGCCGGTTAAGTCCGTCTTCACGCGCGGCGACGAATTCGTCTCCTCGACGATCCGGCATCCGTTCACGATGGACTATAAAACCGGCGTCATGAATGACGGCACGATCATCGCGAGAAAGATCCGCATCATCCTGGACGGCGGCGCTTACTGCTCGTGGACCGGCACGACAATCGGCAAGGGCTCGATCCTCGCTCCGGGGCCGTACAACATCGACAATATTCACGTCGAGGCCTACGCCGTTTATACGAACAAAACGACGACCGGCGCGATGCGCGGCTTCGGCGCCCCACAGGTCTGTTTTGCCTATGAGTCACAGATGGACGAGATCGCCCACAAGCTCGGCATCGACCCGCTGGAAATTCGTCTGAAGAACGCATTCAGCGAAGGCTCGTCGAGCCCGACCAGCCAGACCCTGCAAGCCGTCGCGATCAAGGAGTCGCTGAACCAGGCCGCCCAGCGCTTCGGTTGGAAGGAGTGGCAGGCATGATCAAACGCGGACGCGGCATGGCCTGTATGTGGTACCCCATCGGGTTCACGGTAGCGGCTAACCCGAGCGCGGCGACCGTCAAGGTCAATACCGACGGCACGGCAACGGTCTTAACCGGGACGGTGGAAACCGGCCAGGGCGCGCTGACCGTGCTCGGCCAGATCGCGGCCCAAGCGTTGGGCATCGCGACGGACGACGTGCACGTCGTATCCGCCGACACCGATACCACCCCGATGGATACCGGCGCAATCGCGAGCCGCACGACCTATGTGACCGGTAACGCGGTCATGCTGGCAGCAGAGAAAGCCCGCGACATCCTTTTCCAGGCGGCCGCCCCGCTGCTGGAAGTCCCCCCCGATCAGCTCGAAGCACGGGATCGGAAAATTCAGGTTCTCGGGTTTCCGTCCAAGTCCGTCGATATCGGCACGGTCGCTCAGCACAGCGAGACCGTGCTCGGCGCGCCGTCGATCGGCAGCGCCTCCTACAATCCGCCGACCGTGCCCATGGACCCCGAAACCGGCCAGGGCAAACCGTTTAACACCTACGTCTACGCAACGCAGATCGCCGAAGTCGAGGTCGACGACGAGACCGGTGAAGTCGAGGTCAAACGAATCGTCGCGGTGCACGACTGCGGTACGCCGATCAACCCGATGCTGGTCGAAGGTCAGATCGAGGGTGGCATCTCGATGGGTGTCGGCTTCGCGTTACAGGAAGAGATCCTCTTCAAGGACGGCGCACAGATCAATCCGAATCTCACCAACTACATCATGCCGACCAGCCTGGATATGCCAGAGATAGAAGTCGAACTCGTCGACAACTACGACCCAACCGGTCCGTTCGGTGCAAAGGGCGCCGGCGAACCGACGGCCGTACCGACCGCGGCCGCGATCATGAACGCGATTCATGACGCAGTCGGCGTCCGAATTACCTCCCTGCCGGCGACTGCAGAAAAGGTGCTTGGCGGGATTCTGGAACTACAGGCGTCGTAGCCACGTCATCGGCAAACCACGGCCGTTCACTGAGTGACGCAAATGGACGGTAGCCAACCTGTCATCCCCGAAACAATGAAGGCCTGGGTCCTCGGCGACCCCGGCGAACTCTCCCTTGTCACGAAGCCCGTGCCCCGCCCGGGCCAGGCTGAAGTTCTGATCCGTATCGACGCCGTTGCGATCTGTGCGACGGACCTCGAAATCATCAGTCACGGCGCACCCGCGCTGATCGACGGCGAGTTGCCGTTCAACAAGAACTTCACGCCCGGTCACGAATTCATGGGCACAATCGTCGAGCTCGGCGACGCAGTCGACGAATACGCCGTCGGCGACCGGGTCGCAGTCGAAATTCACGCGGGCTGCGGCCGCTGCCCGCGCTGCCGCGAAGGTATGTATACGTCCTGCCATAACTACGGCATGAACTACGGTACGCACCGCAAAGGCCACCGCGCGAACGGGTACACGACCGACGGTGCCTTCACTGAATACGCCGTCAATCACGTCAATACCCTCGTGCGCGTCCCCGACTTCATGAGCGACGAGATTGCGACGCTCATCGTCACGGCCGGCACGGCAATCTACGGTCTCGACGTCCTCGGCGGGCTCGTCGCCGGCCAAAGCCTCGTCGTCACCGGTGCAGGACCCATCGGGTTACTCGGCGTCGCGGCGGCGAAAGCGCTCGGTGCCTACCCGGTCATCCTCACTGACATCGTTAACGAACGTCTGGCCATCGGCACCCAACTCGGCGCAGATCACGTAATCAACGCCGCCGAACAGTCGGCTCGCGATGCGATCTTCGAGATCAACGGCGGCCGTGGCGTCGATTTCGTGCTCGAATGCTCCGGCGCACCGAGCGGCGTGGATGAGGCGATTAAACTCGTCAACCGCGGCGGCCGAATCTGCCTGGCCGCGTTCGCGCATGAGCCTCAGCTCGTGGACGTCTGTGAGATTGTCACGAACAACATCTACCTGTTCGGGATACGCGGCGAAGGCAAGAGCGCCGTGCGCCGTGCCGCGTCGCTGATGGCGCAGAAGAAACTCGACGCGTCCCCGATCCACACGCACACGTTCCCGTTCGAAGAATTGGAGACGGGGCTGCGCTATGCGCGCGAAAAACTCGACGGCGCCATCAAGATTGTCATTACGAATCGCTGAGTAAAGGAGAACCGGACGATGCCTGCTTACTGGCTCGCGAGAGCGAAAGTCAACGACGCCGTGGAATACAAACGCTACACCGATCTCGTGCCCGCCATCATCGAGAAATTCGACGGCAAGGTGCTGGCACGCGGCGGCAACCAACAACAACTTGAGGGCCCGGAATATTTCCTGCGCCACATCGTCATCGAGTTCCCGTCGCTCGAACGGGCCGTCGCCTGCCATGAGTCTCCCGAGTACCAGGAAGCACGGCTGTTCCGGCTGAACGGCGTCGGCGACAACGAACTGTTGATCGTCGAAGGCGGCGACGCGACAGATAGATGATCGACACGGCGATCGTCGGCCTCGGCTGGTGGGGCCGGCACATCATCGGCAGTCTGCACGGTCGCAGCGATAAGCTTCGTATCGTCCTTGGCGTGGACCAGCGCGCCGACGCATTGGACGCGTTACCGGAAGCGCAGCGGCCGAGACTCGTTGCGTCGCTCGATGAAGCGCTGGCGAATCCCGCTATCGACGCCGTGATCCTCGCGACACCTCATTCGTTGCACGAAGAGCAGATCGTGCGCTGCGCCGCGGCCGGCAAACACGTTTTCTCCGAGAAGCCGTTGACCCTGAATAAGGCCGGTGCGAAGCGCGCGCTCGATGGCTGCGAGGCAGCGGACGTGGTCCTCGGCGTCGGTCATATGCGGCGCTTCGAGCCTGCACTGGTCGAGATCAAACGGCTGATCGAGACCGGCGAACTCGGCACACTGATGCACGTCGAATCGAATTTCAGCCACGACCTGCTGGCGAACGTCGACGCCGACGACTGGCGCGCATCGCAATCGGAGTCGCCGATCCCTGCGCTGAGCGCGATGGCCATTCATCTGACCGACGCGTACCTGCATCTATTCGGTGCGATCACCGAAGTCCATGCGCTCTCGACGCAACGTTGCGGCAACTGGGGCTCCGGCGACGTCCTCTCGGTGCAGTTCCGATTCGAGTCGGGTATGACGGGTTCGCTGAGCACGATCCTCGTCACGCCGATGTATGTGCGGTTCCAGGTATTCGGCTCGGCGGCCTGGGCCGAAGCGCTCAGCGACGTTCACCCGGGTCAGGAAGGCGTCACGCGGTTAACGCTAGCGCAGACGGGTAAGAAACGGCAGGTTCAGGACCTGCACTCGATCGACACGGTGCGCGCCAATCTGGAAGCGTTCGCCGATGCGGCCGCGGGGCGGGCGCCCTACCCGTTCACGAGCGCCGAGAAACTCGGTAACGTCGCGGTCATGGAAGCGATCATCGAATCGGCCCGCAGCGGCCAACCCGTCTCGCTGTAGGTGTGGGAGCGGCCGCCTGGCTGGGAAGCGTCGAAAAGAATCGCGACGAGGCCGTCGCTCCCACGCCCTTAGCTCAACTGCAACATCTGTGGGAGCGGCCCATCTTTGTGGGAGCGGCCGCCTGGCCGCGATGCGGTCAGGGAACGGTCTGGTCGATGACGAGCGCGGCCGTGCCCGACTCACCGCCGGGTCGGTACTCAAGCTCGCCGAAGAGATCGCCGGCCTGGGCCGTCGGTTGCCCGGAAGCCGAGACCCGCGCGACGAGCGTCAGCACCGCGAAGTCGGCGAGCGAGCGCCCCGGCACCATCGCCTGCGCATCGCTCAAGATGAACTCCCCCGGTACCGAATCGACCGACTCCCGGATCACGGCGAGCGGCGGCCCGCCCTCGGGCGCACGCGCGAAGATGAATAGCGCGGCGTTGGGCCCGTAAGCCGGTGTCGCCAAGCCCTCGCCCAGGCTGATCTGCAACGTCAACGCGAACTCCCCGTCCGCTGGAGCCCGGGGCACCGGTTCCGCAACTGGCGGCGGCGCCCCGCTCCCGGGACCGAGCGCAGCGAGCTGCTCACGTATGACCACCTCGACGGCCTCCGGCACACCGATCTCGAGCAAAGCCGACCAGCGTTGCCGCACCAGCTCCGGCGCGCCAGCATGCAGTGCCGCGACACCGCCCCACCATAGGGCCTTCTCGTTGCGCGGCTCCACGGCGAGCACCTCGGAGATCAACTGCCCGGCCTCGCCGACCAGCGTCGTCGGGTCGTTGTACGCCAGGGCCTCCGCCACTGCCATCTTCAGGCCCGTGTCGGGGTCCGGGGTACGCGACCAGGCCTCGCGAAAGGCGCTCAGTGCCTCCGGATACATGCTGATGGAGACATAGCTCTGGCCGAGCAGACGCCAGCCTTCCACATCGTCGGGCTGCTCACGCATACGCTCCGCGAGGCCGGCGACCAGCTCGGCGACGGCCGGCTGGCCTTCGTCGCCGGTGGTCATGCCACCCGTGGCCACGCCATCCCAGGTACTGACGTTCATATAGAGGCTGATCGAGAGCGGCACGACCAGCGCCGCGGCCACCACGCCGGCCACGGACCAGCGGCCGGACTCTCGCCGGCAGCGCCACAGCGGCACAAACAGAAAACTCAATGCGCCCAGGCCTAAGGCGCCGGCGGCCAACCAGAACAGCGTCACGCCGGATCGTCCCCGGCGAGCGACTGCCGAGCGCGGGAACGGACGATACGTAACACGACGATGGCGCCGATTCCAAGTAACACGAACGGCGCGCCCCACAGCGTCCAGGTCGAGGGTTGCAGTGGTGGCCGGTACAGAATGAAATCGCCGTAGCGCGCGACGAGAAAGTCGGTCACGTCCTCACGGCTGGCGCCTTCGTTCAACAGGCGCGCGATCTCGCGGCGCAGGTCGGCGGCCAGGGCCGCATTCGAATCCGCGATCGTCTGGTTCTGACAGACGAGGCAGCGCACTTCACGAATCAGGCTCTGATACTCCGCCTGCACCGCGGGGTCCGCGAACGCCGGCTCGGGATCGATCGCCCAGCTTGCCGACCCGACAAGCATCAGCGCGATAGCGGCCAGTACCGGCCTCACGGCGCGCTCGCTGCGGTGCACGGCAGGCCGCCACACTCCGCCGTAATCCGCGGCAGGAATTCGCGCTCCCAGACGGCCGGCGTCATCCGCGAGATGTGCTTGTAGAGCACCGTGCCGTCGCGGCCGACGAGAAAGGTCTCCGGCGCCGCATAGACGCCCCAGTCGATCGCCACCTCGCCTGTTGCGTCGACCGCCGAGGCCGCGTAGGGATCGCCGAGCGTGTCGAGCCATTCGAGCGCCCGCGCCCGGTCGTCCTTCCAGTTCAGCCCGTAGATCGGGATGCCGCCGGTTTGCGCCAGTTCCACGAGATAGGGATGCTCGTGACGGCATTCGATGCACCACGTCGCCCAGACATTCACGAGCGCGACCTGGCCGTCGTAGTCCTTCGAACCCACGGTCTGAGACGGATCCTTAAGGCGCGGCAGGTCGTACTCCGGCGCGGGCTTACCGAGCAACGGCGACGGCACGAAGCCGGGATTCAGATACAGGCCGCGATAGAAGAAGCCGACAATCACCACGAAGACCGTGATCGGCAACAGATAACGCCACATCAGGATGTCTCCACCGACACGGCCGCGGCCGAGGATACCCGGCTCTCGGCGCGCGTCGATCGATAGCGTGGGTCGCTCGCGGCCAGCAAGCCGCCGAATGCCATGACCAGTGCGCCGAACCAGATAAAGCGGATCAGCGGCTTGAACTGAACTCTGAGACTCCAGACACCGTCGCCGAGCGGCTGCCCGAGCGCGATGAAGATGTCGCGATACCAACGGGCGTCGATGCCCGCCTCGGTCATCGGGCTGCTCTGCACGCGATAGACGCGATTTTGCGGCGTCAGTACCGTGACGAGCGTGCCGTCGCGGCGCAGTTCGAACTCGCCCTCGACGGCGGCGTAGTTCACGCCCTGCACGTCGCGCAGACCGCGAAACACGATTTCGTATCCAGCCAGTTCCCAACGGTCGCCCGGCACGGCCGCGCGGTCCGTCTCGATGTTGTAGCTCGTCGAGACGGTCACGCCGAGTACGAACATGCCGATACCGACATGCGCGAGTGTCATGCCCCACTGCGCCCTCGTCAGCGTTCGCGCGCCATCACGCCTGATCATGCGCCGCACGGGATCGAACAGCGAGGCGGCGATGACCCACAGGCCGGCGACGATGCCGACGACCGTCAGTACACCGGCGCTGCCGAAGATCACCCAGGGAAGGAGCACGCCGAGCACCACCGCCCCGACGGCGGGGATCGCAAGCTTACGCGCCAGAGTCTCGCCCTTCATGCCGACCCAGGTCGCGTGCATACCGGCGCCCATCAGCAAGACCAGCGGCAACATCGGCACGACGAACATCGAGTTGAAGTACGGCGGGCCGACCGAAATCTTGCCCAGCCCGAGTGCGTCGATGAACAACGGGCTCAACGTGCCGTAGAGAACGACGACGAGCGCGACGACCAGCAGCATGTTGTTGAGTAACAGGAACGACTCGCGCGACACGAGCTTGAAGCCGCCTTCGGCCACCATGTGTTTGGCGCGCACCGCGTAGAGGGTGAAGGCGCCGCCGCTCACGAGCGCCAGGATCATCAGAATAAACACGCCGCGCGCCGGATCGGATGCGAACGAGTGCACCGAGATCATCACGCCGGAGCGCACGAGGAAGGTACCGAGCAGACTCAGAGAGAACGCGATGATCGCCAACAGAATCGTCCAGCTCTTGAAGAGCCCTCGCCGCTCCGTGACGGCGAGCGAGTGGATCAGCGCGGTACTCGCGAGCCACGGCATGAACGAGGCATTCTCGACCGGATCCCAGAACCACCAGCCGCCCCAGCCGAGCTCGTAGTAGGCCCACCAGCTGCCGAGCGCGATGCCGACGGTCAGAAACATCCACGCGGAGACCGTCCAGGGCCGCGTCCAGCGCGCCCAATCCTGACTCAACTGGCCGCTCAACAACGCGGCGACGGCAAACGCGAACGGCACGGAAAGCCCTACGTAGCCGGTGTAGAGAATCGGCGGGTGGATCACCATGGCCGGATCCTGCAGCAACGGGTTCAAGTCGTTACCGTCGACGATCGGCGTCAGCAGCCGATCGAACGGATTGGATGTCAGCAGCGTAAACAGCAACAGGCTGAAGCTGACGATGCCGAGCACGCCGAGAACACGCGCCGAGAATTTTTCGGGCAACGAGCGGCTGCCAACCGTGACGATCATCGTCCAGGTGGCGAGTATCGTCACCCACAGCAGTAAGGAGCCTTCGTGGCCGCCCCAGACGGCCGCGAACTTGTAAAAGGCCGGCAGGTTCGAATTCGAGTTGTAGGCCACGTAGAGCACGCTGAAGTCATCGCTTAAGAAAGCGTTCGCGAGCACGACGAAGGCAAGCACGACGAAGACGAACTGGCCCACGGCCGCGGGACGGGCCAACGCCATCCAATCATGGCGCCCGGTCGCGGCGCCCGCGATCGGCAGGGTCGCTTGCACCAATGCGAGACAAAGCGCCAGAACTAATGCGAACTGCCCGAGTTCGGGGATCATTCCGCTGTGCTCTCCTGTGCCCGCGCGATCGCGTCGGCGACCTCGGGCGACATGTAGTTCTCATCGTGCTTCGCCAGTACCTCTTCGGCGACGAAGCTGCCGTCGGCAGCCAGGCGACCGTGCGCGACGACCCCCTGCCCTTCGCCGAACAAATCGGGCAGCACGCCGGTGTAACTGACCGGCACCGAGTGGACGTAGTCGGTTACGACGAAGGACATGGTCAGGCTGCCGGATTCCCGGCTCACGCTGTCCTCAACGACCATACCGCCGAGGCGGAATAGTCGCGCGTCGGGCGCTTCGCCCGCAACGACCTGCGACGGGCTGAAGAAGTAGCGCAGATTTTCCTGAAACGCGCGCAACGCCAGTCCCGCAGAAAGGGTAACGCCGGCGACCACCAGACCGATCAGCAGCATGCGCTGGCGTCGCGGCGTCACGGGTTCATCCTGACGGTCGGTCTTCGCTCGTTTGGCTGTGCTGCCTTCATTTGTCTCACTCTAGCCAGCGACCGTGCATGTCCACGCACGGCCAACCAGCCATTAACTACGATAACGACCAGTGTAATACCGTAGGCCGTCCAGACGTAAGCGGCGTAGCCGCCCATATGCAGAAAGTCACTCACTCCGCCTCCCCCGCGGCCAGGCGTTGGACCCAGCGCGCCTGTCGCTCGCGCACCAGGATCTCGCCCTGGAGCCGGCGCGTAACCAGCCACGCAAAATACAGCGTGAATCCTGAGATCATGATCAATAGCGGCACGAGCATATCAAGCGTGATGGCGGGCGCATCGAGCCGCGCAATCGTCGGCCCCTGGTGCAGCGTACTCCACCACTCGACCGAGTAATGGATGATCGGCACGTTGATCACGCCGACGGCAGCGAGTATCGCGCTGACGCGGTCCGCCTTCTCGCGGTCGTCGAACGCGGCGTGCAGCACCATATAGCCCAGGAAAAGAAACAGCAGCAGCAATTCGAACACGAGCCGCGCATCGGCCCACTCCCAGTAGGTGCCCCACATCGGTTTGCCCCAGACCGCGCCGGTCACGAGCGCCAGAAACGTGAACGAAGCGCCGACGGGCGCGACGCTGACCGCGACGGCGTGCGCCAATTTGATCCGCCAGACGAAGCCGATCCCGGCGGCACCGGCCATGACGACGTAGGCCAACATGCCGACATAGGCGCTCGGTACATGCACATAAATAATTCGAAACCCATCGCCCTGCAGGTAGTCTGGGGGGGCGAGGACGAGACCGCCATAGGTACCCGCCACGATCAACACGACACTCACCGCAATCAGCCAGGGCGAGAGCCGCTGCGCGAAACGGTAGAAGTGCGGCGGCGATGCCAGCGAATGAAACCATCGAACCAAGCCCACGATCGGATCCTTATTCCAGGCCCACGCGCAGTGCCGCAGCACACGCCAGGGGCCCTACTGAGATAGCCAATACGGCGAAAGCCGCGAGCAGATACAGCGGACCTGCGGCCGGCTCGCCGTGGATCGCCAGATCCGTCGCGCGGGTGCCGAAGATCAGTACCGGGGAGGTCAGCGGCAGCACCAGCAGCCCGATAATGGCCCCGCCGCCGCGAATACTCACGGTCAGGGCAGCGCCGAGGGCCGCCAGTACGCTCAGCGTCGGCGTCGCCAATGCCAGCGCCCCCACCAGTACCGGTAAGGCGTCCAGCGGCAGATAGAAAGATAAGGCGAGGAAAGGTGCGAGCGCGATCAACGGCACACCGCTGACGAGCCAGTGCGCCAGCGTCTTTGCCAGTACGATCAGCGCCAGGGGCGCCGGACTTAAGGCGAGTTGCTCCATGCTTCCGTCCTGCACATCGGTGCGAAAAAGGCCATCCAGGGCGAGCAGCGAGGATAGCAATGCCGCGATCCACAGAAAACCCGGGCCGGCATCGCGGAGCTGGGAAGCCTCCGGAGAGAGCGCCAGCGGAAACAGCGACGCAACGATCACGAAGAAGATCAACGGCGTGGCGAGTTCGCCCCAGCGACGAAAAGCGATCTTCAGATCGCGGCGCAGGATCAGGGCAAAGGCGTTCATCTACAGCGCAACCTCGACAGCGGCCGCGCCTTCAACGCGATCGGTCTGATGCGTGGCGATCACGACGGTGCCCTCCGCCGCCGTATGCTCTCGTAACCACGCCGAGATGACCTCGGCGCCGGCGGCATCCAGATTAGTCAGCGGCTCGTCGAGCAACCACAGCCGCGCGCGTCTGAGCCGCATGCAGCCCAGGGCGACCCGGCGCCGTTGCCCGGCGGACAGATAGCGAATCTCCCGGTCCGCGAAATCGTTCAGACGCAGTTCTTCCAGCAACGGTGCGGTGGCGCCGTCTCCCGCCCACAGAGCCCGATAGAACTCGAGGTTCTCCGTCACCGTCAGATCTTTCTTGAGTCCCACCAGATGGCCCTGATAGGCAATAGCCGCGCGCAGTTCCGCCGCGAGTTGTAACACCGGCACCCCGTCCCACGTCACGGTACCCTGCGCGGGCGCGCTTAAGCCCGCAAGAACCCGCAGTAACGAGGTCTTCCCGGAGCCGTTCGGGCCGGTCAGATAGGCCATCTGACCGGGCCGCAGCTCGAAACTCAGATCGCTGAACAGACGGCGCTCGCCCCGCCATACCTCCACAGAGGTGGCGATCAGGCCGGCACGGGAATCTGAGCTCAAATTGGGATCCTGCGAATGAGGGACACGCGGCGGCCATTTTCGCCTCTGGCGGCTCAATTGCAAGAAATCGCTAGTTTACATAACCGCCGAGCTGTCATAGACTGTCCAAGCTGCATAAAGACTCTGAAGAAGTTTATATAACTAACTGAAATATAAGAAGGCAGCTAGGGGTTGAACGATGGCCTTATCTCCGGCAAAAATATTTGGCAGACCAACGGCGGATCGAATTTGGCGGGGCCCGGCACAGCGCGGGGCTCTGGCCTTTCTTGAAGAACCGGCGCCTGGCGTAACGAAGCTGCTGCTCGGACCGCGATCCTGCGGCAAGAGCACCATACTGGACCGCTACCTGGCGGACCTCGAGGACAAGATCTATTTCCGTAGCCGCGACGGCTGGCATAGTCCCACCGAACTGCTGCTCGCCCTGCTCGAGAGCGCGGAGCTGAACCCGGTCACGGGGTCGGATGACGATCGCCGCGAGCAATTTTTCTGCTACCTCAATGAGGAGCGCGATGTCGGTAACGATCTGTTGTTCGTCATCGACGGCGCGGAACAAGTCACCTCGGCCGTGTGGCTTGAGTTCTGTAAGCTCGCCGCGCTGGTCTGTGACGATGGCTACCAACCGGAAGTGCTGATTTCCGGCCAGCCGCAGGCTTACGAGTACCTGACATCTCCGATGGCACGGGATTGGAATAACCACCAGTTTGCCGTCCACCGCATCCCGCCGCTCGAATCACTCGATGTCTGCGTCTATATAAAGGAGAGACTGAACTCGGCCGGACTACCGGAGGCCGTATTCTCGCCCCCCTCGCGGGTGCTGATGGGCAAGCTCGCCGGTGGGTCGTTCGTCACCACGAATCTCCTGTGCCAGATGTCCTTGATTACGGCGCGGCAACGAGGCGTTACTTTCGTCGACGAGGAGATCGTCAAGGTGGCCTACGCCGAGTTGGGTAAAGGCCAGGAACAGGCCGTGGCGCGCGAGATACCTTCGGTCAACGAGATCGGCGAAGATGGGGAACTGTTCGTCAGCCTCAACGGCAAGTTGGTGTCGCGCCATGATTTGGCGGACGAATTGCTGCTCGGACGCGGCGGGAGTAATCAAGTCTCCCTGCACAGCGCCGAAGTAAGCCGGCGCCACGCGACGATCGTTAAGGCCGACAGCGACTTCTATATCGAGGATCTCGGCAGCATCAACGGACTGACCGTCAACGGCGAACTGGCTACCCGGCGCAAGCTGGTCGACCGCGACGTCATCACGATCGGCCCGTTTCAGCTGACCTTCGCCGCGCCCGCGTCGGCCGAAGAGCAGTCAGAGCGCCTCCCGCAGCTACGCGTCATCAAGGAAGAAGCCGCCAACCCGCTGGAACTCGGCCTGTAAGAGCGACCTCCCCCTGTTGTGGGAGCGACCGCCCGGTCGCGATCCCCCCCTGTGGGAGCAACAATCCTCTATAATGCCCCAGTTCACGGGGGATTGATGAAAGGAAGACGGCGGTGAAGTGGTACCTCACGGCGCTTAAGAAGTACGCGATCTTTAACGGCCGCTCGAGACGAACCGAGTACTGGATGTTCGTTCTTCTAAACGCCCTGATCATGCTCGGACTTTGCGTCCTGATAATCAACGAAATTATCGGCCTGGGCCTGATCTATGCGTTCGCTGCCCTGACCCTGATCCCAACGCTTTCCGTGACGGTGCGAAGACTCCATGACACGAATCGCTCGGCGTGGTGGTTACTGCTTCCGCTGATCCCGGTTCTCGGAGAACTGGTCTTCCTGGTGTTTATGGTCCTGGAAGGCAAGCCCGAACGTAACCGGTTCGGCCCCGACCCTAAAGGCCTAGGGGTCGAGGTCTAACGGCCCAGCAGCCCCATAAGCCGTTGTTCAGGTAGACGAGCAACTTAACAGAATCTATCCGACCCTCAATAACGCACCGGTCACGAAGATCACGCCCGCCGATATAAAATGAGTCCGCGTTTCCTTCGGCAACTCTACCCCCTAGGAATCTAATAGTTCTCTCGATAGACGTCGAAAGATCTAAAGATTGTGGACGGATTGAAATCTCTATTGGTGCCGTGTCAATCGCTTACGGTCTTCAGCACCTCGCGCGTGAGATCCCACCGGTCAAAGCCCTGGCGGCCGTAGTCGAGGCCGCGACGGACGATCACGAGATCGTGCGACGGCACGACGATGACGTACTGGCCCCGATTCCCCGAGGTCGAGTAGGCATCTTCGGGCATGTCGGTCCGGTCAGCGGGAACGAGCCACCACTGGCCGCCATAGAAGTTGCCGCGATCCGCCGTAGACGGTGCGGGCGAGATCGCGTGCATTGGTGTAGACCTGGCTGCTCAGGATGAAGTCGCCGAACCGATCCACGCTGAGCACGGTATTGCGCATGCCGATACGGTCGAGCAGTGCCCGGCGCGGGTACTCCAGATACGCCTCCTCGCCAATGACTTGCTTCATGGCGTAGACGGCGCGCAGCGTGTCGTAATTCTAGTAGTCCCAGTAGGTGCCGGGCGCGCGGCTCATCCAGCGATATCCGATCCTGATCGACGAGCGAATCATTTCTATAGAAATAACATGAAAAACAGCTAGTAACTCACTGTTTTAATGGTGCCCAGGGCCGGACTCGAACCGGCACTCCCTTTCGAGAAGCGGATTTTAAGTCCGCTGCGTCTACCAATTCCGCCACCCGGGCACGTGCACCGAACCGATGTGCGTTACGTTGGTGCAACAAAGGACGCGACACGAAGGCTATCACGACCGCTCGACTATCTGGCTCCATGCGCTAAAAAAATTGATCCATCTTGGGTAGTTCATTCATGCACAGCGATCTGATTCAACCGCCGAGGTCTCCCGTCTGCGCACTCAGCGCGCCGGACGATTCAATCCAGCTACCTTTATTCTCGAAGTTACTTTTATTTTCGTTCCTATCGCTTTGCTCTGAACGGTCAAGTTGGTGGACAGGCTGAACCCAAGATTCGTCTCTGATCCGCGACAGTTAGACGCGGCGAAGATAGGAGGATATCTAAGTTGAATGCGATGGTTACCTTTCCTGCTCCTCTCCGCTTGTGGTGGTAGCGGAGAAATTTACCCTCAAAATGGGATTCGTGAATTTTCGGTGCCTGACGGCACGCCCTATTTCCTGAGTTGGTATTCACCGATCGAATATACGGACGGCTCCCCTTTATGGAACTTGGCTGGATTCCGCGTCTATGTGAATGAACAAATGATCTCGGATATAAGCGACCGAGGCGCGGTCACAGTCGAGATCTATGCTGACTCGGGGAATGTCGTGTGGATAACGGCCTATGACGCAACAGGCGCGGAATCAGCACCATCGAACAAGGAAATACTTCCGTAGCCTGCGCGGCTCAGGCGACGGAGTCATGCTGATCGGCGCCGACTGCTCCTATCGGAAGTCAGTCTGAGCCTATTGGAACT
>Ga0255049_10001096_pt1 | contig 15376 bp, 13 predicted proteins | sample JV7_2_3_MG_FD_183615 | JGI IMG/M metagenome (GOLD analysis project Ga0255049, IMG submission 183615) | Seawater microbial communities from Jervis Inlet, British Columbia, Canada - JV7_2_3 | ecosystem: Environmental > Aquatic > Marine > Inlet | place: Canada: British Columbia | collected 2016-10-06
CGTGATTATTGGTGCGTCGAGGTGCTCGGCGAGGGCAACGATTTGTGAGCGATCTTCCCGTGCCCCGTGCCCGGCGATGATCGCAGGTCGCTCCGCATTCCTCAGGAGGGCTACTGCCTCGTCCAGCTGATCCCGTGGGGGAGTGATCTGGTCGGGTGCAACCCTCCCTGCCATCGGGCGAGGAGGGGGATCAGGTAGGCCAGCGAGCTCCTGAATCTCGTCGGGGAAGATCAGGTGAGCCACATCGCGATTGACGATTGCGTGCTTCAGCGCCAGCGCCATGAGGTCGGTCGCATTGGTCGCGCCGAGCACGGTCTGGCTCCATTCGGCGACCGCAGCAAACGCTTCGGTCAGAGGCAACTCCTGGAACGCTCCCGGCCCCAGGACTTGGGTATTCACCTGGCCGGTGAGCGCCAGGACTGGAGCCCGGTCGACCTTGGCATCCCAGAGACCGGTGAGCAGATTGGTGGCGCCCGGTCCTGCGATCGAAAAGCACGCTGCCGGCGAACCAGTGAGCTTGCCGTAGGCGCTCGCTGCAAAAGCGGCGGCGCCTTCGTGGCGGATTCCGTAGTAGCGGAGTCGTCCGTCCTCTTCGGCGCGGCGGAGTGCGTCGGCCAGCCCGAGGTTGCTGTGTCCCACCATCCCGAACACCGAGTCGACGCCCCATTCCGTCATCGTGTCGACCATCTGATCCATCACGGTCGCCAGGCGAGTGACCACCGGGAGCTTCACGTACAAGCCGTCGGCACGTTCCTCGACCTCATATGGAGTAGCGGAGTCGGTGTAGCCCGCAGGAGGCGTGCCGGTGAGTGGGTCGTATTCGTACCCGTGCCAGGGACAGATCAGGCATCCCGCTTCTATCTGACCGTCGCCGAGTGGTCCACCCTGATGGGGGCAGTGGTTGTCGAGAGCCCCGTACCCATCATCGGTGCGGGTGATGGCGACGGCGCGATCGGCGGCAACCACCGTCGTGACCGCCCCGAGTGCCAACTCTCCGGGATCGATGCGGTACCACTCGAATCGCTCGATGTTCTGGCCTGGTCTTGTCGGGTCTTGCTGCATCTACTTCCCAGTATCGGGCTGTGACTCAGTCGAACCTTGGTTGCGTTGGTGCCATTCCCATTCTGGCCGTGATGCTCCCAGCAGGCGTCGCCCCGGGATCGGAGCGCTCTGGCGTCCCGGCAATAATGGTGTTCGACGATCCGCTGACCCGTGCGGACCTCACCAAGGACGACTAATGCAGCTCACTGTGCTCGGTTCCAATGGCACCTACCCGACCCCGGGTCGGCCGTCGTCGGGCTACATGGTCGATACGGGTTCGGGCCGGATATTGCTCGACTGCGGTCCGGGCGTATTCGCGGCGATGCTCGAACGAGAGATCATGCCGGATGCGATTGTGCTGAGCCACGGGCATGGGGATCATTGCCTTGATCTCTTGTCGCTGTTCAATTACCTCCGGTTCGACCGAACCGATCTGCGGGAGATTCCGTTGCTGGCACCCGACGGTGTCGTTGACCGATTGGCTGCTTTCGTTGGAGCCGGCCCAACCCATATGTTCTTCGAGGTGTTCGTCCCCGAACTCGTCGCTCCGGGTGCCACCGTCCGAATCGCTGGGGCAACGCTCGATTTCGGTGCGGCTGTTCATCCGGTTCCTGCACTTTGCGTCAGAGTTGCCACAGCAGGTTCTGCGCTTGTGTACAGCGGCGACACCGGTCCGGGTGGCGACCTCCTCGACCTCGCTACAAACGCCGATCTTCTGTTGTGCGAAGCAACTCACCAGGGCACCCCGCCGTCAGACAGGTACCCCTACCACTTGTATGCCGTCGAAGCCGGCGAGATCGCCGCGAGTGCCGGTGCGGCCGCGCTGTTCGTGACTCATGTCGGCCCTACCCTGGATCCGGCGACCTCGGTTGCGGAAGCCGGAGCAGTGTTTGCAGGTCGGGTGGGCCACGCCGCCCCAGGTACGGAGGTGAGATTGTGAGTGATCGAGGTCACGACGAACTGCGAACTGTGCGAATCACGCGTGCCTACACCGAGATGACCCCAGGGTCGGTCCTGATAGAGCTGGGTCGGACCAGAGTGCTGTGTACGGCGTCGATATCTGCCGATGTGCCGCGCTGGTTGAAGGACCAAGGGCGAGGGTGGGTTACTGCCGAGTATTCGATGCTGCCGGGCTCGAGCCCGGAGCGGGTGCATCGCGGTTCGATCAGCGGTGGACGCACCAAGGAGATCCAGCGACTCATTGGCCGCTCACTGCGTGCGGTTGTCGACTTCGAGGCCATGGGGGAAACGACCGTCCGACTCGACTGCGACGTGATCCAGGCCGATGGGGGGACGCGTACTGCCGCGATCACCGGCGCTTGGATCGCTCTCAAGGACACATTCGACCATGGGATCACTTCTGGAATCGTTTCACGCGACCCGATGCTCGACCACCTCGCCGCCGTGAGCGTTGGAATCGTCGAAGGCGAGCACCAGTTGGATCTGGCGTATGAGCAGGATGCCGGCGCCGAGGTGGATATGAACGTCGTGATGACCGGTTCCGGTGGCCTCGTCGAGGTGCAGGGGACTGCAGAAGGCAAGCCGTTTTCTCGCGCCGACCTCACGGCGTTGCTCGATTTGGCGGCTGGGGGAATCACCGACCTGGTGGGGTTTCAGAAGGCAGCATTCGCGTGATCGAGGTGGTCCTGGCCACCAAGAATCCGGACAAGATCCCCGAGATCGAAGCCGTTCTCTCCCAATTGCTCCCCGAGGCGGTCATTGTCCGGGGGTTGGACTGGCCCGAGGTCGATGAGACCGGGGAGACGCTGGAGGAGAACGCGCTGTTGAAGGCCCGTGCCGCCATGGAGGCCACCGGGTATCCAGCAATCGGAGACGACACCGGTCTAGAAGTGGATGCTCTCGACGGTGCACCAGGGATCCTTACAGCCCGCTTTGCCGGTCCCGACGCCTCGTACGAAGACAACCGGACTGCGCTGCTGGAAGCACTGGGCGAGAGCGATGACCGTTCGGCTCGGTTCCGCACCGCGGTTGCCTTCGTATCGCCGGATGGGCCCATTGTCGTTGCCGCCGGCGAAGTAGCCGGGACTATCACTCGCCGCGAGCGCGGCGACTGTGGATTCGGATACGACTGCATCTTCGAGGCCGGCGACGGGCTGACGATGGCCGAGATGGGTGCGGAAGCCAAGACCGCAATAAGCCACAGGTCTCGAGCGTTGACAGCGCTGGTCGCGGCGATGAGCCGGGACGAACTCCTCTAGTAGACGACGCAGTTGTGGCGTACGGTGAAGGTGCGGACAGGAGGTCCCCTATGACGGTATGGGATCCGGTTCAGATCGTCGTCGGCGTGGACGGCTCGGATCAGAGCATGCGTGCCGCTCGGGTTGCGGCCGGAATGGCAAAGTCCCACGGTTCCAAGCTTCATGTGGTGACCGTGGTGCGCCCCCCCGAAGGATGGTGGGGCGTAGTCGGCTCACCGCCGCCTGCGGATGCGTTATCGGCATCGATGGAGCGTGCGCAGCGATCGGTGCTGGACAAGACCCTGGCGGGTATCGACGCCGAGGGAATCGATGTCGTGGTCACGGAAGAGATCGGCGACCCGGCTTCGGCGTTGTCGGCGTACTGCGAGCAGGTGGCAGCCGGCCTGCTGGTCGTGGGTCGGCGCGGTGCGGGGATGGTCGAGAGACTTGTACTCGGCAGCGTCGCTGACCGGTTGGCGCACCACGCCCCATGCGCGCTGATGATTGTTCCTTAGGAAGCCGGGAGTTGGGAGTCTCGGCTCTGGACCGAGGACTGCTTGCGTGGGTCGCCGGGGATTCGAACCCCGAACCTGCGGATTAAGAGTCCGTTGCTCTGCCAGGTTGAGCTAGCGACCCGGAGCGAGGTTAGCCGCTCTCTATCGAGCCAGATTGAAGCCCAACGCCTCCGCCCGATACCCTGTGGCATCGAGCGCGGGCGTAGCCGAACTGGCATAGGCGCCGGACTTAGGATCCGGTGGGATTTCATCCCGCTGTGGGTTCGAATCCCACCGCCCGCACGTCTCAAGGACATGTCAACCCCACCGGTGCTGCAACAATGCCGCCAACGGGCTGTGGCGCAGCTTGGCAGCGCACCTGCTTTGGGAGCAGGGGGTCGCCGGTTCAAATCCGGCCAGCCCGACGGAAAAGGAGTACTCGGCCGTCAGTACCGAATACTGAGTTCTGAGTACTTCTCAAGGACTGGTCTCTGGCCGCAGGACAACTAACCTGCTGGCCGCCGCGGGTGTAGCTCAATGGTAGAGCTCCAGCCTTCCAAGCTGGCCACAGGGGTTCGATTCCCCTCACCCGCTCGCAGAGACCGGCATGGTCGGAAGATTGCCCCCGTAGCTCAGAGGACAGAGCAGGAGCCTTCTAAGCTCTTGGCCGGAGGTTCGAATCCTTCCGGGGGCGCCGGGACTCTGACATGGTGGCCGTAGCTCAGTCTGGTTAGAGCGCCGGGTTGTGATCCCGGATGTCGGGGGTTCAAATCCCCTCGGTCACCCCGAAAGAGACGTGCCTCGGGGCGCGGATCGGACGGCCATGAGCCGCCAGTCACCTGGCGGTGAGGCCGTCAGGAATTCATCATCAAGCTGCGAGACGGGCTGCGACCAGCGCCGCATCGTCTCGCTCTGTTATTGAGCGAAGGAGCCCGCGTGAGCAAGGTCAAGGACATCGGTCCGTTCGAGCGAATGCTCACGCTGACCATTGGCGAGGATGCGATAGAGCCGGCCAAGAAGACGGCGGCGCGACGCTTGGCCGGAGAGGTCAAGATCAAGGGATTTCGTCCCGGCAAGGCACCGATGCAGGTCGTCGAGTCGGCGGTCGGCGTTGAAGCCTTTCGTCGAGAAGCGATTGATGAAGCACTTCCTGCGGTGCTCACGGTCGCCCTGGAGGAAACCGAGCTCGAACCTGCCGTCATGCCCCGCCTGTCCGACATCCGCGACATCGACAACGGCGTCGAGGTGGACGTACTGGTCACCTTATGGCCGACAGTGAAGAAGCTTCCCAAATACAAGGGCCGCAAGATCGAGCTGGACGCTCCCGAAGTCGATGAGGCTGCGGTCGAACAGCAGATCGAGCGGATGCGCGATCAGTTTGCCGATCTCGACGATGTGGAGAGGGAGGCGTTCGACGGCGATTTTGTCGTCGTCGATGTCACGACCTCGAAAGAGGGCGAAGAGTTCGCCGCGGGGTCTGCGACCGACATGCTGTTCGAGGTCGGCGCGGGGATGTTCCTGGAGGGGATGGATGACGCCCTGCGAGGGCGGGCCGCAGGCAGCATTGAGGAGTTCGAGTCGACCTTGCCGCAATCATTTGGCGACGACGGGGGAACCGATGTCAGCGTCCGGGTGTTGATCAAGCAGGTAAAGGCAAAGCGGTTGCCCGAACTCACCGACGAGTGGGTCGACGACATGACCGAATTCGACACCGTCGCCGAGATGCGCGAATCGTTGGAAGAGCAGCTGACCGAGATCCGCCGAACCGGGATGCGGGCCGAATTCGAGCGGATACTTCTTCAGGACCTGATCGAGGCGCTCGACCTGGAGCTGCCGGACGCACTTGCCCAGGCGGAGATGGACTCTGTGTTCCACCGTTTTGCCCACCGCCTCGAGCAGCAGGGCGTCGAGTTTGCCCAATACCTCGCTCTCACCGGTCAAGATCAATCGGCGTTTCTTGCCGATCTACGCTCCCAGGCCGAGGTAAACGTAAAGACCCGCGTGGTACTCGAGTCGGTCGCCAAGGCCGAAGAGATAGTGGTAGAGGAATCCGAAATGGATGAGACGTTGGCGCAGTTGGCTACAGCGTCGGAGATGGAACTCGACGAGTACAAGACGGCCCTGGTCGAAGGAGGCCAGGAGAATGCACTATCCGGTGATATTCTGCGCCGTAAGGCTGTCGACCGCCTCCTCGAGCTGGCGGTTCCGGTCGATGGCAACGGCAACGAGATCGATCTGAAGACTGACGAGGCGGATGCTGGTAGGCACGGGGTGCCGGAGCCGGCGGGCGAAAAAGAAGATCCGGACGTGAGTGCAGAATCGAGACAAGCCGAAAAGGACCGCCCCACGGACGACGGGCAGGAGCCCGCGGAGGTCGACGAATGATCGAAAACAGTTACCTGGTTCCCACGGTCGTCGAGCAGACGAGTCGCGGCGAGCGCGCTTTTGATATCTACAGCCGACTGCTCGGCGAACGGATCATCTTTCTGGGCACCCCGATTGACGACAACGTGGCGAATCTCGTCATGGCACAGTTGTTGCATCTCGAGGGCGACGATCCAGAAAAGGATGTATCGCTCTACATCAACTCGCCGGGTGGCGTCATGACTTCGCTGATGGCCATCTACGACACGATGCACTTCATCAAGCCCGATGTCGCCACCTATTGCATGGGGCAGGCCGCTTCGGCTGCAGCCGTCTTGCTCGCCTCGGGGACGCCGGGAAAGCGATTTGCACTACCGCACGCCCGGGTGATGATCCACCAGCCCCACATCGGTGGCCTCGAAGGACAGGCGACGGACATCGAAATCCATGCCAGGGAGATCATGAGGGTGCGGGAAGAGATGAACGTGATGTTGGCCGACCACACAGGTCAGGATCTCGACAAGGTCAAGACGGACACCGATCGCGACTTCTGGATGACGGCGGGTGAGGCAAAGGAATATGGCGTCGTCGATGTTGTGCTCGAAGGAAGATCGCTCAAGGCAGTCAAGGGTTGAGGCCGAAGGGAGACTCTGATGTCGAAATTCGGTGAGACCACGCCCGGTGGCGGCGATCTTCTGAAGTGCTCCTTCTGCGGCAAGTCGCAGAAGCAGGTAAAGAAGCTGATCGCCGGACCAGGCGTCTACATCTGTGACGAGTGCATTGATCTCTGTAACGAGATCATCGAAGAGGAACTCGCCACCACCGACGAAACGCCGTTCAGCGAACTGCCCAAGCCGGCGGAGATCTTCGGTTTCCTAGAGGACTACGTGGTCGGACAGGATCGTGCCAAGAAGGTACTTTCGGTTGCTGTCTACAACCACTACAAGAGGGTTCGAGCGGGTCAACGCGCCAAAGACGACATCGAGCTCCAGAAGTCCAACATCCTTCTCGTGGGCCCAACCGGCTCGGGAAAGACGCTCCTCGCCCAAACATTGGCAAGGGTGCTGAATGTCCCGTTTGCGATCGCGGATGCGACAGCTCTGACTGAGGCCGGGTATGTCGGTGAGGATGTCGAGAACATCCTGCTCAAGATCATCCAAGCCGCCGATTACGACATCAAGCGGGCCGAGGCCGGGATCATCTATATCGATGAGATCGACAAAGTAGCCCGCAAGGCCGAGAACCCCTCGATTACAAGGGATGTGTCGGGAGAAGGCGTTCAGCAGGCGTTGCTCAAGATCCTCGAAGGAACGGTGGCGTCGGTTCCTCCGCAGGGCGGTCGCAAGCACCCGCATCAAGAGTTCTTGCAGATCGACACCACGAACATGCTGTTCATTTGCGGAGGAGCGTTCTCCGGACTCGAGCACATCATCGAGCGGCGAGTAGGCAAGCGGGCGATAGGTTTCGACGCGCACGTGCACAGCGATCGCGAGCGCGATGGTGACACCCTGGCCGAGGTGCTCCCGGAAGACCTCATGGCCTATGGCCTCATCCCTGAGTTCGTCGGACGTCTTCCGGTGACGACCACCGTGCACGATCTCGACAGAGAACAACTCATCAGGGTCCTGCTCGAGCCGAAGAACGCGCTCATCAAGCAGTACGCCAAGTTCTTCGAGATGGACGGCGTAGAGCTCGTGTTCAGCGATGACGCGCTCGAGGCGATTGCCGACCAGGCATTGTTACGCACCACAGGCGCACGTGGACTGCGCGCCATTCTCGAAGAGGTCCTGCTCGACACGATGTACGAGCTCCCCGGCCGAGAGGATGTCGCCAGGGTCGTCGTCGATGAAGAAGTCGTACGTGACCGCGTCAACCCGACACTGATCCCGATGTCCGACATCGGCAAGGGCACCACCGAGGAGCGAAGCGCCTGAAGAAGCCGCCAGTCCTCAGTCCTCAGTCCTCAGTCCTCAGTCCTCAGTCCCTGAGTCCAGTGGTTTCTTGCTGGTTGTTGGGTACTGACTACTGAGTGCTGAGTACTCGGCACTAACTAGTCACCCAGAGCTTTTCTGAATGGCCGTAGGCAGCGTCCACTGCGCCAGATATGGTGCGGTTGTTGGAGATTTTCCACCTGTTTGCAGCCGGGGTTCAGCATCCCCGGGCCGAGGAAGGGATTCAAAGGCCGGCGCCGAGGCGCCGGCCTTTGCGTTTGTGGAGCAGGTCGTCCGGGTGCAGAGTCGGCGCGCTGGGCGGCTCCACCTTGGGTCTATCATCACGCCTTCGCATGAGGGATAGTGATGGAAGCGGCGTACGACCCACAGAAGGTCGAATCGGAGTGGTACTCCCGCTGGGAGACTGCCGGCGTATTCGCGCCTGAGGTGAACCCGGGTGGCGAGCCCTTCTGCATCGTCATCCCCCCTCCCAACGTCACCGGCGCCCTGCACATGGGCCATGCGCTCGATCTGACGATCCAGGACGTCATCATTCGCCGCAAGCGGATGCAGGGGTACGCCGCGTTGTGGTTGCCTGGGACCGATCACGCCGGCATTGCCACCCAGATCGTCGTCGAACGTGAGCTCGGCAAGGAAGGACTGCGCCGTCAGGAGTTGGGGCGGGAAGCCTTTATCGAGCAGGTATGGCTGTGGAAGGCGAAATCGGGCGGGCGGATCACAGAGCAGATCCGACGGATGGGGTTCTCGACCGACTGGTCCCGTGAGCGCTTCACGATGGATGAGGGGCTATCTGCAGCCGTGAAGAAGGTCTTTGTCGACCTCTACGACGAGGACCTGATCTACCGGGGTAACCGGATCATCAACTGGTGCCCGCGGGACCACACTGCCATCAGCGATGTCGAGGTGATCCATAGCGACGAGACGGGTGAACTCGTCCATATCCGCTATCCCTTTTCCGATGGTGATGGTGGAATCGAAGTCGCCACGACTCGTGCCGAGACGATGCTCGGCGATACCGGGGTGGCGGTTCATCCCGACGATGTGCGTTATCGAGACATGATCGGAAGGACGGTGACGCTGCCCCTGGTGGGGCGAGAGATTCCGGTCGTTGCCGACGGCGCGGTCGACCCAGACTTTGGAACCGGTGCCGTAAAAGTGACACCCGCCCACGATCCGATCGACTTCGAGATCGGGGATCGCAACGATCTCGACCGTGTCGTCATCCTCGACGAGAGCGGCGTTGTGAACGAAAACGGCGGACGGTTCGCCGGCATGGATCGCTTCGAGGCACGTGAGGCCGTAAAGGCTGCACTCGAAGTGGATGGTGCCCTGGTTGGAGTCGAGGCCCACGAACACTCAGTGGGCCACTGTCAGAGGTGCGACACGGTCGTCGAGCCCTACCTCTCGGATCAGTGGTTCGTTCGCGTCGGCCCCCTCGTGGGTCCGGCCATTGAAGCGGTAAAGAACGGGGAGATTCGATTCGCCCCCAAGAGGTGGGAGAAGACCTATCTCCATTGGATGGAGAATCTTCGAGATTGGACGATCTCGCGGCAGATCTGGTGGGGCCACCGTATCCCGGCTTGGTATTGCGATTCCTGTGGGGAGGTGACCGTGGCGGTGGATCCCCCGGTCGCCTGTTCCTGTGGAGAGACCGACCTGAGGCAAGAAACTGATGTCCTCGATACCTGGTTCTCTTCGGGGCTGTTCCCGTTCTCGACTCTTGGTTGGCCTGAAGAGACCGACGACTTCGCGACCTTCTATCCCAACTCTGCCCTGGTGACCGGATACGACATCATCTCGTTCTGGGTGGCCCGCATGATCCAGTTCGGGCTGCACCTGACGGGGCAGAAGCCATTTACCGATGTCGTCATCCACGGCATGGTCAGAGCCCCGGATGGTCGCAAGATGTCGAAGACGGTCGGTAACACCGTGGACCCACTCGCTGTCGTCGAAACTCATGGCGCAGACCCGCTTCGGCTTGCCCTGATGCAGGCAGCCAGTCCTGGTCAAGACATCCCGTATTCCGACGAGTGGGTCGATGCGGCCCGCCGTTTTGGAAACAAGCTGTGGAATGCGGTTCGGTTTGCCCTGCAGCACATCGAGTCAGGTTCGGTTCCGGCTGCTGGGGGATACCCGGATGATCCCGGACCCGAGGAGGCGTGGGTGCTTTCCCGCCTCGGCGCGGCGACCGGCGAATTCGACAGTCTTCTCGACACCTACCGGTTCAGCGATGCATACGGGCTCCTCTATACCTTTGCGTGGTCTGAGGTGTTCGATTGGTTCCTCGAACTGGCAAAGGGACCGCTGCGTGCCGGCGATTCCCAGATCGGTCGGACTGTCGGAGTGGTGCTGCGTGATCTTCTGAAGCTGTTTCACCCGGCGATTCCGTACGTGACTGAAGAGCTGTGGTCGGAGTTGGTTGGCGACGACTTCATCGCCACGTCCGAGTGGCCTACCCCGCCACCGGTGATCGAACCGCCGGGGTTTGAGCCGCTGCGGACGCTGATGATCGGGATCAGGAGATTCCGTGCCGAGCACGGTCTGTCACCGAGGGCTGAATTGTCGGTCGGTCTGCTCGATCCGGATGGATTGATCGAGGATTGGTGGGCCGATCAACTGGCTTCGATGGTGGCCGTGATTCCGAATTCGATTGCGGCGCCACCAGCAGACGCGCCGCACACGCGGGTCGTCGCCGGATCCATCCAGGCGTTCATCTCTCTGGAAGGAGTTGTCGACATCGACGTCGAGAGGGAGCGGGTCGGGCGCGCCATCGGCGATGCCGAGGCGACAATTGCCCAAAGCGACAAGAAACTTGCAAACCCCGAGTTCGTGGCGAAGGCCCCGGCCGAGGTTGTCGCCGAACAGCGCGCCAAGATCGAGGCCGCTCAGGCTCGGCTGGAGAAACTACAAACGCAGCTCGAAGAACTGAGATAGCCACGAATTACGAAGCCGCCATTGCCTACCTCGACGCCCATATCGGCCAGGGGGTGAAGCCGGGCCTACAGCGGATTGCGGCGCTGCTCGACCTGCTGGCCAATCCGCAGGATGGTTATCCGATCGTTCATGTCGCCGGCACCAATGGGAAGACGAGCACGGTGAGGATGGCCGCAAATCTTCTCTCGGGACATGGACTGACCCCGGGGATCCTCACCTCACCCCACCTGCACCGGGTCGAGGAGCGGTTTGAGCACGGACTGCAAACGATGACTCCAGGTCAGTTTGCGTCGGCTATGTCGGAGCTGGCGCCGATCGTTGATCTCTGCGAGGAGCGCAGCGGCGATGGCATCACCTATTTCGAACTAACGGTGGCCCTCGCTCATGCGTGGTTTGCGGAAAGGTCAATCGACGCTGCAGTGATCGAGACCGGTTTGGGCGGCCGACTCGACGCGACCAACTCCGCCGCGTCGGAAGTTTCCGTCATAACGACGATTGGCCTTGAGCACACCGCCTTCCTCGGTGAGACGGTTGCGGAGATCGCTGTCGAAAAGCTCGCGATTCTCGACGAGGGAGCCCTCCTGGTAACGGGTGACCTTCATCCTGATGCAGAACTTGTGGCGGCAAAGGCGGCTACCGAGCGCGGCGCGACCTGGTTCAGCTCGGGGCGAGATTTTGACGTCACCGACCAGCGCTCCGTCGATGGCGGATGGTCGTTCGACATGCGTTCCGTCTACGAGGAATACACCGACATCGAGTTGCGGCTGCGGGGTCGCCACCAGGTCCGAAACTTCTCCACGGCCGTGGCGGCGGTGGAGGCACTGTTTGGGCGGGCGCTTGATGAGGCAGGTGTACGTGAGGCTGCTGCGACGGTGACTACGCCGGGTCGCATGGAGGTTCTGCGCAGTGATCCATTGTTGATGCTCGACGGTGCTCACAACCCGGAGGCGATGGGGGCGCTGGCTGCGGCACTGCGGGAAGAGCTGCCCGGTATCAGTTGGGAGATGGTCTTTGGGACGATGGCCGACAAGGACGGTTCAGCGATGCTGGAGCCGTTCCGCGAGTTGGTGACGTCGGTCCACGCCGTGGCCGTCGACAATCCTCGGGCCCGCCCAGCTGCGGAGACTGCCTCGGTCGTGGAGTCGGCGCTCGATATCCCGGTCGATATCCACGACTCGATCGATGCTGCCGTCGAGGCGGCGATCTCGTCGGGTAATCCAGTGCTGGTGACCGGATCGCTCTATCTCGTCGGCGAGGTCAGAGCAGCCCTTTCAGGGTGAGCGGGCCGGAGGATTCCTGCGCAGCCTTTGGTGGACCTGGAAACGGGTCATCGGCCACTAGCCTCCGCTGGTTTCCCAGACGAGAAGGCACCGCATGGAACACACCTTTGTCATGGTCAAGCCGGACGGGGTCAGAAGAGGCCTCGTCGCCGAGGTGATCGGTCGGCTGGAGCGCAAGGGACTGACCCTCGAGCGGATGCGCATGCTCACAATCGACGAGGATCTCGCCGGGCGCCACTACGGCGAGCACTCCGAGAAACCGTTCTATGCCGACCTGGTGGCCTTCATAACCAGTGGTCCGGTGGTCGCGATGGAGTGGTCTGGCCCTTCCGCAGTATCGATTGCTCGCACCCTGATGGGTCCGACCAATCCGGCAGAAGCACCTCCCGGCACGATCAGGGGTGACTTTGGAACGATCCTGACGGAGAACATCGTGCACGGATCGGATTCGACCGACAGCGCAGAGCGCGAAATCCAACTGTTCTTTGCATAGCGCCCGTATTGGTTACACTTCCCGCAATCCCAAAGGGGCTGTAGTACATGTCATCGTTGATGTCGCTGGCGACTCGTGACATGGCCATTGACCTCGGTACAGCGAACACGCTGGTCTATGTCCGCGGACAAGGCGTCGTGCTCAACGAACCGTCCGTCGTGGCCATGAACACGCGCGACAACACCGCCCTCGCGGTGGGACTCGAGGCGAAGCGCATGATCGGGCGCACTCCATCGCATATTCAGGCAATTCGTCCGCTGCGTGAGGGAGTGATCGCCGACTTCGACATCACAGAGAAGATGTTGCGTTACTTCATCAAGAAGGTACAACCGCGGCGGTGGGCCCGTCCCCGAATCATCGTTTGCGTGCCGTCGGGCATCACCGGTGTCGAACGTCGCGCCGTCGAAGAAGCGGCGTACCACGCCGGTGCCCGTCGCGCCTACACGATCGAGGAGCCAATGGCAGCGGCAATCGGGGTCGATCTTCCGATTCATGAACCTGCCGGGTCTGTCATCGTTGATGTCGGTGGCGGAACCACCGAGGTTGCCGTTATTTCGTTGGGCGGAATCGTCGTGGCCAAGAGCGCCCGTATTGGAGGCGACGAATTCGATGAGGCCATCGTCAACTGGGTTAAGAAGGAGTACAACCTCCTCCTCGGTGACCGCACCGCCGAGCAGCTCAAGATGGCGATCGGATCGGCCTGGCCGTTTACCGATGAGCCCAACGCCGAAATCCGTGGACGTGACCTGGTGACCGGGTTACCCAAGACCGTCATCATCTCCGCCGCCGAAGTGCGTGAAGCCATCGAAGAGTCTGTGCAGGGAGTCGTCGATGCGATCAAGTTCTGTCTCGACAAGACACCACCTGAGTTGGCCGCCGACGTCATGGACCGGGGAGTTGTGATTACCGGAGGGGGTGCGTTGTTGCGCGGCCTCGACGTCCGCATTGCCAATGAGACTGGGACTCCGGTTATCACCGCCGAGCGTCCTTTGCATTCGGTGGTGGTCGGCTCAGGTCGTTGTCTGGAGGACTTCGACATGCTCCAGGAGCTGCTGACCACGACCGCGGGACGTCTGTAGAAGGAGGCCGCAGTGTGGCGGCCGACCAGTGTCGATAGACCGACGGGCGTCTTTATTGGGCTAATCGTCGTGTCGCTGGTGCTGATCACGGTTGATCTGCGCGCCAGTGGCGCCGGCATCGGAGGAACCCTGCGCGAAGGGGTTCAGGACGTCTTCACGCCGGTACAGCGGGTGGTGTCGGCCGGTACGCGGCCGGTGGCCGAATTCCTCGAGGATCTTTCCGACATCTTCAGCCTGCGGGGTGAAAACCGGAGATTGCGGGATGAAGTGATAGAGCTTGACCGCCGCCTTGTCGAAGCCGAAAACTTGCAGACCCGGGTTGCGGAGCTGGAGGCAATTTTGGGGGTCGAGGCACCAGCAGAACTCGACTCGATCGTTGCCCAGGTGCTCGCCGTCGGGGTCTCTGAATTCGACCACTCTCGCGTGATCGATCGGGGTCGTTCGGCCGGGATCACTGTCGATATGCCGGTGATCGATGAGGGAGGTCTGGTTGGCAGGGTCATTTCTGTGACCGACGACGTGTCAAGGGTTCGGCTCATCACCGATCCGTCGGTGCGGGTTGCAGTGCGAATAGAGCGAACCGGAGAGACAGGGGTGCTCACCGGTCGTGGATCTGCCCCGATGGTGCTCGAGATGTTCAACACGGATGCGGCTGTTGTTGAAGGTGACACCCTCATTAGCGCCGATGGCCGGTTCCCGGCCGGGATTCCGGTAGCGCGGGTACTGGAACCGGCCCGATCCGAAGTCGGATTCTCGCTTCGCACCACGGCCGAGCCCACCGCACAGGTGACCCGCATCGATTTCGTGCGAGTTCTTGTCTTTACCCGTGATGAGGCAGGGATTCAGGACCTCGAAGACCTGGAGCGTCCTCCGATCATCATTCCAGCGGACGAAGCACCCGCCGAGGGTGAATCCGAAGAGGGATTGCCGACCGAAACAACAGTTCCCACTGGTGAAGGTGAGGGAGAAGGGGTTACCGGCACCAGCGTCGGCGAGGGGGGTGGTGGTTGATGAATACAGCCCTCAAGTACAGGCGGGCCGCCGTGGTAGTCGTGTCAGTCATCCTCGCCGCGGCGTTGCAGACGACCTTGTTCCTTCGATTCCGGCCATTCGACGCGGCACCTGCGCTCGTGATGCTTGTCGTCATTGCCCTGGCCAGGCACCTTCCGGCAGAGTTTGCTCTCTTTACCGGATTCTCGGCAGGTCTCCTGGAAGACTTGCTGTCGCAATCCGCGCTTGGACTCTGGGCGCTGACGCTGACCACCGTGGCGTACATCGTGGTACGAATCCGCGACCGGCTGGAGGAGGACTTCTCGCTGCTTGCCCCGTTCGTGTTCGGCCTGACAGTGGGAGGCATCACACTATTCGCGGTGCTCGGTACGATCTTCGGGGAGAAGACGCTCGCCGACGCAGGATTCGTGCGCAAGATCCTCGTGCCCGCCGTTTACAACGTTGCCCTTACCGGCCTGGTTCTTCCCTTGTTCACTTGGGCACTGGGAGTCCGTGACAAGCTGAATCCGTACCAAGCATGAAACTTGGAT
>Ga0255049_10001097_pt1 | contig 15372 bp, 10 predicted proteins | sample JV7_2_3_MG_FD_183615 | JGI IMG/M metagenome (GOLD analysis project Ga0255049, IMG submission 183615) | Seawater microbial communities from Jervis Inlet, British Columbia, Canada - JV7_2_3 | ecosystem: Environmental > Aquatic > Marine > Inlet | place: Canada: British Columbia | collected 2016-10-06
AGGAGGCTAAGGACATCCTCGTCAAATTCGGGATAAATCGTGTCGCCGTAGGAACCGTATCCATACTGCAATAAAGGGTTCCTGCCGTTCTTTTCCATGCCCTTGGCGTATACGAGAGATATCGGCACCCTGGTACCGTCCCGCGCCGTCGCAAACAGTCTTTTTGACTCGTAATTGTTCTTGTCGAAGCCGCCGAGAACTTCCTCTTCTCGCAGCAGTTTCTTTTCGTGTGTTGCAAGGTCGATATCATAAGTCGACGATGGCGTCGTCATCGATTCGTAAACGAATCGAAACGAATCTGCATCGTATTCATAGTTATCGTCACCGTATGCCATGTAGGCGGTCTCTTCGAACTCGATCGTCCGCCGCTCGCCGGTACTTGGGTCAATCGTCGCGATTTTTGCGAGTCCGTTATCCGTCTCCTCGATGACGAGGTGATTCTTGAAGACAGTTACGGATTCGATCAGCACGTCGTTTCTGTGTGGAACGACGACCCGCCAGTTGTCCCTGGATGTTTTATCAATCGGCGTCTCCATGACTTTAAAATTTTCAGCATCGTTGTTGGTCACAATATAGAAGCGCCCTTCACCGTCTGTGATTTCGTATTCGTGGTTTGGCTCTCGCGCAAGAAAAAGCCGGGGCGCATCCTGAGGGTTATATGCGTCGAGATAGTATTCCTCGGACTGGTCTGTGCTGTAAGTCGATATGTAGAGATATCTCTCTGATAAGGCTTTGCTGACCGAGACGTTGAACGTGTCATCCGTTTCCTCGTAGACCAAATCGTGGGTATCAGAACCGATCTCATGACGATAGACACGGTCCCATCTCAGGGTCTCGGGGTCCTGCCTGACATAGAAGACTGTTTTGCCGTCGCCGGCCCACTCGAAGTCGTCGGTAATGTCAGCAATGCTGTCCTCGAGCAACTCACCGGTTTCCAGATCGACGAAGTACAAGGTGTAGAAGCGGCGGCCGACCACGTCCACCGGGAACGCACCCAGCTTATGATCCGGGCTGGGCTCGAAATCGTCGACATCGTAATAGTCGTGGCCCTCAGCGTGCGCGTTAACGTCGAGCAGTATTTCCTCTTCACCCGACAATGAGCCTTTCTTGCGGCAAAAAATCGGGTAGTCCTGATCCTTTTCATAGCGGTGGTAGTAGAAATAGTCACCGTACTTATAAGGAACGGATTCCTCTTGCGGTTCAGACCGTGACTTCAGTTCCTGAAAGAGCGACTCCTGCAACACCGTCGTGTGGGCCATGACCTTGGCCGCATAGGCATTTTCTGCCTCCAGATATGCCAGTACAGCAGGAGTTCCACGCTCGTTGAGCCAGAAATAATCATCGGTTCTTACATCACCGTGCATTTCCAACTGAAACGGAATCTTCTTTGCGTTTGGCGGCACTAGGGTTTCTTCAACACAGGCGGACAACAGGACAACTGCAAAAACAAGAAGCGAACCGAGCAGTTTCGTGCTCGAAATTACTCGAATGAGATGTGTCGACATTGCCGCATCCTGTGTTAACCATCAATTTGCCTGCCTGGCGAGTGTCTGGTCGCAGCGCTAAATATCGTCTAAGGTAGTCAAATAAACAAGAGATTCGAGGGGTATAAGTCATGGATCGCCGTCGCTTCTGCCAGTCCGCCATCGGGGCCACTGTTGCAGCCTCACTCCCAGCAGGACAAGCACTCTCATCTTATCTGCAGGTACTGACCACGGTCGCCGGTGACATCGATGCGATTACCGGAGACGGTGGCGAGGTCGTCCTCAAACAGGCCGATGTACAGGAACTAAGCGATAGCCTGCGCGGCCGCCTGCTTCTTCCCGGAAACTACGGCTACGATGCGGCCAGGCACGTGCTTAACGGTTCGATCGACAGACATCCGGCATTGATCGTACAGCCAAGCGGTTCTGCGGACGTACGGCATGCGGTCGATTACGCACGAGAAAACGGCCTCCTGACCGCGGTCAAGTGCGGTGGCCACAGCACATCCGGCAAATCCACCTGCGACGGCGGCATGCAGATCGACTTATCGAGTTATCGAAACGTCGAGGTGGATCGCAAGAATAAGATAGCGCATGTAGCCGGCGGCAGTCTGTTGGGCGACATGGATCACGAGACCATGTCGCATGGGCTGGTCACAACGGCCGGTACCGTCTCCCATACTGGCGTCGGCGGCCTGACGACAGGCGGTGGATTCGGGAGAGTAGGCCGTCGATTTGGACTGGCGTTGGATAACGTCATGGCTGTGGATATAGTAACGGCCGACGGCCAATTACGCCGAGCCAGCAAAGAAGAAAATGCAGACCTGTACTGGGGCGTCCGTGGTGGCGGCGGCAATTTTGGAGTAGTCACGAATTTTGAATTCGAACTGCACCCGATGCAACGCACCGTCGTCGGCGGTAACATCCTGTTTCCGCTTGGTGAAGCCAGGGCCATATTCAATTTCTTTGACGAGTACTACGAATCCATCCCGGATGAGCTCTATGCAGATATTGCATTGATTTCATCGGCGGGCGGTGCTGGTGATTTCCTGATGATCCACCTGTGTTATTCGGGCCCGGAAAGCCAGGCGTCGAAGTGGATCGATCCCGTGAGAAACGCCGGCAAAGCTGTTTCGGATGACCTCAAAGCGATCGACTATGTCGCGATCCAGCGAAGTTGGGATTTGACCGATCCTCGGGCAACCGGAGACTACATCAAAGCCGGCTTTGTCACCGGCATTACAAGCAAGTTGATCGATGCGTTATTAGACGGTTTCGAACCGCATCCGGGCCGGAAAGCGGAGGTTTACTTCCAGAGCGGCGGCGGTGCGATTTCGCGAGTATCCGCGGATGCCACCGCATTTGTTCATCGCCACGCCAGGCATGACTTGTTTGCGACCGCAAGCTGGCCTGCGAAAGAGTCGGGTGACGAGCACGTTCAATATGTAAGGGAATACTGGAAGACGATCGAACCTTTCACACAGGGTTTCTATGTCAATGACTATTACGAAGCGTCACAGGAGGCTGTAAACAAAAATTACCGGGGCAACTACGAGCGCCTGGTGAGAGTCAAAAACAAATACGATCCGACAAATCTGTTTCGCCTGAATGCCAATGTAGTACCGACAGCTTGATTCGACTTGTATCGATATTGATTTTGGTGAGTTCTACCCTCGCCGGTAGCGCTGCTCATTCGGCCGAATTGCCGCCGACGAAGACGGTTCAGGCCATTCGTATCGACACACCGCCGAAGATTGACGGAGTGCTGGATGATACCGTCTGGCAGCAGGCTTCCATCGTCGACGACCTGCACGAAGTCACTCCTAACGAGTTCACTGAGACGTCAGAGCCATCCAGGTTCCTCATTCTCTACGACCAAAACGCGATCTATGTTGCCGGGCGCCTTTTGGAAAGCAATCCGGACAATGTCACCGCCCAAACGTTGCGGAAAGGTGATTTTTCCTTTGGCGACGATACGATTACGGTCTTGCTGGATCCGCACAATGACGGCCGGAGCGGCTATTTCTTCGATCTCAATCCAAACGGAATTCGAAACGAAGGGCTATATTCGAACGTCACCGAAGAAAACTGGGCGTGGCAGGGCATCTGGAACGGTGCCGCACAAAAGGACAGCGAGGGGTGGATAGCGGAGATCGAGATCCCGCTCAAGACGCTTTCATTCGACCCATCCAACGACACCTGGGGCGTTAATTTCATGCGCTGGCGCGCCCGGGCCGGTGAGTGGTATGGCTGGGTGTCCCACAATAATTCAGTAAACCCGTCGCACTCGGGCAAACTGCACGGCCTTGCCGGACTGGATCAGGGGCTCGGCCTGGACGTCGTGCCAGGTTTTCGCATCAGCGAGAGCAAGGACTTCGAAAATTCACTATCGAGTACCGACCTGGTACCGACCATCGATGTCTTCTATAAGGTGACGAGCGCATTGACCGCCGCACTCACGGTCAACACTGATTTCTCGGGTACCGGCGCCGATGCGCGGCAGATCAATCTCGGTCGATTCGGTCTTTTCTTTCCGGAACGACGCAGTTTCTTTTTACAAGACACCGACATTTTCGAGTTCGGCCGCATCGGAAGCACTGAAAACTACTTCGATAGCACAAACAGTGGCGTGGACAACCAAAGCGGACGCCCGTTTTTCTCGCGCCGCATCGGACTCAGTGAAACCGGTGGCCCCATTGATCTCGACGTCGGCGGCAAGCTGACGGGACGGATCGGTCGTTGGGATATCGGCATCCTGGACATTCAGCAGGCGAGCCACACCTTTCTGGACCCGTCGCTGCCTCCCCTCAATCAACTCGTTACAGTCGAATCGAGCAATCTCTTCGTTGGCCGCGGCGCTGCGAAGGTATTCGAAGAATCGATGCTCGGTGTGATCGTGACCAACGGCGACCCGACGTCCGATCTGGATAACACACTCATTGGCGTTGATTTCCGCTATCTGAATACGCGCCTTGATAGCGGCCGCACGATCGAAGGCGCATTGTGGTATCAAAAGACGGACACCGAGGGCGTTACCGGTGACGACGCAGCATTCGGCGTGAACCTCAAGATGCCGAGCGGCGAGGGATTCCGCGGTGGGGTCGGATTCAAGGAGCTGCAGGCAAATTACAATCCGGCGCTCGGGTTCGTCAACCGGGTGGATGTGCGGGACTACACGCTGGAAATTGGCCATATCTGGGCCCCCGGAGGCGACACGATTCAAGGGCTTTACAGCGGAATCGATGCACAGCGTGTCGATACGATCGCAGGGGATTTGCAGTCTCAGGTAATTACATTTCGCGTACTGGAGTTTGAAACGACATCCAGCGATGGCATGAATTTTTGGTACACGAAAACCAAAGAGCAGATTGTCGATCCGTTCGAGATATCGGAAGGCGTCTTCATTCCGCCTGGCCAATATTCTTTCGGCTCTTATTGCATCGGGTCTCGTTCCGGACCCCACCGGACCATTGGTGGAGAGGCCTGGTTCTGCGACGGTGAGTTCTTCGGTGGCGACAGCCGCAGCGGTACCGTGTCATTGGTCTGGCGGCCCAGCCCTCACTTCAAATTCGCCATACTCTACGACGTGAATGACATCGAGCTGCCGCAGGGCGACTTCACCACGCGGCTCGCGAGCATACGGGCCGACATCGCGTTCACGTCCACCTGGTCCTGGGAGAACTTCGTCCAGTACGACAATGTCTCGGATAGCCTCGGGCTGAACAGCATCCTCCGCTGGCTGCCGAGAGCCGGCCGTGAAATGGTGTTTGTCATCAACCGGGAATTCCTGGATTACGATCAGACGCGCACCTTCAAGTCGGTGTCGTCTGACATCGCGTTCAAGTTCAGTTACACGTTTCGATTCTGATTCCAGGCGCTACTTGTTTGCTTCTTGCAGGGCTTCAAGCCGCGCAGCCTCAAATTCATCGCCCTCGTTCCAGGTCGGCATTTCATCGGCGTTCGCCACGGCGAGTCCGGTCCAGAATCCGAGTTGGGCGTCAATTACCGCACCGTCGAAATTCCAACTGTCCATATATTCGTCTGACGGCTGGTGGTAATTTATTTCCGTGAAGTGATTGATCTGGGCCTTGCCCCATCCTTCTGGCCGGTCCACAAAGTCCATGCCGGGTTTAAGGTACACAGCCGGCACACCGGTCTTGGCGAAACTGAACTGGTCGGAGCGGTAGAAGTATCCGCGGCTCGGGAATTGATCCGGCTTCACGACGCGACCCTGCTCGTCAGAAATCATTTTTACGAGTTGATCGGCCGTGGATTTGCCGAGCCCGATGAATGTAACGTCATGGGTGTGGCCCCAGATGTTGCCGCCATCGTAGTTGATGTTGGCCGCGATCTTGCCACTCGGGAAGGTGGGGTTCTCCGCGTAGTACTCGGAGCCCAGTAGTCCCTGCTCTTCGGCGCCGACGAGCGCGATAAGAACCGAGCGACGCGGTGCTTTCGGCAAGGCTTTCAGGCCCTGACCGATAGACATGACGACGCCGACGCCAGATGCATTGTCGTAAGCGCCGTTGTAAATATTGTCACCCTCTTCGTTCGGCTTGCCGATCCCTAAATGATCATGGTGTGCCGTGTAGATCACGACTTCATCTTTCAGTTCGGGATCGCTACCCGGAATCAGGCCCAGAATATTTGCCGATTTTGTTCGGACGATTTCAACGTCCATGGCAATTGATGTCGTGACGCCCAGCGGTACCGGTTCGAAGTCGCGATTGTCCGCAGACTCGCGAAGCTTATCCAGATCGAGCCCGGCCATCGATACCAGCTTGCGCGCCGCATCTTCAACCATCCAGGCCGTAATCTGACTGCGGGGTTTATCGCCTGCCGGCAGCTGGAACTGCGCACCAACGCCCGAAGTCTGCAGCACCTGGAACGGGTAGCCGGCCGACGGCGTCGTATGAATAATGATCGCGCCTACGGCGCCCTGTGCCGCAGCTTTTCCGTATTTATAGTCCCAGCGGCCGTACCAGAGCCGTGTCTCACCGGCGAACAGGTCCGGGTCCCACTCGGGATCGTTGTTCATTATGAGCAGAACTTTACCGTTCAGGTCATGGCCCTTGTAGTCGTCCCAATCAAACTCGGGCGCCTGTATACCGTAGCCGACGAAAACGACCTCGGCATCGTCGAACCCCGCGCGTTCCTCCTGGACGCCTGAATTCACGATGAAGTCATCCCATTGCTTGAATGTCAGCGACTCATCGCCGTGGTTGAACGCCCATTCGTCGGGCTGTTTGGTATCAACAGAAACCAGCTCGAATTCCTGCTCCCAGCTTCCGTCTGGCCCACCTGGCTCCAGGCCCAATGCCTCGAGCTCGGACGCCAGATACTTTCTGGCCGCAACATCGCCGCGACTGCCGGGCCCCCGACCTTCGTATCGGTCGTCCGATATTTCCTTAACGATTTTGCGGATGAATTCACCGGAGATCTGATTGGCAGCATCTTCGGCAGCAACATTGCCCGAGCCCGCTGTGTCAGATACCTGAGCGGCTGGCTCGTCCGCCGGTGGCTCGCGCTGGCTGCAGGCGGCCAGCGAAATACTCAATAACATGACCAGAGTAATGGTTCGATTTTTCACGGCGATTCCCCCACCGGCACCAATTCAGAGGCCGGCAACCTTATCATAGGTCGCCCGTCACGACGGGCGAATTCATTATCAATCAAAGATCTCGGACAGGAAATTCTGCATTGCGTTCCACGAACGCCGATCAGCGTCCGGCTGATACACAGTGCCAAAATCCGGGTCATTGGCATCCGGATTGGTGAAAGCATGCATCGTGTTGCCGTAGCCATGGATCTGCCAGTCGGCGCCCATTCCCGTTAGCTCTTCGCCGAGCGTGACGACCTGATCCGGGGTGGCCATTGGGTCGTCCCAGCCGTGCAGAACGAGGATCCTGGCTTTGATCTTGTTTTCGGCCGTATTGCCCGGCGAGCCAAACAAGCCATGAAAGCTGACGACGCCATTCAGGTCGGCACCGACTCTTGCGAGATCCAGCACGCACAGACCACCAAAGCAAAATCCTATTGCACCGAGTCGGCTTGCATCGACCTCGTTCTGACTTCCGAGTACATCAAGTGAACCCTGAAGTCTTTTTTGCAGCATTTCCCGGTCATCCAGAAACGGCTGCATCAGTGCACTGTTCTCTTCTACGCTGTCGCCCTGCACTCCTTTTCCGTACAGATCCAGCGCAAAACCGACATAGCCGAGCTTGGCAAGTTCTTCGGCTTTGACATTTTCGAAATCCGTTCGGCCACGCCACGCGTGAGAAACCATCACCCCGGGTCGCTTGCCGTCGGAAGCGTCGTCCCAGGCGAGGTATCCCTGCAGTTCGGTATCGCCATCCTGGTAATCAATGGTTCTTGTTCGGATGCTCATCAATTGCTCCACAAGTCAGGTGCTTTGGCATCATAGCGAATTGCCTGCTCCCAAAAAAACCTCGCATCGAGGGGCCTAGGCCTCTATCGTTAACCGATCAGTTAACTAATACAAAAAGGGGCAGCAAGCTGCCCCTTTTTGTATTAGTCGCAAATGATTCAGCGTCTGACGACGATGACGTCGACGCGACCATCCGGACCGATATACCACGATGCGAATGTGCTCGTGACGCTGACGATGAGCGAGCCGAAAATCGCTGACCAGAATCCCGCGACGACGAAGTTATCGAGCATCGCGGCGACGAGGCCAAACATCGCAGCGTTCAGTACGAAAAGGAATAGCCCGAGCGTAACCACCGTGATGGGCAGAGTCAGCAGAAATGCGACCGGGCGGACAATTCCGTTAACCAGGCAGAGGAGAAATGCAGCGAGGATTACGCTCCCCGTGCCATTGATGGTTACACCGGGAATAATCGCTGAGGCCAGGAGCAGGCCCAGCATCGTGATCAGTGTTCGGAGGAAAAATCCTTGCATGAGTCTTTTAATGCGGCCGTGTGACCGAAATTAAAGGGTGATAATACAGAATTATTTTTGCACATGGTGTCCGATTTGCTCGAGACTGGCTGGCAGGTGTCTCTCGCGGGTTGCTGGCCAGCTGACAGGTTCCTGTCAGGCAGAAATCGACCCGATATAGACACTCTCTTCCCCGGCGAATTCCGGGATACAACCAGTAACGGGCCTGGAACTTCCGATATTGTGACGAATAAAGCCAGCGTTCTATTGCCCTGGAGCTGAAAGTTCCAAAATAACTTTTTTACTTAATGTGGTTGATCTTAATCCGCTGTTCCAGGAAGTGTAATGGCTAGATTGCACATCCTGAGTCCTCTGCAGCCCCGAACAGATGAGCGGAACAATCCTATTGATCCGCAAAATAATCCTATTCTGCTTATCTTCATCTAATTGATAATCAGACGGCTGATAACGATATTTTTACAAGAAAGGGCAGCAGCAATGTCCACCAGTCGTTTGTTCGTCAAATACTTCGGCCTTTTATGCGTGATGCAACTTTCAGCTTTTCTGGTCGGTTGCGATGGTAATACGTATGAAGGACCCGGGCTTCTACCGGATGCGGAAGGCAACTCTCCCGGTGGAAGTACCCCTCCACCCGATGGAGCAGTCCCGAAATCGGAGATACTCGTTACTGCCAGCGTAGAGGAAGGATTCAATCCCCTTAATGTGACCTTCAATGTGAGCTCACCCAGTGGTGCGATCGAACGGGTGGAGTGGTCGATTGGAAACGACACAGTAGAAACGACTGGCAACGCATCTATACCGTACACATTCGTTAACCCAGGAAGGAAAACGGTATCTGTTACTGCGTTTACCGACGACCAGTTTTCCGAAGACTATCAATTCAAATTAACAATCAACGTGCTACCAAACGTTAATCTTGTTGTGTCATCCTTTGCTATTGATGCTGAGGTAACTCCGGGCAGTCTTGAAACAATTTCTGCGATCATACAAAACACTGGCACCGATATGTTTACAGACGATGAAGCTCAAGAAGGTATTTCACATATAGATGTCGGCTATTACCTTTCGACGGACGATATTATTACCGTGGATGACATCTATATCGGCGACACATCCATTGTTATCGGAGAGTTTTTTACTGGTAGCGACTTACCCTTCGGTTTTCAATCGCTGGCTCCGGGGGAAAATTATCAATACGATCACCAATTGGCTATAAAAGGCAATATACCCGCAGGCACATACTTCGCGGGGGCGATCGTGGATTATATCGATGAATTTCACTGGTATACCTTCCCCCGCGCCACTAATACATTGGAGTTTTCCTTTCCTAGCTACACAGTCGTACCGGAAACCAATGAAGACGACAATGCCGAGGAGGACAATGCCAGACTTCTTACTGCGCATCAGGTTGCGGTAACGGCTCCTGCATGTGTAGATGATTCATTCGAGCCTGATGATAGCAGTGCCACTGCGACGCCAATTACGGTTGGTGAGACACAGGCGCACAATTTCTGCTTTGATAATTCAGACTGGTTACAGTTCGATGCCAGCCAAGGGAGCGTGTATAAAATTACAACATTCTTGCTGGACGCTGAAGCTGATACGCAGCTAATTTTATACGACACGGATGGGAACTCGATACTACTGTTTCACGACAATGTTGATCATAAACCTGACGCCGCTTTTTTCAGTTGCCCCGACGGAGACAATAAGTTTACAGTGGACTTGGAGTGTGGCACCCCGATCAACGCCACTTCAGAAATAGTATGGGAAACCGAAGTGACAGGCACATACTTTATCAAGGTAAGAACGACTGCCTGCGATGAAGATAAAGATCTTCACTGTTCCGGCTCACCTGACGGAGTTGGCTTGGATACCGGATATAGCGTTACCCTTCAGTAACTCGCGTTTTGGGCAACTTCAGCACGACCGGGGAATTAAAGGCCTAATCGTATTCCTTTTCTTCGAAGTCGGACAGCCATTGGCGTGCGAGCCTTTTGGCCTCGCCAACATCGGCCGATCTCATGCCTTTGGATGACTTGATGCGGTTTTGCCGGCCGTCCTCGCTGCCGAGTCTTTCGGCGATGTAGAACCACTTATAAGCCTGCACCCGATCAAGTTTCGCACCTTCCCCGGTGTAATACATGGCGCCGAGATTGTTTTGCGCGATAGGATTTCCCTGATCTGCCGAAAGGCTGTACCACTTGATTGCCTCGGCATTGTCCTCTCGAGTGCCTTCCCCGGCATCGAACATTGCACCCAGGTTGTTCTGCGCGTCTGCGTCACCCTGGGCTGCCGCACGCTCGTACCATGCGATCGCGGCCGCGTTGTCTTCGGCAACCCCACTACCGTGATCAAATAACATTGCAACTGCGTATTGTGCTTGCGGCGCGCCCTGCTCGGCTGCCGACCGATACCACTTCATGGCTTCAGGATAATCAATCGCGGTGCCCTCTCCGCTCTCGAACATGACACCCAGATTAAACTGCGCATTGGCATGACCGCGCTCGGCGGCGGCGCGATACCAGTGAACAGCCAACTCATTGTCTTCCTCAATACCTTCACCGACGTCGTACATGACGGCGGCATTGAACTGGGCTCGTGAGTGACCCTGTTCAGCGGCCCGCACGTACCATTCGATGGCCGTCAAATTGTCCTCCGGTACACCATCGCCCTGGTCGTATATCAGCGCAATAGCGTAGTGGGCATCTGCGTCACCCTGTTTCGCGGCCTTCTCATACCACCTGAGGGCCTGCTCGTTATCTTCTGCAATGCCCTGACCCATATCGTAGGCGTAGCCCAGGTTGTATTGCGACGCAACGTGGCCCTGGTCGGCGCCAAGGCGATACCATTTGATCGACTCGGCGAAGTCAATGTCGACACCCTCGCCAATGCCATACATGAATCCCAGGTTGAACTGCGCCTGTTCGTCCGCCTGTTTCGCAGCCGCGAGATACCATTTGGCGGCTTCCTCATTGTTTTCTTCTACGCCGCCCTGGCCATAGTCGTAGATCGTTGCCAGATTGTATTGAGCCGCAACGTCACCGCGGGTTGCCGGCTCGAGGTACCAAATTGTTGCCTTGACCTTGTCCTCGACCACGCCAAGGCCTTCGTCATAGATCAATGCGATGTTGTACATGGCATTGAGATCACCGTTTTCGGCCAGGGGCACCCACTCGGCCAATGCCGCCGCGTAGTCTTTGGCGTTGAACGCCTCCAGGCCCTTTCTGAAATCAGCGGCCAGCACCGGACTCGCGATCGCGGCTATCAGGCAGGCGATCATCAGGGCGCTCGAGGCAACAGTACGGTTAGTCATTGGCAATACATCTGGGGCAGCTGTTCGCCCCGAAGATTAAGAAAATCAATGAATTAAGAGTAATAGTTAGAAGTGGTCAAAACGTTGATCCAATCCTCATCCTGGAAAAAGGAGCGCCGGTAGCGCTTTTGTCCCAGCGGCCCGACTTACTTTGTTTAAGTCTTTGTAAATAAAAGGATTTCTGAAAAACGTTCTAACTTTAGCGCGCCTGGGCCCGGATTTTTTGGTGGGCATCCATCAGACGGGGAATTCGCTTGAGCGCCCGGGAGTTTTGGTCGAACATGGACCAATTGCACCAGCAACGAAAAGCGGATATATGCCACTCGTCGCACATAACAAACTGCCGACATTTGAGCGTCTGCGGAATCTCGGTCACGAAGTGTTGACACTCGATCGGGCGGAGCACCAGGACATTCGGGAACTTCATATCGGCCTGCTCAATATGATGCCGGATACGGCTCTGGCAGCTACTGAGCGGCAATTTATCGGTCTGGTCGGAGACTCAAACCAGATCGCCCAGTTCTATGTATATCCGTTTTCCATACGCAAACTGGATCGTGGAGCAGAGGCCAGGAATCACATCAGTCAATACTATTTTGACTTTGCCGAGCTGACAGCCCACGGGCTGGATGCACTGATCATTTCCGGTGCCAATGTAGCCAATCCATCACTGGACCAGGAACCATTCTGGGATGCACTGATCGAGGTGGTGCGCTGGGCCGAGAACAATGTCGCCTCCATCCTGTGTTCTTGTCTCGCTACCCATGCACTGGTGAAGCATCATTACGGCATCGAGCGACAACTATTGCCACAAAAGCGATGGGGCGTTTACAGCCACAGAATCAGCCGGCCTGAGCACCCGTTGATGAGAGGTATCAATACGCGTTTCGATGCGCCGCATTCACGGTTTAATGAAATCAGCAGATCGCAACTCGAAGAGGCCGGGCTAACTGTCCTCATCGAAAGCCAGGAGGCAGGTGTTCACCTGGCAGTCAGTCCCGACCAGCTTCATATGGTCTATTTCCAGGGACACCCCGAATACAACTCCAACAGCTTGCTCAAAGAATACAAGCGAGAGGTCAATCGCTATTTCGATGGTGATCTTGAGGCAGTGCCGCATTATCCGGAGCACTACTTTTCAGATGAGGCGATTGAAGTTGCCACGCGCCATATCGAAGAGGCGTTAAAAGCTGACGCCAATGGCGAGGCTCGGCCCGAGTTTCCCGAAAAGGATCTGGAATCGCTCGTGGACAATACCTGGGGTGATACGGGCCGGGCGATTGTCAATAACTGGCTCGGACTGGTATACCAGTTCACGAGCCCCGATCGCAAAGCGCAATTCATGCCCGGTACCGATCCGCATGACCCACTGCAGCTTCGCACCTGATAAATAAGAAGCCGAAACATGTCGCATTTTTATCTCTTTGACACACTTAGCCTGCATGCCGGACAGACTGTTGACCCGGAGTTCGGCGCGCGTGCCTCCCCGATCTACCAGACCACGTCCTATGTCTTTCCCGACACGGACACGGCGTCTTCCATTTTCAACCTCGAACGCGGCGGACATGCGTACAGCCGCATCACCAATCCGACGGTAGGCGTACTGGAGCAGCGCATCGCGGCACTCGAGGGAGGATCCGCGGCAGTCTGCACAGCCTCCGGCATGGCTGCCACCTTTTGTGCAATCACCGCAATCCTCGGCCAGGGTGACCACATTGTCGCCAGCACTCAGATGTATGGCGGCAACATCAGCCTGATGAAAAACACCCTGCCCCGTTTCGGCATTACGACGACATTTTTCGACCCAACCGACATCGACGGCTGCAAGGCAGCCATCCAGGACAATACCAGGCTGATCTATGGCGAGTTGATCGGCAATCCCGGGCTCGACATTCTCGACCTCGAGGCCATCGCTTCGATATCCGAAGAACATCAGATCCCGTTCATGGTCGATGCGACGTTCAACACTCCTTATTTATGTAAGTGCTTCGACTACGGCACCAATATCACCATTCATTCGGTCACCAAGTGGATGGGTGGACATGGCGCCGCCATCGGAGGCGTGATCGTCGATGGCGGTAACTTCGATTGGGGCGCAACAGACAAGTATCCGACGATTACCGAACCGTACGCGCCCTTTTCCGGCATGAACATCTGGGAGGAGTTCGGCCCCAGCGCTTTCGCGATGCGCATTCGTGCCGAAGCGATGCGGGACTTCGGTGCCACGATGAGTCCCATGAATGCATTCCTTTTATTACAGGGTATCGAGACGCTGTCGCTCCGTATGGACAAGCATTTGTCCAACACCAAAGCGATGCTCGAGTTTTTGACAGGCCACAAGCAGGTTACCTGGGTGAACCATCCGGACCTGCCGGCGCACTCGAGCCATGAACTCGCCAAAAAATACCTGCCCAAGGGCGCAGGTTCCATCATCAGCTTTGGCGTTGAGGGCGGCAGGGACGCCGGCAGGGCATTTATCGAAAATGTGCAATTAGCGTCTCACCTGGCCAACGTCGGCGACGCGAAAACGTTGATTATCCATCCTGCTACGACCACGCACTCCCGCATCGATGCCGATGCGCTTGCCGCTGCCGGCATCACGGAAGACATGGTCCGCCTGTCCGTCGGACTCGAAGATATCGAAGATCTAAAGGCTGATTTCCAAACCGGCTTCCGAGCGGCGAAAAAAATTGCGAACGCCTAAGCATGTACTTTGAAGTAAACGACAAGCAGGTATTCGCCAGCACCGGCGGCAAAGAGTTCGATAACAAAAAGCCCGTTGTCGTTTTCCTGCCCGGCAGCGCGCTCGACCATACTTTCTGGGGCTTGCATTCGCGTTTCTTTGCCTTCAGAAACTATGCGGTACTGGTGCCGGATTTGCCCGGCCATGGCCACTCGGACGGCCCTGCATTGACGTCGATCGAGGTGATCGGGGACTGGCTCAACGACGTCGTCGAAACACTGGATATCGACAACATTTCCGTCGTCGCACACTCCCAGGGCTGCCTCAATACGCTCGAGTTCGTATCGCGCCATCCGGACAAGATTCGAAGCGTTTCGTTTATCGCCAGCGGCCTGGCCACGCCTGTCAATCCGGCGCTGATCGACGCTGCCGAGAACAGGCCGGAGGAAGCCATCGCGATGATGGTCGGCTGGGGATTTGGTTCCGCCGGCCATCTTCACCAGGGCCCGATACCGGGTAATTCGATGGTTGCCGGCGGCCGTAAAGTTATGGGACGTCATGTACCGGACGAGTTGGCAACCGATCTGAAAGCCTGCGACGCCTATAAGAACGGCAAGGAAGCAGCCGCAAAAATAAGCTGTCCCACTCAGGTCCTGATTGCAGGAAAAGACCGCATGGCGCCTGCGAAGGCCACCAGCGAGCTGATCGAGCATCTGAATGATCCGGAGGTGCACACGTTTCCGGATAGCGGACACATGATTCCGCAGGAAGCACCCGATAGATGTCGGCTTCTGTTGAAGACATTCATCTTCGCCAACAACCCTGCAACGTAGAAATCACTTCCTATGTATGAGATCAATCGAGCCGCCGTGATTGGCGCAGGAACCATGGGACTCGGGATCGCCGGTCAACTCGCCAATGCCGGTGTCGAGGTTCTGCTACTCGACATTAAGGCCGAAGGCGACAGC
>Ga0255049_10001100_pt1 | contig 15353 bp, 13 predicted proteins | sample JV7_2_3_MG_FD_183615 | JGI IMG/M metagenome (GOLD analysis project Ga0255049, IMG submission 183615) | Seawater microbial communities from Jervis Inlet, British Columbia, Canada - JV7_2_3 | ecosystem: Environmental > Aquatic > Marine > Inlet | place: Canada: British Columbia | collected 2016-10-06
CAATGACCAGAGCACCCCGGTCGCCCTCATGAGCAACGCCATCCTCGACATGCCCGAAGGCGGCCTGCCCGACTTCCTCAACTGGTGGCTGGTGCTGCGCGGCGCCATCGACGGCCGGCCGCTGCACACTCCCGGCGCCGTCACCTTCGCCGAGCGCGAGGGGGCGCCACTCGATCTGAAGCGCTCGTTCCGGCTCGATGGCCCCATCGAGGAGATGTCGCACTTCCTGCATGAGGCGGGCTTTCTCCACATCGAGGGCGTCTTCTCCGAAGCGTGGATGAAGCGAATCTCGGACGACATGGATCGCGCGGCACCCGGCTACAGCGATGGCGACGGGCGCAGCTGGTGGGCGACCACGGCCGACGGCGCGCGCCGGCTCGTCCGCATGCAGAGCTTCGACAAGGAATCTGCGGCGGCGGCGGAGCTGCTACGCGACGAGAATTTCCTCGGCCTCGGAGCCATCTCCGGGGACGGCCACCGGCACGCCGGTCTCGAGGGAAACCGCATCGAGGCGCTGGTGAAGCCGATCGGCGTGGTGAAGGGCATCTCGGACGTTCCGTGGCACAAGGACTGCAGCCTCGGCCGGCACAGCTACGAGTGCTGCAGCATGACCTGTGGAATCTCCGTGACGGGCGCCGACGCAACATCGGGTCAGCTACGCGTGGTAGCCGGCTCGCACCGCGCACTCATGTGGCCCGCCCTCATACAGCGCGGCAGCCACGACCTCCCCGAAATCCACCTGCCCACGCGCACCGGGGACGTGACGCTCCACCTGAGCTGCACGCTGCACATGGCGCAGCCCCCCGTGAAGCGCGAGCGCCGCGTGATGTATACGGGCTTCCGGCTCCCCTTCGGCGCCTCACCCGCGCGGGCGCGGGCCCGCGCGAAGCTGCGCGCGGTCCGAGAAGGCGCCTACACAACCGTCTCACAAGAGGCCGCCAACCCAGCCGAAGAGCCAGATCGCTAGCCACCTTCGAGCTGCCGGGAGGGCGCCACCCGCTGGGCGAGCGCGTCGCCACGGGTAGCGCTCAGCGCAGCTCCTCGATCGCTCCGTGGATGCAGTCGAAGAGCGGCTCCACCTCTGACTCCTCGAGACAGGAGAAGGCGACGCGGATGTCGCTCGGGCCGATCGAAATCACCCCCACGCCGTACTGGCTGAGCAGGTGGGTGCGCAGGGCCTCGGCATCCACTCCCTTGACGCGGATACACATGAAGTAGCCGGCGTTGAAAGGATAGACGTCCCAGCTCGCGCGATAGCGCTCGCGCTGGACGACCTCCTGGACCTTGCGTGCGCGGTCTCTGAGCAGCTCGAACTTCTCGCGCCGCTCCGTGGCGATACTGGGCGAACGCAGCGCGGCCAGCACCAGGCTCTGCGAGAGGTGCGAGCAGTTCGAGATCCCGCCCCGAATCGCGCCCATGGTCTTGCGCTCGAGCGCGCCCAGCAGCACTTCCGACTGCTCCACCGGTGGCGGCCCGAAGGTCAGGAAGCCACAGCGCAGCCCCCAGACAAAGAGCTCCTTGGTCGCGCCGTCCAGCTTGATCGTAAGCACACGGGGATGGATGTTCGCGAGGTACCCGAACGGCGACTCCGTAAGCCCGTGATCGTTGTAAACGAGCCCGAAGTAAGCATCGTCCACGACGACCACCAGCTGGGATCCCGCCTCGGCCGCCTCGACGATCGCATCCCGTATCCCCTCCACCTCTTCCCTTCCCGGCATGTAGCCCGTCGGGTTGTTCGGGAAGTTGAGAAGAAGGATCGTCTTGCCCGGACTTGCCACGAGCGAGCTGCGCAGACCCCCCACATTGAAGCGCTCCCCTTCATAGGTAGGGAAGGTCTCCACGCGCGCACCCAGCCGCACTTCGTAGGTGAGTCGGTAGTTACCCCAGAGCTTGTCGGGCAAGAGGAGTCGGTCACCGGGATCCACGAACAGGTCCCCCACCAGGCTCAGACCGTGGGTGATGGCGCTCGTCACGATCGGCAAGCCGAACTCACGCTCGCGCAGCAGCGGATTCTCGGCGAGCAGCTTCTCCCGCCACGCCTGGCGCAGCTCGGGCTTCCCGGCGGCCGGTGCGTAGCGGACCGCGTCCGACGCGGGAATGCCCTCGAGGTGCGAGAGGATCGACGGCAGGGCCATCGGGCCGTCGCCCTCGGTCGCCTCGCCGATAGTGGCGTTGAAGCGATGGGCCTTGGCCCTGGCCTCCGCAGACTGCGAGAGGATGCCGCGTGGGAAGTAGAGCGCTCGTCCACGCTGCGAGAGCAGGTCGAGTACGCTCGCGCTCTGCTCTCCGATCTTCTGGTTCAGCTCTTCGGCGAGGGGGTTCATGACACGAGCGAAGTTAGCACCCGAGGCGATCGAGGAAACACCGGAATCAGCGGCTGAGTGTTCGCTCGCGCTCGGCGAAGCCCCGGCGCAACCAGAAGCGAAGCCCCTCCTCGTTGCCGCTCTCGACTCGTACCGAGACGCGCGCCGGGCAGCGCTGCTCAAAGAACTCGTCGACGAGGGCCAGCAACGCATTCGCCACCCCGCGCCGCCGAAAGGCGGGATCCACGAAGAGCTCGTGAATCCAGCCCAGGCCAGCCTCGTCGCGCCGTAGGCCCGCTCCGCGCTCCACTTCCGCAAACACGAACCCCACCACCTCCGAGCCGTTCTCGGCCACCCCGATGCAGCAGGAGCGCGAGCGCAGACCCCGCTCGATTTCTTTGAGCAGGACCTCGCGGATCCCCGGGGCGCCCGGGTAGTCCGGGTCCAGACGCCGGTGGTACTCGATCAGATCCAGCCAGAGGTCGAGCACGCCCGCACGATCGGCGGCACGGACGGCCCGGATCCGCGGGGCGGCCGGCACGGCTCTATTTCACGACCTTGCGTTCGTGCGCACGCACCATGCGGAAGCTCCCGCGTTTGCTGCCCTCGCGCCAGCGCCCTCGCAGCTCGCCGGGGCCGGGTTCTTCCAGAATCTCGAAGACGGTCTTCTCCTCCATACCGGCCAAGCCTTGCGAACCGGACAGCGAGTCGACGATCTCGATCCGGATGCTGGCTGCGGCAAAGGTCACCTGCCAATCGCGCGAGAAAGTCAGGGTACCGATCCCCGCGGCGCGGGGTGGCTTCGACCTGAAGCCCTCCTCGACGCTGCCCCGCAAGCTCTTTTTGGTCATCGCGCGGGAGCTCACGTCGATGCTGTTTCGGATCCGCTTCCAGACGCCCTCATCCGGCTCCCATGGCAGGTGCTCGGTCAAGGCATGGCGCCGGATCAGCCCCAGCTCCTCATCGAAGAGCACGTAGGGATAGCCCTCCCAGACCAACCGTCCCGGGGTTTGCTGGATCGACCACGCGAAGTCCTTGAACTTGGTGATCGACTTGTCTTCGGACCGCTCATCCTTGTAGTGGATCAGCACGTACCACTCGCCCGAGAGCTCGAGCCGGCTGAGGTCGTGGTTCGCCGCCTCCTGGGCCATCGCACCCGCCGGGCACAGGGCGCCCGAAACGAGCCAGAAGACCGAGATCCAGAGCAGAACGCGGGCCATGTGCATGGGCCCGGATTATATCGCTCGGTAGACCTCGGGGTACGAGCGCCAGACCGGGACGCCGCAGAAGTGACTCCCCTCGGGGCAGCGCGGGGCCGCATGCCCGTCGCGGACCACGCAGGGAGGACCGATATGCGCTGCCAGCTGCGGATGGACTGCTCTCACCTGCTCCACCTCGTCCACGGACGCGTCGTAGATCTCGCGCTGCGCGTTGAGACAGGTTCGGCTGGTCCACTTGTGCAGGAGATGGAGTAGGGAGCCCGACTCCTGGAAGCGGATGACCCGCGCGTTTGGAAGCAGATACTGCGCGAGTCGCAGGTCCACCCCCCGCCGGACGAGCTCGTTCTTCGCGTGCCAGAGCAGGCCCACGGCCTCGTCGAAGAGCTTCCGCACTCCCGGCTCAGCTTCGATCAGCTCGGGAACGATCACGTCTGGCTCGCTCGTGTCGTGGCGTGAGAGAAGCGGGCGTGAGCCCGGCACCATGCGGTGGCGTTGATCCTGCGAGTCCGCGCTATGCGAGAGCTTTTTCTGAAACGTGTAATGAGCGTGCTCGAGCGTCAGCATGAGAGGCGAGTGCATCGATACGTTGAGCGCGTCGAGACGGTGGGGGTTCTGCGCGGGATTGAGCACCAGCTCCAGAGCCTCCTCATCCGGGCACTCGGGCGCGGAGAGCCCCAGCACCTCTCGCACGGCCTCCGCCACCCGCGCAGGGGCCTCGTATGCGTAGGCGACGAGCAGGGAGCGACGCTTGCCCAGACTCGCGTCGAAGCTCTGCCGCCAGGCGGGCGAGGCCGGACCCGGCTGGCGTGCCCGGTTCTCCAGAATCGCGGCGTCCTCGAGCGGCTCCTCTCCTACGTAGCGGAAGAAATCCGGGTCGACCTGCTCGACGTGGGCGACCATCAGGTCCACCAGCCGACCGGCTTCCTCCGGCACGTCGCCCGAGGCGACCATCCGTCGTAGCCTGTGAAGAACGATGCCGGAGATCGTGTGCACCAACGCGGCATGGCATGCGACCGGAATCACGTAGCGTGCGGTCTCGATGGCGCGCTTCTCGATATCGCGCTCAATCGATTTGCGGAAGGAGGTCGACCTGCGCGAGGAGAGGCGGCACAACAGCGCGAGCCGCTCCCGGACCAGCGGCTTCAAACGCTCGGTCAGCTCACGGTACGCACGCCAGGCCTCGAGCACCGCGCGCTCGTAGATGGCACGCTCCTCGCCACCCAGCGGCGGGGGAACGTGCGCCTGGGCGCGTGTCAGCACAACGTAGCGCTGGCTCTGCTGCTCCGAGTTGTAGAACGGCTGGCGGTGAAGGAAGGACCAGACGAGCTGGCGCGACACGCCCTCCAGCGAGAACTCGAAGGTGGCGTGCTGATACACCGTGTGGTGACCGGCCTCGAAGGTGAGCGGGCCGATGCGGCGACGCTGCCCCGGTGTAATCTCGGAGGCCTCGATGACCCGATCCGAGTAGCAGGTTCGGGCGGCCGCCACCGCGCCATCGTAGGGCGAGCCAAACCAGCGTCGCAGGGCCACGCGCGGGCCGCCATCGAAGACCTGACTCTCGCTCATCCCGCTCTGACTCAACCCGCCCCCTCCACGCAGGATAACGCGCTAAGAAGCCCTTCCGGTAGAGGCCAGGACCCGGGCGACTTCGTCCCGCTCGAAATGAGGCAGCGCTCGACCGTCGGCGAGCACGACTCCACTGCCCGAGGCGGCCTCGGCGATCCGGCGAGCAGGGTATCCATCCGCCTCGAGTTGGCCACGCACGTCTTCCACCCGGGCGGCCGGAAAAGCCGCCAGCAGGGTTCCCGACGCGAGCGCGCCCCACGGGTCCGCGCCCAGGGCCTCACATACCGCCCGACCCGGCTCGAACCACAGCACCGCTTCGGCATCCACACACAGTGCCGCCCCCGAGGCTTCGGCCAGCTCGTGGAGACCCGCGGCGAGGCCTCCCTCTGTGGGATCGTGCAGCGCACTCGCCCCGAGCTCCGCGGCCCGCAGGGCAGGCTCGACGATCGAAATGCCCGGGTCGCGCAGGCTTGCGCGTGCTCGAGTCAGGAGCTCATCCGGCAGCCGGCCCAGCTGAGACGCCGCCTCCTCGGCCAGGACCACGGCGGCCTCCACAGGAGCCGGCCCGATCTGGAGGACCGCGTCGCCGGGGGCGACCCCCCCGGTCTGCACAAAGTGTCCGTCCTGGCGCAGGCCCAGCATCTGGCCCACGACGATGGGCTGGGTGACCGCGGACGTCACCTCGGTGTGGCCGCCGACGAGCGTCGCGCCGATCTCTCGCAGCGCCCAGCGCGTCTCCCGAAACAGCTCCCGCACCTCCTCCTCCCGCGTGCCTTCCGGCAGGAGCACCGTTGCCAGGAACCAGCGCGGCCGCACGCCCATCACCGCCACGTCGTTCGCATTGATCACCACCGCGTAAGACCCCAGCGCGCTGCTCGTGAGGGTGATCGGATCGGTGGCGGCCACCAGCACCCCGCCCGGCACCTCGATCGCGCACGCGTCCTCACCCAGCGCCGGGCCCAGCCGGACCTCCGGCGGTAGCTGCTCTTCCGAGCGCAACAGCTCACGCAGGAGCGACGCCGGGAGTTTCCCGGCCCGAAGTTGGCCACTCGTCACTCACCCAGAGTAGCGTCATGGTTTCCGACCCACCGGGTGTAGACTGGTCGCTGAATGGGGCAGCCGAGCCCCCCAAGCGCAGCCACCCGTGTCTGGGCCTCCGACGGCCGGCGGATCGCCTTTGCGCTGGCGCCCCCAGCGTTGTCGTGCGGCCGCTGCGCGCCCGTTGCGTGTGGCACACGGCTTGCGGCTGAAAAGAGCGGAGACGCCTGTGAACGTACGTAAACTGCCGACCATCTGGGTCGTGTGCGAGGATCGGATCCTCCGGGAGAGCCTCGCGGTCCCCCTGCGATCGTGCGGCAGGATCCTGGTCGGCCCTCCCGAACGCAGCCACTGGAAAGAGAGTGAGGGCCCGGATCTCCTGGTGATGGCCGCGCCCTCTGAGATCGCGGGGGATCTCTCCGGGCTGGAACGCCTCCTCGGCTTCGTGCGCGCGCTTCCCCGTCCGCTGCGCGGGCCGGTTCCAGCGCTCTACGTCGAAGGGACCGGGCCACGCCCTCCCACCGCGCTCGCCCGCTCACTGATCGACGACCGTCCGATGCGCGTGGTCGAGAGCCCCTTCGAGGCCGACGAGCTGCTCACGGCGGCCGAGGCGCTCCTGGGCGCACACCTACGCCCGCTCAGCTTACGCGATCGCGCGCGCAGTGAGTGGGTGGCGCGGCGAGTGGAGCTCTTCTACGCGGATCTGGAGCTGCCCTCTCTGCGTCATGCGATCGATCCGCACAACGCGGCGCGTCCCGCGCTGCTGCTGGGAGAGGCCGGTACGGGCGCGGGTCTGCTCGCACGCTACATCCAGAACCTGGCCGAGCCAGCGCGCGAAGCGCTCGTTCTGGTTCCGGTCACGAGTCTAGAGGCGGGGCGGGTGGAGGAGCGCATCGCCGAGCTCTGCGCGGGCCGGAGGGTAAGCGCGTATCTCTCCGGACTGGACCGCGCACCACGCGCGCTCCAGGAAGAGCTGGCACAGGTGCTGGGTCAGAGCGGCTGGCTCGGGGTCGAGGCCGTGCGCTGGATTGCGTCCGCGGCGGGCTTGCGTCACATCGCGAGCGCCCTGCTCGCCCTGCCGTGGCTTCGCGTCGATCTGCCTCCACTCCGGCAGCGGCCGGACCTGGCCGGAATCGCGCACGGTTTGACACGGCGATGGGCCGAGACAGCCGGGCGCGAGGCCCGGCTGGCGGATGACGCGATCGAGCTGCTGCGCGACTACACCTGGCCCGGGAACCTGGAAGAGCTCGAGTCAGTCCTCGAGCTGAGCCTGGCTGCGTCATCGAATACGGTGCTTGGAGCGGCGGATCTCCGCATCGTTCCCGAGTCCGGGCCGACGCGCCCCGCCCCGGTTGCGGCGCGGTCGGCGGAAGAGGTCGCTCCGCCGGCCCGGCCCGTGCGAGGGGAGCAGCCTCCAGCGACAGCGCCCGCGAGCGAGCCTCCCCGGCCGGAACCCCTCGATCCCGAGGCGAGGCCCGGCTTGCCCGAGCTGATGCCACCGCTCGCACACGAGTTCCGCGGGCCACTCCTGGCCATCCGTACCTACGCGAGCCTACTGGAGCAACAGCCGGATGACGCGACGCTGCGGCGCGAGCTCACGACCCTGGTGGAAGGGGACCTCGTGCGACTCGACGAGCTGTTCGCGCGCCTCGAGCGCTTCACGCGCTTCGCCCCGCCCCATGCCGAGCCACTGGACCTGGCCTCGCTCGTAACCTCGGAGCTTGAAAAACGCCAGTCCAGCATGCGCACGCGCTCACTGGTCGTCCTGAGAGAGCTGGACCATGACGCCCCTCCCGCGCTCGCAGACGACGAGCAGATCCGCTTCGCGCTGGGCGCGCTGCTCGACCGCGCCCTCCCGATGGTTCCAGCAGGGGGCGATCTCTACATCGGTAGCCATCACCACCCAGCAGACGATGAGCTACCGGCACGCCATCGGCTGCTGATCCGCTTTCACAGTCCGGAGGACGTGCTGGTAGCGCCTGACGAGAACCAGGGCCCCAGAATCCCGCTGGACGTGCTAATGGCGCGCGCACTGGTCCTGCGCATGAACGGGACCTTCGCCATCGATTCCTCCGGAGAGCAGGACAACGTCATCCTGGTCGAGCTCCCCTCGTAGCGCTCCTGCGGTGCGATAACGCGCCCAGAATCCGCTAGCGTCGTCTGGCCTTGGCGCTCCCATCTCGCATCACCAGGCTCGCCTGCGTCGTAGCGGGCGCAGAGGTGGCGGGAGCGGGGGTCCGCGTGCTGTTCACGCCTGTGCGAGGTTACCCGCCCGAGATCGAGGACTACGTTCCTCTCGGCCCAGCCGGAGAGATCACGACCATCAGGGGCGTCGGGCGCCTGCTGCGCGTCCTGCGCGCCGGACGCCTGCGACTCCCGCCCAACCCGTACGCTCTCGGAGAGGAGCTGGAGCGAGCGGCCGAGCTGGTGCTGCGTTGCCAGGGCACGCTCGTTGATCTGGAGGTGGAGCGACGCGTCGAACGCTCTCTGACCGTGTGGACCGATTCCGGGGTCGACCAGATCCGAGGTGTCATCGACTATACGGAGGACGATACGGGGCTCTCGGTGAGCCGGCGAGGCGGGCGGAGCGTACTCAAGTTCCCGCGTCACACGCTGATCCGCTTCGCTCCGGCTTCGACCGAGCGCCTCCAGGTCGTCTCAGTCGAGATTCCGACGAGGTTGCGCTTGCGTTGACCCTCTAAAGGTGGTTTAAGTTCCCCTGCGGGTTGCTGCCGCTCCGAAGCGTCCGGGATATCTGCTGGGGGGTAGGACATCCCAGGCGCGACGGAGCGGCACCCCGCGACCGCTCCCACCTATTTTTCCTCCATTCCAGAATCGTTTACCCTGACACAGGCACGCGCACCGCTCGTGCTGGCGTGCGCTCTGGAGGTGAAAGTGTTCGGCATCGGCATGCCGGAGCTATTGATCATTCTGGTCGTGGCGCTACTGGTGCTGGGACCCAAGCGCTTGCCCGAGGTCGCCCGATCCCTCGGACGGGGAATGGCGGAGTTTCGCCGAGCATCGTCCGAACTCCGTCATTCACTAACCACACCGCCGGAGGAGCCGTCCGAGAAGGAGGCGTCCGAGAAGGAGCCCTCCAAGGTCACGCCCGAACCGGACAAGCAGGCCAAGCACGAACACGACGCCGACAAGCCTCGGGATGGATGATACGCCGCGCCCGCTCATCGACCATCTGGGCGAGCTGAGACGCAGGCTTTTTTGGATTCTGGGGGCGTGGGCTATGGGCGCTGCGATCGCGGGTTTCTGGGTCAAAGATGTTTTCGAGCTTCTCATGGGTCCGGCCGTTCGCCCCGTGCGCGCTCGGGGACACCACCTGATCGCCATCGCGCCCCCTGAGCTCTTTTTCACGTACGTCAAGTCTGCGCTCCTCGCCGGATTCATCGCAGCGGTTCCCATCACGCTCTACCAGCTGTGGGCCTTCGTATCGCCCGGGCTTTATCGGAACGAACGACGTTTCGCGCTGCCGTTCGTGGTAGCAACAAGCACACTCTTTTTCGGCGGCTGCGCCTTCGGGTATTTCGTTGCGTTCCCTTACGTATTCGAATACTTCCTCTCTCTGGAGGCCGACTACGTCACGACGAGCTGGACCACGAACACCCTCTTCTCCTTCATGTCGCGCCTTTACCTTGCCTTCGGGATCGCTTTCCAGCTGCCCGTCGCCATGTTCTTCCTGTCTCTGGCCGGCATCGTGCAGCCCGAAGCGCTCGCACGCGGTCGCAAGTACGCGATCGTCGTCATGTTCGCAGCCAGCGCGGTGCTGACACCGCCAGATGTCGTTAGTCAGGTCATGCTGGCCGTACCGCTCACGGCGCTCTACGAGAGCGGAATCTGGATTTCACGCGTGGTGATCAGGAGACGAAGCCAACCTACGACACCGCCGACGGACGAATAGCGCCGTGCGCTCCGACCGTCTTGAAGCGGTCCTGCTGGACATGGGCGGGGTTCTCGTGCCCGAGGTGCCGGGGTACGAGGACGCTGTCCACAACATGGAGTTGCTGCAAAACCTCAGGCAGTTCGGCGTGGGCGATCCGGAGCGGCTGATCGTCGAGAGTAGCCGACGTCTTCGTAACGCCTACCGTGCACAGGAACCGGAGGCTACCCAGCCTGACCCCGGGCTCGTATTCGTCGACCTCGCAGCTCCAGTGCGACGATCCTTGCTCGACGCCTTCCGACGCGAGGCAGTGCGTCCGCCGGCCGATGGTGTTCGAGAGCTCGTGGCCACACTGGCGCAGCGCTACAAGCTGGGGCTGGTTTCAAACACTGTGATTCCGGGCGATCACCACGAACGTTCGCTCGAGTCCGCCGGCATTCTTCAACATCTCGATGCAGCGGCCTGGTCCGCCAACTTCGGCCGGCGAAAGCCCGATCCGGCGATCGTTCTGCACGTGTTGAACGAGCTCGGCGCCGCGGCAGAGGCGGCGGTCTTCGTGGGTGACAAGATCCGCACCGACATCCTGGCCGCCAAACGTGCAGGCCTCAGGTCCATATGGCTCAGCAAGCCAGGCACACCTCACACCGGCGAAGCCGAGCCTGATTTCATCATCCGCGACCTGAACGAGCTGCCCGCACTGCTACTCCAGCTGGGCTAGGAGTCCCAAGGCCTCCCGGGCTCTCAGTCCCCTTCGAGTGGCTCGATCACGACGAGAAGGGCGCCGGTCTCGACAGGCCCACCCTCTTCGATAACAACCCTGGTCACCACACCCCGGATCGGGCTGCGTAGCTCGTTCTCCATCTTCATAGCCTCGATGACGACCAAGCCCTCATCTACCTCGACCCGACTCCCCACCTCGACCAGGACCTTGACGACCTTCCCGGGCATCTGGGCTCTCAACTCCTGTGTGCCCGTCGCCAGGGGGGTAGCCACATTCATCAGGGCCTTGCGCCGTTCGTCCACAGCCGTGAAGTCGAAGGCGCTGGTGCCAATGTGGACGTCGAGCCGGCCATCCTCGCGTGCGTCGACACTGCCCTCGTACTGCTTGGAACCGATCAGCACGGAATAGACCGTGCGAGCCGTCTTGCACGCATCCACTCGCACCGTCGGACCGCGGTCGATGCTCACATCGAAGGCATCCCCCCCGGCGTCGTGCACCTCGACGTGGAAGGTGTCCTCACCGTGGCTGATCTCGTAACGCAACTAGTGTCCTGCTCCGGAGGACACTAAAGCGGTCCTCGCATCTGGCCGCGTCGGCCGAAATACTTCCAGGACTGCCCCGAACCGCCCTTCGCCCGTGACGGCTGGGAACGCCCGGCCAGGTCCCGATCACGCTTGTAGGTCGCTATAGCCGCGAGCATCACGCCCACGCGCCGCTCCTCTTCGTCCGGTGGAAGCATCCCGGAACTCGAGGGCAGGATCTCGCTCCCGATGAAGCTCGTATCGAACTTCCCCTCGACGAAGCTCGCGTTCTCCATCACGATACGGTGGAAGGGAATCGAGGTCTTGATGCCCTTGACCACGAATTCCTTGAGCGCCCGTCTCATGCGCGCGATGGCCTCCGTCCGGTCGCGGCCCCAGCAGATGAGCTTCGAGATCAAAGGGTCGTAGTACACCGATACCTCCGCCCCCGGGTAGACACCCGCATCATTGCGGACGCCCGGCCCTCCGGGGGGGCGGTACACGAGGATCTCTCCCGGTGAGGGACGGAAATTTTGCTCCGGATCCTCGGCATAGATTCGACATTCGATGGCCCAGCCATTGATCCCAAGGTCCTGCTGCGCGAACCCGATCGGCTCCCCAGCTGCGATCCGGATCCCCGTTTTCACGATATCGAGATTGGTCACCATCTCGGTTACGGCGTGCTCGACCTGGATACGCGTGTTCATCTCGAGGAAATAGAAACCGAGCGATTGGTCGACCAGGAACTCGCAGGTCCCCGCTCCCTGATAGTCCACCGCTTTGGCCGCGGCGACCGCCGCCTGGCCCATCTCCTCGCGCAGCGCCGGCGGAAAGTGGTTGGCCGGCGCCTCCTCGATCACCTTCTGATGCCGGCGCTGGATCGAACACTCGCGCTCGAAGAGATGGATCACGTTCCCGTGCTGGTCGCCCAGGATCTGGATCTCGATGTGGCGCGGCCTCTCAACGAACTTCTCGACGTAGATCGAGTCGTCGCCGAACGAAGCCTTGGCCTCGGAGCGCGCGCGCTTGATCGCCTGGTCGAGCTGCGACTCCTGCCAGACCAAGCGCATCCCCTTGCCGCCGCCACCCGCCGAAGCCTTCACGATCACGGGAAGTCCCGCCTGCTTGGCAAAGGAGACCGCCTCCTCATCGCTGAGCTTCTCGGTCGAGCCAGGCACGATCGGGACTCCTGCCTCCGCCATGCGCTGACGACTGATCACCTTGTCGCCCATGGCCTCGATCGTCTCGGGCTTGGGTCCGATGAAGATCACCCCAGCCTCTGAACAGCGCCGCGCGAACTCCGCGTTCTCGGAGAGAAAGCCGTAGCCCGGATGAATGGCCTCCGCGCCAGATGCCCGGGCGATCTCGAGAATGCGGTCGATTTTGAGATAGCTCTCTCGCGCGGGAGCCGGGCCGCAGGGGTAGGCCTCGTCCGCGTAGCGCACGTGAAGGGCATTCCGATCCACATCCGAGAAGACCGCAACCGAGGCGATGCCGAGCTCGCGGCAGGCACGAATCACCCGCACCGCGATCTCCCCCCGATTCGCGATGAGCATCTTCTTGAATGGAGGTGAAGGGGGAGCCGAGGTCACAGTGGGATGTTCCCGTGTTTCTTGGGAGGGTTTTGGTCCTTCTTGCCCTCGAGCATGCCCAGCGCCTCGACGATCCGAGCGCGCGTTTCCTCGGGCTTGATCACGGCGTCGATGTATCCCAACGCCGCGGCCTTATAGGGATTGGCGAAGGTCTCTCGGTATTCGCCAACCAGCCTTTCTCTTGTCTCCTCGGGCTTCTCGGACTGGACCAGCTCATCGCGGAACACGATGTTCACGGCCCCCTCCGGCCCCATCACAGCGATCTCAGCCTGAGGATACGCGTAGTTGATGTCGCCGCGAAGGTGCTTGGAGCTCATAACGTCGTACGCCCCTCCATAGGCCTTGCGCGTGATCACGGTCACCTTGGGCACCGTGGCCTCGGCGTACGCGTACAGCAGCTTGGCCCCGTGCCGGATGATGCCGCCGAATTCCTGGCCGGTTCCAGGCAGGAAGCCGGGCACGTCCACGAAGGTCACGATCGGGATGTTGAATGCATCGCAGAAGCGTACGAATCGCGCGCCCTTGATCGAGGCGTCGATGTCGAGGCAACCCGCCAGGTGGTTAGGCTGGTTCCCGACCACGCCCACGCTGTAGCCTCCAAAACGCGCGAAGCCCACCAGGATGTTCTTGGCCCAGTGCCGATGGACTTCGAGAAAAACCCCGTCATCGACCACCATCTCCACCAGCGCCTTCATATCGTAGGGCTTGTTCGCGTTGTCCGGCACGTGGTTGCGTAGGACCGGATTGGTCCGCTGCGGATCGTCATCGGTCGCGACAAAGGGGGGGTCATCCATGTTGTTCTGAGGAATGAAGCTCATCAGAGCGCGAATCATGGCGATGCACTCCTGCTCGCTCTCCGTCGCGAAGTGCGCCACGCCGCTGCGCGAGTTGTGGGTCATCGCACCGCCCAGCTCCTCCTTGCTGACCTCTTCATGTGTGACCGTCTTGATCACGTCGGGGCCGGTGATGAACATATTGCTCGTGCCCTTGACCATGAATATGAAGTCGGTGATCGCAGGCGAATACACCGCCCCGCCCGCGCAGGGGCCCATGATGGCGGAGATCTGCGGAACCACGCCGGAGAACATCACGTTCCGCAGGAAGAGATCCGCGTAGCCGGCCAACGACACCACACCCTCCTGGATGCGAGCGCCACCGGAATCGTTGAGGCCGATCACGGGCACACCGACCTTTGCGGCATGATCCATGATCTTGCAGATCTTCTCAGCGAAAGCGCCGGAGAGCGAGCCCCCGAAGACCGTGAAGTCCTGGGAGAAAACGAAGACGAGGCGCCCGTCGATGCGCCCCGATCCCGTGACCACGCCATCGCCGAGAATCTGGTTCTCCTGCATCCCGAAATCGGTGGAACGATGAGTCTTGAAGCGATCGAACTCGCGGAAGCTGCCGGGGTCGAGCAGTAGCTCCACGCGCTCGCGCGCGGTCAGCTTGCCCGCCTGGTGCTGACGTTCGATGCGCTCAGCGCCTCCGCCGAGCTCGGCTTGGGCGTTTATCTCATCGAGCTTCTTGATCTTCTCCTCGATCGACAGGCTCAGTACTCCTTCTGCGTCTGCAGAACGGTGATCGCGGTCAGATTCACAATGTCCTCCACGGTGGCGGTGGGCTGGACCGAGTTCACGGGGCTCCGCATCCCCATGAGGATGGGACCCACCACACTGGCGTCCGCCGCGCTGCCCATCAGACGCACCGCGATGTGACCGGAATCGAGATTCGGGAAGATGAGCACATTCGCCGAGCCCTTGAGCGAAGAGAAGGGGAAGCGGGAGCCTCGCTTGGTCGGCTCCAGGGCGACGTCGGCCTGCATCTCCCCGTCGACTTGGAGGTCCGGCCAACGCTCCTGTGCAATGCGCACGGCCTCCGAGACACGCCGCGCCTCCGGGCTGCGCGCGCTGCCGAAGTTCGCAAACGAGAGCAGCGCCACGACGGGATCGAACCCGAACCAGCGGGCCGTCGAAGCTCCCAGCCCAGCGATGTCGGCCAGGTCTTCCGCCGACGGGCGGATGTTGAGGGCCGCATCAGCGAAGAAGAGCACGCGATTGGGCTGGATCACGAGGTACACGCCGGCGGCACGCCGGTGGCCCTCCGCGAGGCCAACGATCTCGAGCGCCGGGCGAACCGACGCGGGATAGGACTTCGTGAGTCCCGCCACCAGACCCTGGGCGTCGCCCATCCTCACCATCATCACGCCGAAGTAGCTCCGGCGTTGCAAGAGCCGCGCTGCATCTGCCTCCGTTACGCCTTTCCGGCGGCGCAGGTTCGCGAGCTCCTTGCGGTAGTAGACACGCTTGTCGGAGGTCTTGGGATCGATCAGAGTCACCCCCTTGAGGTTGACCCCGAGCAAACCGGCCTTCTCTCGGACCTCCTCCTCATCGCCCAGCAGGATCGGCTCCGCGATACCCTCCTCGAGCAGAATCTGTACGGCGCGCAGCACGCGCTCCTCGTTCCCCTCCGGCAGAACGATGCGCTTGCACTGTCGCTTGGC
>Ga0255049_10001107_pt1 | contig 15270 bp, 10 predicted proteins | sample JV7_2_3_MG_FD_183615 | JGI IMG/M metagenome (GOLD analysis project Ga0255049, IMG submission 183615) | Seawater microbial communities from Jervis Inlet, British Columbia, Canada - JV7_2_3 | ecosystem: Environmental > Aquatic > Marine > Inlet | place: Canada: British Columbia | collected 2016-10-06
CTATTGTACTTTGGCGGCATGGGCGGGGGAGCCGGACAGTTCCGGTTGCCGGCTGGCGTTTATGTTTTCAATAACACGATATTTATTGCCGATTCCCAGAATAGTCGAGTACAGGTCTTCCAGTACCTCGGAGGAGGGGTGTGATTAAACGCTGCGCGATAGCAATCTTGCTTGCGTTGGGCCTGACTTTGGGTGCGTTGGCGTCGGATATTTCTAATACGAGGCATAATTTGTCGGTCTCTGGCACGGGTACCGTGACCAGCGGGACGGTCAACGAATTGTGCGTTTTTTGTCACACCCCTCATCATGCATCACCAAGCGCACCGCTGTGGAACAGGGAACTCCCTTCAGGCCAGGTTTACCAGCTGTATGGAAGCAGCACGCTGGATTCGTCGCCCGAGAACCCGCAGCTCAGGTCGGGCAATCATTCTCTGCTGTGCCTCTCTTGCCACGACGGCACCATCGCATTGGGAGATTTCGTCAATCCGGCCAGGGAAGACCCCAGTTTCGCATTCGGATTAAACGACAGGGGCCGGCTCGGTACTGATTTGAGCGACGATCACCCGGTTTCGCTGATATTCGACAACAGTCTGTCACTCAGTGATACGCGGCTGCACCCGCCGGGCATCAACGGCTCCAATATTTCACCGCTGCCGTTGCAGGACGGGCAATACCTCGAGTGCACAACCTGCCATGATGTGCACGACAACACATTGTCGCCATTTCTTAATGAGCAATCATTAAATGGTGACATCTGCCTGACCTGCCATGATCTGACAAGCTGGGACTTTGCCACGTCGTCCCATGCGACGCAGACCGGGAATCCCGCCGGCTCGCCGGGTCCCTGGGACGACAGGCGAGTGGAGTGGCGTGGCGCCAATGTTGCGGAGAACAGCTGCTTCAATTGTCATACTCCACACAGTGCGCCATCACCCAAGCGGATATTGAAGGATGTGGAGGAGGCGACCTGTCTGCAATGCCATGATGGCTCTGTGGCCAGCACCAACATTGCGGCGGAATTCAACAAGACGTCCAGACATCCGATTGCGTTGACTACCGACGTGCACGACCCCAGCCCGACTGTGGAATCTGCTGTGGTGCAGTCGAGGCATGTTGAATGCGTCGACTGCCACAACCCGCACGCCGTCAACTCAACGGGCAGCGGTAACCTGCCCGGACCGCTAAATGGCGTAAGGGGCGTCGACTCCCTCGGTCTCGGCGAGGTAAACCCGATAACTGAGGTTTACCAACTGTGTTTTCGTTGTCATGCGTACAGTCCGGGCAAGGCGGCGCCGCCGACAGCGCGTGTGCATGAACAAACCAACGTCGCCTTGGAATTCGATACCGGGAATCCATCATTCCATCCGGTGTTGGGGTCAAGCATTAATCCCAATGTGCCCAGTCTGCTTATTGCGCCAGGCAGTATCATTACGTGCATCGACTGCCATAACAGCAACTCGTCCAGTACGGGCGGCGGCAGTGGTCCCGATGGGCCGCATGGTTCCACGTTTCCCAACCTGCTGGCTCGTCGCTATGTGACAGCCGACAATACCCGGGAAAGTCCGGCCGTGTACGCCTTGTGCTTTGGCTGCCATGACTATGACAGCATCCTGAATGACGATAGCTTTGGCGAGCATTCCAGGCATCTGGAAAATGGCGATGTGCCGTGTAATGCATGCCATGATCCCCACGGGATCTCATCGACTCAGGCAACGTCGAGCAACGGTTTTCCTAATAACACGCATCTGATCAATTTCGATACGAACATCGTCTCGCCGACTTTGGGCAATTCCGTACCAATATTTGAGGACCGAGGTACATTCAGCGGCGGGTGTACGCTCAGCTGCCACGGGGAGCAACACTGTCCTGGCGATGCCTGCGATATCGATGCGCAATACTAGAATTGCAAGATCGGCTGCGCAGTGGGCGATCGACCAATAACTTATTGACTTATTGGTCGAGGTGAGAGGATGGAACGGCAGCTGCGCTGCCTCGCCGTTGGCGTCTGTCGGCGCTTTGCGCCTCGGGGTGATTTGGATCGCCTCTGGGCGATCCTCACCCTAAAGGGCGCCTTCGGCGTCCAAAACGCTCGCGCGTTTTGTGAACTTCCGGCCCCTGCCTCCCGAAGCAGCTATTGCCGCTCGCAGGCGAGAACACGATGCTGCAAGAGACGGTGCTGCGCCTGAAAGGAGTTGATGATCTCACTGACGACGTGCTCGTCATTTGCGATGAGACGCATCGCTGTCTCGTGGCTGAGCAGCTTCGCGATATTGGAATCGGCGCGAAAATCGTACTTGAACCGGAAGGGCGCAATACAGCGCCTGCCGTGGCTCTCGCCGCCCTGATTGCAGCGGACGATGTGCAGGGCGATTCACGGCTGCCCGAGTGAATCGATTGACTATGCCGTAATGGAGAAATCTCGTTTGGCCGTGATAGTGCCACTGAATGCCGGGTGGAGCGATGTCGGCTCCTGGGCAGCATTGCACGGCGTGAGCAAGTCTGCCGACCACAATAATACGCTGATCGGGGACTTCGTCGTTCGGGACTGCCGTAACAGCTACATCAGAGGTGACGACGGCTTTCAGGTCAAACGGCTGATCGTCAGACTCGAGGACACCTATGGCCGCGAAGGGACAACTACCTGACCGGATGGCAGGCTATCGCCGTCATGACAAAGGCGGCCGGGCCTTTTTAAAGCAAAGATCAATCAAGTCGTCGATCTTCGCAACGCCAACACACATGACGCTGTCTGCGCCACCCCAGTAAATCTTGACGGTACCGTCGTCCTCGGCAATCGCACCACAGGTAAAAACTACATTGTGGACGTAACCGGTCAGCTCCCACGGATCTTCCGGGGACAGTATCCAATCATCGGCAACGCCGAGCACTGTAGCGGGGTCGGTCAGATCGTGCAGTGCCACACCCAGGCGGTACACCGCACCATCCATGGTCGGAAAAACGCCGTGATAGATGTTGAGCCATCCCCTCTCGGTCCTTATCGGCGTCGCGCCAGGACCTATTTTCATTTCATCCCAGTGATACTGGACAGGCTGGATCACCGGCACCGACTCTCCCCAGTGAACCAAGTCGGGAGACCAGGACAGCCAGATGCACCACGGGTTGATTTCAGAGTGGGGCCGGTCCAGCCGCGCGTAACGACCGTTGAACGTTTCCGGAAAAATCACGACATTGCGCATGTCCGCCTGACTAATAAGCGACACTCTCTTGACAGACTTAAAATCGCCCGTTTTTGCCAAACCGATACGCACGCCAAACCTGGAATAAGCGCTATAAGAGATATAGTACTCATCGCCTATCAAACAGATTCGCGGATCCTCGACACCGTACTCCTCGTGAATTGAGAAGTCACTTTCGGTGGAAGGCACCATGAATGGTTTCGGATCTGCCCGGAATTTGTAACCGTCGTCGCTACGTGCGATACCGAGTATCGATCGCCCGTTACGTAAGTGCGAGCGAAACAGCAGGATGTACTGATCCTCATATTTGGCTGCTGCTGCATTGTGAACCGTCTCCACGGAGTAGGGGATGTCGTGCTTCGTGAGGACTGGATTGCCTTGATACCGCGTCACCAACGGTTTATTGATCATCGTGTGCTTCCCGGTTCAAAATCTCTTCGTAAACGCGAACATAGTCGCGCGCCATGCGTGCGCTTGTAAAGCGTTGTTCAACATCCGCCCGGCATTTCGGTCTGTCGATCGATTCGATCGTCGCCACCGCATTTATCGCGCCTTCAATGTCCTCAACGATATAACCGGTTTCGCCGTCACGGATAATTTCCGGCATCGAGCCACGGTTAAACGCAACAACCGGCGTGCCGCAAGCCATGGACTCGACCAGGCTCAATCCGAACGGCTCGTCGAAACTAATCAAATGCAGTAACGCGAGTGCGCCGCCCAGCACGTCCGCTCTCTGATCAGGGCCGACAGATCCGATATATTCTACAGTCGTGCCGTCAATATAAGGCTGCACTCTGGCTGCGAAGTAATCCTGATCCTGGATGATGCCGGCGATCACGAGTTTCCTTCCGATGCGCTGTGCTACTTGAATTGCTTCGTACACGCCCTTGTGTGGATGGATGCGACCAAAGAAAAGGAGGTACTCACCTTTGGCGCCCGAAAATGGAAATTGCGCAACATCGATACCGTGATGGATTGTCGCAATGTAGTCGAGTTCCGGCGATTTGTCTGAGTCACTAATCGCAACGTAGTGGCCGCGATCATTGTATTTCTTGTAGACCGGTACGATCGATGGTGATGAGAAACCGTGGATCGTCGTTATCACCGGAGTTTCAACAAGTCCGGAATAAGTTAGCGGTAGAAAGTCAAAATTATTGTGAATGATATCGAATTCGTCGGCACGTTCGAATATTTCGGAAATGTGCAGGCATTCAGCGACCTTTGGATCGACCGAGTCGTCCTCCGAATACGGGTGTGGGCACACAGCAACAAGTTTGCCGCTGGTTCGCGAATCCGCAGTGGCAAAAAGAGTTACGTCCAGGCCCGTTTGCACCAGCTCTTCCGTGAGAAGGCTGACCACCGACTCCCACGGCCCGTAATGGAGAGGAGGGGTACGCCAGGATATGGGGCTGAGGACTGCAATGCGCATGGACATGCTTAATTCCGGCGATTTTCAGGGCTGCAAATTCTGGTCAAAGCGTCCGGCGGCCATCACGGCTATAATCCTCATAGTCTGAATCGAGGCCACTGACCCATGGGTATTGTTAGTCAGATCACATCCGTGCGCAATCATTGATGAGGATTAGGGAACAACGCAGGCAGCTGGTCCAGCGGCGGTCGACTGTGCTGAACGCCGAGAGCTCCCGCGTCATTACGCGGCCGCATATTCCGGGTGACAGCGCGCGGATCACGAGTTTGATCGACCGGGTCTCAAAGCTGAACGACGAAGACGTGAAGCATTTGCTCGAGTCAATATTTCAGGACTTCTCGGGGCGTCACCGGAACTTCCGAGAGACCCTGCAGAGGAACTATGATCGTATTGCAGAACACGCCGCAAAAATAAACTCGCTTTCAATCGAGCAGAAACTTCTGCTTGGCGCCTATTTTACCGCGGAATATTCAGTTGAAGCGGCCGCGCTCTTCAATCCTTCGATTGTCCCCCATCCTGACCAAAAAGGCGTTGCCAAGGGGTCACAGCGATTCGTCATGAGCTTCAGGGCGACCGGTGAAGGTCACGTGTCTTCGATTGAGTTTCGCAGCGGATTGGTTGACGACCACCACGACATATACTTCGACCCCATCAGCCAGTACGTTGCCACGCCTGAAATGCACACAGATCCTGTCTATCATCGCCTTCATTTTCGGCGAAAACTCGAAGAGATGGAAGCAAGCGACCAGGTCACGGATAAATTGCTGAAAGGGCTGGGTGAGACGTTTTCGTTCGGCCAGTTGGAAACAAAAATACGAAAACTTCTAGCGACCAAGTTTCGACTGAAGGACAAACACCACGCGATCGATACGGTGTTGTGGTTGGCCCGGTCCAATTACGAAGTGATATTCCGGCCTGATGTGCAGATCTCCGAGCGAGTGATTTTCCCGGTGACCGAAAACGAGAGCTCAGGCATTGAGGATGCCCGGTTCGTGCGTTTCGAAAACGATGATAAATCCATTATCTACTATGCTACCTATACCGCATACAATGGTTTTTCCATTCTGCCGCAGATTCTCGAGACGACCGACTTCCTGACGTTCAGAATGCATACGATCAGCGGCAAAGCTGCACAGAACAAGGGTATGGCGTTATTTCCGAGAAAGGTCGACGGCAAATTCGTGATGTTGTCACGCCAGGACGGTGTCAATAACTACATCATGTTCTCGGACAGCGTCCGCCACTGGGAGGAAGCGCAACTCCTGCAGGAGCCCGTTCATCCGCTGGAGTTTGTTCAGGTTGGCAACTGTGGATCACCGGTGGAGACGCCCGAGGGATGGCTTGCGCTGTTTCATGGCGTTGGACCGATGCGCCGGTACAGCGTCTGGGCCGAGCTTTTGGACCTTGACGATCCATCGCAGGTTATCGGTCGGCTGGATGAGCCGATTTTCACTCCCGATGAGCATGAGCGCGACGGCTACGTACCCAACGTGGTCTACACCTGCGGAAGCATGATTCACGGGGATACGTTGATAATTCCCTACGGCATTGCGGACCAACGAAGCAGGGTTGCTACGGTCTCCGTACCGGAGTTGCTATCTCGTCTCAAGGCAATTTGAGGCGCCGCTAAGCCGCATCAGATTGTCCTGTGAGGCGCTGATCAGCGTCTGATTCCGCAACATGCTTGTGATGCGCTGTTAATCCTCGCAGATTGTAGATTGCGAGCAGGGAGGACAGGTAGGACAGCGTCGACTCCGCGCCCTGATTCTCATTGACACCGTCCGGAGTGAGGCCGTCGCGGCAGCCGCCGGTCGCATGGTCGTAGAGGTTGAGTTGCTGATCGTTCTTCCCCAGGTACCAATTGAAACAGGTGGATGCCAGCTGAATCCACTCTTCACGTTGCGTGCATTCATAGGCTTCGAGACTGGCACCAATCATGGCGGCGGCTTCGAGAGGCTGTTGATCGTATTGCGCTTTGCTTCCGGATTTCGGGAACCAGCCATCGTTGCCAACCGGGGCGAACCATCCGTCGGACGGATCAACCTGCAAGTCCTTTAGCCACGCAAGGACTTCTACACCGTATGACACCATGTCATTGTCCCCGGTAACCCGACCACAAGCTATGAGGGCTTCAGGCAGGCGCCCATTGTCGTAAGTCAACTCGGGTTCGTGCCATAGCCAGGCTTTGGTCGCGAAGTGCCGGAAGCGTTCAAGCAACCTGTTGCCTAACGATTCAATTACACTGCGGGCTTGGTGATCGTCGTTATTCCGATGGAGGTACGCCTGAATCCCGAGAATCGGGAATGCGATGGCACGGGAGGCCGAGAAGCACTCTAATGCCGGCAATGCATCATGGAATAATTTGGCTGCGAGAGCGACTTGACCAGAGTTCTGCCCCCGCCCAGCCACCACGCCCAGAGCCCACAGCGCGCGTCCGTGAGAATCCTCCGATCCGATCGTCTCCAGCCATTTGCGCTCATAAGACATGAAATTGCGAAATCGCCCCTTCTCTATGTCGAAAGCATCGTCCAGGAAACTGAGATAAATCGACGACAATTCGATCAGTGACCGGTCGTTTCGATTCAGGTCACACGCCCTGGTCACGACTATCAGCGCTCGAGCATTGTCGTCCACACAGTATCCATGCGCTCTGTTGGGAACCGTGAACTTCGCATGCTGGAGCAAGCCTGTGTCATCCGTCATATCGCGAAGATGATTCAGGTTTACCTGCGGCAGTCGCTGTTCCTTTTTGCTCAAAGTATCGAGTGCCGGTAGATCGCGCGCACGCGCATGTTGCGCTTTGGCCTGCGAAAACAGACTCAGGTAACGGCGGCCCATTTCCTTCATCACCATAGGTCGAGAATAATCATAGGCGGCCCGACTAATCGTTTGGCGCTCCTCCGGAAATTCCAGAAGTCGATTGATCTCCTGCGTCAAAGCCCTGGAATTTCTGAAGGGCACAAGCCTGCCGCGAGCATCGGCCAGCATCTCCTGTGCATGCCAATAGGGGGTGGACACGACGGCCTTGCCCGCACCCACCGCATAGGCCAGTGTGCCGGAGACAACCTGAGCCTCGTTCAAGTATGGGGTGACGTAGATATCGGCAGCCCGAATGATCTCAATCAATTCGTCGCGTTCCAGGAAACGGTCATGAAAAACAACATTGTCGCCAACGCCCAGTTCCTTTGCCCGACGATGCAAACTCAGCCGGTAGTCCTCACCACTTTCGGCCTTGCAATGTGGATGGGTGGCGCCGACGACGTAATAAAGTACGTCCGGATGTAAGCCGATAATATCCGGCAAGGCATCAATCATGAATTCGATACCCTTCCCCGGTGAGAGCAAGCCAAACGTCAGGATTACCGTCTTGTTTTCTGCCCCGAGTTTACTCTTGCAGGGATCCGGGTCCAGAAACGGAACATCAGGAATTCCGTGATGAATAAGCGCTATTTTTTGCTTCGGAACCTGATATATGTCGCGAAGAAAATCGGCAGCACGTTCGCTCATCACAACCAAGCTGGCGGAGAGCTCCGACAATTGGGTAATGATCTTCTTCTCCTCCGACGACGGCTCCTTCAATACCGTGTGCAGGGTCGTAAAAAGAGGACTCTTCACGTCCTTCGCGAGCTCGATAATGAAGCTGCCGCGTTGGCCGCCGAAAATTCCGTATTCGTGTTGTAGACAGATTACCGCTGGATTTCTCAAGTTCAGGAAATCCGCAGCGAGTCGGTATTCGTTCAGATTGTCCTGATGTATCTGAAATTTGACCGTGTCCGGATACTCGTAGCCCTCCCGTCGATCGTTCATGGCTACCACAGTGCAATCGATGTTCGGATCGTTGTCGAGAATCGCGCGGGCAAGATCAGCCGTAAAGGTGGCGATACCACATTGTCTTGGTAGATAGCAGCCGATCAGAGCGACTGATTTTGGAGACGACGCCATGCTGAGATCCTTCCGATCCTCCATTCGTAAGCAATTGGCCTGACTCGCAATGCTAGCACGCGACAGCCTCGACCGACTTTCCTGAGTATAATTCATTGGTCCTCGAACAAGAACTGCGATCCTTGGAAGTGTGCCGTGAAATCAAACGAACCAATGTACCGCTCACGAGTGAAAATCGAACGTGTTGCCGAGCAACTCGACCCGGACCCGACACGTGTCATTCCTCGCTTCTTCGGTCCCGGTGACGAGAAACGGCTACGCGGAATCATCGAACGGATTCGGGCGCTCGACCGCTCCGAGGTCTCCGAATTGGTGAGCGGCCTCCGGCGGAGCTTCCAGAAAAAACACCCGGATCTCGCCATGATCGCCAAGAGCAATTACGATGCGGTCAAATACCTCATTTCCGATGAGCGTGATCTCGAAATGAAGCGGCGGCTCCTGATCGGCGCCTACTTCACGATGGAATACGCGATCGAGTCTGCGGCGCTTTTTAATCCCTCGATGGTGCCGGCCATTATGCAGGACGAAGCTGAAGTGGGGTGCACGCGTTTTGTTATGAGCCTGCGGGCAACAGGCGAAGGACATATCTCTTCGGCTGTGTTCCGTCGCGGCACGATCGATCAAGATAATCGTATTCGGATCGAGCACGTCAGCCAACACAGCCGTCGGCTTCAAGTCGTTGAGAACCGGGATTTCGAGAAACCAACCTACCAGAAGAGACTCGTCGAGATAGGCGCGACCGGACCATTTACTGATGAAGTCCTGAACCTGTTGGGTGAGACCTTCAACTTCGTCGAACTCAAGTTGGCGATCGATGCCATATGGGAGTCACATGAATATGCTCTGTTGAATTCGGAGACCGTCGACAAGATGATCGCTCTCGCGCGGGCGAACTACGATCTTCGGATGCCAGACCTCCAAGAGGTGTCCGAATTCGTAATTTTCCCGAATTCGGACGCCGAGAGTCACGGGATCGAAGACATGCGGCTGGTGCAATTTCGCTCGGACGACGGCGGAATTTGCTATTACGGAGTCTATACGGCCTACGACGGATCGAACATCATGCCCCAGATCCTCGAAACTACCGGGTTTCACACAGCCAAGATTCGAATGCTGGGTGGTCGGTATGCCCTCAACAAGGGAATGGCGCTTTTCCCGCGAAAGGTCGACGGACGGTACCTGATGCTCGGCCGACTCGACAATGAAAACCTGTTCCTTCTGCGGTCCGACGATGTCCTTTTTTGGAACGAAGCCGAGCTCCTGCTCAAGCCAAAATTTGCCTGGGAAATCATCCAGATCGGCAATTGCGGGTCGCCGATAGAAACCGATTCCGGGTGGCTGGTTCTTACGCATGGCGTCGGTCCGATGCGCCAGTACTCGATCGGCGCCGCGTTGCTAGACCGGGAGGATCCTTCCCGAGTCATCGGCCGGCTTGCCGAACCGCTCATTGTGCCACTAGATGAGGAGAGCGTCGGCTACGTCCCGAACGTTGTCTATTCGTGCGGCGGCATGATCCACAACGATAAGCTCGTGATTCCCTACGCCATCAGTGACCGTTCGACTACCTTTGCCCTAGTATCGTTGCCCGAGCTTCTGGCGGAGCTGACCAGCTGAAACCGGGAATATTCCGGCACAGACGGCAGGCCGTATTCTCATCAAAGACAAAAAATGCGGTGCAAGTCTCACGCAGAATCATTTGGCTCATCTATCTTGCTAGGTTCCCTTCGGCCAACCGGTACGCGAAATGAATTCCAAAGTACATCCGCTTGTGGTGGTCCTGGTCATTCTGTCTACATTTCTCGCGATCGGAGTGTGGATGTGGGGTACCGAAGAGGCTAAAGAGATTGGTGGTCCGGCCGAGCTGCGGACGGACCCTGACGGCCATTTATATATACAGATACAGAATCAACTGCTGGAGCATGACGCAGATGGTGTTTTCCTCGATCGACATGATCTTGCCAAACTGGGTGTGGAATCCGTCCTCGGCAGCATCGCCTTTTTCTCCGATGGGGACATTTTGTTGCGACGGGGACCGGACCCGCGAACGTTGTCCGACAACATCCGTGCCTATCAGCGACGGACAAACGAGCAATCTCTCATACCGCAGTCGCCGGACACCGGCCTTTATCGCTGCGATCTTGAGACAACGACCTGCATGCTCTTTGGATCGAAGGGCATCGACTTCAAGGCGGCACACAGTATTTTCGTCGATTGGCGTACCGATGAGGTCTATATCACTGACACGACGCGGCATCTGCTGCGTAAGTACTCGGCGAGTGGTGAGGCCCTGGCAGAGCCTGTTACCGGCTTCAAATTCCCCAACCAGTTGCTGATGCATGGGGGGCAGCTACTAGTTGCCAACACCAACTATCATCAGATTCGCGTCGTCGATCCGAGTACGGAGTCTTTCGGCGAAGAGCTCGATGCTATCGATGTCGTTCCAGAAGTCGGCACCGCCGCCGGCCAGACCTGGCCAAGCCATATTGCCCGGGTCGGCGAGGAATGGTGGGTGAACAATATGCGCACTGGCATGAACGAAGGCGGCATTTACATCTTCGATGACAACTGGCGCTATGACCGCAAGGCCACCCTGCCTCCTCATGCAGACCCAATCTCCCTGATCTCGTTCCGGGACGAGGTGTTGATTAGCGATTGGAACAATGATCGAGTTCATCGCATCTCTTCGCGAGGACAGCCCCTGAAAGATTTCGCCTCGCCAGGTCTTGATCAAGTAGTGGCAGAGTCCAAGACGGCACGCCGTCAGTTCGAGATGTACAGTTACGGGGGAATCGGGTTGTTTTTTCTGGTGATCGTCGGGCTGCTTGTTCGGGGACTTGCAGTCAGCATGTCGTCTTAGCCTGCGAAAGAAACTCTGCCGGTCAGAGACACACCAGCGTTATTTTCCCCCTTGCAGATCCCACCGGGAAACAGAGCTGGTCGAGGTAGTCGCTCTCACAGACGTCGCCAATGCCGTCCTGATCCGCATCTAGCTGCAACGGGTTTGGGTTCAGCGGGCAGTTGTCGGACGAATCGAGCACGGCGTCGTTGTCGTCGTCATCATCGACGATGAGCGGTGACGCCTCGATCTGCTCGGGCGTGGCGGTACTGTTGTAGGCGTCGGGCATGCCGTCGCCGTCTGTATCGATCGAGGCGGCGGGGTCGAGGGGGAAGTCATCGGTGCCGTCCAGGCTAGTGTCGCCATCGCTATCCGGGTGGTCTGGATTCGTGCCCACAAAAAATTCGGTCTGGTTGACCAGCCCGTCAAAATCGAGGTCCTCGAACGCATCTCCGTCGTCGAACGGATCCAGCCCGAACTGTTGCTCCCAGTCGTCCAACATGCCGTCGAAGTCGGCATCCGAGGGCAGCGCCGGCGACCTGAGAAGGTCTTCGCCGATCATCAGGAACCTGTCATCATGAAAGGCCACTGCGGCGACGACATCGTCATCTGGTGGTCCGAGCTGCCAGGAAATGCCGTCCAATGAGTATGCGCGGTGGCTTTGCGTGCCCCCCAGTTCCGAACCCAGCGCCACGAAGACGTTAGCGCCATAGGCAAAGCTGCTGATGAGCAAGTTCGAGGTAGACCCGGTAGTTGCATTGGGTCCCAACGACTGGGTGAACGTTGCGCCATCGGTGGAGCGGTACAGGTAGATGCCGCCGGCCGCAAAGAACGCGTCTTTGGCGTAGGTGAGCGCGTTCAACCCGCACGCAACTGCAAATGTCTTTCCGGACCAAGCAAGCCCGTCGGTTGACTGCACCGAGTAGCCGGCGCAAGGGGAGGCGATGGTGCGCCCGAGGACGACGAACTTGCCGCCTCCATATTCGATCTCCCGGAACTGATCGGGGTCGGAAAAAGCGGAGTCGGTCCAGGCAATGGCATCCGGACTCGTCAGTCGCGTACCGCCGTCACCAATCGCGACACAGATGGTCGGGCTGCAAGCGACATCCTCAAGCGGTACGCCTCCTCGACGTCGCTCGATCCAGCTGATGCCGTCGTCCGACGAGAAGATCACTCCCACCCAGCTATTCGTGTCGGCATCGAAGTCGCGTCCGACCATCAGCCAACGCAACCCGGTGTGTACCACCTGACCCGGCAGGACGTTAGTGGAGTTGGAATCGACGGTGCCGCTTGTCCAACTCGACCCGTCCGCGGTGAACGCTATGGCGCGAGGTGCAGCCAACACGATTTCGGCTCCATTGGTGGCGACCGACGACCAATTCCAAGCGTGTGTGATGCCCGTGGGTACGATTTCCCAGGCCTGCAGCAGCGGATCTTCGACCGTCAACGGTTGCAGCCTCCGCACGAAGAGCCCCTGGTGGTTGGTGATGCCGACAAAGACGTCGTACGCGCCTCCAATGACATAGCGGTGGTTCAAGTTCGCCGAATGCTCTCTCGCTGAGCCGTCGCGGAAATCCCATTGATAACTCACCGCGGTAGAGCCGTCAGCTAAGGGTGCGGCGCCGTATTGTTGCAGAACCCGGGCGAGCGCCGGCGATGGGGCAACGATACCGCCAGACTCGGTCGGAATGTGCTGGATTTGAATGTCGACCCATTCATTGGGCGACACGCCGCCACTCAGCACTGGAGTGACGTCTACACAACCTAGCTCGTCGAGATATGTGCTGCCGATCGCTATACCGGCGTCGAACGCGTCATCCGGCGTGTCGGTAGTGGTATCGAGCAGCAAGCTGTTCACTTGTTGGGGTCGCTGCCAGGTGAGGTACACACCATTTGCCAGGTTCGAATTCTGTGGGTAGTTCTGGCGATAACCCATCCAGTATTCGCCGTCCTCGCATTTGTCGACGGCAATCGCGAATGGATTGCTCGCGTCGGCCGCTGCGTCGTCGAAGCGATACATGCGGTAGATGCCATCTCCCTGCGCGTCGGCGTCGATTACCTGGCTGTCCGTGAGCCAGTTCAGGAGATATTTGCCGTACATGTTGAAATGTCCCGCAGGCACGCTACCGCTGCCCATCACGTCGAAGAAATCGCCGTACTCGATCAGTGTGCCCGGGCCCGTCACGGAGTTGTTATCGTCGGTATCCCAGAGGCTCGAGTGCCATAGGCCGTAGTTGTGTCCAAGCTCATGGGTGAGAACTCGTGGGCTGGTCGTATTTTGAATCCATTGCCGCCTTCCACCGACCTGGCCTAAACCGGCCCAGGGGGCCCCGATGTTCGTGAAGTACACGCCGACGATATCGAACGAGGAGAGATCCACACCACTTGCCAAAGCGTCGAACGCCTGCAGCGCGTCCTCGTAAAGCACAATCGCTTCGTTGGTGTACACCGCTGAGCTGGAGGGCAGCATCACCACCTGGTCGCTGACGCTGGCCTCGATCCAGGTCTTACCGTACGAGAACGCCCTGATTGCGTCGCTGGTCGGTCCATTGAGCGCTGCGGCGAGAGTCTCCTGCGTAACCGGCTCTCCCGGCAAGTCAGGAAACGTGAGACGCATGAAGAACACCGTCTTGGGCGTCTCGGTCCAGGGTGACCAGGCAGTTGGCGGCAGCGGTTGTGGGGCGGCCGCGGATTTGTCGGGCATGGCCCCCAGGATGGCCAGGGCGTCGGTTCGAGGTCCCAACGCCCGTTCCGCGCCTATGAGGCGATGTTTGAACTTTTCGAGGTTTTCCACGCTCTGGAACTGCAACACCCGGTCACCAACCAGTGCCTCTACTATGTCGCCGGTAAAGCGGGCATTGGTTTGTGCGTCCCTGCCGCTGCGCACGAAATAAAGCACGGTCGAGCGTCCGATCGCTTCGAGCTCTGTGGGCACGACGATGCTGATCGGCGAATCCTCGATGATTGCGCGGTCGCCAAGCAGAACGGCGTGCACGGGCAAGTCCTCTTTCGTGCGCAAGTAGCGTCTGTCCCCATACAGCTGAACATCGAAGACGCGCCCGTCGGGAAGAATGAGCTGCACCCGGTTGTCGGCCTCGGCGGGCAGCACGCTCAGTTGGGCGAAACCATGCCACCGCTGTTCCACGACGGCAGCCAGTTCGGTTGGCACAGCGGTGAGTCTGGACGCGGGGAGCGCGTGCGCAAGCGCTGCCCTGGGATTCTCGGACATAAGGCGCTGCAAGTTTGCGCGTCTACTGGTGGCGGTTGTTAGGGCTGAAGTGACTGCCCTGTGTCTGCGCGACCCGGTCAGTACCGAAATCTCCGCGAGTTGGTCTCTTAGGATTTTCGACGACGTGGCTACTGTGCCGGACAGTTCGACGTTGGCGCTTTCCTGCCCATGAGCTACCGCGCCGAAGAAGATGCAGGACAACAACCCCGATAGCAGAGCGGTGCGTATGGCGGCACGATTTCTGTTGCCGGTATTGCGTGACCCAGTGACGAGGCATAGCTGGTCCGCAGAATTTCGTAGTGTTGGCGGGACTTCTGTCATTGCTGCACTCCGGAATCCGGCTTGACACGCGGATCGCGTCCCCATCCGTGGCAGCCTCTGTGAAAAGCCACTCCATTTTTAATTATGAAGTGATGCTCGTGATCATAGTTCATTTCTTGGTCTGAGCCACTCAGCGCCCGCCATTCGAAAGATCTTTTTGAGGGTTGTGGGTCAAAATTCATGCAACCCTGGGTAGGTACGTAGTGATGAAGCCCGTAGACAGCTGGGAAGTCGATGAGCTGCGCCGGCTTGGCGGAACCGGCCAAATAAGGGCTCAAAAGCGGCTTTACCTCGAGGTATTGGGCCAGTAAGATGT
>Ga0255049_10001109_pt1 | contig 15266 bp, 14 predicted proteins | sample JV7_2_3_MG_FD_183615 | JGI IMG/M metagenome (GOLD analysis project Ga0255049, IMG submission 183615) | Seawater microbial communities from Jervis Inlet, British Columbia, Canada - JV7_2_3 | ecosystem: Environmental > Aquatic > Marine > Inlet | place: Canada: British Columbia | collected 2016-10-06
AACCGATATGGGTCGGGGCGAGACGGTTCTGTTTGCCGGCACGCGTCTCAGCTCGCGCGAGACGGGTGTGCTCGCCGCCATCGGTCTGGATCGCGTCGAGGTGGTGCGCGCGCCGCGCGTGGGGGTGATCTCCACGGGCGATGAGATCATCACGCCTGGTGAGGAGATGAGGCCGGGACTGGTGTACGACTCGAACGGGCGCATTCTGGCGGATGCGCTGCGCGAGCTCGGGGCGGAGCCCGTCTTTCTGGGCGCTTTCCGCGACGAGGAGGCTGTGCTGCGCGAGGCCGTACTCGATGCGCTCGAGCGTTGCGACGTGGTGCTGCTCTCCGGTGGCACCTCTAAGGGGGAGGGGGATCTCTGCTATCACGCGGTCGAGGCGCTCGATCCCGGAGTCGTAGTCCACGGCGTCGCGCTCAAACCGGGCAAGCCCATCTGTCTCGGGGCCCATCACGGCAAGCCCGTCGTGATCCTGCCGGGCTTTCCGACCTCAGCGGTCTTCACCTTCCACGAGTTCATGGGACCGGTCCTGCGTCGCTTGCTGGGGCTCCCGGCGCAGCGGCGCGAGATCTTGCGCGCGCGCCTGGCTCAGCGGGTCGGCTCCGAGCGCGGCCGACTCGAGTACCTGCTGGTGGGCATCGTGCGCGACGCGCAGGGTGCGCTGGCCGTATATCCCATGGGCAAGGGCAGTGGCAGCGTGACCAGCTTCAGCCGCGCCGACGGTTTCGTGCGCATCGGGCGCAACACCGAGATCGTCGAGGAGGGAACCGAGGTCGAAGTCACCCTGCTGGCTGCGTCGCTCGAGCCCGCGGACCTGGTCATGATCGGAAGTCACTGCAGCGGACTCGACCTGATCGCGCGCGCACTCCGCAGCGAGGGCTTCTCGCTCAAAGTGCTCGCTGTGGGCAGCAAGCCTGGTCTCGACGCCGCCGCCCGCGGGGAATGCGATGTCGCCCCCGTGCATCTGCTGGACGCCGCCACGGGCGAGTACAACACGCCCTTCCTGAGTGAGGGCCTGGCGCTGCTGCGCGGCTACACGCGCATGCAGGGGGTGGTGACCCGGGCCGATGAGACCCGCGGCACTGAGGAGCTGCTTGCGGACACGAGTCTGCGCATGGTGAACCGGAACCGTGGCAGCGGCACGCGTGTTCTGATCGATGGGCTTCTGGGCGACGCTCGTCCCGAGGGCTTCGCCTACGAGCCCCGCTCGCACCACGCGGTCGCGGCCGCCGTGGAGCAGGGACGCGCTGACTGGGGCGTCACGATCGAGGGGATAGCGCGCGACGCGGGTCTGCGCTTCCGTCCCCTGCGTAGCGAGTCGTATGACTTCGTGATTCCGAGCGAGCGCTGGGAGCGTCCGGCCGTTCTGGCTTTACGCCGCGTGCTCGAAGCGGGAAGCCCGCTACGCAAGGAGCTCGAGAGCCTGGGCTTCGGCGCGCCGCAGCTTAATTGCTGAGCAGATCGCGCGCGATCTGGGTGATCTGGATCTCGTCGGTGCCGCCGTAAATCTGCAGCACCTTGGCGTCCCGGCACAGCTGCTCGACCTGGTACTCGGCCATGTAGCCGTTTCCGCCGAAGAGCTGAACCGCCTCCAGCGTGACTTCCATGGCGGCCTGCGCGGCGTAGAGCTTGCACGCGGACGCCTCTGCGAAGCTGATGCGCTTGCCGCTGCCCGCCAGCTCGATCTGTCGGAAAACCAGATTCTGGAGGTTCATGCGCGCGACCTCCATCTTTGCGAGCTTGAGCTGAATCAGCTGGAACTCGCCGATGGGTCGACCGAACTGCTCGCGCTGCTTGGCGTAGTCGACGCAGAGCCCGAGGCAGCGGCCGACGATGCCGAGCGCCATCGCCACGACCCCTGAACGCTCGGCTCCGAAGGTTTCCTTGGCCCCCGAACGGCCGTAGGCATCCTCGCTCTCGCCCAGCAAGCGATCGGGCGTCACGGCCACGTCCTGCAGGTACAGCTCCCCCGTGGGGGAGGAGTGCAGCCCCATCTTGCGCAGCGGCTTGGACTGGGTGAGTCCGGGCATCCCCCGATCGAGCACGAAGCTCAGGATCTTGCGTTCCTTGGGATCGCGACCGTCGTCGAGCTTGCAGATGAAGACGAGCGTATCCGCGTAGGGGCCGTTGGTGATGAACGTCTTGGTTCCGTTCAGGATGTAGCCACCCTTGTCGTCGTGCCTGGCGCTCGCCTTCATGGCGCCAAAGGCGTCGGAGCCGGAGCCCGGCTCAGTGATGGCCCAGGCGCCGATCTTCTCGAGCGTGAGCAGCGGCGGTGCCCAGCGTTCCTTCTGCGCGGGAGTCCCGCGCGCGAGGATGGCGCCCGCGGTCAGCCCCGCGCTCACGCCGAGCGCCGTCACCATGCCGGGACAGTAGCGCGACAGCTCCACGGTCAGGAGCATTTGCATCGCGAAGATGTCCGCGCTGCCCTCGCGTGGGGTGCTGCCCTGCTCAGGGGATTTCTTCAGCCCGCTCCGAAGGCGTGCCCGCTGCATCTCGGCGATCCCGAAGGTGTCGAAGAGCTTGCGCAGGACGTCATAGGGCGGAGTATCGCCGTGCTCGAACTCCTCGAGATTGGGTGCGATCTCCGCCTCGATGAAACGCCGCAGAGCGGCTTGAAAGGCGTGCTGCTCCTCACTCCACTCGATCATCGCAGCGGAGTCTAGCACGCGGCGCGAGGCTGCTACATGCCGAGCTGTAGGCGCGCGGCCTCCGTCATCTTGCTGGGATCCCAGGGAGGTTCCCAGACCAGGTCGATCTCCGCCTTGGTGACACCGGGCAGCCCTTGGACCTTGGCTTCCACCTCGGGCGGCAGGCTCTCGGCCACGGGGCACATCGGGGAGGTGAGCGTCATGCAGATTTTGACGCACGCATTCTCGTCGATCGTGATGTCGTAGATCAGACCGAGCTCGTAGATGCTGACGGGGATCTCCGGATCGTAGACGCTGCGCAGAATCTCGATGATCTCTTCTCGGAGTTTCTCGTTGGTCGGCATCTCGGTCTCCATAGGGCTACTCCGTGCTGACGGTCTGCTCACTGCCCTCGAGCGCCGATCGCATGGTGTGCCATGCAAGGCTCGCACACTTGACGCGCAGCGGGAACTCGCGCACACCCGCAAGCGCCGCCAACTTACCCAGCTCCACGACGTCGACCTCGCGGTCGGCTGGGCTTGTCAGCACCTGATGGAAGCGCTGGAAGAGCGCGCTGACCTCCTCGGCGGTCTTGCCCTTGATCGCCTCGGTCATGAGGGAGGCGGATGCGGTCGAGATGGCGCAGCCGTTCCCGTCGAAGCGCACGTCTTGCACCACCCCCTCCTTCACATCGAGATACAGGGTGAGCTGGTCGCCGCAGAGTGGATTGATACCGCGCGCCTGACAGGTCGGTGCGTCGAGCGTGCCGAAGTTCCGCGGCCGCTTGGTGTGGTCCAGGATGAGCTCCTGGTAGAGTTCGCGCAGATCCGACATCAGCTGAAGATCTCCCGCACCCGTTGCAAGCCCGCGACCAGGCGATCCACTTCCTCGCGCGTATTGTACACGCCGAAGGAGGCGCGGGCCGTGCCGGTCACCCCGAAACGCTCCATCAGCGGCTGAGCGCAGTGATGGCCCGAGCGCACGGCGATTCCCTCCTGGTCGAGCACCGTTCCCACGTCGTGGGCATGAATCTCGCCCAGCGCAAAGGAGAGCACGCTGGCCCTGGAGCGCGCCGTGCCGATCAATCTCAGGTCCGGAATTTCGCAGAGCGCTCGCGTTCCGTACTCGAGCAGCTCTTCCTCATAAGCCTTCACCGCGTCCAGACCCAGGTCCGTCAGGTAGTCCACCGCCGCTCCCAGACCGATTGCGCCCGCGATATCCGGTGTTCCGGCCTCGAACTTGTGCGGCACACGGTTGTAGATCGTGTGCTCGAACGTAACGGCGAGGATCATCTCGCCCCCACCCTGATAAGGCTCCATCTCCTCTAGCCGCTCGGCTCGCCCGTACAGTACACCGATGCCCAAAGGTCCGTACATCTTATGTCCCGAGAAGGCGTAAAAGTCGCAGCCGAGGTCCTGCACATCCACCTGTAGATGCGGCACGGCCTGCGCGCCATCGAGCAGCACCGGTACCCCCTGCGCGTGCGCCATCCGCACCAGCTCCTTGACCGGGTTGATCGTACCCAGCGCGTTGGAGACGTGGGCGATGGCGACGAAGCGGGTGCGCGGACCCAGCAGGTTTTCGAAAGCCTCGAGCTCGAGCTCGCCGCGGTCGTTGACCGGTGCCACCTTGAGCACGGCGCCGGTCTTGTCCCGCACCAGCTGCCAGGGGACGATGTTCGAGTGATGCTCCATATGGGTGATGAGGATCTCGTCGCCTTCCGTGACTCGCGGCCGCACGTAGCTCTGGGCCACCAGATTGATCGCCTCGGTGGTCCCGCGTACGAAGACGATCTCATCCGCGGCCGCGGCATTCACGAATCCGCACACCTTCTCGCGGGCGGCCTCGTAGGCGGTCGTGGCCTCCTCCGAGAGCAGGTGAACGCCGCGATGGATGTTCGAGTTGTAGCGGGCGTAGTAACCCGTAACGGCATCGAGAACGGCGCGCGGCTTCTGGCTGGTTGCCGCGTTGTCCAGGTACGCCAGCGGCTTCCCGTGCACGCTCCGCTCCAGGATCGGGAAGTCCTTGCGCACGCGCTCGATGTCGAGCCGGCTCAGCGGACCGCCTCCCCTCGGGGTAGCCAGGCGAGGACGTGATTCTCGATGTATTCGGCCAGCGAGGCGACGGGTAGCTTACGTGTCAGCTGGCTCGCGAAGCCGAAAGTCAGAATCGCGCGCGCGTCCTCAAGCGGTATGCCGCGTGTCTGAAGGTAGAAGAGAGCATCCTCGTCCAGGCGACCGATGGCGGCGCCGTGTGTGCAGCGAACGTCATCGGCATAGATCTCGAGCTGCGGCTTCGAGTTGATCGTGGCCTGGCTGGAGAGCAGTAGGTTTCGGTTGTTCTGCTCGGCGCTGATCTTTTGGGCGTCGGGGCGCACAACGATGCGACCGTGGAAGACTCCGTGTGCGCGGCCATCCAGGATGCCTCGGTAGACCTCATCGCTCGTGGTGTGGGGCATGGCATGATCGATCGTGGTGTGATGGTCCACGTGCTGTGTGTCCCGGCCCAGGTAGAGCCCGTTGAGGCTGCAGTGCGCGAGCTCACCGCAGAGCAGCGCCTGAATATCGAAGCGCATCAGCTTCGCGCCCAGGGAGAGCGAATGGGCTGTGAAGTGGCTGCCGGCTTCCTGGCGCACATGAAGCTCCGCAATGTGATACGCCTCAGGGCGCTCCTCCTGTAGCTTGACGTGTTCGATGCGGGAGTCGCGCGCGGCAAACACCTCGGTCACGGCGTTGGTCAGGCCGACACCCGTCCCCGATCCGAGATAGTGCTCGACCAGGCGGGCACGGCTCCTGGGGCCGGCCACAAGCAGGTTGCGCGGGTGTAGCGCGGCCGGCGTAGTCTCGGCCTGCTGGATGAAGAGTGCGTGGATCGGCAGCTCCAGCTCCGCTCCCTCACTGAGCTCGACGAGGATGCCGTCGCTCGCGAAGGCGGTATTGAGTGCCGTGAAGGCGCGCGTCTTGGAGTCGCTGCAGCGAGCCAGATGCGGCTCAAGGCGTTGCGGCTCGTGTGCCAGTACATGGCCGAGAGACTCGATGCGCACACCGCTGGGCAGCCCCGTCAAGTCGGAGTGCTCCGCCGAGAAATATCCGTTCAAGAAGACCAGCCGGTGGGCCTCACCGATCGCCTGTGTAGCGCGGGTCAGACTCGCACGGCTCGGCGCTTGACCGGACTGTGCAGCGACGGGCCGGAAGGGGGTCTCGGCCAGCGCGGTCAGGCGCGTGGAGCGCCAGTCCTCCATGCGCGTCGTTGGAATGCCGAGCTCTCCGAAAGTGGAGATGGCGTCGTGCCGCAGGCGTTCGATCCAGGGCAGTCCCTGCCCCGGGAGCTCGTGCGAGAGCCTCTCGAAAGCCTCGAGGAAGGCCTGCTCTGCAGCGGGTCGGGTGGTCATGCGCTCGCCTGCTCCGTTTCGAGCCAACCGTAGCCCTTCTGCTCGAGCTCCTCTGCGAGCGAGCGGTCGCCGGACCTGGCGATGCGGCCCTCGATCAAGACGTGCGTGAAGTCGGGCACCAGGTAGTTCAGCAGGCGCTGGTAGTGGGTGATCACGAGCACGCTGTGGCGTTCGGAGCGCAGCGTGTTAACGCCGTTGGCGACCACGCGCAGCGCGTCGATGTCGAGGCCCGAGTCGGTCTCGTCCAGCACGGCGAGCATCGGATCCAGCAGCAGCATCTGCAGGATTTCGTTGCGCTTCTTCTCGCCGCCCGAGAAGCCTTCGTTCATGGACCGGTTCAGTAGCGCGGCGTCCACCTCGAGCAGCTTCATCTTGTCCTTGACCAGGCTCAGGAAATCGATTGCGTCGATCTCTTCTTCGTTGCGATGCTTGCGGATGGCGTTAAGCGAGGCGCGCAGGAAATAGCCGTTCGTCACACCCGGAATCTCGACGGGGTATTGGAAGGCGAGGAAAAGCCCCTCGCGTGCGCGTTCGTCCGGCTTCAGAGACAGCAGGTCCTGGCCTCGATACAGCACCTCGCCCCGGGTCACTTCGTAGCCCGGACGCCCGGCCAGAACATTCGAGAGTGTGCTCTTGCCCGAGCCATTGGGGCCCATGAGGGCGTGGATCTCGCCGGGACCGATCACCAGGTCGATCCCGCGCAGGATCTCCTTGCCTTCGACACTCGCATGCAGATTTCGGAGCTCGAGCATATCGATCTTCCTCGTCCTAGCCGATGCTTCCTTCGAGGGATACGTTGAGCAGCTTCGAGGCCTCTACCGCGAACTCCATGGGCAGCTCGCGGAAGACCTGCTTGCAGAAGCCGTTCACGAGCATCGAGACGGCATCCTCCATCTCGATGCCGCGCTGCTGGCAGTAGAAGAGCTGGTCGTCGCTGATCTTCGAGGTGGTGGCCTCGTGCTCGACGATCGATGAGTCGTTTCGTACCTCGATGTAGGGGAAGGTATGAGCACCGCACTTGTCGCCGAGCAGGAGCGAGTCGCACTGTGAGAAGTTACGTGAGTTCGTCGCCCGGGGATGGATCTGGACCAGCCCGCGATAGGATTGCTCGCCGTGCCCCGCCGAGATTCCCTTCGAGATGATCGTGCTCCGGGTATTCTTGCCCAGGTGGATCATCTTGGTTCCGGTATCGGCTTGCTGATAGTTGTTCGTCACCGCCACCGAGAAGAACTCACCAACCGAGTCGTCGCCCTGCAGGATGCAGCTCGGGTACTTCCAGGTGATGGCCGAGCCGGTCTCCACCTGGGTCCACGAAATCTTGGAGCGCACGCCTTTGCACTTGCCACGCTTCGTGACAAAGTTGTAGATGCCCCCTTTACCCTCCTTGTCTCCCGGGTACCAGTTCTGCACGGTCGAGTACTTGATTTCGGCGTTGTCCAATGCCACGAGCTCGACCACCGCTGCGTGCAGCTGGTTCTCGTCGCGCATGGGCGCGGTGCAGCCCTCCAGGTAGCTCACGTAGGCCCCCGCGTCCGCGATGATGAGCGTACGTTCGAACTGTCCGGTATTGGCCGCGTTGATGCGGAAGTAAGTGGAGAGCTCCATCGGGCAACGCACACCTTCGGGTACGTAGACGAAGGAGCCATCGCTGAAGACGGCGCTGTTCAGCGCGGCGTAGAAGTTATCACCGGTGGGCACCACCGACCCCAGGTATTTCTGTACCAGCTCGGGATGCTCGTGGACGGCTTCCGTAAACGAGCAGAAGATGATGCCGAGCTCGGAGAGCTTCTCCTTGAAGGTGGTGGCCACGGAGACACTGTCGAAGATCACGTCAACGGCGACTCCGGCCAACGCTTTCTGCTCCTCGAGCGGGATGCCAAGCTTGTTGAAGGTCTCGAGTAGCTCGGGGTCGACCTCGTCCAGACTCTTGGGCCCGTCCTGCTTCTTGGGCGCGGCGTAGTAGCGAATGGCCTGATAGTCGATGGGTGAGTAACGCACCTTGGCCCAGCGGGGCTCCTCAGCCATGCGCTGCCAGCCGCGAAAGGCCTTGAGGCGCCACTCGAGCAGCCACTCCGGCTCCTGCTTCTTGGCCGACACGAGACGAACCACGTCCTCGTTCAGGCCGGGCGCAATCGAATCCTCCTCGATGTCGGTGACGAAGCCCCACTCGTACTCGCGTTCGGCGAGGCTTTCGAGGTCTCGGGTCGAGCTGCTCATGCTGATTCCTGTTTGCTTTCTGCCGCCCGCAGCGTTCCGCGCGAGCTGAGGCGGCCGCCGGGCACTGCGCGCTGGTGCGTCGCGGGCCTGCGTTACCTCTGCGCGGGGCCCGTCAGCTGGGAGCCGGCTTCCTCCGGTCCCTCCAGTCGCACCAGCATCGGCTGCTCCTTCTGCTGCAGGTCCGCCAGCGTCACGCTCTCCAGCAGCGTGCGCAGGGCACCCTCGACCTTCCTCCACAGCGAGCGCACGGCGCAGTCGGTGGTGTGGACGCAGTCCGAGAGCTGCCCGGGGTGGCTATTGCAGAAGCCGTCCGGAAAGAAGCTGCCCCCCAGCACCCCGATCACCTGCCACGGCGTGATCTGTGCCGCGGGCCTCGCCAGGCGGTAGCCGCCACCGGCCCCGCGGGTGCTCACCACGAGCTCCCCCTTGCGCAGGGCCCGCATGAGCTTGGCCGTGTACTCGGGGCTCAGCCCCTCGGCCTCGGCGATCTCGGAGATCGTCAGCGGGTCGGAGCCCTGATGCCGGGCGACCTGGAGCAGGCAGCGAAGCCCGTATTCCTCTTGTGCGAGTAGATGCATGGCTGGATCCTATAAAAATGTACTGATAAGTCAAGATTAGCTTCGGCCGGCCCGCTGGCGGCTTGAGGGGCCCAGGCGGGTACGACGTTGATGGACGGGGCGGTCGTGGAGGCGGGAGTCATGCTGGCAGCGGCCTTCCCGCGCAGCAGCTGACGCCAGCGACGCGAAGTTTCGTTGGCCCCGCCTCAGCTTTGCACCCCGGCTGCCGATGGAAGTGAGAGCTCGCGCGGGGCCTAACACATGAAGCTTCTGTTCCTCATCGGCACGCCCAGAGAGGCGATCACGCTGGGTCCCATCATTAGAGCCGCGCGCAGCGGTGCCCAGGCCTTGGAGGTCAGTGTATGCCTGACCGGGGAGCGGCGGCAGGGTCTGGACGCGGCGCTCGCCACCTTCGAGATCTGCGCCAGCCGCGAGCTCTCGGTCTCGCCCCCGGATGCGACACCGACGCAGCTCGTGGCCTGGATGATCGAGCCGCTCGACCAGGTTCTCGCGGCCGAGCAGCCGGACTGGCTCATCGTCCACGGCGACACCACCACCGCGATGGTGGGGAGCCTGGCCGCGTACTATCGACGCGTGCCCATTGCGCATGTCGAGGCTGGTGTTCGCAGCCACGACAAGTACTCGCCGCATCCGGAAGAGATCAACCGACGCGTCGCCGACCTGCTGGCGGACCTCCACTTTGCTCCTACGGAGCACGCCCAGCGCAGTCTGCTCGATGAGGGTGTTGATGCCAAGAGGATCCTGGTCACCGGGAATCCCGGTATCGATGCCCTACATCACGCCCTTCAGATCGATTGCGACGTGAAACGAGGTCCGCTCGCCAGCGTTCCGTTCGAGAAGCGGGTCGTGGTGGTCTCTGCGCACGCCTACGAGGATTTCGGGGGATCGCTGGAGGACATCTGCAACGCAGTACGCCAGCTTGCTAGCCAGTACGACTCCGACATCCACATCGTCTATGTGACGCCTTCCCACAGCGGTCTGTACGAGATGATCGACGCGGCGCTGGGCGATTTGCAGAATGTCACTCTGACGCCGCCGCTGGAGTACGTTTCGTTCGTGCACCTCCTGAACCGCGCTCAGCTGGTGTTGACGGACTCGGGCGGTATCCACGAGGAGGCGACCAGCCTCGGGAAGCCCGTGCTCTTGCTGAGTAGTGTGACGGAACGGATCGAAGCTCTCGACGAGGGCACGGCCAAAGTCGTGGGAACGGACCCAGCGGGTATCGTAAAGGAGACTCGCCTCCTGCTCGATGACAAGTCGGCCTACGCCGCCATGGCGCGGCCGTCGAAGCTCTACGGCGATGGTCGGGCGGCCTCTAGAATCTGCTACGAAATCCTGCATCGCGAGGAGCATGGCCGTAACGTCGCTTGATGACGCACTAGGTCACGTCTTCCGAATCCTTCCCGACCGCTCTTCAAGCCAGCTGTTCTAGGGGCCAGATCCAGATATCGCCCAGTACTCGCCTAAGGTTGGGCCCGCCGTTGCCGATAAACGGATCGAAGTTGCCCCTCTAAGACGTAGCCCAGCCGAGTCAAAGCGAGGACACACGTGGACACTGTGAGTAAGCCCTGTTCGGTGTCGATCGTCATCCGTGCATTCAACGAGGAGAAGCACATCGAGCGACTCCTGACCGGGATCCTCCGACAGGACATACGCGACGTGGAGATCATCGTCGTCGACTCCGGCTCGACGGACGGGACCGGGCCGATCCTGACGCGCTTTCCCGTCAAGGTTCTCTCGATCAATCCGGAAGAGTTCTCCTTCGGACGCTCGCTCAACATCGGCTGTGCCGAGGCGAGAGGGGAGTACATCGTCATCGCGAGTGCACACGCGTACCCCGTCTACGCGAACTGGCTCGACAAGCTCCTGGCGCCGTTCTCCGACCCGCGGGTCGCGATTAGCTACGGAAAGCAGCGGGGCTGCTCGACATCGAAGTTCTCGGAGCGTCAGCTGTTCCAGCAGTGGTTCCCGGAGGTGAATCACGTCAGCCGGACCGAGCCGTTCTGCAACAACGCCAATGCGGCAATCCGGCGCAGCCTCTGGGAGACCACGCCGTACGACGAATCCCTGACGGGTCTCGAGGATGTGTCCTGGGCCAAGGCCATGCAGCAGCACGGGTACAAGGTGGCCTACGTCTCGGGCGCCGAGGTCATTCACGTCCACGAGGAGTCCTTCTCGCAGATCTACAATCGCTACCGCCGCGAGGCGATCGCACTCAAGAGCCTGTCACCCAACGAAACTTTCTCGTTCGGCGAGTTCTTCAAACTGCTGGTAACGCATATTGGGAAAGACCTGTACCAGTCGTTGCGTGCGAGCTCCCTCGGAGACCAATGGTCCGAGATTCTCGCTTTCCGTTTTATGCAGCTCTGGGGTACCTACAAGGGATTCCGTCAAACGACGCCGGTTTCGGCCCGGCTCAAGAAGACCTTCTACTATCCTCGCGGCTTTCGGTACGTCCCACCGGGGTCGAAGAGTGCGGAAGATCCGAACCGGATCCCGTACTCGCGCTGAAGTTGATGGACTCGGAGCTGATCGATATCTCGATCCCGCTGGCGCCCGGCATTCCGGTCTGGCCCGGCAGCGTTGGCTACGCCCTGACTCGGAGCTCGTGCCCCGAGGACGGGGATCCTGTCATGAACTCCACACTCGGCATGGACGTGCACGTGGGCACGCACGTGGACGCGCCGTGTCATCTCATTCCGGGTGGCGCAGGCAGCGAAGCACTTCCACTCGATGTGCTCATTGGTCCAGTTCGGGTAGCGGCCCTCGATGAGGTGGAGTGCGTAACTCCCGAGGTGCTCTCGGCGTTGGAGCTCGATCCGGACGTGACGCGTCTCCTGCTCCGGACGCGAAACTCCAAACTCTGGAGCTGCGGCGAGCAGGAATTCAGACGCGACTTCGTCGCGCTCACGGCCGAGGCCGCCCGCTGGCTCGTGGAGCACGGGATCGAGCTCGTGGGGATTGACTATCTCTCGGTGCAACGCTTCGAGGATCCCTCCCTCACCCATGAGATATTGCTGGGCGCGGGTATCGTCGTGCTCGAGGGTTTGAACCTCGCAGCGGTGGCGCCTGGAAGTTACGAGCTCATCTGTTTGCCACTTCGACTCGTCGGATCTGACGGGTCACCCGCCCGCGCGGTACTGCGGAGATTTCCGGGACATCCAAAGTTATGACGACGAAGATCGTCGCGCTGCTTCCCATGCGACACGAGAGCGAACGTGTGCCTGGCAAGAATTATCGCTACCTCGGCACGAAGCCCCTGTATCGCCACATCCTGGATACGCTGCTGGACTGCCCGCTCATCGAAGAGGTGGCCGTCGATACCGACAGCCCCGTCATCGCTGAGGATATCTCGAGGGAGCTTCCTCATGTGCGCCTGATCGAGCGTCCCGCGCATCTGCGCGCATCGGATGTCCCGATGAACGAAGTTCTGCTGCATGATATCTCTTTCACGCAGGCCGATTTCTATCTCCAGACGCACAGCACGAACCCGTTCCTGAGGACGGGTACGATCGAGCGCGCCATAAGCGCGCTCCTGGAAAGTTGCCCGCAGCATGACTCACTCTTCTCGGTCACCGCGTTGCAGACGCGCCTATGGGACGAACAGGGTCGGCCCATGAATCACGACCCCGCGGTCCTGCTGCGAACGCAGGATCTACCGCCCGTATACGAGGAGAACTCGAACCTGTACCTCTTCTCGGCGGAGACCTTGCAAACACGGTGCAATCGCATAGGCGAGCGCCCGCTTCTCTTCGAGATCGAGCGGACCGAGGCCTGGGACATCGATGATGAGCTCGACTTTCAGATCGCTGAGCTCCTTTGGGCCAAGATGGGGGCGGCGTGATGCGGTCGCGCGTGCTCGTTACCTGTCCCCAGTTTCAGCGCATGATCGATCGCTACGAGAAGGTCTTCGCCGAGCATCAGATCGATGTCGAGCTTCCGAGTCTGCTCCAGGCTCTCTCCGAGGACGAGCTCATGGAGATCATCGGGTCATTCGATGGCGTGATCGCGGGCGATGATGAGTTCAGCGCTGCCGTACTCGAGCGAGCCGAGAAGCTCAAGGTGCTCGTCAAGTGGGGTGTGGGAGTCGATGCGATCGATCTCGAAGCCGCGCGCAGGCTCGGGATCCACGTGTTCAACACGCCTGGAGCCTTTGCGCAAGAGGTGGCGGACGTCGTGCTCGGCTATATGATTTTGCTGGCGCGTCAGCTCCATCGCTCGGACCGCGAGGTTCGCTCGGGGGGATGGCCGAAGATCTCCGGCGTCTCGCTACAGCAGAAGATGCTGGGCATCATCGGTCTCGGAAGCATCGGTCGAGCGGTGGCAAAGCGCGGAGCGGCCCTGGGAATGCGGCTGATCGGGTGCGACGTCGCGCCGATTCCGAACCCGGTTTCGGATGAGCTGGGTCTTCGGGTAGCCACACTGGACGAAGTTCTGGGAGCTGCCGACTTCCTCAGTCTGAACTGCAACCTCACGGCCGAGAACCGGCATCTCCTGGGGAAGCGCGAGTTCGAGCGCATGAAGCCAGGGATGTTCCTGATCAATACGGCGCGGGGCAGGTTGATCGACGAGGGCGCTTTGGCGGATGCACTCGGCGTCGGGACCGTTGCCGGCGCTGCGCTCGACGTGTTCGAAGAGGAGCCCCTGCCCGGCGAGAGTCCGCTGCGCTGTTTCCAGAATTGCATCTTCGGCTCACACAACGCTTCGAACACGGCCGAGGCCGCGGCGCGTGTGAACGCGACCGCCATCGAGATTCTCGTGCGGGAGCTCGGGAAGCCAGGAGGCCGGGATGCGTAGTGTCGTGGTCACGGGGGCAGCCGGCGGCATCGGTCGCGCGATCTGCACGGCTTTCGCCGACGCCGGCTTCCGCGTGATCGGGATCGATGCGCGGGAAGAGGCGGATCTGCCCTGTGAGCTGCTGCCCTTCGATGTACGCGCTTTCGCGGGAGGGGGCGAGGCGTGCGAAGAGCTCTGCTCGCGCATCCAGGAGCTCAGCAAGGGCTCGCTGGACGGTCTCGTGAACAATGCGGCGCTTCAGCTGAAGCAGCCCATCGAGCAGGCGACCCCCGAAGACTGGGACGCCATCCTCCAGACCAATCTGCTCGCGCCTTTCTGGGCAACGCGTCGCCTGCTCCCGCTACTGCGTGCCGCGCAGGGAAGTGTTGTCAACGTGGCTAGCATTCACGCGTACGCAACCAAGCCCGGTTTCACGCTCTACGCGACCAGCAAGGGGGCCCTCGTTACTCTCACCCGCGCCCTGGCGCTGGAGCTCGCGCCGGAAGTGCGAGTTAACGCGGTGCTGCCCGCGGCCACGGATACGCCCATGCTGCGGGCCGGTCTCGGGAGCCGGGATGACGTGCTGGACAGTCTTGGTCGCTACCATCCGCTCGGGCGGATTGCGGACCCCGCTGAGGTAGCACGCGTGGTTCTTTTCCTGGCGGGCCCCGAATCTGGCTTCATCACCGGCGCGGAGCTCCGTGTCGATGGCGGGATCGGCGCCTTGCTGCATGATCCAGAGGCCTGCCGATGACCCGGCCCGGTGCGCAGGCGCTGCCTCTGATCCCGACACTGCGTCCGAAGGTCCGGATTCGAAACGTGCAGATCCAGACGCACTCCCGCTGCAATGCGGACTGTGTCTTCTGTCCCTACAGCGAGAGCCAGCACCATGAGCATCCCGGAGCCATGCCGGATGAGCTCTGGGAGAAGGTGTTGAGAGACCTGGCTCCGTTCGCCGAGGGCATCAATAGGGGCAAAGTATGCCCGTACCTGATGCAGGAGCCGCTCATCGACAAGTCGATCTTCGAGAAGATCGAGCAGATCTACAATGTCTTCCCCCAGACCTCTGTAGAAATCAGCACCAACGGAGCGGCCCTGACCGAGCGCGTCGTCGCGCGCCTGATGGAGCTCTTCCGCGGGCGTCGACACGAGATCTGGGTGAGTCATCACGGCATCGGTGCGGAGACGCTCGAGCACATCATGAAGATCGATTACAAGCGGGCACACGCCAACTTGATCAACCTGCTCAAGACCTCGGAGGGTCAGCTCAGAGTCAAGATCCGGGGTGCGGGCGAGAGTCGCGATGGCAAGCATCGCTACTTTACTCGGGACCGGTACCTGGAGTACTGGAAGCAGAACTTCTGTGAGCATGGCATCAACCCGAAAAACATTCACGTCGACGCCTTCACATTCCACGACCGCGCGGGCGGGCTCCACCGGATGGACCGGGATGCGTACAAGCTGAACATCGGCAAGATCCGCGACATTGGCCCCGGCCACGAGCCCTTCCATTGCCGGCGTCTCGATGAGTGGATCCACATCATGTATGACGGTCGCATTCGCGTGTGCTGCATGGACTACCACGGTGAGGTCGAGCTTCCCAGCCTGCAAGACATCACCCTCGTCGAGTACTTCGAGTCCGACGCGTATCAAAAGCTCCTCGGAATGGTAACC
>Ga0255049_10001112_pt1 | contig 15254 bp, 13 predicted proteins | sample JV7_2_3_MG_FD_183615 | JGI IMG/M metagenome (GOLD analysis project Ga0255049, IMG submission 183615) | Seawater microbial communities from Jervis Inlet, British Columbia, Canada - JV7_2_3 | ecosystem: Environmental > Aquatic > Marine > Inlet | place: Canada: British Columbia | collected 2016-10-06
GACCTCGTCGAGAGTCATGTCGGCCGGTCCGGCGATTGACAGCAGCACACCGGTGGCTCCGTCCATCGAAGTCTCCAGCAGCGGGCTCTCGACGGCCCGCAGGGCCGCCTTGTCCGCCCGGCCTTCGCCGGCCGAGGCACCGATTCCCATCACCGCCGAGCCGGCGTCCTGCATGACCGACTTCACATCTGCGAAGTCGACGTTGATTAGACCGGGCGTCGTGATCAGCTCGGTGATGCCGGAGACGCCCTGGAGCAGAACGTCATCGGCCAGGCGGAAGGCGTCCAGCACGCTGGTCTTGTCATCCGACACCTCGATTAGCCGCTCATTCGGAATGATGATGAGCGTATCGACGGCTTCCTTGAGATCCTGGATGCCCTGCTCAGCCTGAACCGACCGGCGTCGCCCTTCGAAGCCAAAGGGGCGGGTCACCACCCCGACGGTGAGTGCACCGATCGAGCGGGCAATCTCGGCCACGATAGGAGCGCCGCCGGTGCCGGTGCCGCCGCCCTCACCGGCGGTGAGAAACACCATGTCGGCCCCTTTGAGAGCGTCCTCGATCTCATCAGTGTGAGCCTCGGCGGAAGCCCGACCGATCTCGGGATTGGCCCCGGCGCCAAGCCCACGAGTGATTTCCCGGCCGATGTCGAGCTTGATGTCGGCGTCACTCATCAGCAGTGCTTGCGCATCCGTGTTGACGGCGATGAACTCGACGCCCCTGAGGCCGGCGTCGATCATCCGGTTGATGGCGTTGACCCCGCCGCCCCCGATGCCGACCACTTTGATCACGGCCAGATAATTGTGTGGACTTGTCTTACTACTTGTCATGCCCTTTAGAACCTCCGCGTGTTGGAGCGAACTCTACCGGCCGTCGAAGGCGGGCTCAAGGGCGTATCGCTAGACCTCTAGTAAAGGTTGAGGCTCAGGCCCCCCCTCTTTGCTCAGGGAGTCTTGGCCGGGCCGGGACCGGTCGGAGCGGCTGGGATCGATGTGGGACGGCTTACTGCCGGACGGTATGGCGCGATCAGATCGATCACCGCATCTGGCGCCAGTCGTCCATCGGCCAGCACTGCCACCAGTGCGGCGGCCTTGGCCGCCATGTTGCTGGGGTCGCCAAGCCGTATCTGATGAGCGTCGATGGCGGCCATCAACTCTCCACGGGCCGCCGATATCGTGGTGCGCGCCATCATCTCAGCCGGCAGGGCCGAAAGGAAATCGACGACGGCGAGCACGCGGGCAGACACCTGCTCTCCTCCGGCGGCTGCGCTGGCCACGTCGGCACCGATGCGGGCGAGCCCGGCGGGCGGTTCCGTCACAGATTGCATTATCCAGCCGTCGTCTGAAACGGTGCTCCAGCCGGCGCCGGATGGCACGGCCGCCACTTCCTCTCGCTCCACGATCTGAACGTCAACTCGATCCGGGAAACGTCGACTGATCGATACTTCCTTGACCCACGGGTCGGCGGCCAGGGCTTCCTCGACCCGGCCAACCCGAATCAAGACCAGGGGGCGGCCCGGATACACGTCCTGCTCAAGCAGTATCTCGCTCACCCGGGCATTGCGGGCTCCTGTCACCTCGATACCGGCCACCGAGAAGGGTGGGGACTGGGCCACCCACGCCAGCGCCCACATGACGGCCACCAGCAGCAGGATCCAGAGAGCCCTGCGCACATGGCGGCGAGCGCGGTGCTCGCGCACCCGGGTGCGGCGGCGTAGAAACCGGGGGTGGGCTTGGACGCTCATTCGAAGGGGCCGGCGAACTGTACTTCCGGCACCAACTCGATCCCGGCCTTTTCCGCAACCAGCCGGCGAATCTCGGCGACGAGCTCGTAGACATCCTGAGCGGTGGCATCGGGAGCCGCCTCGAAGAAGTTGGCGTGCTTGGTTGACACGGAAGCGCCTCCCACCCGAAAACCTTTCAGCCCGAGATCGTCGATGATCCGGCCGGCGGCATCATCGGCCGGATTGCGAAACACACTCCCCGCATTGAGCGTGCCACCCGGTTGATGGTTGCGGCGCCAACGGGTAATTTCTCGCAGGCGAGCTTGTCCCTCTTCAACGTCGGCCTGCTCCGAACGGAAATCAGCCGACAACACAAGATCGGTTGGTCCCAGATTGCTCGATCTGTACTCGAAGCTGAGGTCGGCCGCCGAGAGAACGCGGAACTCGGCCGCCTCCAGATCGAAGAGCCTCACGCCGATCAGCCAGTCGGCGGTCTCGCTTCCGTGTCCGCCTGCGTTGGTGTGGACGGCCCCGCCTACCGAGCCGGGGATGCCAACATAGAATTCCAGGCCGCCCCTGCCCCGGTTGACCGACTCGCGGGCCAGCCGGGGAAGCGTGGCGGCAGCGCCGGCAGTTACCACAGGATCGGGCTCGGGCCCGATGCCGATCGCTGTGAACGCGAACCCAAAGCGAATCGCTAGCCCCGGCCAGCCCCGGTCGGAAATCACCAGGTTGCTCCCCCTTCCGATAATCAGAACCGGGACGGGATCGGCGGCCAGCGCATCGGCCAATTCTGGAAGCTCTTCCTCAGAAGCGATCTCGATATAGAGGTGGGCTGGGCCGCCCAGCTTGTAAGTCGTCAGGGATCCCAGGTGGACGTCGCGCCACACCCGGCCGGATTCGATCAGGGAATCGAAAGTCGTCACTCCTCCCCCAACCCGATCAGCTCGGTTGCCAGGCCGGTGATGTCGCCGGCCCCAAGCGTCAACAGCATGTCGCCGGAAGCAAGTCTCTCGGCCACGCCGGCCGCCAGCTCGGAGCGCAACGGTACGTACACGACGTCGGCACCGGCCGCCTCAGCCGCCCGGGCAATGAGAGCGCCGGTGATGCCAGGGATGGGCTTTTCCCCGGCGGCATAGACATCGGTTACCACCACCAGGTCGGCTCCGGCCAGGGCCGGTCCGAAGGCTTGCCAGTGTTCTTCGGTACGGCTGTACCGGTGCGGCTGGAACACGGCAATCAGGCGACCGTCATGCTGGGCGCGGGCGGCCGCCACTGTCGCAGCCACCTCGGTTGGATGGTGGGCATAGTCGTCGACCACTCCGACGCCTCTGATGCGCCCACGGAACTCGAAACGGCGCCTGATTCCGGCAAATCCAGCCAGCCCGGTCGCGATCGAATCTGGTGCAAACCCGAGTTCGGCCAGCAACGCCAACACCCCGGCGGCGTTGAGCGCCATGTGAAGGCCGGGCCGCGGCACGTCCACCTCCACCCCGGAGCCGTGACCGGTCAGAACAAATCGGACTGATCCGCCGCTCATGCGCAGTTCTTCGATCTGCCAGTCGGCATCAGCCGAGGTGCCGTAGGTGACGGCTCCAACCTCCGCTGCCATCCGGCCGGCGCCATCGTCGTCCAGGCAAGCCACCACCGGACCGCGGGTTGATTGAGCGACTTCCCGGAAGGCGGCGTGCAGGTTCGCCACGGACCGATAGTGGTCGAGGTGGTCGGCTTCGATGTTGGTTACCAGCAGTCCCCGCAAATGCAGACGCTGGAAGGTCCCAAAGGCCTCATCGGCTTCCAAAACGAACAAATCCTGCTCACCCAGGTGGGCACTGGTGCCGAGTCCCAGCATGCGGCCGCCCACCAGGAAGCTCGGATCGCGCCCGGCAGCTCGCAGCCCGGTGACGGCCAGGCCGGTGCTGGTTGTCTTGCCGTGAGTCCCCGCCAACCCGACGGCCGGCATGTCGGACGTGACCGCTTCCAGCAGGTCGGGACGATGCCAGACGGGCACACCTCGTTGGAGGGCCGCTGCCACTTCGGGGTCGCTCGGAGGAATCGCCGAAGATGCCACCAGCAATTGAGCGGCCACGATGGCCTCGGGTCGATGGCCATCCCACACCTCGACCCCGAGATCGCGAAGCTCAGAGAAGCCGGGATTGGGCCGGAGGTCGGATCCCGTAACGTGATGGCCGGCTTGTGCCAGCAACTTAGCCAGCCCGCTCATACCCGAGCCGCCAACTCCGACGATGTGAATTCGATCGGGCAGTTCACGCACCGGCGGCCTCCCGGATGGCATCGGCAATCCGGGTGGCCGCGTCTGGCCGGCCCACCGCGGCAGCCGCCGCTCGGCTGGCAGCCAATCGATCGGATTCCAGACCGGCCACAACCTCGGCTCCGAGCATTTCGATCCGATCTTGTGAGAGGAGAGCGGCTCCCCCCGCCTCTACCAACAGCCGGGCGTTTGCTTCCTGATGGCCGGCTGCCCCCGGGTAGGGGATGAGGATGGAGGGGGTGCCGGTAGCCGCCAACTCGCTGACGGTGAGCGCGCCAGCCCGGGCGACGACCAGATCAGCAGCTGCGTAGAACCACGGCATTTCGGATTCGAACGGCACCACCACCCAGTCCCGCCGACCGGCGGCCTGTTTGGTCCACGGCTGGTGTTGCTCGCTCCCTGCCAGCTGGAGCACCTGGTACGGCGGAGCCTCGGATGCCAGCCGGGCGATCGCCTGGTTGAGAGCATCGGCCCCCTGACTGCCCCCCAGAACGCCGACAACCGGACGGGTCTCGTCCAACCCGTACCGGATGCGGGCCGCCCCCACATCTGGAGAGTCCCCGTAGAAAGCGCTTCGCAGGGGATTTCCAACAACCTCGGTGCGCGGTAACTCGTCGGCCGCCGCCGGAAAAGCAACAAAGACACGCCGGGCGAGGCGAGCAGCCAGTCGATTGGCCGTGCCCGGGACCGCGTTCTGCTCGTGCAGAAATAACGGAACCCTCGACCAGCGGGCGGCCAGTGCCGCCGGACCGGTGATGTAGCCGCCCATCCCCAGGAGGACTGTGACGTTCCTGGCCTTGATCTCCCTGCGCACCTGCCGTGCTCCGGCCACCACCTGGCCCAGCACCCGCAAATTGTGCAGGCCCGCCTTGCGCGCAAACCCGGTCACGTCCACCCTCACCAACTCGTACCCGGCCGCGGGCACCGCGCTTGCTTCAATCCGGTCGCCTCCGAAGAACACGATCTCCTCAGCGGCTGTCCCGAGCTTGTTGAGCGCCGCCGCCACGGCCAGGGCGGGAAAGACGTGGCCTCCGGTTCCGGCTGCCGCGATCGCGATGGTCATGGCCGCTGGCGATTGGTGGACGTGTCGCGGCGGGCGATGTTGATGAGCACCCCGACTGCCGCCATCTCGACGACCAGTGCACTCCCGCCGAAGGAGACGAAAGGAAGTGGGAGCCCGGTGATGGGGAGGATGGCGGTGACGCCGCCCAGGTTGACGATCGATTGCACCGCCAACCAGGCAACAATCCCGGTGGCCAGCATTCGGCCAAAGTCATCGCGGGCCCGGATTGCCACCGCCACACCGGCCATGGTGAAGACGGCCAATAGGAGCAGTACCGCCCCTGCACCAACGAGTCCGGTCTCCTCGCCGATAATGGCGTAGATGAAGTCGGTGTGAGCGTTGGGCAGAAACTCCCAGCGAGCGCGGCTGGCCCCGAGGCCGACACCGAAGAACCCACCCGTTCCGAGGGCGAACAGAGATTGGACTCCTTGGAAGCCGGTGCCGAGCGGGTCGCTGAAGGGGTCCATGAAGCCGGTGACACGGTCCCAGCGGTAGTCGGCGGCCATAGCCAGAAGAAGGGCGGCCAGCCCTCCTCCAGCCGCCGACCCGGCCACGAACCGGAACGGAGCCTCCGATGCCACCAGCACCGCCAGGGCGCCGGCGGCGATGATGATCGTCGTACCGAGATCCGGCTGCAGAATGGTAAGTCCGCCGATCAGGCCCAGGCTGGCGGCCACCGGCCAGAAGAAGTGAGCGAAGTCCATAAGCAGCTCGCGCTTGCGAGCCATCACCATGGAAAGGAACACCACCACCGCGAACTTGGCAAACTCCGACGGTTGGATAGTGATCGGACCGATCTCGAGCCACGAGCGGCTTCCGCCCCGGACAACGCCGAACATCAGCACGGCGACCAGAGAGAGCGCCGAGGTCACCAGGATTGCCGGAGCCGCCTGCCGGTAGGCGCGGTAAGGCACCTTGATGGCAATCACCATGGCCACCGTCCCCACCGACACCCAGAGCAATTGACGCCGGAAGTAATAGAGCGAGTCATCGAAATCGGCCAGAGCCGGCACCGAACTGGCGGACAGGATTGCTCCCAGGCCGACCACCAGCAGCACCCCCATCGGGACGACCAGAAGGGTGACGATCCGCCGGGCCACCAGCACCTCACCATCACGCCGGCGGGCACGGCTGCGGGCTCCGACAATTGATGTGACCTTGGCGGTCACGACGTCGGCTCCTGCTGGTGCAGCGCTCTGGCGGCTTCCGTAAATGCGTCACCCCGGGCCGCATAGGAGCGGAACATGTCGAAGCTTGCACAACCGGGGGCCAGCAAGACGGTGTCCCCGGCCTTCGCCAGGGATGACGCGACTGCCACCGCTGCCGCCATCGACCCGGCGTCGCTGACTCGCTCCGGCCCGCCGGCGGCGATGAGGCTCTCAGATGCTTCGCCGATCGCCACTACATGCTTCACGGTCGGTGCATGCACCAACGGGGAAAGGTCGAGGCCCTTATTCCGGCCCCCTGCGATCAACACCACCGATGGATAGGCAGCAACGGCGGCCAGGGCGGCATGGGGGTTCGTGGCCTTGGAGTCGTCGATCCAGTCAACTCCACCCCACGAGCCGACCCGGGTCCGGCGATGGGGACCCGGCTCAAATGCTGAAACGACCGCAGCAAGCGGCTCCGGTCCGGTCTCAAACCAGCCGGCGGCTGCGGCGGCCGCAGCCAGATCGACGATGAATGATGGGTCGGACACCTTGCCAAGCGGAAGGGCTCCCGCCGGCGTCACCAGTTTGTCTCCGACCGGGCCTGAGCCACCCTCGGGTCGGCGAATTCCCGAAACCGGCAAGAGCTGAGACGGAGCGCCGGCCACGGCTGCGCGCGCCCCTGGATCGTCGACGTCGTAGATGAGCAAATCGTTGGCGTCCTGGTTCTGGAAGATCTTCGACTTGGCAGCCGAGTAAGCCTGCAGTGTCCCATGCCAGTCCAGGTGGTCCTCGGCAATGTTGAGTAGAACTGCCACCCGCGGGTGGAACCGGGAGGTGAAGCGAAGCTGGAAGCTGGAGACCTCCACCACGAACACTTCCCACGGCCCGCCGGCGACCTCGGCGAACGCGGTGCCAATGTTGCCGGTCGCCACTGCCTTGTGACCGGCGGCTATCAGCATCTCGGTGATGAGTCCGGTGACCGTCGTCTTCCCGTTGGTGCCGGTCACCGCCACGATCGGAGCGTCGGCCACGGAAGCGGCCAGTTCCACTTCGGAGATGACGGGAATTCCCTCCACCAGGGCGTCGCGAACCTCTGGAGCATGTTCGGGCACCCCCGGGCTCACGACCACCCGCTCGGCTCGGGACAGTAAGTCCGCCGACCATCCACCGGTCGCCGTCGGATACAGGGATGCCAGATCGGCGACGGCCTCACGGCTGCGATCAAAGACCAGCACCTCGTCGCCCAACTCGGCGGCCAGGGCTGCGGCGGCCCGACCACTTACTCCGGCACCCACCACCAGCGTCCTCACGACAGACCGCCCTCCATTGAGATGAAGTCCCCATAGAAGATCCCGAGACCTAGGGCGACGGAGATGCCGGCGATGATCCAGAACCGAATGATGACGGTTGTTTCCGGCCAGCCCCGCAACTCGAAGTGATGATGGATGGGCGCCATACGGAAGATCCTTTTCCCGAACATCCGGAAGGAGACCACCTGAAGAATGACCGACGTCGCCTCCATCACATAGAGCCCTCCGAGGATCGCCAAAAGCAAATGAGTGTTGGTGAGCAGCGCCAACGCCGCCATCGCCCCACCCAGAGCCTGCGACCCGACGTCGCCCATGAACAGCTCGGCCGGAGCGGCGTTGAACCAGAGGAAGGCCATTACCGACCCCAGCAGGGCCGCGGCCAGTATTCCGATGTCGAGGGCACCGTCCACCGCATACACGTCGGGGTTGCGGAACTGCCAGAAACCGATGATCACGAATGCGCCGAAAACGAGCGCGCTCGAGCCGGCGGCCAATCCATCCAGCCCATCGGTCAGGTTGACGGCATTGGCGGCCGCGGTGAGCAGAAACAGCACCCAGAGCGGATAGATCCACCCGAGATCGATACCGACCTCGCGAGTGAACGAGAGCTCGGTGGAAACGTCGGCCGCTACCGCCCCCCAAGCGAAGAACCCCGCCACCAACAGCTGGCCGCCGAACTTCCAGCGTTTGCTGAGGCCCTGGTTGTGTTTGCGGGCGTATTTGAGGTAATCGTCGATGAACCCGATCACACCCATTCCGATGAAGGCCAGGATGGCAAGCCCGGCTTCGGCACTGAACGGCCGCGGGTCGAGGCCGAAGCCGGCTTCCGGAGACCAGATTCTGAGGTGAGCGGCCAGGTAGCCGAGAATGGTGGCCACGATGATCACCGTGCCCCCCATGGTGGGCGTTCCTCGCTTGTGCGAATGCTCCGAAACGTCCTCCTGGATGAACTGTCCAACGTCGTGGCGGCGCAGCGCGGCGATGACCGGCGGCATGGCCGCAAAGGCAAGACCAAATCCAATCGTGACGGCGACAAGTAAACCGATCATGCGATCAGCTCCCCTGCCAGGGTTTCGAGGCCGACCGCCCGCGAGGCCTTGACCAGAACCACGTCGCCGGCCTCGATCAGCTCGGTCACCACCGTGCGAGCGGCAGCAAGGTCGGGGACCGGGCGGGCGATATCTCCGGCTCCATCTGCGATACCGGGATCCTCCCCAACCACTACCACGGCTCCGAAACCGAGCTCGCGCGCCAAGCGGCCCACCGAACGGTGGGCGGTGGGCGCGGTCTCTCCAAGCTCGGCCATCAAGCCGAGCACCGCCAGATGCCGGCCGGGCATGGCGGCCACCGATTGGAGGGCTGCTGCCATCGAGGCCGGGTTGGCGTTGTAGGCGTCGTTGACCACGGTATGGCGGCCGGGGGTGACTTCCATACGCCAGGCGGAAGCCGCCGCCAGCTCGAGGCCGGCCGCCAGGTCCGGCAGCGCCCGGCCCAACGCCATCCCGGCGGCGGTGGCCGCGGCCGCATTGACTGCTTGATGGCCGCCTGCCATGGCCAGACGCAGGCTCACCCGCTCCCCTCCCATTTCCAGGGTGAAGGAGGGTCTGGCCAGGTCATCGAGCGCAAGGTTCTCGACTCTCACGTCGCCACCGTCGCCGAAGCTGAGCAGGGAAATGCCATCACGGCCGGCCCACTCGGCCAGAACAGAATCTCCGGCGGGGATGACCGCGACGCCGCCCGCATCCAGCCCTTCGACGAGCTCCCATTTGGCGCGGCGCACGGTTTCAACGTCACCAAGGGTCGCCAGATGGCTGGCGCCGATGCTGGTGATCACCGCTACGTCGGGTCGGATCACATCGTTGAGGTGGCGAATATGGCCGAGGCCCCGGCTGCCAACCTCCAAAACGAGCACCTCAGTGGAATCCGGCGCGGCCAGCACTGTGAGAGGCACGCCGATCTCGTTATTGAAGGACTTCGGTGAAGCCCAGGTGCCGACTCCGAGCGCGCTGGCCAGGAGGTCCTTGCATGAGGTCTTGCCGGTTGAACCTGTAATGCCAACGGCGGCGGCCGCCGCCAGCGACTTGCGCCGGTGGGCGCCCAGCAGCCTCAGCCCTTCCAGGGTGTCGTCGACCTCGACCCTGGGCTCTGCCGGCACCGGACGCTCCACCATGACTGCTCCGGCACCGGCATCGAGCGCAGATTGAACAAACTCGTGGCCATCAAAGCGGTCGCCGGAAATGGCAACAAACAAAGATCCGGGGGCAACCTCCCGCGAATCGGTCCCGACTCCGGCCAATTCGGCAGCGCCAAGTGCCATTCCACCGGTGATGGCGGCCACCTGGTCCAGGGTCCACCTCATAGGGCCGCCACCGCCTCTCTGGCCACCTGACGGTCATCGAAGGGCTCAACCTTGCCAGCCACTTCCTGGCCGAGTTCGTGGCCTTTCCCAAGGATCAGCACCGCGTCTGAGGGATCGGCGTCCGAGATGGCAGCCGCGATCGCTAAGCGGCGGTCGGGTTGGGTGACGACGATGCCGGCTCCGTCTGCGCCGGATGCGACGTCTCGGATGATGGCAGCGGGGTCTTCCGAGCGGGGGTTGTCAGACGTGATATAGGCGATGTCGGCCTGGGCGGCCGCCCGTCCCATGGCCGGACGCTTGTCCGCGTCGCGATCACCTCCCGCCCCCACAACCACGATCACCCGGCCCGGGACCAGCGGCTGTACCGATGCCAGTACCTGCTGGATGCCCGCGGGGGTGTGGGCATAGTCGACGATGATGGCGCACGCCTGGCCGGCCTGCACCGCCTCCATCCGCCCGGGAATCACCTCGACCGCCTCCAGGCCTGCGGCGATGATTTCGAGGTCGAATCCGAGACTCAGCGCACAACCTGCTGCTATCAGAGCGTTCTCGACGTTGAAGAGTCCGCCGAGCGGGAGTGTGATACGGCGGGCTCCTTGGGGCGTCACGAGATCGAAGCTGGTGTGGGAAATGGCGGAGTCGATTTGATCGGCTCGTAAGTCGCCGTTGCTTCCGACCGCTATCAATCGGCCGGAGATCTCGTCGGCCAGGCGGCGGCCCCATTCGTCATCGACGTTGATAACCGAGGTGCTGCCGGAGCCCGAAAAGAGGGCAGCCTTGGCTTGGAAGTAGTTCTCCATGTCCCCGTGTAGATCCAGGTGGTCCTGGCTGAGGTTGGTGAAAGCGACGGTGGCGAAGTCGGTGGCGGCGGTGCGTCCGAAGACCAGGGCGTGCGATGACACCTCGACTGCCGCCACGGTCACGCCGTTATCGACCATGCGGCGCAAGAGTCGCTGGAAATCAGACGCCTCAGGCGAGGTTCGCTCCTGGTTGAGATGCTGGTCACCGATACGGGCGCCGACGGTCCCCACCACCCCCGGGATATCCCCCGCCGCCGAGACGATGGAGGCCAGCAGATGGGCAACGGTGGTTTTTCCGTTTGTGCCGGTGATACCGACCACTTTGAGGTGCCGGGAAGGATGGCCGTGAACGGCGGCTGCCAGCGTCGAAAGTGCCGCCCGGGTATCGGGGACTACCAGCTGAGGTAGATCGACGGTAACGACTGTGTCGACACAGGCGGCGCCGGCTGCGGTGGTCATCACAAATTCGTGACCGTCGCGATTGGCCCCCCGGATGGCCACAAACAGGTCAGAGGGCCCGGCCGCCCTGCTGTCGTGGGTGACGTCGCCGATGCGGATCGCTGCGTTGCCAACTACCTTGCCACCGGCGACGGTGGCCAGGCGTTCGAGCGTGATCGGTTCAGCTGGCATCGGGAGGGACTCCCAGCTGGTGAAGGGCGAATCGCATGACACGGGAGAAGGCGGGGGCGGCGGCCACTCCCCCGGTCCGCTTCTTCTCGGCGCTGGGCGAGTCGACGAACACTCCGATGGCCAGCCTGGGGTCGGCGCTCGGACCGATCCCGATGAAGCTGGCCACGACATCGTCGCCGTAGCAGCCGGGGGTGGTGGCGCCGGGGCAGAGAAGGTCGGGATCGAACTTCTCGGTGGTCCCGGTCTTGCCTCCAATTGAGTAGCCGGGGACCTGGGCCAGTTGACCGGTTCCGCCTTCGACGACGCCGATCAGCATGTTGCGCATCACTTCGGCCGTCTCCACCGACAACACACGGCGGCTCTGCTGGTCGAAGGTCACGGATTCGCCGTCGGTCTGGATGATGGAGTCCACCACCTGGGGCTGCATCCACATCCCATCGTTTCCGACGGTGGCGAAGACTGAGGTCATCTGGAGCGGAGAGACCGCGACCCGGTAGCCGATCGAGGTTGAGGCTCCGCACGAATCACACCATTCCTCGTCGGGCCGCACCAGCCCTGGTGCCTCGCCCGGGAAGTCAATCCCCGTGTAAGTTCCGAGACCGAACCCCTGCAGGTAGTCGTGGAGCAGGGCGTCACCGAGTTCTTGCCATACCAGGATGGTCCCGACGTTGGAAGATCGGGCCACGATGTCGGCCACGGTCATGTCCCGGGTTTCGTGCCTGGTGAAATCGAAGTACTCGCGGTCAAAGACCTTGATCCGATCGGGTACCTCGAACACCCGGTTGGGAGTAACGATCCCTTCCTCGATGGCGGCGGAGATGGTTATCAACTTCTGAGTAGACCCCGGCTCAAACGTGTCGGTCACTACGCGATTCCGAAACAGGTCGGCATCGGTTCCGATGTGATTGGGATCAAAGGTGGGAGCGCTCGCCATGGCCAGAACCTCAAATGTGGTCACGTCTAGGACGACGATATGCACTGCTTCGGCTCCCGTTTCCTGCAGGGTTCCCATTGCCTCCTGCTGGGCGAAGAACTGCAGCTCGCCATCGATGGTGAGGACCAGATCCTGCCCCCGCACCGCTTCCCGTACTTCGTACTCCCCCTGCGGGATGATCCGACCCCGGCCGGACCTTTCGAAGATGAGCTGGCCCGGCTCTCCGGTCAGGATGTCCTCGTAGAACTGCTCGATACCTTCGAGCCCGTCGTTGTCGGTGCCGACGAATCCAAGTACCTGCGCGGCCAGGTCACCTGAGGGGTAGACCCGCTTGGGCTCCGTGATGAAGTGGATGCCGGGCAGCTCCTCCGCACGAATGGCATCAGCTTCTTCTCGCAGCAGCTTGCGAGCGATGTACACGAAGCTGGTGTCCCGCTCGAGCTCGGCCTGGATCTCACCAACCGGCCGACCGATCAGCCCGGACAAAGCGGCCGCAGTGAGGGCGGGATCGTCGATCTCCTTGGGGTTGGCGTAAACGCTTGTTGCCTCAATCGTGAGAGCGAGTTCGCGGCCATCCCGATCGTAGATGGTGCCGCGCTCTGCCTCCAGGGTCACAGTTCTCATGCGTTGGTCGAGCGCCTGGTCTTCCAGAGTCTGGGCCTGGACTCCCTGCACGAACACCAGCTTGACCCCGATCACGATCCACGCAATCAGGAAGAAAGCACCGACGAAGAACAGCCTCAGGTGCTGGGGGCGCCACCGTTTGCGCCCCATTGCTTAGCGCTCCGACCGGCCCGGGCCACCCCGCGGGGGTGCAGCGCCCAGCCCGGTCATCGCGCCCCCACGGTGGCGAGCAGCAGCGTTGAATCGCTCGATTCCAACTCAGACGCGCCACCGGTCGTCACCGGCATCGGTGCATATACCGTGCGCCCTTCCTCCGGCAACACCATCCCCATGCGGACCGCCTCCGCGTAGATCCGCTGGGGAGATTCAAGCTGGGCGACTTCGAGGCGCAGCTCGTCAAACCTGGTCTCCTGCTCGGAGATCTGACCTTCCAGGGTGGTGATCTGGAAGGCGGCCCGATCGAGGAATATCCGTGAGTAGATGAGGGAGAAGAACATCGCCACCGCCAGCAGCAGCCAGGCCAGCTGGCGCAGACCGATTCGGGCCGGGTTACGGCCGGGTATGACCCGCAACCTGGACCTGGGCAGGCGAGCGGGGGCGGTACGGGCTGCCATCAGACCGACTCCTCCTTCACGACCCGTTCGACTGCTCTCAACTTGGCGCTCCTGGCTCGCGGGTTGTCGGCAATCTCCTCTTCGGAGGGAAGCATCGGCTTGCGACTCAAGAGCCGGAAATCGGGAGCGGCGGCTGGCATCGCAACCGGGAGGGAAGTGTCATCCGGTGAGGAGGAGGCCGACACCAGCCGCCGCTTGACTATGCGATCTTCGAGGGAGTGATAGGAGATCACGACAACGCGTCCCCCTGGTTCGAGGAGCTGGAGGGCGGAGTCGAGGCCTTCTTCCAGGGCCGCCAGCTCGTCGTTGACTGCAATGCGAATTGCCTGGAAGGTCCGTCGGGCGGGATGTCCACCCCGGCGCCTGGTGGCTGCGGGGATGGCATTCTTGACGATTTCGGCAAGAGCCCCCGTGTCGGCAATCGGCCTGGCACGGATGATCGCTTTTGCCACGCGGCCTGCGAAACGCTCTTCGCCGTAGCGAGCGATGAGGCGGCGAAGCTCGGCCTCGTCCCAGCGGTTGACCACGTCGTCTGCGGTGACCTTGCCAGCACCCATCCGCATATCAAGAGGGCCGCTTCGGCGGAAGCCAAAACCTCGCGCGGGGTCGTCAAGCTGTATAGAGGAAAGTCCAAGATCAAAGAAGACGCCCGCGATCGCATCGATTCCTGCCCCCTCAGCTACTTCGGAGAGGTGACGGAAATCGGAGTTCACGAAACGAACCCTGGGGCCGAACGTGGCGGCGCGGGCCTTTGCTGCCGGGTCCCGGTCGAGAGCTAGGAATCGGACCTCCGGGACGAGAACGTCCAGGAGCTTCCGGGTGTGCCCGCCCCCGCCGAAGGTGGCGTCCACTATCACGCCAGACTCGATCGATCGGAAGAGCTCGGCCACCTGCTCGACCAGGACCGGCCGGTGCTGTGGAGCCTGGTGCATTGCCAGCCCCCCGGAACGCTGGCGCCAAAATGGAAGCGGGCGGAGTAAGGGGCCTTCCATATGGCATCCGGGGGGCTGGCAATGAACCCTGCCGCCCTACGTCTTCAAATCTGTTTCCCTCCTTCGAGCGGACATCAGATGCCCTGCTCGCTGAGCGCCTCATCGATGCCGGCATATTCAACGTCGGCGTCCGCGGTGACTTCACGCCATGTGTCGGCGTTCCAAATCTCGATCCGCTCTGCGACTCCGACGACCGTGAGGTCTTTGTCGAGCCCGGCGTATTCACGGAGGCCGGTTGGAATCTGGATTCGCCCTTGCTTGTCCAGCTTCTGGTCAATGGCCCCGGCGAAGAAGACGCGAGCGTAGTTGCGAAGCTGGCGATCGGTGCGCGGCAGAGAGCGAAATCGTTCGGCCTCAATGTCCCATTGCTCGGGCGTGAAGACGAAGAGGCACCGGTCGAGGCCTTTGGTGATGTAGCAACCCTTAGCGAGCTCGGCGCGGAATCGGCTGGGGAGGACGACGCGACCCTTCGGGTCGATGGTGTGTTGGTGCTCTCCCAGAAACACGATTCCATCCTGTCTGCCTGTCCTCGATGAGCCTTACCGGCTCGTGGCTTGGTCCTCCACTTCGCGCCACTATGGTCCCTTTCATCCCACTTGTCAACTACCCCTCCCGCGCAGCGGAAGGGCCAAGGGGTGGGACGAGCGACGTATGACGCTCTCTCAACCCTCCCGTCGTTTGAGCTCTGCTCTCAGGGCATCTTCCGAGTAGTCCATCAGTTCAGGGGACCATTCCCGGGCGGCGATCGGCAGCGGCGTGTCCATCGCCAGCAGGTCAACGATCG
>Ga0255049_10001114_pt1 | contig 15231 bp, 18 predicted proteins | sample JV7_2_3_MG_FD_183615 | JGI IMG/M metagenome (GOLD analysis project Ga0255049, IMG submission 183615) | Seawater microbial communities from Jervis Inlet, British Columbia, Canada - JV7_2_3 | ecosystem: Environmental > Aquatic > Marine > Inlet | place: Canada: British Columbia | collected 2016-10-06
CCTGCGGAAACACCAGCTTGAGCTCATGACCTGCTCGCTGCACGACCCCGGCACTTCCTTTTGGACTGACACACAGCCAGTCGATGCCAGCGGGCGCAGGGATCGTACCGTTACTTTCGACGCCCACCTCGAAGCCGATCCCGTGCAACGCGACGACCGCACTCTCGTCCAATTGCAGTAGCGGCTCGCCGCCGGTGCAGACGATGTAAGGACGTTGGCCGCCATTTGACGTTGGCCACTTGCTTGCCACGGCTTGTGCCAGTTCTTCGGGGGTTTCGAATTTGCCGCCGCCGGGACCGTCAGTGCCAACAAATTCGGTATCACAAAACCGGCAAATCGCTTCCGAACGATGCTGTTCGCGACCGGACCACAGGTTGCAGCCCGCAAAGCGCAGAAATACGGCGGGCCGGCCAGTCTGCGCACCCTCACCCTGCAGCGTGTAGTAGATTTCCTTGACCGAATACGTCATGCGCTGCTGATGAGCGGGTCTTCGACACCGGCCTCGGCAAACCCCTTTGCTCGTAAAACGCATGCGGGACACTCGCCGCAAGGCGGTCGCTCGCCGTTGTAGCAAGTGTGCGTCAGCGCCATTGCATCGAGGGCGCCGAGATCTCGTGCCAGCTCAACGGTTTGTTTCTTTGTTAATTGCATCAGCGGCGTATGGATCTGCACATCGCTCTCCATACCGAGCTGGATCGCCTTCTGCAGTGCGTCGATGGTTTCCTGCCGACAGTCGGGATAGCCGCTGTAGTCGGTTTGTGCAACACCGATGACCAGATTCCCAATACGGTTGCGATACGCGTGCGCGGCCGCATAGGTCAGGAAAATCAGATTACGCCCGGGGATGAACGTGTTTGGCAATCCCGACGACTCGTCAATGCCAGACTCGACGCCTATGTCAGGATCCGTCAAGGCATCGCCGCCGAGGGCTGCAAGCGTGTCGATCGGCAGGCAAAGATGCGGCACTGCCGCTTGTGCGGCAGCCGCCTCGGCACAATCGAGTTCAATGAAATGCCGTTGCCCGTAGTCGAACGAGACCGTCGATACCGCATCGCGGCCAAAGCGGTCAATTGCCCAGTAAAGACAGGTCGTCGAGTCCTGCCCACCCGACAGCAACACGAGTGCTTTTTGTTTCGCATTCTTCATTCTTCAGCCGCTCTTCTTTCCTGAAGCGCTCGTTCCCTGTCGTTAAAATCCGGGCCAGTGTGAGACACGAGATAGTCGCGCGTCAGATCCTCGGATACCCGCCACAGCTCTTCAGCCATCGCCTCATCGTGCAGGTGACCTTCCTGCACGGTTACGGCATTGCAGTCTTCGAAGTACTTGCCGCTTGTCGCACCAAGAGACGGACTGGTCGCAACATAGCAGCTGGTTGCGGCGCCCTGCTGCACACTTTTCGTGCCGCCGAGCGCCGCCATGAGTGCAAAACCCGTCTGCTTGAAACCGCTCATGTGGCGATCGATTTCCGTGTTGATGACACCTGGATGCAGTGCATTGACCGTCATACGCGTGCCTCTGAGCAATTTTCCCAGTTGCAGTGCAAACAGCACGTTGGCCAGCTTGGATTGACCATAGGCGCGCTTGTCCTCGTAACCGTAGGTGGCGCCGAGATTGTTGAATTCGATCCCCTCTTCTGGAGCGCCCGTATACGAGGTGCGACTCGCCACTACGACGATTCTGCCCTGGTTGGCCATGTAGAGGCGTCCAAGCAGGCGATTCACAAGGACGAAATGACCGAGGTGGTTGATCACAAAATGCTTCTCGATGCCGTTGACGAGTTCGCGCTTACCACTACCGCCGAGGTAGCCGGCATTGCACACCAGAATATCCGGCGGCACGTTCAGGGAGCGAATTGCGTCGGCACATTCGACCACCGAATCAAGGTCGGACAACTCAAGTGCCAGTGGCGACGTAACGCCGACGACGCGATTGCAGGCCGCTTGTGCCTTCTCGAGCGATCGGCTCGTGCCAACGACGTAGGCTCCGCGTAAAGCGAGAACTCGCATCGTCTCGAATCCGATTCCGGAGGTGCAGCCCGTGACGACGGCGAGCTTACCCGCCAGGTCGATGCCACGAGTCACCTCCTCCGCGGTAGAGTCCTCGTCGTAATTGCTGTGCGGGACGCCCGGCGTCGCTATTTTGTCTATGCCTCCACATGCCGCCAGCGACGACGCAGCAACAGCAGCCCCGGAGAGCTTTAGAAAAGCACGCCGGTCAGTCATTAAATAACGCGTCCAGTGCGGACTTCGCCTGATCTTCTTCTTCCTTGCGCTTGGCGTCGAACGCCGAATCACTCGGCACGAACCAGTCACAGAAATTCAAGCGGTCTTTGTCGGTCACGTCATCGGCGCCGTCCTCGCGGCACTGTCGCGTTACCGAGGCATCGAAGTGCTGACACATCTTGCAGACGTGCAGGTAGGCGCCGCAGCCAGGACATTCATCCTGCCTGGACAACGGTAAGGAAAGCGACGCAAGCGAAGCGCCGCAGCGATAGCAGCAAATGTTATGGGCCATACTGCGTCCCGGCAAACCCTGAAAAACGCAGTATAGCCCGTTGTCGCTGTGGCTAGTTCAGCTGGCTCGGGACGAATTCGTCCATGACGGCCGCTTTCAGAATATCCGGCGGCAACATGCCCTGGTCGAGTACGAAATCGTGGAATGCCTGCTGATCAAACTCGCCCTGCAGCTTGAGTTCGACCTGTGCGCGCAACGCCTGCATCTTGTTGTAGCCGTAGTAGTAGGCTGTCGCCTGTCCCGGCATACGGTAGGTGTAGCGCTCGACTTCATTCTGCGCCCAGGACTCTCCAATGCCTATGTCTTCCATGATCAGGCGTTTGGCCTCTTCCGGCGTAATCAACCCGAGGTTGAGCATCGGATCCAGGTACATGCGCGCTGCGCGCATCAGCCGGTACTGCAGGCTGATTAACTGGCCCTCGATCGGTAGATAGGGACGCACGATGGCTTCGGCATACAAACCCCAGCCTTCGACATTGGCGCTATTGAAGGCGAATATCGCGCGCGTGATCGAGACGCCGGACTCGACGATGCTCGAAAACTGCATTTCGTGGCCCGGGCGCGCTTCGTGCGCCGTCAGCGTCCACGCACCGGCTTCGTAGGTGTCGTCCGTCTGCTGCCAGGAACCATCTTCGTTTTGCTCCAGCAGGGGAATGACGAAGAACGGGTACTCACCGGTGTTGCCGATCAGGCGTGGTGGTTGCAAATGTGGCGCCGGCTGACGGGCTGTTTCCGCAGCGCTCGCAATGCGAATACCGGCGTCCCTGTCGGGCAGCGAGACGAGCTTCTCGCGAACGATGATCTCTTCGATGTCACGTAAGACGGCGTGGTAGTGGTCGAGCAGTTTGTCGCCGTCGATACCGCCATTCTTTTTCAGGAGCGCGATGACTTCGCGATAGTCGTTGGTCTCATAGCCAAATTTCTTCGCAACCATAGGCGCCAGCGCCTCCATTTCATTGCGAATGTCCATGTAACCCTTGGTCGCCTGCTCAATCAGTGCCTCGGGTGTCGCGTCAACACCCCAGTTCTTGAGTGCGTCCTGGTACATCACGGCCGGCAGCCGGAAGTTGTCGCGTGCGCGCGGCAATATTTCCGCCCGCACCCACTCGTTGTAGTCGCGCATCTGGCCGGCCAGGGTCTCGTAGGTTCCTTCCCAGCCCTGCAGATCGGTTCCTGCCAGGAGCTCTTCGATACCTGTCACAAAAGTCTCGGCCCTCTCGAGATCCTGTTCCACCTCATCGCGATATGGCCCGACAAGACTGTCATCGCCGAACTTCTCCATCGACATCTGCTTGGCCAACTCGGTAAACGGCTCGTAGCCATCAACAAGCCCGGCGTACTTCTCCATGCGGATAACCGCGGCCGGGTAACGATCGCGCGAGACTTGCGGGTCAATCAGCCCGCGCAGTCCACCAAAGATAGACTGGCTGACGTTCATGTACGGCAGCATGTATTTGTCTTCAAGTTCCTGCGTGTACAGGGTGTCCCTGGCCGACTTGATCAGTATCCCGAGGTCCTGCCGGACCTTGAGGTCGGTTTCATCGACAAGACGTGTCTCGAGTTCGGCCAGAATTCGTTCGATAGTCTCTGTTCCACGATCCTGAAAGCCTGGGCTCAAGTCGGTGATGTTCTCGTCGAGGCCGTCGACGCCCATACTGCCTGCGCCCTCGGGAGCGAGCTCCGCGAACGCACCAAGCACCAGTTGTGCGTGCTCGTTACTTTTTTCGACCCAGCTCTTGTCATCAGCTTGCGCGAAGCCGGCCAAAAGGCACAAGGCGGTCGCAATGGATACTGCTCGTTGCATTGGGGTTCCCCATGGTGATTGCGCGTACGCGCGACGTTATTTAGATGCGGCAAAGTTCGTTTTGGACTCAGGCGACCACAAATTTGTTCTTGCCTGTCAGAAAATTGGTGATTATTTACTTTAAATACGTTCTTTACGTCATTGGTTTAATTAATAAAACCTTAACGCCTTTGACGTGACCTTGGCGCAGGTCATTGAGCGCTTCGTTTGCCGATTCAAGTGCGTAGGCCTGCACTTTGACGCGCAGTGGCACTGCGGCCGCCAGCGGCAGGAACTCGACAATATCGTGGCTCGTGACGTTGGCGACCGATTTGATTTCCTTTTCCAGCCAAAGGTGTTCCTCGTACCGAATACCGGCCATGAGGTGTTTGTCCGCATCTTCCTTGCGAATCGCATTGATGATGAGCCGCCCGCCCGGCCGCAATTGCTCAAGTGCAGCGAGAACGGGTTTCCACGCCGGCGTTGTGTCGATAATGGCGTGCGGAGTCTGTGGCGGTGCAGCATCGGTGTCACCGCTCCAGTCCGCCCCCAGTTCCCTTGCAAATGCCTGCTCTTTGCTGCTGCGTGCGAACACGTACAAAGGACTGGACGGGTACAGATGTTTGGCAAGCTGCAGAACCAGGTGGCCGGAACCGCCGAAACCGGTGAGCCCGAGGACCTGGCCATCTTCAAGGCCGGCCAGGCGCAATGCGCGGTACCCAACCCCGCCCGCGCACAGTAACGGCGCTGCTTCGACATCGCTGAATACATCGGGAATACGGTAGGCATAGGCCTCCGACACCGTCATGTACTCCGCATAACCTCCATGTGCATCACGCCCTGTCGCACGAAAAGCCGGGCTGATGTTCTCGCTCTCGGATCCATCGGATGAATGAATCCAGCCGACGCCGACGCGGTCGCCAGGTGAATACACGTTGCAGCCCTCGCCCGTTTGCACGACACGTCCAATCACCTCGTGACCTGGAATAATGGGAAACGCCGGTGGCGGCGCACGGCCTTCGATTTCATCGAGTTCCGTGTGGCAGACCCCGCAGACCGATACTTCGATCAATATCTCGCCCTTCTGCGCTGCGGGCCGCGGCAAATCCACCAGCTCGAGCGGCTGCTCTCTATCATCCATGCTGGCTGTCGAATTCAGCACCATCGCTCGCATGACTACTGTCCTTTACCCGTGTTCAAGACAGTATATGGTGCCGCGGCAGTGAACTACGCGAACTTTACCCGCCGTCGATCCAAGCCGACGCGGGGACAATTTTGGACATTCGTCAACTGGTGTTGGATCAGCACTGAGACTAAACTCGCACTATCTGCAAAACGACTCCGCGGGGCCTACGCAATGAATGTCAGCGACAAGTTCAAACTAGCGCTTTCCACCCTCTTTCTCATTACTGCCGGAACGGCAATTGCCCAGGACGACGCTGACGATGAGGCGGAAGTCATTCTCACGATCGAAGAGCAGTGGGATGCCGAACAAAAAGGTGACAGCGACTGGATAGACGAACGACTGGTCAATGAGTTCTCCGGCTGGCCAAAAATCGCCCCGGCTCCGCGGACGAAATCCTCTACTAGAAAGTGGGACCGTTTCTCAGACAGTCAGGGCGAAACGATCGAGCACGAATTGTATTTCCAGAACATTATTGTCCGAGGCGATGTCGCGGTCGCGCATTACTTCTACACCAGCGCGTACAAGAACAGTGACAACAAGGTCGAAGTTTCCAACGGACGCTACACCGACGTGCTGGTGCGGACCGAAGATGGCTGGAAGTTCCTAGCCTGGCACGGCGGGGATGACGAATAGCCTAGCGGCGCTTTTGCCTGAGGGCTTTGCGGCGAGTCGTGGCTTCGATTTCGATAGACAACGGCTTGGAGTGCCCCGGTTTGTCATAGGGATTGTAGCCGTCTTCGTCGGACACAATAGCGAGGTCCGCAGCGAGGACCTCGATCTCGTCCTTCGCTTCGCTTCGTCGCCTGGCCTCTATCTCGGCCATTAAGGTCTGCCTGCCGCTCATTATTCTTCTTATCCGTTTGCGCGTATGTTAACCATGTTGACGGCCAGCCGGACAGCAAGGTTCCATAACTTGCCAAAAATACCCGGCAGGTTAAGCGCCTGTTCAGTTTATCCGGGTTATTCTTGCTCCCAGGATCGGAAAACCCGTCTTTTGGGTGACGGCTCCGGAGGCACTATGAACAAACGGACATTTTCTCGCAGTTTTCGCTGGCTCTGGCCAGTCCTGGCGCTCGTGGCATGGCCCGTAGTCGGCATGGCACAGGTTGCCGTTCCGGAAATCGAAGAAATCGAAGAGATGCCGACGATCTCGGCCAGTGAGATCGAGACCCTCGTGGGACCGATCGCCTTATATCCGGACGATCTGTTGGCCATCGTGCTGCCAGCATCAACGTTTCCATTGCAGGTTGTCGAGGCAGCCCGCTTCCTCGATGCCCTTGAAAATGACCCGTCTCTCGAACCCGATGAGGACTGGGACGACTCAATCGTTGCTCTACTCAACTACCCCGAAGTCGTTGAACTCCTGAATGAAGATCTCGACTGGACCTGGCGCATGGGCGAAGCCGTTGTTGGGCAGCAGTCTGACGTCATCGCGGCGATCGAATCATTCCGCGACCGCGCCTACGCCGCGGGCAACCTTGAAAGCGACGACTATCAGCTCGTCTCCCAGGAAGAAGGCACTATCCAGATCACGCCGGTTCAGGAAGACGTCATTTACGTCCCCTACTACGAACCCGCACAGGTCGTTGTCTATCAACCGCGGCCCGTGTACTACTATCATCCACGCCCGTACCCCGTGTACTACTACCCGTATCCATCGTATTACGCATTTGACAATCATTTTCACCACAGCTACTTCTGGGGTGTAACGACCGCGTTCTCCATCGGCTGGCACTCGTATCACCTGAACACGTTCCATCACAGTTTTTACGGCCACCCGTACTACGGACACTCGTACCAGAATAACTGGTGGTATCGCCGCCCGGACATTCATGTTTACAACAACACCTACGTCAGAAATAACGTAAACGCCACCTACAACCGCTACAACAAAGGTGACCGCTGGCAGCCGAATGTTCGTCGAACAGTGCGCGAATCTGACCAGCGCGTTACACGAACCCGGTACTACCCCAATTCCAATTCGCCGTCATCCGGCAACTCGAACTCATTCACGAGCCGGAGCAATAACGGCACGAACCAGGTTGCTCGCAGCAGTGGCTCAACAAGACTGGAAAAGAACGAAATGCGCCGCGACGACCGTGAGCGTGAGCCTGTTCAGTTCCGCGATCGCTCGCAGACACCCAGTGCCGCTCGCAATAATGCCAACACTTCTCGTGCCTCGACGCCGAGGACGCAGTCAAAGCCGACGCAACAGGTTTATAGAGCGGATAAAGAGCCGACATCAAGGGCTACCCGGGAACGCGAGCCACAACCAAGAGCATCGACCAAGTCGCCGTCGCAACCGCGTCAAAGCCAGTCACAGCCACGACAAAGCCAGTCACAGCCAAAACAAAGTCAGTCTCAGCCACGGCAAAGCCAGTCGAGCGGCAGATCCAGTAATTCCAATCGCTCGAGCAAATCGTCGCGCAGTTCGGAGTCACGGAAATCGAATTCACGCAGTTCGGAGTCACGGAACTCGAAATCACGCGGTTCAAATTCGCGTAGCTCGGAACGCGATCGGTAGGACCGGCTTATTCGCCGTCAGGTGATTTCCTGGTCTTGTCGGACGACAGCTCCCAGGCGATATACGCAACACAAGCGGCCGAAAAAATAGCCAGGGCAACCAGGATAAAAGGCAGTGCGACACGCATGTGGCAATACTAGCACTCCTGTGCGTCGCTACTTTGACCCCTGCGACGTTTTCTTGGGCAACCTGCCGCTTTTTCGCAGCGCCTCTCGCAGCACGAATTCAATCTGCGCATTGATACTGCGCAGATCGTCATTCGCCCAACGCTGCATAGCTGACAAAGTCCTCTCGTCTATGCGTAGCGCAAATGCTTTACGTGCTGCCATCGCTCGCCCCGGCTATGCCGCGATCAAGTGTAAAGTGAGCCGGTGTTAACGACTGGTTGAGCTGACTCTTCGCCGCACAATACGACGAGAAGATTGCTGACCATCGCCGCTTTGCGTTCCTCGTCCAGCTCGACGATCCCACCTTTCTTGAGCTCATCGAGGGCCATCTCGACCATGCCTACGGCACCGCGCACGAGCTGCTTGCGTGCGGCAATAATCGCTGACGCCTGCTGCCGCCGCAGCATCGCGTTCGCGATCTCGGGTGCATACGCGAGATGACTGATGCGCGCTTCAATGACCGTCACGCCCGCTTGCTCCAGCCGATCCTGGATCTCATCACGCAGAGCCTGCGCGATCTCCGCCGGATGGCTACGCAATGCGGTGCCCTCGCCTTCGTGCGGCTCATAGGGATAGGTCGTCGACAGGTTGCGAAGCGCCGACTCACTCTGGATCTGCACGAACTCGTCGTAGTCGTCGACTTCGAACAGCGCTTCGGCCGTATCGAACACTTTCCAGACCACGACAGCAGCAATTTCGATCGGGCTACCGCGTGAGTCGTTGACTTTTAACTTGCCGCTCTCGAAGTTCCTGACGCGCGTTGATACCGCAGTCTTGGCGTAAAACGGATTGGCCCACTTGAGACCCGGCTCATGTGTCGTACCAACGTACTTGCCAAACAACTGCAGCACTTTGGCTTCGTTCGGATGCACCATGAAAAGACCTGCCCAGCAGATCGCCACGACCACAGAAGCCAGCGCAAACCCAATAACGCCCGGGATGTTGAAAGCGGCTGCCGACCTGAAGATCGCGTAGCCGAAGCCAATCTGGGCGACTGCGAGTACCACGAGCATCAGGTAACCCGATGAGACTGTTCTGACGTTTTCACGAATCATCATCTTCTCCTTTCTATCATTATGATATCATATTGATATCGCCTACCTGAAATGTCAAGATCCGTGGTCTGGCTTATGCAAAATCGCCTGTGGCGAACCCATTGCCAGCTTTGCTGTCACACTAGTTCTGATACATTCCTTTACGCGAGACGATTTCGAGCGATAATCGGCCAATGGACTCCCTCTTCAATGAATTACGCCGCCGCAATGTGCTGCGGCTTGCCGCAACCTACGCGCTGGTCGCCTGGATCCTGATTGAGGCAGGCTCGGTCTTATTGCCGACTTTCGGCGTTCCGGAGTGGTTTTTTCGCGCTTATACGCTGGCCATTATTGGCGGGTTTTTCGTCGCACTGATTCTCGCCTGGGTATTTGAGGTCACGCCCGATGGCGTCAAGTTCGAACATGAGATCGATCGCAGTCATGAGGGGCCGCGCAATCGCGGCAAGTCGAACATCGTTATCATCGCCCTCCTCGTCGTCGCGCTCGGCGTTTCGATTTCGTTCAATGTCACTGGTATCCGTGATCAATCCAACATTCAGGTAGCTGCTGCCAGCGGCCAGGCCAATTCCATTGCGGTGCTGCCATTCACGAGTCGCAGCGCGGACCTGGACAATCAGTTTTTTGCGGATGGCATTCAGGACGATTTGCTCACCCGTCTCGCTGATATCGAGTCGCTTAGGGTGATCTCCCGAACATCTGTCAATGAATACCGCGACACGACCAAGAACCTCCGTGACATTGCCGCAGAACTCGGCGTCGCCACAATCGTCGAAGGTGCCGTGCAGCGATCCGGCGATCAGGTCCGCATCACGGTGCAGCTGATTGATGCGGCGAGTGACGAACATATCTGGGCTGATTCCTACGACCGGGCACTGACCATCAGCAACGTCTTCGAGATCCAAAGCGACATCTCGTCACAGATTGCATTAGCGTTGCGTGCCGCACTTACACCCGAGGAAGAAATTCGCCTTGCCGTAATTCCGACTGACAGCATCGAAGCGCTCTCGCTCGTCAGTGCTGCACGCAACAATCTTTACCTGCGCCGATTCGACACGTTGCAGGAAGCACGCCGGCAATTCGAGGCGGCTATCGAGCTGGACTCGAATTATGCACAGGCCTATGCGGGGTTGGCCGAGACAATCCTTGTGACGTCGACGAACCATGGCTCGATCGATCCGGTTGAAGCTGCTGAAATTGCAGGTACGGCAATAGCAAAGGCATTGGACATTGACGAGAATCACGCGGAGGCCTACGCCGTAAAAGGCCTGCTGCATATGAACCAGTGGAAGATTTCTCACGACGGTGAGACGAATACCGCCGCAGCAGAGTCCTTTGCTCGCGCGAAACAATTGAATCCGAACCTGGCCAATGCCTACGTCTGGTCGGCAACCTTGTACGAGTCCGATGGCAAGATTGACGAGGCAATTGACGCGCTGACAACGGCAATGGAGATCGATCCGCTCGGTCGTATTCCGTACCTGAATCTACCGGGCTTTTACTCAATGCTCGGCGAAAATGAGAAAGCGATACAGCTGTTGCTCAAGGCGATGGACATATTTCCGGACTGGGCCCTGCCCTACGATTACGTGGCCAGACAATTGAAAGGTCTTGGTCGACTCGATGAAGCCGTCGCCTGGAGTCTGATCGCACAGTCGATGACAGACGATCCGATGATGGGCAGAGAAGCCATTGGTGTTTACATTGAGTTCGGCGACACCGACCGAGTCGATGCATTCATGCAGAATTTTGGCAGTGACCATCCCATGTACCCCGTAGGTGCGGCATTCCAGCGATTCATGGAGAACGATTTCGGCGGGGTGATTACGACCTTTGAGGCGCTCGACCAGGTTTCAGATGCCCAGGCCGAGTTCGTTTACCCGATATTGTCGATGGCCTCGTTGAAGCTGGAGGAGTACGACCAGGCCAGGGAATTCCTGATCCAGGCAAACCCGATGCTCGCCAGCGACACTGACGCAAGTGTTAATCGATTTAATCTACGTGCGGCCGTGATGCTGGCTTATGCCTTGCGGCAAACCAACCACGACCGCCAGGCATCTGACTTGCTGACACAGGCATGGGGCGTCGTGCAGCAGATGCCGCGCACGGGCGCCGCCGGATACGGTATTCGGGACGTCCAGATCCTGGCCGTTCAGGGGCGCAAGGACGCGGCTCTTGATGCCCTCAGAGAAGCGATCGATGCCGGATTTGTCAGCCAGCTTGTGTATGACTACTGGACCCTCGATCAGGACGCGCTTCTCGACAACCTGCGCGATGACCCGCGCTTTGAGGCCATGCGCCTGGAATTGCACGAGGTGATCGACCAGATGCGCGAAAACGTGCGCCAGGCCGACGAATCGGGTGAATGGAATGAACTGCTGAGCCGGGCGCGTCCCGACTTGAGAGCGGCTCTCGTCAGACCTTGATGCGGCCCATCGCGATCAGGAGAAGCGTAAAGGCAATCAGTACAACCGCTGATACGCCCAAAAACATGCAGACCTTGAAGACCATTAAGACCGTCTGATCCATCGCTCTCTCCCAGTTACAGATATTTGGAAGTATAGTTCAACGAGAGTCGAGCGGGGATCGGTGAATCTACCTAGACTCTCCCAGGTATTTGCTGCGCATCGCCTCGTGCCGTTTCGGGGGATACTCCTCAGTGATCAGCAGGCGGACGTTGTTCCTGGCAATAAGTAGCTGATCATCAATAAGTTTTTGTAGTTCTTTTGCTTCCAGTAGCACGTCGCGAGCCGCATCTGCCTGCTTGGGCGGCACCGATTCCGACCTCGCCCGCAATCGCTCGATCTTGTGGGTCGCCTCCTCCAGCGCCTTGACGGCCTTTTGGGCCGCTCGTTCCCGATCGCGCATGTAGGTCAGTGCGGAGCCGAGGCGCCCGCGCCTGGAGTCCTGGGAGGCCCGGAACAGCACGAATAGCACGATGCCCAAACCGAGAACGCTCGCGATGAGCAACGCCCAGTTCTGCTGCAAGTAGTCGATCGTCATGGCCGGACCTTAGCATAACCTGCAAAATGCGTTACATTTTCGGTACTTGTTATATACAATGCGACGCATGGCGAAGACAAAGATTTCGACGTTGAACCTGCGCATCAATCCTTCCATCAAGGATGCTGTGCGCGAGGCCGCGTCACGCGAGCATCGCAGCGTTGCCAATATGGTCGAGGTCCTGATTCGCCGCCACTGTGATCAGGCAGGGATCACGATTCCCGAACAGTCGGAGCTATTCCCGAGGAATGAGAATGGATGAGAAAATGTTGAAGGCGATGGTTGCCGCCGGCGCCATCAAGAATATCGACATTATCGCCAGCGGCGGCCGCTTCCACATCAAAGCGGCAACACCGAATGGCCCGATAACCGCGGAAACGCGCAAAGGCAAGGTACGAACCTGGGTTACCCTTGACGCTGCAGCCAAGTGGGTACGCGGCCTCGGAATGAGCGGCGCGCGCGTCAACCTGACCCACTGGCAGCCGGGCCAGCGGGAGTTACAGGTCTAGGACGGGTCTTTCGACTCGCCTGAAGGCCAGGCACCACCGAAAGGAAACGGTTTGTCGTCGGTGTTAAACGTCATGTAACGAATAATCTCGTACATATACCCGGCAATCGCCTGCCCTATCTGCCGCAATTCGCGGTTTACCTCACCGGTAAACAGGACCCAGAAGAAGCCAAGCACGACAATGACCGTGCCGACCATGCCGGCCAGGCTGCAAATCAGCCCGAATATGCACATGAACAGCAATCTCAGCCACGTCGTCCGCGATTTCAGATTCTGCTCCATCTTGCCGCTTTCAGCGCCATCTTCAGCAACTTGATCAATCGTCGGGTTGTCATTGCTCACGGTTTATTCTCCTGTTTTCGCGCATTAACAAATGCCCAGCATCTATTATGGTTCCATTGTTACAATCTTCGACCCCTTGGACCACAATAAATTTCAAAAACACACTATGAGAAATCAAATTCCGTTGCTGGCCGCCTGTGCCACATTACTCATCGCTTGCGAGGCGCCCTCTCCTGAAACCGTGGCTACGATGGACTACACGGCCGAAGCACAACGAATCGCGAAGACGAGCATCATCATCGACACCCATATCGATGTCCCGATGCGCGTTCACTCGAAACCGCAGGATGTCTCGGTGGCGACTGACGGCGGCGACTTCGACTACCCCCGCGCTGTGGCGGGTGGATTGAATGCTCCGTTCATGTCGATCTACACCGATCCGCAACTTGAAGCGGAAGGACGTTCGCGGGAAGTGGCAGATGAACTAATCGACGTCGTGGAAGCGATCGTCGCCAGCGCACCTGAGAAGTTCGCTATTGCGACTTCGCCGGCCGACGTTCGAGAACACTTCGAGCAAGGGATCGTGTCGTTGCCGATGGGCATGGAAAACGGTTCCCCCATCGAAGGCAATCTCGCGAACCTCAAACACTTTTATGACCGCGGGATTCGATACATCACGCTCGCGCACGGGCTCAGCAATCATATTTCCGATTCCTCGTACGACGAGAATCACCAGTGGGACGGGTTGAGCGATTTCGGTGTTGAGGTCGTAAAGGAAATGAATCGTTTCGGCATCATGGTCGATGTCAGCCACTTGTCTGATGATGCGTTCTGGGACGTCATGGAGACGTCAACATCACCCGTCATCGCATCGCATTCTTCGGCCCGACACTTCACGCCGGGGTTTGAGCGCAACATGAACGACGAGATGATCAAGCGACTCGCCGAGAATGGTGGTGTCATGCAGATCAATTTTGGCTCGAGCTTTGTCACCCAGGCTGCGCTGGAATACCAAACTCCACAGCGCGCCGCCGCAATGAAGTACATGGCGGACAACCCTGGTACAACCTACGCAGACCTGTTTGCAGAGTTCGTGCCGAAATACGTTGAGGAGCACGGACCCTTGCCGTACGCATCGCTTGAAGACGTTCTGGATCACTTCGACCACGTCGTCGCACTGGTCGGCGTTGATCATGTTGGCATCGGTTCGGACTACGACGGTGTTGGCGACTCGTTGCCGACAGGCCTGAAAGATGTGTCGGCCTACCCCAACCTGATCGAAGGACTTCTGAAACGCGGTTACAGCGAGGACGACATTCGCAAGATACTGGGTGGCAACCTGTTGCGCGTGTGGGAGGCGGTAGAAGGCAAGGCGCTGAAAAAACAAACTTCAGGATAGGACGGTATTTGGCTACGGCACTCTCGATGTCCCACGGTTTGAAGTTCCTGCCGCTGAGTTTATCACCGGGTCACCCCGCCATGGATTGGATAAGGCGATGACGATCACATGACTATGGACGCCATCACAGATGGCCGCAAACTTGTTCATCAGGGCGGCCAGTCAATTTCTCCCGTGACCGGCATATTGGGCGCTGAATTAATCCCCACCACCTCGTCATCAGTTTGCGTCATTCGTAATTTGCAGCAAACGCATCATGCGGAGTTTGTGGCGGTTGCATGTTTTGATGAAGTTATCAGTGAAAAATATGCCTACATGGTTCTTGAAGCCGCCGGACAAGTTGCCAGCGACGAACATGGAGCCGACATCGTAAGCGCCGACATCAGCCTCGAGTTCTCCCAAAGGCCCGAGGTACTCAGCTCTGGCGTTCTTGATCTTCACCTCGAGTTTGGCCTGATCGATTTCCATCCCCCAACGGTCTTTTGACACGTACGGTGGGCACTCTGTCGGGCCCTCAAATTCTCTTTGAAGCGATCGCGACGGATGCAGATAGAAATAGAGATTTTCCCGGTCGGGAAAGCCCGGTAGCTCCTCTAAACTAACGTCGTACCAGATTCCGCTCTTCTTAATGACTCCAGCGCCTGTGATTCTTAGCTAATGACTGCTTTCGGCTCGGAGCGGACACCATGTGATATTGTAGGACATGAAAAGGTTCAGGGCATGAATGGTTCTTTATTTGAATAGAATAACAGCACTAACTATTGTAATTATAGTTTTGATTGCTAGTAGCACTAATGCCTCTGCTGAGCGCAT
>Ga0255049_10001120_pt1 | contig 15215 bp, 10 predicted proteins | sample JV7_2_3_MG_FD_183615 | JGI IMG/M metagenome (GOLD analysis project Ga0255049, IMG submission 183615) | Seawater microbial communities from Jervis Inlet, British Columbia, Canada - JV7_2_3 | ecosystem: Environmental > Aquatic > Marine > Inlet | place: Canada: British Columbia | collected 2016-10-06
GTGTGGCTGGATGATGTGGAACTGGCTGGTATCGGGTCTCGCCAGCGGCGCTACTCTAGTGCTATATGACGGCTCACCGTTCTATCCTGATCCGGGAGTACTGTGGCGAATTGCCGAGCGCGAAAAAATCAAAGTATTCGGTACCAGCGCCAAGTATCTCAGCGCGTTGGAGAAGGCGGGTTATCAACCGAAGGAACATGTGCGCCTCGATAGTCTACAGAGCGTGCTGTCTACCGGCTCCCCGTTAGCTCCGGCGAGTTACGACTTCGTCTACCGAGATATCAAGGCCGATCTGCAGCTATCGTCGATTGCCGGCGGTACCGACATCGTCTCGTGCTTCGGCGCGGGAAACCCGATCCTCCCGGTCTATCGCGGCGAGCTGCAGTGCCGGGCGCTGGGAATGAAAGTGGACGTTTTCGACGACGAGGGGAACTCGATCCGGCAAGAGAAGGGCGAGCTGGTCTGCACGGCTGCGTTTCCGTCGATGCCGATCGGATTCTGGAGCGATCCGGACAACAGCAAATACAACGCGGCATACTTTGAACGATATCCGAACGTTTGGTGCCAGGGTGACTACGCCGAGCTTTCCGAAAATGACGGCATCATTATTTATGGTCGTTCGGACGCCGTGTTGAATCCTGGTGGCGTTCGAATCGGCACGGCTGAGATCTACCGTGTCGTAGAGAAATTCGACGAAGTCGTCGACGCCGTTGTCGTGGCCCAAGATTGGTTGGACGACGTAAGAGTCGTGCTATTCGTTCGCATTCAACCGGGGCATTGTCTTGACGAAGATCTTGTGCGCCGACTCCAAGACGAGATACGAACCGATGCGAGCCCCAAACACGTCCCGGCAAAGATCCTGGAAGTCCCGGATATCCCCCGCACAGTCAACGGCAAAATAGTGGAGATAGCGGTGCGCGATATCCTGCACGGCCGACAGGTTCAGAATACGGACGCGTTGGCTAATCCGCAGGCGCTCGACTACTTCAAAGATCGCATAGAGCTCACCGAGTGACCACACCTTCGGCGAACTATCAGCGTCGCCTGAAGAGCGGCGAGCTCTCACCGGATGCCGCGCAGCAGCGTGCAGTACAGGCACTCCAGACCTGTTACGAAGCGCTCATCGCTGCGGGCCCTCCGCCTCGAGGCTGGCGGAGGCGATTCCTTCGCCTGACCGGAAATACGCTACGGCCGCCAAAGGGCGTTTACCTCTGGGGTGGCGTCGGGCGCGGTAAGACGCTTCTGATGGATGCCTTTTTCAACTCTCTTCCCTTCGACGACAAACTGCGTCAGCATTTCCATCGTTTCATGGGCTCAATTCACGACAACCTCAGACTGTTTCGTCAACATGCCAATCCCCTACAACTGACCGCCGACCGCCTGGCCGAAGGCGCCCGGGTAATTTGTTTCGACGAATTCGCCGTAAGGGACATCGCGGATGCCATGATCCTGGGCAACCTGTTCGCGGCATTGTTCGATCGCGGTGTCACATTGGTAGCGACGTCGAACAGCCAACCCGATGAGTTGTATCACAGCGGTCTGCAGCGCCAGCGTTTTCTTCCTGCGATCGATCTAATAAGAACTCATACGGAGCTTGTCCACGTCGATGGTCCGTTGGACTATCGACTACGTGTACTGGAGCGAGCGGACGTTTACCAACAACCGATCAGTCAGTCGGCAGAGAGGGCGCTCGCGGACCATTTCAGTGGCATCGCACCCTACGAGGGGCGCAGCGATATTAACATTTCGGTCTTGGGCAGATCCATTCCGTGCAGGAAGGAAGCGGAAGGCATCGTCTGGTTCGACTTCCCACAGATCTGCGATGGGCCGAGGAGTCAAGACGACTACGTCGAGCTCTCTCGTTGCTACCAGACCGTGATCGTGTCCAATGTCCCGCGGTTTACCAGGACGACAGAGAATCAGGCGCGCCGATTCATCGCGCTTGTCGATGAGTTCTACGACCGGCGGGTGAAACTCATTCTATCGGCCGCGACACCAGTCGCTTCGCTATACGCGGGTGAGCGGGTACGCCTGGAGTTTCAACGTACACGGAGCCGGCTGGAGGAGATGCAGAGTCACGACTATCTGGCTGCTCCACACCTGCCGTGACGCGGTACTCACATTCCGTGTTTGAGAGATGGTTCACGCATGGCACGTGAAAGCCTGGCGGACTATAGTCGATATAGGAAATAGAGACCTGGAATGACTCAGCGACCGCCAATCCATAGCACCGACTTGCTCGATACGATTGTCCGGCGTTCCCGCGGCCAGCGAATTGACCCTCGGATCCGGGGCAGCCGGGCCGGTCTCCTCAGGGCCTATTATGCCGACGTGCCGGAGGAAGACCTCCGTCACCGCGATCCCAAAGCACTGGCGGCGGCAGCCTTGAGTCATATAGCATCTGGCCGAAGCCGCCGCCGCGGCATCGCAACAGTTCACGTTTTCAATCCCACGGAGGAGTTGGACGGCTGGCACTCCGATGCAACGGTCGTTCAACTCGTCAACGATGATATGCCGTTTCTCGTCGATTCCGTCACGATGGCGTTGAATCGCCTCGGGCACGGCGTTCAGCTTCTAATTCATCCAAGACTTGGAGCGAAACGCTCTCGCTCGGGGCAACTTCAAGAACTGGTCCCACTACGCGGTAATGGAGAACACAGCGCGGAGTCTTTTATCTATATCGAGATCTCGAAGGACACGAATTCGAGCGTACTGAATTTACTGCGGGCTACATTAGAGAAGACGCTCGCGGATGTCCGGGCTGCCGTCGAAGATTGGCCAGCAATGTTGACCGAGCTCCGCGATGCGAGTGCAGAGCTGCGCGACACAGCGCCGACTCGAGCAGCGCTTCTAAATGAGTCCTGCGAGTTCCTGGACTGGCTCGCCGACGATCACTTCACGCTTCTAGGGTGCCGCGAATACCGCCTGAGCCGCGGCAAGAAAGCGGACCGGCTTCGGCCGGTACCTGGAACCGGGCTCGGAATCAGCCGCGATGAACCGGATGCCAAACCACGATCGATCACATTGAATCCCAACGCGAGCCGAATCGGCCGGACGACGACTCCGTTGGTCATCACCAAAACCGACACGATCTCGACGATTCACCGCAGCGGGCATCTCGATCGGATTGGAGTCAAGATATTCGGCGCAGACGGCAAACCTCGTGCTGTAAAACATTTTGTCGGTCTCTTCACATCGGCGGCGTATAACGAGCGTCCCAGCGATATTCCGCTCGTCCGGCTCAAGATTGGCCGGGTAATGAAGGAGTCGGGCTTGGATTCGGGTAGTCATAACGGCAAGGCGCTGCAACATATACTGAACACGTTTCCTCGTGACGACCTGTTTCAAGGAAGGTCGAGCGAGCTCGCGAGAATCAGCGCGGGAATCCTGAGTCTCGAGGAGCGTCATCGTGTCAGACTTTTCTGTCGTCGCGATGCGTTCAGTCGCTTTTATTCCTGTTTTGTCTACCTGCCACGAGACCAGTACAACCCGCGGACACGACGACGTATCGAAGAATTACTGATGCAGGCGTTCAAAGGGATGTCGATCGAATCAAAATTGACGATGTCGGAGTCGGCGCTAGCCCGACTGGAAGCGACAATCCGAATCTCATCCGAACTGAAGGCTGCACCCAATATCGCCGCACTTGAGGAACAACTGGAGGCGATCGCACAGACTTGGGCCGACCGCTTTCGCGCAGCTCTCCTGACACGATTCGGCTCAATCGAGGGCCTCCAGCTCTTCCATCGCTTCGCCGATCAGTTTCCGGCCGCCTATCAGGAAGAGGTCGATCCCGCAAAAGCGAGCGGCGAAATCCGGAAGATTGCCGCTGTCGCCGACGGTCTGAGCGACCTGGAAATGAGCCTCGGCAGGAGAAACGGAGAGTCGACACGCAGGCTTTGTTTTACGACATTCCGACTCGACGAGCCGATTAAGCTCTATACCGCGCTGCCGATACTCGAACGCATGGGCATGAAGGTGCTCAGCGAACGCCTGTATCAGCTTCACACGGGCCCGGCCGTACTGTGGATACAGGAGTTCGAGTTGGAGCCTGCGGCTCGCGTGGACTCTGATCTCGAGGACATCGAGCCGCGATTTCTCGAATGCTTTCACCGCGTGCTTACCGGCGAAGTGGAGAGCGATCGATTCAACAGCTTTGTCGTAGAGGCCGAACTCGACTGGCGTGAAGCCGCGCTTTTACGCGCCTACTGTAAATATCTACTGCAGACCCCGCTGGCGTTCAGTCAGACTTATATGCGAGAAGTCCTCAGCCGCCATACAAGCCTGACCCATTCGTTCGTCGCACTGTTCCATGCGCTTCTCGATCCTGATCTCGACAGCAGTCACCGGAGCACCCTGACGAATCGAAGCAGACGTTCGATAACGGATGAGCTGGAAAACGTTACGACGCTGGACGAGGATAGAATTCTCCGGGCCTTCCTGAGCGTAATAGAAGCCACGCTGCGAACAAATTACTACCAGTCGGTAGACGGCGAAAGAAAAGCCTACATCTCGTTCAAACTCAACCCCACCAAGATCATCGAGCTGCCTCAACCGCGGCCCAGTTTCGAGATCTTCGTCTATTCGCCGCGATTTGAGGGCGTGCATCTTCGCGGCGGGACAATCGCCCGAGGCGGACTACGTTGGTCTGACCGACGTGAAGATTTTCGTACGGAAGTTCTCGGGCTCATGAAAGCGCAGCAGGTCAAAAACACGGTAATCGTACCGTCAGGCGCGAAGGGAGGCTTCGTCTGCAAGCAACTTCCCGACGGTGACCCGGACGCCGTTCGATCAGAGGCGATCGAGTGTTACAGAAATTTTATTCGCGGATTATTGGATGTTACGGACAATGTCGTTGCCGAACGCATCGTTACGCCAAAGCGTGTCATCCGCAGAGACAACGACGATCCCTATCTCGTCGTTGCAGCGGACAAAGGGACGGCAGCATTCTCAGACTACGCGAATGAGATTTCGGCCGACTACAAATTCTGGCTAGGTGACGCTTTCGCGTCGGGCGGCTCAGCCGGATACGATCATAAGAAGATGGGGATAACAGCCCGCGGCGCCTGGGAATGTGTGAAGCGGCATTTCCGGGAACTGGGAACCGATACACAGCAGCAACCGATCAGCGTCATCGGAATCGGCGACATGAGTGGTGATGTCTTCGGCAACGGAATGCTGATGTCTCCTCACCTTCGATTAATCGCCGCATTCGATCATCGACATATTTTCATTGATCCTAATCCGGATACCCGCATCAGTTTTAACGAACGCAAGCGATTGTTTCGACGGTCTCGCTCTGACTGGAGCGATTACAACGAGAAAAAACTCTCGCGTGGCGGTGGCGTGTATTCTCGCCAGAGCAAGCTCATTGAGCTAGATCCCGCGGCTCAGCGCCTACTTGCGCTCGACCGTCCCAGCGCTACTCCACCGGAAATAGTGCGCTCCATATTGCGCATCAAGGCCGACTTACTTTGGAACGGCGGCATTGGAACCTATATCAAAGCGAGCACAGAATCTCACGGTGACGTCTGCGATCCAACTAACGATGTTGTACGAATAAATGGCTGCGAACTCCAGTGCCGCGTGATCGGAGAAGGCGGCAACCTGGGAATAACTCCATTGGGCCGAATCGAATTCGCGTCAGCCGGCGGCCGCATCAACACAGATTTCATCGACAATTCCGGAGGTGTCGACACTTCCGACCGTGAAGTGAATATCAAGATACTGCTCGGCAAGGCGATTGCCGACAAGAAGCTGCCGAGTTCGAAGCGCAACAGCCTGCTCGAAGAGATGACCGACGAAATCGCGGAACTCGTGCTGAGGAACAATTACAGCCAATCGCAGGCCCTAAGCATGATGAGCACGACGAAGCACGAACGCCTGGGCGAGAGTGTTTACCTGATCCGAGCTCTCGAAGCTCGTGGTCTTCTCGATCGCGATCTCGAGAGCTTACCGAGCGAGGATGAGATCGACGCACGCCGCAAAGCCGGCACTGGTTTAACTCGGCCTGAGCTTGCGATGATCATGAGTTATGCAAAGATCGAGCTTTACAGCAACCTCATCGAGACGGACGCGCCCGAAGATCCGTATCTTTCGACCGAGCTCGAATCATATTTCCCCACGCGTCTCAGGCGACGATTCGCGGCGGGGATCCGGTCACACCGTCTCCGTCGCGAGATCATCGCAATGGGACTCTCCAATAGCATGATCAACCGCATGGGTGCGCCGTTTGCGATTCGGGCCGAAGAGGACACCGGCTCATCCATTGCCCAGGTTGCGCGTGCGTACGCGATTGCTCGTGAAATATTCGACGTGCGTGTCCTCTGGAAGGAGATCGAGGCTTGCGATAATCAAGTCCCCGCCGAAGTGCAGTACGACCTGCTGTTCCAGATAAGTAGAAGGCTGCGCCATGCAGTCTACTGGCTCCTGCAGCGTCGTCCCGACGCGCAACCTATCGATCAATCAATCCCGCGCTTCAGCTCAGGCGTTGGACAGGTCCGGAAATCGATGCTGCAACTGGAAGGGGCAACTGGTTCCCAACGTGAGGGTCTCGGGCAGCTCGAGCGCCTGGGCATTCCGAGCGGCGTATCGGAACGACTCGCAGCTCTGACGGTCGCGACGCAGACGCTCGACATCATCGACATCGCCGCGGACTCTAAGGTCGCGATCAGCGATGTCGCGCCATTGTATTTCAAGCTAGGCAGAGGCTTACGACTGCACTGGATTAGAGACAAGATCGAGGGGCTGCATGTGGAAGGTCGCTGGCCCGCGACAGCTCGCGCGACGCTCCGCGAGCATTTAGCGCAACAACAGAATGCGCTGATCCGATCGATACTCGCGCAACGCGGCAAACGCTCGCCACAGGAAGCGTTGACGGAATGGCTCCTGGCATCCAAGGACGGGATCGGCCGCGCCCGGCAGAATCTCAAGGACATGGAAACGTCGGGCGTAGCCGATTTCGCCACGCTGTCCGTCGCCATACGCGAGATAGAACGGCTGACCTGATGCGGTGGCGTTACAATACCCACCACCATGACCCAACTCAGAAAACCAGGAGCACTCGTACTCGTTCGGCACGGCCAGAGCGAATGGAATCTCAGTAATCTCTTTACGGGGTGGACGGATGTCGACCTCACCGAGCAAGGCATTGCCGAGGCAGGCCTGGCCGGTCAGACGTTAAAAGCCGAAGGCTATTCCTTCGACATCGCCTTCACTTCCGTCCTGACCCGCGCGATACGTACGTTATGGCTGATTCTCGACGAGATGGATCTCATGTGGATACCTGTCGTACGCGACTGGCGACTCAACGAACGTCATTACGGCGACCTGCAGGGTCTGGACAAGGCTGAAACGACGAAGAAGCACGGTGCTGATCAGGTGAAAATCTGGCGTCGTAGCTATGACACGCCACCGCCGCCACTTGAACCGGAAGATGCGCGCCACCCGAAACACGACGCACGCTACGCGACGCTCGCGCCTGCGGATTTGCCTGCGACAGAATCTCTGAAATCAACGCTCGCACGGGTCGAGCCCTATTGGAACGAAACCATCGCTCCTGAGCTTCTTGCCGGACGAGACGTTCTGGTCGCCGCGCACGGTAATAGCCTTAGAGCGCTGGTCAAAATGCTTGAAGGCATCTCCGAGCAGGACATTACCGAGATCAATATTCCGACCGGCGTACCGCGAGTCTACGAATTGGACTCCGCTCTTCGTCCGCTTCGCGCCGAGTACCTGGGTGATGCCGAAGCGATCGCCGCCGCCGCAAAAGCCGTCGCAGACCAAGCGAAAGGATGATCGGAACGCACATCGATGAGCGAGCCAGAGGCTGATGAAACATGATCTACGATTTGGGTGACGATTGCGTTCAAACGGTCGACGATAACTACTTCGTGGCACCGAATGCCGCCGTCATCGCTCGCGTCACTCTCGGCAGGGATGCCAGTGTCTGGTTCAACGTCGTGCTCAGAGGCGACAACGACAGCATAACCATTGGCGATCGAAGCAACATTCAGGACGGCTCCGTCTTTCATGTCGATGCCGGAGCACCGATCACTCTGGGCGATGATGTCTGTGTCGGCCACTCGGCGACTGTGCACGGTTGCACGGTGGGCTCCGGCACACTCGTCGGCATGGGCGCTACAATTCTCAGCCATGCCGTCATCGGCGAACGCTGCATCGTCGGCGCACAAGCGCTGGTCACCGAGCGCAAAGAGTTCCCGGACCGCTCCGTCATCATCGGCTCCCCGGCTAAGCGCATTCGCGAAGTCACGGACGAAGAACTCGAACACATACAGTGGATCGCCGATCACTATGTCGCCCGAGGGAAACGCTATCGCGAGGAACTGAAGGCTCGCTAGCTAACCCGAGGCGCGAAACGCCCCGCTGCCCTACAGAGGGGTGGACGTGATGGTTCATGTCGACTCGAAGCCGCTGGCACTATCGTCTAGCTAACTCGTGGTGGGTACGGCGCAGGGAGACGTGGACCATCATGGCCGGCCCCTTTTCGCATACGTGGACTATTGCGACCGCCATTTGCGGCAAGGCCGAGGTTTCTATCGTGGCCAGATTCTGATCAGGCCTTCCTGAGCCGTCGACGCGACCAGGACACCGTCGGTGTTGAAAAATCTGCCGAGTGCGAAGCCGCGGGCTCCGGCTGCGTTGGGACTCTCCATCGAATACAGCAGCCATTCATCGGCGCGGAACGACCGATGAAACCACATCGCATGATCCAGACTCGCCATCTGCACTTTGCCCTGCTCGAAATGAATTCCGTGCGGCAATATTGCCGTGCCAATCAGTTGGAAATCGGAAAGATAGGCCAATAGATTGCGGTGCAGATCGAGTTGGTCCGGCAGGCGGTCAACGGTACGCATCCACACACGGCGAATGGGTTTCGCAGGCTCCAACGAGAACAGGCTCTCAGGATCTACAGGCCGGATCTCAAACGGCCGTTTGCGCGTCAGGAAACGACGCATCTTCTCGGGGATGCTCTCCAACACGTCGTCCGGCATACGGCTGACATCATGTAGCTCGTCAGGGCCGGGTACATCGGGAATAGTGGCCTGATGTTCGAGCCCTTGCTCCGGTACCTGGAACGATGCCGTCATATTGAATATCGGCCGGCCGTGTTGGATTGCGACAACCCGCCGGTTACTGAAGGTACGTCCGTCTCGTGCGACATCGACGTCGTATACGATTGGCGCAGTCACGTCGCCGGCGCGAAGAAAGTACGCGTGCAACGAGTGCGCCTCGCCGCCATCGACCGTGTAGTTGGCAGCCGTCAGCGCCTGACCGAGCACTTGCCCGCCGAACACGCGAGGACTGCCGATATCGCGACTTTGACCGCGGAAGATACGGTCCTCGAGCTGTTCGAGCTCTAGCAAACTCAGTAAATCGGCGAGCAGCGGTTCCATGAGATTAGTCCTCGATCGATCTATTGAGGCGCGCGATCAGGCTGGACGTGTCCCAGCGTCTACCACCCATGCCGACGACGTCGGCATAAAACTGATCGACAAGCGCCGCAACGGGTAGCTCCGCACCGTTGCGCCGGGCTTCCTCAAGACAGATGCGCAGATCTTTGCGCATCCATTCCACTGCGAAACCGAATTCGAATTCTCCTTTCGACATGGTCTCCCAACGATTATCCATCTGCCAGGACTGTGCGGCGCCCTTACTGATCACATCGACGACGGCCGCCGGATCGAGCTCAGCGCGAAGCGCGAAGTTCAACGCCTCCGAGAATCCCTGAACAACGCCCGCAATCGCTATCTGGTTGACCATCTTCGTGAGCTGCCCGCTACCGGCGGGTCCGATCAGACGCGCCATCTTTGCGTACGCGTCGATCAGCGGTTCCGCTCGCTTATACGCATCCGCCTCACCGCCCACCATCACAGTAAGCTGGCCGCCTTCTGCGCCCGCTTGCCCCCCGGACACCGGAGCGTCGAGACACTGCACTCCGCGAGCCTGACCGGCCGCCGCGATCTCGCGCGCCAGGCCGGCGGATGCCGTCGTGTGATCGATTAGAAGCGAACCGGGCGTCATAGCCTGCATCACGCCGGCGGGGGACAGTACGACTTCGCGAAGATCTGGATCATCACCTAAGCACATCAGAACGGCTTCGGCATCCACTGCAGCCTTGACCGCGGTCGCCGCCATTTCACCCTGATACTCGCGACACCATAACTCGGCTTTTTCCGTGGTGCGGTTGAACACGGTCACGTTGAAACCTGACTTGCTCAACCATCCGGCCATCGGAAAGCCCATAACACCCAGGCCGAGAAAAGCGACGTTCTTTATCACGCAGATGTCCGGCCGACAGGCCAGTCCTTTAATGAGAAAAGTGGAGCGCTACCTTAGCACCGCAGCCAACTTCTCAACAAACTGGCCCGCCGTGGCATCCTGATGGTCTTCGCGGTGCCCTGCAAGTGCCCAGAAATAACTGACGAGTCGTATCAATCGCACGACGTCAGAGAATTTCGCCATCGTGAACGGTCGATCTTCACCGTGATAGTAGGTATCGACTAAGCGTGTTTGTTGATCGGCACTGAAGTCATTCATACCAGCGAGACTGGCAAGATCCAGAATCGGCTCGGCGAGTACAGCGTACTCGAAATCGATCAGCCACAGCCTACCGTCGTCAAGAATATTGGCCGCGACGAGATCGTTGTGGCAAAGCGTGGCCGGATGACTGTCGGCATCATACGCGCGCGCCAATGCAGCGACTTCGCCAGCCCATTCCCGTTGCTCGGCAGTCAGCGTCCACGCCACGGTAGCCATGCGACAGTAGTGTTCTGCAGCTTGGGTGGCTACGAACGGCGGCAGATCATGCGCGACTCGATGCAACTCGCGAAGCCGCGCGGCCAGCCGGACGATATTGTCGGCATCGCGCGCATCGGCCGCAGACCAGGTCGTCGCGTCGGAGAGATAGCGTGTTACCAGTATCTCGCTGTCCGCTCGGCCGCGCGCGAGGGAGGGAGTCATTGCAACGTCACCGAGAATCTCCAGTAGTCGCCGCTCGACCGACGGATCGAGGCTACCGGGTGCGCGCTCGCGTAACGGTAGGCGGGCGGCCCAATCGCCTTGAGCACACGAGATCCGGTAACTACGCCCGTACAGCCCCCCGCTTAGCGCAGTTACGCTCACTTCTTCCGCGGCGACGCCCAGAGCACGACACAAGCTTTCCAGGCGAGCGTGACTGAAATTCACCACGGTAGTCAGCTAGGCTTCCGCCGCCGTCTCGGCCCGCCAATCGCGCCGCCAGCGGCGAAAACCAACGATGACCAGCACAAGGTAAGCGACGAACAATGCGCTCGTCAGATAGAGTTCTCGCGCGATATAGAGGTAGATAGCGACAGAATCGATCACGAACCAGTACACCCAGTTCTCCAGTATTTTTCGCGCGACCATATACGTCGTGACGACAGCAGCCACGGTCGTGAAGGAGTCGAGGTAAGGAAAAACCGCATCGGTCGCCGTCATCGCCCAGCCAACTCCAACGCTCAGGATCAGAACTCCACTAATCACCAAGGCGTGAGTACGAAACCTCCACGTAACGATGTGCAGGCCTCGCCCATCGTCTCCTCCGTGCTTCCATTGATGCCAGCCATAGACGGCCATCGCGACGTAGAAAATCTGTAGAGCCGATTCCATATAGAGCCGGGCGTCGAAAAACAGCCAGAGATAGATTACCGAGCTGCACAGGGCCGCTGCCCAACACCAAATATTCTGACGAATCGCCAGCAGCAGATAGGCGACGGCAAGAACGACCGCCACGAGTTCGGCTACGGACATAGCAGCGAGTAACTGAGCTCAGCTGTTATTCGCATTGAGGCATCCTCAATTAGAAGGAGTACTTGGCCGAGATACCGAACGCGCGAGGCTCGCCATATTGGTAATAATTTTCGTTTATCCAGCCCTTACGGGGATCGTTGCCGAAGTACAGACCATGGACCGCGTAGTCATCGTCAGTCAGGTTCCGGGCCCAGAGTAGAAACTCAGTTTGTCCCAGTCGATAGCGCACACTGGCATTCATCAACGTATAACCATCAATGCTGCCGTCGTGATAGTAACCAAACTGGCTGTCGTCACGTCCGTCGAGCTCCAGTCGAGCACTGAGCCTATCGGTGAAAGTAAGGTTAGCGCCCAGACCGAACTGCCACGCGGGCGATTTGGCCTGATCGATATCGCTGCGAACGACGAACTCGTCCACATCCAGATCGAATGTCGTAATCTCTTCTATCTCCGTATCGAGCCAACCGAGAGAACCAAACAGCTCCACTCGATCCGAGAGTCGATAGCTCAACTCAATCTCCGCACCCCGATTAGATCCATCAACATTGTCAAGAAAACCGATCCACAGAAAGTTCACGCCGTCCCACATCCACGATTCGACCTGCGCATCGTTCCTGTCCATATGAAACAGCGCAGCGCGCAAACTAAGTCGATTATCGAAGTAAGTCCCTTTGAGACCTATCTCCCGATTCACCAGCGTCTCGGTATCGACTAGAAGCCGCGGCTCTATGAACGATTGAAACACCGGCTGCATGAAAGGCAGGTTCGCGCTCGCCTCCGTATTAATACCACCGGGCTTGCTGCCGCGCGAGAGCGTCGCGTACAGCAGCGTACTCTCTGCCATGTCATAAGTCAGAGTCAGCTCCCCATTGTGAAGCGTGTCACTGGTACTTGATCGAAAATCGAAAGTATCTTCGTAGCTGTCATCGAAGCGCTCGTACCGAAGACCCGCCGTTAGTCTGAAGCGATCCGCGAGGCCGATTTCGATCTGCCCATAGATGGCTTGTCGCTCCGCCTCGTAGACGCTGAAGAAATCTCCGTAATACATTCGCTGCAGATCTTCGTCCCTCTGCTGGGCGTAGAGCCCAACAACGTACTCGACATCGGCACTTTGCGAGCCGCCTAGTAAGCGGATGTCGATAGATACCTCGCCGCGATCTCGAAGGTAGTTGTCCGTATTCGAGAACAAGTCGAAAATCGGGTCGCATAAGGTGCCGTCACAGAGACCAACGAACGTCCAATCTTCATCAAAACCGTACTCGATATCGCTCTCAAGCCACGTCGCGACCGCCTGAAGCGTAAACGCTGCACCGGCCTGCCATTCGGCTCGCGCTGCAAGCGCGAGGCTCTCCTGGTGGTCGCGGCCCGGTTGATCCGATAGCGTGTTGCGCGTGTTATCGAGCGAAAAGGCATCGTAACCATTTCGCCCGTCGTAGTGGAATGCAGTCAGGCTGTACGTAGAATCGTCACTCGGATCAAAGTGCAGCGATGCCCGAATGGAAGTTTCATCAAAGCCATTGGTATTGTCTCGCCCGAGAAAAATATTGTCGATGTAGCCATCGCTCTTGCTTTTCTGCACGGCCAATCGCCCGGACGTCGTTTCGCTCAACGGACCACTGACAACACCGCCTGCATTCCAGCGTCCGTAGTTACCCGCACCAAGCTCGACAAAACTTTCGAACGTTTCTGTAGGCCGATTGCTGCGAATGTTTACCATCCCGGCGAGTGCGCTACCTCCGAATCTCGTTCCCTGAGGTCCTCGTAATATCTCGACCTGTTCGGCGTCGAATAACATGGCCGCATTGGCTGTGCCGCCTAAGCTGATGTCGTCCACCGTAATGCCAACCGAGGGGAAGTGCTTCGGATCGACGAATTGCTCCAGATCCCCGACTCCACGTACCTGCACGAAGCGAGCGCGGGAACCGCCGCTCGAGTAACTAACATTTGCTGCGGTATTGAGCACGGCCTCCAGATGCTGAGCCGCCCGGGCCTCGATAATGCTTGCATCGATTACCGTAACGCTGGCCGGTGTGCTCATCAGATCGCTCTCTCGAAATCCTGCGGTGACGACGATCTCCTCAAGCACAGGAGTCGACTGTATTTCCTGCGTCAATGCGAATGCCGGCGATAGCGACGCCATCACGGCGATCGTGGTCACTCGTTGACCGAAGCGGCGGCCCTTGCGAGACGGGAATGTAGTGTTCATGTCGGATCTCCTATACGAACGAGATCCGGGCAGACTGCGAAAGGGGAAATCCGTGACGGCATCCTGTCCCTTCGCCGGTACTAACCGGATCAGGTTCAAAGGGTTAATCAGCTTGATGCCAATCTCTCAGGCCGTCTCCGGCCACCCCTCGGTTCTATCGAGTCTTTAATAGTAGCTTAAGCCGCGGCTGAATGTGAACTCACTCTTTGAGCCGCGGTAGAAGCTCCGCAAGGTTACATGGTTGCGTGCGGCAGTCGAATTGTGACGCAATGATTTTGTCCCATCCGGTCGCACAAGCGTTGGGCGATCCGGGCAGACAGAAAATATAAGTACCGTTCGCGACGCCCGCCAGGCACCGCGACTGCATACTTGAAGTGCCGATTTCATCGAAAGAGATCGTCCGGAACATCTCGCCGAAGCCTTCGATCTCTTTATCCAATAGCACACGAACGGCCTCCGGCGTGCCGTCACGTCCGGTTACCCCCGTCCCGCCGGTGCAGATGACGGCGTCAATGATCGGGGAGGCGATCCATCCGGATAAGATCGCTCGAATCGCATAGATGTCATCCTGAACAATCACCCGGTCGCGAAGCTCATGTCCCGCCGTCGCGAGTCGTTCTGCGAGCACGTTGCCCGAAGTATCGGTACTCTCTGTCCGGCTATCCGAAATCGTCAGCACCGCCGCATTGAGTGGTACGAGCAATTTTTTTTCTCTACCGACCATCGCATTACTACCTTGTCAGGATTTCTTCCAGGTCGCAAGCCGATAGTCGACTGCCGTAGTTCTATGCGATCATCGCTTTGAATCCTCCCCTCCTCCTCCGTTCTTCTGCCATGGTCACTTCGGAACATCGCTCGACTACTGACTCCAGCCTGAGTCCGCTCAAGATCAGCGTCTTCCGAAATATCTGGTTGGCGAATCTTGTCTCAAACATCGGGACATGGATGCACGATGTCAGCGCCGGCTGGCTGATGACCGACCTGGCACCGGACCCCTTCATGGTGTCCCTGGTACAGGTCGCAGTCGTATTGCCCGGCTTCCTTTTTACGATTCCGGCCGGCGCGTTGGCCGACATTGTCGACCGGCGACTCTATATGCTGACGGCGATCCTCTGGATGACATGCATGGCCGCGGGCATTGGGGCGATGACCGTTACGGGAGCCATCACTCCGTGGTCGCTGATCGTATTCACGTTCGGACTGGGGGCAGGCACGG
>Ga0255049_10001121_pt1 | contig 15207 bp, 15 predicted proteins | sample JV7_2_3_MG_FD_183615 | JGI IMG/M metagenome (GOLD analysis project Ga0255049, IMG submission 183615) | Seawater microbial communities from Jervis Inlet, British Columbia, Canada - JV7_2_3 | ecosystem: Environmental > Aquatic > Marine > Inlet | place: Canada: British Columbia | collected 2016-10-06
CTCTCGAGAGCAACAATCGGGGTCATTAATTACGTCTACTCATTTCGCACCAGCGAGGACGTGACGATCGAGCGAATTGCCGGCCTGGCCGAGGCAAAGTGCCGTGCGCGGTCTTTCGGCGACGCCAGCTGTGAGCAATTGCCATTGTCATCCACCGAGAGCATTGGCGGCTGCGATGCCAAAGATGGAGAGCGAGAGGTAGCAGACGCATCTTCGGCGGCGGCCCGGGTAATGGGCCAGCCAGAGCAAGGGTCCACCGCAGCGCCCGCAAGATCGGGAACTCCCGGCACGCGCTCGCCGGTGGCCACTGCACAGTGCAAGAAGGGATACCGCGATGCGATCGATGAGATTGACGCAAGAATGCGGCAGGGCTACTCGGCCGAGCAGGGCGAGGTTTACCGCGAACGCTTGCGCGGCCTGACCGAAGGACTACGCGACTGTTAGTGTCCTGTCCCGTAAGTTCGTGCAATTTCAGCGTGTTCGGCCAAAAAAAAAGGCGAGGCCCGGAGGCCTCGCCCTTTTGTTGCTCAGTGTCTAGTTAACTAGACAGGTACGATGTTCTCCGCCTGCGGACCTTTCTGGCCCTGCGTAACGGTGAATTCGACCTTCTGGCCTTCGGCGAGCGACTTGAATCCGTCGCCCTGAATAGCGCTGAAATGCGCAAATACATCAGGGCCATTTTCTTGCTCAATAAAGCCGAAGCCCTTGGAGTCGTTGAACCATTTGACGGTTCCGGTAACTGTAGACATTAAAGTCTCCTGTAAAACACTAGTAAATTTGATCCTTTGTGGACCGTTTTGCTGGATGTGCTGCTATTACTTATGAAATACAGGACGAGCTACAAAAAATGGAACATCGAAACGAGATACATAAATAGTTGGCGTACATTCAAGCTGAGCGCAGTATATACAGCACGGGCCGGTAAACAAGCAGTTTTGGTCACTTTTTGAGCAATTATTGCGATATCCCGAGGAGAGCCAAAATGACGAAAACCGAGATTCTGGGGCCCTGAATGGCACTATTGCTGCGACAGGGCGAGGCCCGGGACCTCAATCGGCTTGTGGAGATCTATAATTACTACGTGTCTGAGACGCATATTACCTTTGACACGGAACCGTTCGCGGTAGCCGCAAGAACCCAGTGGTTCAGCCAATTTGGGGAAACAGGTCCGCATCGATTGCTCGTTGCACAGAGCGATGACGACGTCGTCGGCTATGCCTGCAGCACAGCATTCAAAGCAAAGCCCGCCTACAACACGTCTGTTGAAACGACTATTTATCTTGATCATGATCAGACTGGCAACGGCTTTGGTGAGCAGCTCTATGCACAACTTTTGCAGGAACTCGTTGGCGAGGAGTCCGTGCACCGCGCTTACAGCGGAATCGCTCTACCCAATCCCGAGTCCATCGCGCTGCATCTAAAACTTGGCTTTGCCCACGTGGCCTCCTACCATGAGGTCGGATACAAGCTTGACAGGTATTGGGACGTTGACTGGTTTGAAAAGGACGTGGCATAACGATGACTACAGCTAGACAACTAACTACCGCAGAACTCGAGCAAGGGCTCGATGACATTTTGCGATCGCCTAAAGACGAAGGAGCGCTCGATCTCATTGTCAAGCGACCGGACGTCGATCAGCGTGAGGTCATTTCGGCAGGCCGGCTCGACACGGAGCAAGGATTGGTTGGCGACAACTGGTTGAGTCGCGGCAACCGGCATATGCCCGATGGCGTTGCGGATCCGGAAATGCAGCTTAACATCATGAATTCCCGGGTCGTCGCATTGGTTGCGGATGATCCTGAGCGACGCAACCTGGCCGGCGATCAGCTGTACCTGGACATGGACCTGAGTGGCGAGAATCTGCCGCCCGGAACCCGGCTCGCGATCGGCGACGCGATCATTGAGGTCACAGAACCGCCGCACACGGGTTGCAAGAAGTTCGCCGCGCGTTTCGGACGCGATGCGATGGTGTTCGTGAATTCAGGGCCGGGCAAGACTCTTAACTTTCGAGGCATCAATGCGCGGGTGATTCAGTCGGGCGACATCAAGGCAGGGGACATCGCCAGAAAAACCTGATGGCGAGCCTTGCTAGTAGCTGTGCATGCTGACAATTTGCTTGATTCGCGCCGGTCGACGCAGTTTGACAGAATGCATGCGTGACAAACAAACCACCAAGAAGTGTATTGCGCATTCCCAAGCGGCATACGCCCAGCAAGGCTGTCGACCTGACTGCCGATGATGGCAGGTCGCTGGTGCAGGATCAGTCGCTGCGCGACGCTGCCGCAGGCGGCCTGATAGTTGTTGTTCTTTTCAGCGCACTGTGGGCGATGGCATCGACGCTGATCGGCCGCATCTTTCCATGGATGACCTTAGTGCTTGGTATTTTCGTAGGCCTGGTCATACGCCGTGCCGGCCGCGGTCTGGACTGGCGGTTTCCTGTGCTCGCGGTAGTGTTAACGCTACTCGGTGCGCTTGCCGGCAACATCGTTGTGGCCGCCGCGTTCACAGCGGCGGAACTGGATACGACGACGATTATGATATTGCGTGCCGTCACGAGTATGACCTGGCCTGTGTTTTTCGACGAAGTCATATCGGCGGCCGATATCATCTATGCGCTGTTCGGCGCTGCGCTTGCCGCGTTCTATGCAAGTCGGCGCTTGAATCGCTCCGAGTATCACGCAGTTCGAAAGTGGCAGGAGAGGCAACAAGCTGAGAGTCGCAAGGACTCACACCGGCATCAATAGTCCGTTTGATGCGATTGCCTTGCCGGTAAACGACGCCAAATGACGTTTGACGAGTAATTCGAGGTCATTTACGGCATTGACGATGCCGAGGAAGTACGGCGGCTGACGCCTGAGCAACGTCCAGTCACCTGATTCGATGAGCCGCACCAGGTGCGAGATGTTGACGCGTATCGCATCGATGTACGGGTTCTGGCCATCGTAGAGGACTTCGATATAGCGGTACGAACGATTGAACTTGCGGTGGAGACGATCACGCATGACCTGCTGATAGAACGCGGGCGTTTTTTGCAGTAAATCCAGGCCGGACTTGTAGCGAACCATATACTCGCCGGGCCGGGCATTTTCTACGGCAACACCGCCGACGACGAACTCCTTGTACAGTCGATCGCGGCATTTCTCGAGATAGCAGCGGTCCGCCATTTGCGCCATGAGGTCTGCTGTTCCGATCAGATGGCCGGCGATGATGTCGCGCGGATCGTCCAGCTCGATCTCGTCCAGATCGAGTTCGTAGCCCGTGAAGTGCACGATCATGCTGCTTACCGCGACGTCCTTCGCCATGCCATGCTCGGGCAGGTAGCGGCGCAGAAAATCGGCGCTTCGCGATACGTGATACAGCGTGAACTCGGCTCCGTTCGAGAATTCACTGTCTCTATCGATATGGCGAATGTAGCCTGAGTCGTGGAACAGTGACGTGATGATGGCCATCTGCGCGCGTTGTGCGCCAAGCCGGTCCTTGGGCTCCACGCTGCGCTCGTAGCCGGCAACGAGGCGCGCCAGCGCAAGAGTCATATCCAGTGTGTGCTGCACGTCGTGATAAGTTGTGTCGCAGCCCTTGTAGCCGGGAAGGCGGCCCGTAAACAGGCGCTCGAAATCATAAAACGCCAACCAGATCTTGTCGTACGATGCGCCGGGAAAAGCCGTGCTGTACAGCTCGTACACAGCGTTGCGAACCGACACAGGATCGCTGACCTGTACGGTATTGCTTACGTCGTAATCGTTACGGCGATCCTGGGACATAATTCTGTTCTTATTATGCTGTGTCGCCACAGCGGCTTATGTCTATGAATGATACACGGCGGGCTCGCTGTGGGCAGGGCGAAATTCTGAAATATGTCATGTGCTTGTCGGTATCTCGAGACGAGCGATGCGAGCTCAGATATCGAACTCCGCGACAACCGGCGCATGATCAGATGGCCGCTCCCAGGCTCGTGGTTCCTTGTCGACATAGCTGGCGCTGCAGCTTTGAGTCATCTCCTCGCTCGTCAGGATCAGGTCGATACGCAGGCCAGCGTTGCGGCGAAACCCGGCGGCCCGGTAGTCCCACCAGCTGAAACTCTTTTCGGGCTGATCAAACTTGCGGAACACGTCCGTCAGGCCAAGTGACGTTAATCCCGCAAGCGCCGCGCGTTCTTTTGGACTGCACAAGATTGCGTCACCCCACTCCGCCGGGTTGTGGACGTCCTCGTCAGCCGGTGCAATATTGAAATCGCCGAGAACGACGAGCTTGTCGTGCTGTGCAAGCTCGTCCTTGAGGAAGTCGTGCAGCGCCCTGAGCCAGGCGAGCTTGTACTCGTATTTCTCGGAGCCCACTGACTGACCGTTAGGGATGTACAGGTTGATAACACGAACGCCGTCGATCGTTGTCGCGAGTACCCTGCGTTGCGGGTCTTCGAATCCGGGAAACCCGGTCACAGGGTCCGCCGGTGCCGAGCGGCTGATGACGGCGACGCCATTGTAGGTCTTCTGACCGTTCGCAATTGAGGCATAGCCCGCGCCCGACAGCTCATCGGCAGGAAAGGCTTCGGTGACCTGCTTGATTTCCTGTAACACAAGCACATCAGGCCGGTTTGCATCCAGCCACTCGAGTACATGCGGCAGGCGCACATTCATCGAGTTGACGTTCCACGTTGCAATTTTCATTTGCTCTCGATTCCGCTGTGTTTGAGCAGTGCACCGAGTTCGGGTTTGCGGCCACGAAACGCGACATAGGCTTGCATGATGTCACGACTGCCACCGGTCTCGAGTATTTCGCCGCGAAAGCGATGCGCAGTCTCGCGGTCAAAAATCCCGGCTTCTTCAAAAGCACCAAAGGCATCCGCCGCGAGGACTTCAGCCCATTTGTAGCTGTAGTATCCGGCCGCGTAGCCACCAGCGAAAATATGCGAGAAGCTGTGCGGCAAGCGGTTGTAATCGGGACTGCCGATCAGGGCAACTTCATCGCGGACTTCGTGCAGCATTGCCAGCGCGGGGCTCGCCTCGCCGGGCACGTACTCGGCGTGCAGGCGAAAATCAAACAGCGCGAATTCAATCTGACGCATCATCGCCACGGCTGCGCCTACGTGCCGGCTGTCGTCCAGCCGGTCGAAAAGTTGCCGCGGCAAAGGCTCCCCGGATTCGGTGTGTGCGGAGCAGCGCCGCAGCACCTCGTAGCTCCAGGCGAAGTTTTCCATAAACTGACTTGGCAGTTCGACCGCATCCCAGGGCACGCCGTTGATGCCTGCAATGCTTGGATAGTCAATACGCGTCAGCAGGTGATGCAGCATGTGGCCGAATTCGTGGAACAGCGTCACGACGTCTTCATGAGTGAGCAACGATCGATGTGCACTGCTATTGTCCGGCGGCTGAAAATTGCACACGAGGTAGCCGACCGGCAGCGTTGTGTGGCCATTAAGGTTCTTGCGCACCACGCACTCGTCGACCCAGGCACCGCTGCGCTTGCCGCTGCGTGCGAACAGGTCTGTGTAAAAGCCGCCAATCAGGGCGGCGTTTTCGTCTTGAACGGAGTAATAACGAACGTCGTCATGCCAGGCCACGACGTGCTCCTGGACCTCGAGCTTGACGCCGTATAGTTGCTCTGCAAGCTCGAAGAGCCCGTCGACCACGGTTTGCACAGGAAAATACTGGCGCAATTGCTCGTTCGAAATCGAATGTTTCTTCTGTTTCAGCTTTTCGAGCCAATACTGGTAGTCCCATTGCCGGAGGGCGATTCCAGCAAATTCGGCCAGATCGGCGATGTCTTTTTCTGCAGCAGCCCGGGTTCGCAAGGCAAGCTCACGCAAGAATCCGATGACCTGATCGGTCGATTCCGCCATCTTGGTGGCAAGCGAATACTCGGCGTAGTTGCCAAAGCCGACCAGTTGAGACGCCTCATGCCGCAGTGACAGAATTTTCTCAATATGTGCGCTGTTATCCCAATCGCTGTTATCACCCTGGTCGGATGCGCGCGTCACCCAGGCGCGATAGAGCTTCTCACGAAGCTCGCGCTTGTCGGCGTGGCGCATGACGGCGTCATAGGTCGGGTAGTCAAGTGTCAGTAGCCAGCCCTGCCGATCGCGCTTGCGCGCCTCGGCTGCTGCCCGGGCTATCGCCCGCTGCGACAGGCCGGCGAGCTCGCTCTCGTCATTGATATGCAGGCCCCAGGCATCCTGCGCATCCTGAATATTGTGCTCGAAAGAGGCCTGCGTTGCGGCGAGCTGTTGCATGATGTCCTTGAATCGCGCCTTCTCGGCTGCGGGCAAATCGACACCGGCGAGCCGGAAGTCGCGCAGGGCTTGTTTAACGACACTCCTCTGTGCACGGCTGACGTCGACCGGCAGGTGTTGCTCGACCATGGCATAGGCGTGTTGCAGTCGCGCGTTCTGTGATATTTCAGTGCCATGCTCGGTCAGTATTGGCAGAGAAGCGTCATAAGCGTCACGCCACTCTCGCGATCCGAGCACGCCTTGCAAATGACTGACCGGGGACCAAACGCGAGCGAGTTCGTGTTCCATTTCCTCGAGCGGTGCGACCAGGGAGTCGAAATCGGGCTCCGGCGTTGCATCGAGCAAGGCTTCGAGCTTTTGCCGATGCGCTGCGATAAGCTCGCTGATCGCTGGCACAACCTGCTCGGGTGCGAGATCGGCAAAGCGTGGCAGCGATGAAATATCCAGAAGCGGGTTTGGCATTGAATTGGCTGATATCCTTTTCAGGCGCAGGATGTTAGCACAGGCTGTTGGAGCGCTGATCGGTCGCGCCTCAGCCGCTTTCGCACATCCATGTGCTCCACGGCATAAGATCGTCCTGACCAAAAGAGACGCTCCAACAACACAGCCAAAAAAAAGGAAACTGAATTGAGCAAGAAATTCGATCTGTTGGTCATTGGTGGTGGTAGTGGTGGCATCGCACACGCACGCCGTGCGGCCGAGCATGGTGCAGATGTCGCCGTTGTCGAATACGGCCCATTGGGCGGAACCTGCGTCAACGTCGGCTGCGTACCGAAGAAGATCATGTGGTACACGGCAAGTCAGGCGCATCAATTCGAACATGCGGTTGACTATGGCTTCGACGTCGCAGTTAGCGGCCACGATTGGGCAGCGATCAAATCGCGGCGCGATGCTTACGTAAAACGGCTCAATGGAATCTATGAGTCCAACCTCGACAGCAGCGGTGTAACGCTCATCGAGGGTGCGGCACGATTCGTCGATGCGCACACGGTTGCCGTCGGTGACGAGCAGTATCGGGCGGACAGGATCGTCATCGCCACCGGTGGGCGGCCCATTGTGCCCGGCATTCCGGGCGCGGAACTCGGTATTACTTCGGACGGCTTTTTCGCGCTCGAAGATCGGCCCAGGCGGGTACTCGTCGTTGGTAGCGGCTATATCGCGGTTGAGCTAGCCGGCGTTTTCAGTGGCCTGGGCAGCCAGGTTCAGGTCGTCATTCGCAAAGACAGCGTGATCCGCGGCTTCGATGCCATGTTGGGCGAACAGCTAATGGAGGCAATGGAGAAAGATGGCATCGAAGTGGAGACGCGCGTCATACCGTCGCTTGTCGAAAAGACCGGCGCTGGCCTTGTGCTCCACGCAGAAGACGGGCGCACTTTCGGTCCGGTCGATGCGTTGTTGTGGGCGATTGGCCGCGCACCCAACGTAAACGGCCTCGAACTCGACAACGCAGGCGTAAAGAGTGATGACAGGGGTTTTATTCCGACCGACAAATACCAGCAAACGAATATCGAACACATCTTCGCGCTCGGCGACGTCAGTGGCCGGGCAGCGCTAACGCCAGTGGCTATTGCGGCCGGGCGGCGGCTGGCTGACCGTCTCTACGGAGGCATGGATGGCAGGCATCTGGACTACGATCTGATTCCGACCGTCATTTTCAGCCACCCACCGATCGGCACGGTCGGCATGAGCGAAGCTGCCGCGCGTGCCGAATACGGCGACGCGGTGAAAATTTATAACTCAGGCTTTACACCGATGTACTACGCGCTCGGCGACAAGAAGCAACGATCCGTGATGAAGCTGATTACAACCGGAAAGGAAGAGAGAATTGTCGGCTGCCATGTTATTGGGGATGGCGCGGACGAAATGTTACAGGGTTTCGCGGTCGCTATTCGTATGGGGGCGACCAAAGCCGACTTCGACGATACCGTCGCGATTCATCCCAGCAATGCGGAAGAATTCGTCACTATGCGTTGATATGCATCTGCTTGAGCACGGGTGCCGTGTCTGGCCGCACGCCGCGCCAGATATTGAATGATTCTGCTGCCTGTTCGACGAGCATGCCCCAGCCCATTACCGACTTCGCCGCGCCATGTTCGCGCGCCCAGACACTAAAGGGCGTTGCGTTCAGGCCGTAAGAAAGGTCGTAGCAAAATGTGTTTTCTGAAACGGCAGCAGCAGGATACGGGGGTGTGTCGCCGTGCAGGCCCGCCGATGTCGCGTTGATAATCAGGTCGTAGTCGTCGCTGACCGGAACAACGTTGAAACGGCACGCTGAGATTGGGCCCTGGCTTTCGAACTGGTCCACAATTGCCTGGGCTCTGCCAAGTGTCCGGTTCGCGATGCGCAAGGATCGCGGCCGCATCTCCAGCAGCGGGCCAACGATGCCGCGAGTCGCACCACCCGCCCCGAGAATGAGGATGTTCGCGTCCTCAAGGTTCACGCCGAGATTGACCTCGAGGTCACGCAGCAAACCGATACCGTCCGTGTTATCGCCGAAAATCTCACTACCGCGAAACGCAATCGTGTTGACCGCTCCTGCCGTGCTTGCGCGCTCGCTCAGCTGGTCGACAAGTCGTGCGACCTCGCCTTTGTGCGGCGTCGTAATGTTGAGGCCCTTGCCGCCTGTGCGTTGAAACTGCCGGATGGCTGTATCGAGTTTCTGCGGTGAAACCTGCAGTAACTCATACTGCATATCCTGGCTGGTCTGGAGGGCGAACAGGCGGTGTATGACGGGTGAACGACTGTGGGAGACGGGATACCCCATAACGCCATATCGATCAATCGTCGTTGTTGCGTCTGTCATTCGGCCAGCCAGCGGGCGGCAGCGATCGAGTAGTACGACAGAATCGCGCTGGCGCCAGCACGCTTGATGGACAGCAATGACTCCAGTACGGCTGAGCGTTCATCGAGCCAGCCATTATCGCTGGCGGACCTGATCATCGCGTACTCGCCGCTGACCTGGTAGGCGAATGTCGGTATGCCGTATGTCGTGCGCACACGGCGAACGATGTCCAGATACGGCAGCGCCGGCTTGACCATGACAATGTCGGCGCCTTCATCGATGTCGAGAGCAACTTCGCGCAGCGCCTCATCGCTGTTGCCGGGGGCCATCTGGTAGGTCGATTTGTCGCCACCGCCGAGGTTGCCGGCAGAGCCCACGGCGTCACGGAATGGTCCGTAAAAGCACGAGGCGTATTTGGCGGCATAGGCGAGAATCAGCGTGTTGCGGTGACCCTGAGCTTCAAGCGCAGTGCGAATGCCGCCAATACGACCGTCCATCATGTCTGATGGCGCAACAATGTCGGCGCCTGCATCGGCGTGTGACACGGCCTGGCGTACGAGCATGGCGACAGTCTCATCATTAAGCACGTAGTTGGCGTCATCGATGATGCCGTCCTGACCGTGGGTCGTATACGGATCAAGAGCGACATCGGTGATGACGGCCAGGTCCGGATACTCGGCCTTGATCTTCCGGACCGTGGTTTGCACGAGGCCGTCGGGATTGGCACACTCGGCTCCATCGAGGCTCTTCTTGTCCGGGCCAATGACCGGGAACAACGCAACGGCAGGGATGCCCAGCGCTGCGGCCTCGCCGAGGTCCCTGAGCAAGCCGTCGACACTCTTGCGTTCGATGCCGGGCATTGACGGAACCGGCTCAGTACGATTCTCGCCGTCAAGAACGAATACGGGGTAGATCAGGTCTCCCGGCCCAAGGCCGGTTTCGGCTACGAGGCGGCGCAAAGCGGCCGTCCTGCGCGTACGGCGCAGACGAGTTTGCGGGAACTGACCGGGTCTGGAAGTACTCATAGCTAGACGATATAAACACAATAATTTCCGATTTTCCCTATATTTAGCCAGGGTTTCCACGCTTGAATCACAATTTCCCATCTAATCAGTAATAAATCCTAACCGGGTCGGGTCATCTCGTATGCAAAGCAGCAATACAGCCGCCGAACGGCGACAAAGGTTCGATGAGTACGTGGGCGTCTATCACCAGGATATGTACCGCTACGCGGCCTGGCTCAGCCGGGACAAGTCGATAGCCGAAGATGTCGTTCAGGAGGCACTGTTAAGGGCATGGAAGTCGCTGGATGCACTACGCGAGAAGTCGTCCGCCAAACAATGGTTGCTGACGATAGTCAGGCGGGAGAATGCTCGCTATTTCGAGCGCAAGAGGCTCGAAACGGTCGACATCGACAACCTGAGCGCATCGCAGGCGGCGTTGCTGGCTGAACAACCGGACGAGGAGCTCGATGACATGCGGCTGGCGATATATGAGCTCGATGACGATTACCGCGAGCCGCTCGTGTTACAGGTCCTGATGGGCTTCAGCACGAAAGAGATCGCAGAACAGATGGGACTGAAACAGGGCGCGGTGCTGACAAGGTTGCACCGGGCACGGACGAAACTTAAAGATCAGATGGCAAGACAATGAATTGCGAAGAATATAGAGAAACGATAGCAGCAGATCCGTCATTCGATGGCGGGGCCGGGCACCTCAGTCAGTGCGCCGCTTGCCAGGCGTATCGTAGCGAAATGCTTGTCCTTGATCAGACGATTGGGCGGGCGCTCGCACTCGACGTGCCCGAGCTTCATGTTCCGGAGCTGGTTGACCTGCCTGAGTTGGCCGCAGCGGAATCTGCCGAGTCCTCTACGTCCACGACCGATAACATTGTTGCGTTACCGAAACGACGGCTGTCGTCTCCGGCCTGGTTCGCAATGGCCGCAACAGTAGTAGCCGCCACGCTGCTGGGCGTACGCATGCTCGGAACCGGGATACAACACGACTCTTTGGCCGAAGAGATTCTCGCGCACCTCGACCACGAGCAGATTTCATTGCGTGTAACCGATGTTGCTGTCACGGACGCGCGGCTCAGCTCAGTGGTGCCGTCGGACATCGCACGCATGGACCACAGCGCGGGACTGATTACCTACGCACAAAGCTGCCAGATCAATGGCCGCGATGTGCCGCACCTGGTTATTCAGGGCGAGCATGGCCCCGTAACAATTTTGTTGATGCCATACGAAACGGTGTCCGATCCGCAGTCCGTGCAGGGCGATAGCATCAATGGTGTCATTTTGCCGGTCGGCAAAGGAAGTATTGCGATTTTCGGTGAGAGAGAAGAGCGCCTCGACAGAATTCAGGAAAAAGTTTTGCAATCGGTGACGTGGAGCACTTAGCTTCGACGTTGCCAATTACCCGCCCAGCCTGGGCAAACAACGCTTGTAGGAGAGAGAAAATGTCTGAGAAGAAAATTGTAAAGCCAATTGCGCTTGCGGTGGGCGCTGCCCTGGCAGGTTCGTTCGCATTGTCGAGCAGCATTGCCAGCGCTGACACGGTCGAAAGCCCGTTCGCACTTTCAACGCTGACCGCCGGTTACCTGCTGGGTACGGGCGAAGGTTCGTGCGGCGGTGACAAGGAAGGTAGTGAAGCGTCCTGTGGTGGCGACAAAGAAGGCGACGCTGATGAAAAAGACGGCGAGGCCAGCTGTGGCGGCGACAAGGAAGGCGACGCTGATGAAAAAGACGGTGAGGCCAGCTGTGGCGGCGACAAGGATGCTGAGGCTTCCTGTGGTGGCGACAAGGACAAAGAGGCTGAAGGATCTTGTGGCGAAGGTTCTTGCGGTGGTTCGAAAGACTAAGCACCACCTCTGCACACCCTTGCAGATAAGGCCCGCGCAATGCGCGGGCTTTTTTTTGGAGCGCACCTCGGAGCGATCCAGCGATTCTATAAACAGAGCAGAGAATCGCTCACTGCAAACCCCGATCATGACTGATAGATTGGCTCGCTGAATCTAATCTGGATATCAAATGGCTAAGACAGTTACACGTTGCCAGTGGGCCGAGGGCGTCAGCCTCGGGTACATCGAATACCACGACAAAGAGTGGGGTGTGCCGGTCTTTGACGATCGGGTGCAGTTTGAGTTCCTGATCCTTGAGGGAGCTCAGGCGGGCCTTAGCTGGTCGACGATACTCAACAAGCGCGACGGTTACCGCAACGCCTTTGCTGATTTCGATGCCGAAAAAGTTTCTCGGTTTACCGACAAACGTGTCGAAAAGCTGCTGCAGGACCCGGGCATCGTGCGCAATCGCCTGAAGGTGCGGTCAGCGGTCAGCAATGCGAGGGCCTTTCTGGCGGTACAGAAAGAGTTTGGCAGCTTCAGCGAATACGCATGGGGATTCGTCGGTGGCAAGCCAATTCAGAATCGATTTAAGAGCGATGGTGACATTCCGGCAACCTCACCCGAGTCTGATGCGCTGAGCAAGGACCTCAAGAAGCGCGGTTTCAAATTCGTCGGCAGTACGATCACTTATGCGCATATGCAGGCGACAGGCATGGTCAACGATCATGTCGTTGGCTGTTTTCGGCATAAGCCGTGTAAGGACATGGCGAAACTGAAGCGCTGAGCCACGCTTGCAATTGACGTAATGCGAGTGGACTATCAGGGCGTCCCGCTAACAAACTGGTAAAGAGGGGGTTCGCTATGTCGGATTTACTGGATGGCAGGCCAGCGACTTCATTTTGGATTATTGGTGGTGCTGCGCTCGTGTGGAACCTGATCGGTCTCGTGTTCTATTACAGCCATGTCACGATGAGCCCCGAAGCGCTGGCCGGATTCAGCGAAGCGCAACAGGAATTCTTCAATACGACGCCGACGTGGGCAACCTCGGCATACGCAATTGCTGTCAATGCCGGTGTTCTTGGGAGCCTGTTCCTGTTGCTTCGCAAGGCGTGGGCGGTGCCACTCTTCATCCTGTCACTTGCGGGGATCATCGTGCAAAACCTCGATGCATTTGTCATACGCGGCGCAATGGAGGTTTGGGGCAGCGAGGGCGTTTACCTGCCGGCCATCGTCGTGGTGGTCAGCGTGGCACTTGTCTGGTACTCGCGGCAAGCGAAGGACAGAGGCTGGCTTTCGTAGCCGCTCTAGTTACCTATCCGGATTACCGTTATTGCCGAGAGGCCGCGCGGCGTAATGTGGGATATGCCACCAAGATAAATCGTATCGGATAGCAGGCCGGTCCAGTCCACAGTGACAGTTCCGATTGTGCCGGCGACGACAGACGTGGGGCCGGTTGCGGTCATGTTGCCCTGATCGTCGTCAAGTCCGAAAGACCAGGCAAGCAAGGAGTATTTTGCGCCAGCCCCGCCGGAAATATTATCCGTCTCGAAGCCGTGAACTACCGCTTCGTAGCGGCCTTCGGCCGGCAGTAAAATATTTACCTCTTCCTCGGACGTCGGTTCGCCGCTTTGTCCTACGCGCACGCAATTGAGATTGTCCGCACAATAGTAAATGTACAGATCCAGATCGTCATCGCCATCGGTCAAGGTGTCAAATAGAGAGAACCGTAAATAGGCTTGATCTGCAGGCACAAGAATCGGATGAATAGTTATTCCTGTCTTGCCGGCAATAAACTCGAAAGTCTTCGTTGGATCTTCCTCGACGAAGCCGTCGTCTATGTAGGCTGACCGCAAGCCGTTTGCGCGTGGCTCATAAGTGCCTGTATAACCAAACTCGACCGGAAAGCTCAGCGAACCGATTGCACCAAAATCCGTTTTCTGTGCAGGAGCTATAACCGAGACAGGGCGCACGGCAAGCGCGCTGTAAACTGAGTGACTGCCGCTCTCCCAGGTCAGCGAGCCGAAACGCCACGAGTCGAGATCGAGAGGGCTAGACTCAGAGGTGAATGTAACGTCAAAAGTCTCTGACAGCCCCGGCTGCACGGTAAGACTTGGCGGTATTACTGTCACGCCGATGCCGGATGGTGCGATTACGTTGGCCACGTACGTCTCGGCCTGATCACTGACATTAGTGACGTGCCTGCCGACGGTACGCTCACTGGCGATACGTGCCACCGCAATTGACGGCTGGTTGAGGTCGGCGCCGGAAAATGACATGCCTGCTGCGTCGAGCTCATTGCAACGCGCAGTTGAAACTGCCGGCGATTCCGTGCCGCAGGCGAACGCGTCGAACTCGTCGTCACTCACAGCATAAACAAGACCCGGGTCGACAGCGTCATTCGGTACGATATGCCCGGCACCGAAGTCAAACGGATGCGCGGGTGTTTCACCATCTGCCTCTGTTAATGACTGGTGAGCGGTTGTCATCAGCGCAGACTTGATCGCCGCAGGGCCCCAATCCGGATGCGCCTGCAGCAACAAAGCTGCGACACCGGCGACATGTGGTGTGGACATTGACGTGCCGGATAGATACGCGAAATTCTCGCCGGGCATCGCGTTGGCGGCGTCGGGCGTGAATCCAGCGAGAATATTGACGCCCGGTGCAGTGACGTCAGGCTTGAGGATATCGGGCGCGGGTCCAGGGCCTCGAGCGGAGAATGAAGCCATGATATTGCCGCTTTCACCTTGTTTGAGCAGCAGAGCTTTATCCAGCAAAACCGTCACGACGTTGCCCGCATCCAGTTCAGCGAGAATCAGGTTGCCGTCGGCCTGGCCAATCATCAGGGCCGGAATGTCTGCAAGCTCCGGGGCGCCGTTCATCACTATTGGATCGCCGGCGATGTTGTAGACCAGCACAGCGACTGCGCCCGCGTCTTCAGCATGTGCAACTTTGATATCGAAGTCACAACCGCCGCGCTGAATCAGTGCGATGTTGTCTGATACATCGGATGAGTTGACCAGCGGCTCGCAAGCGTCGCTCGTTGTTCCGGCCAGACCACCTGCGAGCGTATCGTCGCCGTCATCGACCAGCACGAGATCACCTTCAATCGGTCCGCGATCAAGCAGCGCAGGTGTGAAGTTCGCCTCTCTCACGGGGTACTTGCCGGCAATGGACGGCGGTGCTTTTATTTCGAGCGCTTCCGTCGATGTATTGCCGTCACGGCTTGACGCTGCCGCTGTGATTACCCAGGGGCCGCCCGCTGGCGAACCTATTGTGCCGGGATTCGGGCCTTCATTACCTGCGGCGACTACGGCGAGAACGCCTGCTTTTGTTGCCGACATTAACGCGAGATCGTCT
>Ga0255049_10001127_pt1 | contig 15178 bp, 13 predicted proteins | sample JV7_2_3_MG_FD_183615 | JGI IMG/M metagenome (GOLD analysis project Ga0255049, IMG submission 183615) | Seawater microbial communities from Jervis Inlet, British Columbia, Canada - JV7_2_3 | ecosystem: Environmental > Aquatic > Marine > Inlet | place: Canada: British Columbia | collected 2016-10-06
ACTTCGGTTCATGCGCACGAGATCGCGCACATGTTGTTCGGCGACCTGGTAACACCCGAATGGTGGAATGATATCTGGCTCAACGAATCATTTGCGACCTGGATGCAATACAAAGCGGCAGATGCATACTGGCCCGAGGGTGAGTTCGACCGTGAATTAATCAAGCGCGCACTGGGCGCCATGGCGAACGACTCTCTGGCATCGGCACGAGAAATTCGCGAGCCTATTGATCACAACAACAAGATCGACGGCGCGTTCGACAGTATTACTTATAGCAAGGGCGGTGGCGTGCTTGGGATGCTGGAACGTTATGTTGGTGAAGATCGTTTTCAGGCGGGCGTGCGACTGCATATGGACCGTCATGCCGACAGCACCGCTACTGCCGAAGACTTCATTGAGTCACTCGCCGAAGGCACAGAGCGCGTGGAAATCGAAGGCGCGTTCATGTCCTACATCGAGCAAGCCGGCGTGCCGCTGCTTTCCGTGAATCTCGATTGTGCGGACGAGAAAAATCCGCAACTCATCGTCCGACAGGCTCGTTATGCGCCGCTGGGATCAAAAATCGATCCGGATTCGAATGAATGGCAGATTCCCATGTGTGTCGCCTTTACTGCGGACGGCGAAACCAGCAGTACCTGCTCGCTGGTGAGTGACAAAGAACAGGCCATCGACCTCGATGCAGATAGCTGCCCTACACAAGTGCATCCCAATGCCGACGGTGCAGGCTACTACAGGTTCTCGCTGGACGATGCCGGATGGCAGCAATTGATAGAAAGCGCACTGACGCTGGCGCCTACGGAAGCATTGGTACTTACTGACAGCCTGGACGCAGGCTTTCGTGCCGGCGTGGTCTCCGCCGAGACCTATGTATCGGGCATGGTGACCCTTGTCCGGCACGAAGCCTGGGATGTCGTGGATGCGGTAACCGGTTCATTCGAGGAACTTTCCGATGTCGTCGATCCCGGTCAGTTGCAAGCCGTCGAAAAAGCATTTCGCGATATTGTCGGTCCGCGTTTCGCGATGCTCGAAAACGCATCGGATGCGGGCTCGAAACTCTTACAGCGGCGCATGCAGCGGTTTCTGATCGTTGTCGCCAAAGATCCGGAGTTGCGTGTGCCGATGGCCAGGCAGGCTGCCGCGATCGTGGGTCTTGACGGGGCGCCGGACCCGTCGGCCGCACCCGCGAGTCAGTACGAGACGATATTCAGTGTTGGCGTACAGGACCTCGGTGAACCTTTCTTCGACTTGCTGATGGAGCAGGCCATCGTATCTGAAAATCCTCATTTTCGCCTGTCCGCGACCGGCGCATTGGCGCGGGTCGAGAACCCCATGCTCGTCAAGAAATTGCAAAAGGCCGCGCTGGCCGGGAAATTCAAAAGGACGGAGTTCCGCGGAATCGTCGCACGGCAGATGGTTCGACAGGCTACCGCCGAGATAACCTATGCCTGGCTCAGGGAAAATACGGATGAGATTATTCAGGGGATGAGTGCCGGATTGACCTCGAATATTATCCCTTCGCTGGGCGGGTCATTTTGTACCGTTGAGCGTGCCGATGAATGGCATGAGTTCATCACCGCGCATGGTGACCGGCTACCCGGTTATGAAAGAGGGCTCGCTCAGGCGACGGAGAGTGTTCGCTTGTGTGCTGCACTAAGGGAGGCGAGTGGCGCCGAGCTCGTCGCTGCGTTCGAAAACCATGAGTGATCGCGACTTTGATTCGGTATAAAGTCCCTCGTCAGGGGAGTGACGAACAGGGGAAACTGATGCGAAATTGCGAACGGCTGGTCAGGGCGTTGTGTTATTGCGCGCTCGTTGCGCTGACAGCGGTAGCTTGCGGTAGTCGAGACACGCCTTCGGACGCGTTTCGATCTCTTCTGGACGACCACTGGCAAAGCGCGGTCGCCGAGCAGATATTTTTTCGCTCGGACTCCGACGCCTGGCGTATGGATGGCAAGCTCGCAGCGTTCACCGTCGAAGCCCGTACCAGGCGCAAGGAATACAATGAGGAGATCCTGGCGCGCCTTGAAGAGATCGACATCGATTCGCTGCAACCGAAGGACCAGGTCTCATACCGGGTCTTTCAGTATGAACGGCTGACGGAGCGCGATTCGTACGCGCAGAAAGACTACCTTTTTCCTATCACGAGTCTTTTCGGCTACCACACCTATTTTGCCGAAGCCCCGGCCGCAATGTCATTCCTGTCCGCCGACGACTACGAAAAATATCTTGTCAGCCTCGCCGATTTTCCGCGCTACAACAGAGAGAACATCGAACTGTTAAGAGAGGCTATATCGCTCGGATATACGCATTATTGCGGCAGCATGGTCGGCTACGAGGAGTCGATCAGCGCACATATCGTCGATGATGTAAAAGACAGCGGCCTCTACGTGCCGTTTCTAAAATTTCCCGCGACAGTAAGTGACGAAAAGCAGGCGGACTTTACGGCCCGCGGCGCCGAACTCATCGACACCAGCGTGATCCCCGGTTACCGGGAGTTGCTGGAGTTTTTCCTGGCTGATTACATGCCGGCATGTCGTCAGACAGTCGGCATAACAAGCCTGGATGACGGTCTGGCCTACTACGAATATCTGATTCGTTATTTCACGACGACGGATTTGGCTCCGGACGAGATTCACAAGCTGGGTCTGGCCGAGGTCGAACGTATCCGCGCCGAGATGCAGGAGATTATCGACGGGCTGCAATTCGAGGGGGATTTCAGAGCTTTCCTGGATTTTTTGCGAACCGAACCATCATTTTATGCCGAGAGCGTTTCTGAACTCCTCGGCAAAGCTGCATTGATCTGCAAGACCGCAGAAGGCGAACTGCCGAAGTTGTTCGGCCTGCTGCCGCGCGGCACCTACAACATCAAGGCGAGTCTGAGCCGCGGAACCTTTTACATGCCGTCCTCCGGGGACGGCACGACATCGGGCACCTACTTTGTGGGTGCACAGCCGCTGGACGGCCAGCCCATTTACGTGCTCGAGGCCCTCAGTCTGCACGAGGGCGTGCCGGGTCATCACCTGCAGTCCGCACTTGCCATGGAACTGGGATTGCCGGAGTTCAGGAGGCAGCTCTATCACGCGGCCTACGGCGAGGGCTGGGGTCTTTACTCCGAGTTCCTCGGCAAGGAAATGGGTTTTTACCAGGACCCCTACAGTGACTTCGGCCGCCTGACCTATGAAATGTGGCGGGCCGGCCGGCTCGTCGTGGATACGGGAATGCACGCTTTTGGCTGGTCGAGGCAGGAGGCAATCGATTACATGCTCGGCATCTCGGCGCTCAGCGAATTCGAGGTCGCACAGGAAATCGACCGCTATATCACCTGGCCGGGACAGGCCCTTGCCTACAAGATCGGTGAATTGAAGATCAAAGCCTTGAGGAAAAGAGCGCAACAAACCCTGGGGGAGAAATTCGACATTCGCGGCTTCCACGACACCGTCGTCGGCAACGGATCACTGCCGATTGAAGTACTCGAAGATATCGTGATCGAGTGGATTGACAGTCAAGGGTAAGCGGACTGATTCGTTCGCTACCCCATCTACGTCAAAAAGGGCGGCAGCAATCGCTACCGCCCGTGCAATAACCGACCACTCCGCCGTCAGACGGGGTGAATGTCGTACCAGGTCGAATTATTAACTTCGAATGATCGAATTTCCGGGGTGCCATCAATGGCGTCTTCCATTTTCTTGGATATCTTGGGATAGACATCGCGCTGGTATTTTTCTGCATCCTTTCTTGTGTCCCAGAAACTCATGGCAATAGCTTCGTCTTTTTCTTTGTCGAGGAACGAAAGTTCGTCTCGGAATCCCGTCTGTTTTTTGAGCAGCGGGATGACGTCGTCCTCGAGCCGTCGATTGAGCAGATCAAATTTGCCTGGTTTGAAGTGTGCAGTGACCTGTCGAACAAACATGACTAACTCCTTTCTTTTCATTTAATCACTCGCGTCTGGATGTCCTTGCCGCAAGCCGACGCGCAATGCCTGCCGCACCGAGTATGTGAGCATGAAATAACGATATCTGCACTGACATTTGTCAGGTCGGACTAAGTAATATCCACAATATTCCGGTGCTCAGGCGAGCGCTTAAAATGGCACCACAAAGCGAGGAATCACCCCTTGGTCGCGTACGCTGACACGCACACCTTCGACCTTGGCGTCTACCGTCGTATATGCGGGCCTTGTTCGCTTCACCAGTTGTGTTGGCCGATAGGCATGGACTCAACCGATCTGGAGCACCTGCAGTCGATGGTTCGACACGCAGGTCCATTGCCGGCGGGCAGCTATTTGTTTCGGATCGGCGACCAGTTTACTGCGATTTATGCTGTGCGCATGGGCTGCATCAAGAGTTACAGCGTCGGCGCCGGCGGACACGAACTGGTGCACGGCTTCCACGTTCCTGGTGAACTGCTTGGCTTTGATGCCATTTACCCGGATCGTCACCGGTGTAGCGCGCTGATTCTTGAACCGAGTTCCGTCTGCGTTATTCCCTATTTGGAAATTTCCCGTTTGAGCGTCGAGTTTCGCAGCCTGCAAGGCCAGGTATTGCAACTGATGAGTCGTGAGTTCACCAAGCAACATATGTACGCCGAAGGAACCGGGGCAACCCAGCGGATCGCCAGATTTTTGTTGGATATGCAAACAAGATTGCAGCAATCAGGCGAAGCCGAATTCGAATTCAAACTCCCGATGTCTCGTGAAGATATATCGAACTATCTGGGCATCAAGCCTGAGACCCTGAGTCGCTTAATGACCAAACTGCAGAAAAAGGGATTGATCGACGTGGATCGCCGACACATTTACCTGGTGGATCCAATTCGTCTGGACCTCACATCACAGGGGATACATTAGAGGATGAGCCGGCTTTTTCCCAAGGCCCGGTGCCGGAGCGCAGAATAAAATCATGAGGCGACAGATCATAGAGGCACTTACTTACCCACGCATACTCCTGCTGGCCAATCTGGAGGTCGGTGAGTGCCCACAGAATCGTTATTTCAATCCTGAGCACCCGTCGTGCGGGTCCTGTCAACAAGGGGCAGAGTGCCACTGGCTGAATCGCCATGATGAATTCAGTGTGTTGTCGACGATACCGCTTGAAACTCTGCATGAGTCTCTATTGTTCTGTATCGACTACGTTGATGCACAATGCTCAAGGGCGAACCACAATGTCAGGTACTGTGCCTGTGAGTCCTGCATGTGGGTGAGACAGGCTCGTCACCTCGCGTGGGATTTCGCCCATCCCGTCTGATGAAGTGGGGTTTTCGTATCAGGTCGACCCTTTGGCGGATCAATACGTGCTTCGGAAAATTTATGGAGATAGTAGTTAATTAATTGATTTTATTAACTTTGTATAAAAACTCCGGGCGCCACGAGGGCTGAGAACCGGTCAAAGTTAGGGCATGTTCGAGACGAATCCGTATGCCCTGTTCTGTGACATAACTCCATGTTTTTCCGCCTCTTCAGCGGCAAACTGGCTCATCTGCACCGCGCTTGGGCTTTGCGTTGGTGCCTGGGCAACAACGAGACAAGCATGTACGAAAAGCACTTTGGGCTCTCGAAGAACCCCTTTCAGTCCGTTGCTGAGGGCGACGCTGTATTCGAAGGACCCGAACAATCCAAAGTCATCTCCGATCTCAAAACGGCGCTGTCAGCAAAAGACTCTATTGCTGTAATCACCGGACCGGTTGGTGTCGGAAAAACTACTATTGTGCAGCGTGCCCTGGAGCAGTCAGGCCCTGATCGTTTGGTCGCAATACTCGGCCGCATCCAGGTCGGCTCCGACGAACTGGTGGATCTGCTTCTTGCACAGTTTGGATCCGCTCGCGATTCCGAACGACGATTCGATTGCCTCGAGAACTTCGAACGTATTCTTGCGGAAAAAGCGGAGGCAGGCGCCCGTGTATTCATCGTTATAGAGGACGCGGAGCGATTGGGCGCGGAGCTACTGGAAGAACTCGAGGCGCTCACGGCCGCTGACGGTGGCGCCCGTGCTGGCGCAAACATCATCATGATGGGGCCGCAAAAACTGGACAAGCTGATTGCCACGCCTGCACTCGAGCGCGTGCGGCAGCGTATACGCCTGCAGCAGTCGCTTGAACGATTTACGGCCGAGGAAGTCGAGTCATACCTGCGTCATCGCATAAAAGTAGCGGGCGGCGATTTCGATGCGATGTTCGAACAGGGCGTAGCTTTGATGGTCCGCCGCTGTTCGGGCGGCATACCGCGTGTCATAAACAGTCTCTGTGAGACCGCATTGACGATGGCAGCCGAACATAAAGTCCATCAGGTCTCCGGCAAGATCGTTTTTAAGGTCGCAGTTGAGGTCTTCGGCATGGCACCGGGTCATGCGCCGGCTGCGCAGGGACCCAAAGCGACAGCGGCTCCCAATCCAGCGGTACGACCTGCCGGGCAGCCCGAACCAGCGCCTGCGGTCGAGGAAAGCGCTGATCCCACAATTCCGGTAAAAACGATCCCGGCTGCAGCAGAGAGTACGCCCGTACCACAGCAAGCCTCGACGCCCCGCGCACCCAAACCGCCTGCGAATGCACAGCAAGCCCCGGCAAAACCGGCCGCCACAAACGGAGCAGGTGCTTCTGCAGCGGTTGAATCAAAACCAGCTGCAGACTTGCCGCCGCAGGCGGAGCGACCAAAATTTCAGTTCGCCGACGAAATCATTGTGGATCGGAACACCCAGACGAATGTTCTGGAGCCAGCGCCGGATAAGGCTGATCCACCCGCAGTTAAGAACGACGCGCCGAAGCCACTTGCAAAGCCGCCGGCTCCTGCCGCCAAGGCAGCGCCAACCCCGGCTGCACCAGCTCCGGCCCCGGCTGCGCCAGCTCCAGCCAAGGCAGCACCGGCCCCGGTTGCACCGGCTCCAGCCAAGGCAGCACCAACCCCGGCTACACCGGCCCCGGCCGAGGCGGCACCAACCCCGGCTGCACCAGCTCCGGCCAAGGCAGCACCAACCCCGGCTGCACCAGCTCCGGCCAAGGCAGCACCAACCCCGGCTGCACCAGCTCCGGCCAAGGCAGCACCAACCCCGGCTGCGCCAGCTTCGGCCAAGGCAGCACCAACCCCGGCCGCACCGGCCCCGGCCGAGGATATCCCTACGCTTGCACTGGAAGATTCAGATTCGCCGGCGGACATTTCAGATCAAAAGTCCGATGATTCGACTGCAAGCTTCGCGAAGGTTGATCATGACATGCTGGATGCGGCCCTCGCCTCCCTTGCAGTTCATGACGATGAAGACACATCGGAGCCTGAAGAGCCGGTATCGGCAGATGACAGCGCACCGGAATCGATTCCCGAAGTCACACTCGACAAGAGTATCGAGGCAAAACGAGCCAAGGCGACAGCGCCGACTGATCCTGCGGAACTGGACAAAATGGCTGCCGAACTCGAACAGACAAAATCTCTGGAAGAAATGAGCGATCAGCTTGCCGAGACACTATTCGGCAGTGAGGAGCTTGAATCGATCAGCCTGCAGATCCGAGAGGAAGCAGCGCCGGCAGAGGAAAACCCTGTCGCGCTGGAACCGGCGGAGGCGACCGATGCTGCGAAACCCTCACCTGCACCTGAGCCAAAGGAGGCTCCCAAGTCTCCGCCAGCGCCAGCACCCGCCGCAAATATTGAGCTGGGAAATGAAACTGCAGCCGCGGCTACGCCAACGCCGCAGCAGAGCGGACCCCAGCCCGAACCAATAGAGAATCAGTTCAATACTTCGATGACGGCAACGTTAAAAACCCTGGACAAACACACTAAGTCGCCTGACGACGCTGAATCCGAAGAAAGGTCGGGCGGTCTGCTGGGACGCCTGAAAGACACATTCAAGAGCTGACAGCGCCTACTCAAAGCCTCAATAAGTCAATAACTGGACTGGTTCTAAGAGTATGGACGTCGCGATTATTGAGATTATCATTTGATCGAAATAGCAGCAGTATAGAAAGGATTTCCTAACGTGATAGATCGCCAACGAATATCGACAACATACAGCTACGGGATCGTCTCGCTGGCGCTCGTAACGCTCGCCGCGTGCGGCGGCGGTGGCAACAGCTTTAACGGTGCGCCGCCGGGTGGTGCCGGAAGCGATTGGACCCAGGGTGTATTCCTGGATGCAAGCACATTTGCGGCACATTGCGCATCGCCTCGAAGTGGTATTGACCCTTTCACGGGTCAGCCATTTCTGGACATTCAAGGTACGGCCACCGATGAGAACAATTTCCTGCGTTCTCATAGCAACAATACCTATCTTTGGTATAACGAAATCACCGATCGCGACCCGGGGCTATTTGCAACATTGCCTTATTTCGACCTGTTGGTAACCGAAGCAACGACTGCATCGGGTCAGCTCAAGGACAAATTCCATTTCACCATTCCGAGTGATGAGTTCTTCGAACTATCGCAATCGGGCATCACGGTAGGCTATGGGGCACTGTGGGTTTTTCTCTCGGGTGGCCTGCCGGGAGAAGTCGTAGTCGGATTTACTGAACCCAATTCGGCAGCAACAGCCGCGGGTCTCGCACGCGGCGCGCAGGTGCTGATTGCCGACGGCGTCGACCTCGCCACTGTGCCAACGCAGGCTGATTTTGATATCGCTGTCGCCGCACTATTCCCTTCCCAGGCTGGTTTGGCAATCGATTTTACCGTTCGCGATCTGGACGGCACTCAACGCGATATCACGATGACAACTGCCAGCGTCACATCGACGCCGGTGCCAAAAGTGAATACGATTCCGACGGCCACGGGAAATGTTGGCTACATGCAGTTCAACGACCACATCGCAACCGCGGAATCCGGGCTGATCGATGCAGTCAATCAACTGAGCGCTACTGGCATTACCGACCTCGTTGTGGACCTGCGTTATAACGGCGGCGGATTTCTCGACATTGCCAGCGAATTCGCATACATGATCGCCGGCCCGATACCCACAGCCGGCATGATTTTCGAGACTCTGGTGTTCAATGACAAGCACCCGGTAACTGATCCGGTAACGGGGCAGGCATTGATACCCACGCCATTTCATACGACAACGCTGGGTTTCGATGTAGCCCCAGGGCAGGCGCTACCGACTCTGGGCCTGTCTCGGGTATTCGTGCTCACCGGACCGAATACCTGTTCAGCCAGCGAATCGATCATGAACAGCCTCGAAGGCGTGAATGTCGAAGTCATTCAAATCGGCTCGACCACCTGTGGCAAGCCCTACGGTTTTTATCCAGCCGAAAACTGCGGCACAACCTATTTCACGATTCAGTTCAGCGGCGAGAACAATAAGGGCTTTGGCGACTATACCGACGGTTTTTCGCCGACTAACCAGACTGGCGTTGTGGGTACCATAGTGCCGGGATGTTCTGTCGCGGACGACTTTTCACATGCCCTGGGTGATCCATTGGAAAGCCGCCTGGCGGCAGCGCTACTGTATCGGGACGGCCAGCCGTGCCCGGCAGCATCCGGAATCGCACCACCCGGTGCCTTCAAGACATCGGCCGGATCTGACCTGGCTGCGGTCGATGGTATTGCGCCGAAATCCGTCTGGCATCAAAACAGGATCATGCGCAGGTAGGAAATGCGGCATTTTCACGCTCTTGCCGTCGTCACCCTATTCATAAGCATAACTGCCTGCAAAACAGAGGCAGTTCGAGCCGAGGTTCCCGCTTATCTCGTTGACCCTACTCCCGTGAGCCGCGCCGAACTACGGCAGGCAGTCAACAATTCTCTCGGCGGCCGGGCAGTTTTGATTGCAGATGACGCCTTGACGAAAAGCAGCATGCTTGTCATAGAACCGAAACATCTGACCGGCAGAGACCTCGGCCGGCCGGAACACTTCCGGCTCGTACTCAATGGCTCGAAATGTGTCCTCGTACATCTGGGATCCGACGCGCGATCAGAACTGACCAGTTCAAACTGCGCCGCCGAATAGCTCAGACGATATTCGATTTCGCCGATTTTGTGTCCCAAGGTTTATACTCAACGTACAGCGCATAGACTGTGTTGGGAGAGTGACATGACTGAGACAAAAATCGGAACCGTAACTCACTATTACGGCCACATTCATGTGGCGGGCGTGTCGATCACCGACGGTGAACTTCACCAAGGTGACGTCATTCACGTCAAGGGCCACACTTCGGACTTCGAGCAGAAAGTCGAGTCCATGCAAATCGACCATGAGGGAGTGGATACTGCCAGGCCCGGTGACCAGATCGGCTTATCTGTCATCGAACACGCCAGGGAACACGACACCATTTATATGGTGAACTAGGTCGCATTACGCCTGCGTTTGTCATTCCACGGGCTGAATTGAGACCTGGTCCTGGGCTGTTCATGCCCGCGGACCATATAATTGGCCTGCTGCGTCGAGCTGATGTCAGCTGACATCTGCTCCATTGGCGCCTTGCATTATGGAGAAAATCCCATGAATGACGAATTGAGGCCCGCGGAACATATCGTAATGGAGACTGCGGAAGAGCCGGCCGAACAGCCGGCGATATCCGATATGCAGGCGCAAAGAGCCCTCGAGACTTTTCGGTCCGAGCAAAATCTGGTCATGGGCACTCTGGCTGGTTTTATTGCAGCGGTAGCGGGCGCCAGTATCTGGGCCGGCGTTACAGTCATGACCGAGTATCAAATCGGTTGGATGGCTATCGGTATCGGCCTGTTGATAGGGTTCGCAGTTCGCTTTACGGGCAAGGGAATCAATCCGACGTACGGCGTTGTAAGCGGTGCGTTAGCACTTTTGGGTTGCGTACTCGGCAATGTTCTTACGATTACCTACTATGTTGCCGTTAACCAGGAAATGGCATACATGGATATTCTCACGCAACTGAATTATCCAATCATTGTCGAAATGTTGACCGCAACTTTCGAGTTCATTGACGTATTGTTCTACGGACTGGCCGTGTATTTCGGCTACAAATACGCGTTTCGCCAGATTTCCGAGGAAGACCTTAACCGGGCCCTTGGCAAGGCTATGTAATTAATAGCCGCGTTCATCGGGAACGCGTCAGTCACATTCGAAATCGTCGCTGCCGATTGGCCGGCACTGCGGCGGAAAACCTTTCGCGCGCCAGTAATCAAATATGCCGAAGTGTTTCATGCTCCTCTTGAATGCAGGGCTCGCTCTATAGTCTTTGTATATCGACAACCAATACCAGGGTTCTTCGACACGTGATAGTGGCATGCGATCATGAGCCCTGAACGCTGCCAGGATCTCTGGATATCTACTCAGGTCGACAGCGTTCTCGTTGGCCCAGGCATCGAATTTTGCCAGCCCAAGCGAATTATCCCCTTCAATATTTTCCAACGCTCGGATCCATTCGATCACCGGTGCTCCCCGTAATTCATCAATGCTATGCGCGACGATAATGGCGGTGGTGCGGTTTCCGGCAAGCAACAGCATCGCGACACCTACAGCGTCATTCCACGGTTCGGCGAACTCGAGCTCACGCTCGTGTGTTTTCGTCGCAGAGTCGTGGTGACCGAGCGCGCTCTGTGCGACTCGCAGGTAGTAAAGGCAGTTGCTGTAAAGTGGGTCGATTTCGAGACATCGTTCATTGGCTTCGATCGAAGCATCTGCGTAACCCATAGCAATTAGTGTACTGCCGATCCAGTTGTACACTGTCGTTAGCAATGGATCCTTCTGTAGGGCTAGCTCCATAAGACGCATTCCTTCAACCAGATCGTATGGCAGTGTCACGGCCGTAACACTGCCTTTAACTCCATAGGCAAGCGGAAGACCGGGATCGATGCTAAGAGCTCTGTCGGTTGCCTGCCCGGCCAGCTCCATATATTTATCAAAACTACGATCCTCAATGCGCCAATACGGCGCGGCGGAGTACACTGCGCCAAGCGATTCCCAGCCGACTGCGAAACCAGGATCGAGGGCAACAGCTTGCTCGAGATACCGAATGCTGTCCACAATGTCTTGCGCAGTCGTTCGGCGGACAAATCTATCATGACCTTTCAAGTAAAGGTCGTAGGCATCCATATTCGCAGTCATTTCTCGAACTGGCACTTCAGTGACGGCCTCGATACCGAGTGCCGTCTTAAGTGACGATGTTATCGAATTAGCGATCTCGCTTTGAATGACAAATATGTCAGCCAGTTCCCTGTCGTAAGTGTTTGACCAAATATGTCTGTCGTCCGCCGCGTCGATCAGCTGCGCAGTAACTCGGACCTGATTTCCTGCCTTGCGAACGCTGCCTTCCAGAACGAAGAGTACGTCCAACTCAGCTGCAATCTCGGGGATGCTTTGCAATTCGCCCCTGTAAGTAAACGAAGACGTGCGCGATGCAACACTAACGCCCGGTACGCGAACCAGGGAATTGAGAATCTCTTCAGAGATACCGTCCGAGAAATAAGACTGCTCTTTATCGCCGGACATGTTGACAAAAGGCAGGACAGCGATCGAGCGTCTGCTATCACTACTGCCGAGAGTCGGCGTCTCCAGATTTGCCCAAAAGAATTTATCAAGTGCAAAGAACAAAACCGCGAAGGAAAGTACGGCAATAATGACGAAATCGAGTTTGCGCCCGGTTTTGTGGGTAATCGAACTAGAGCGGTCGACTTCTCTTTCTCGTTTGATCCCGTCAGGCGTGAGTTCATACGCCCAGGCAAAAACGATCGCCAGAGGTAGCCCGATTAGTAGCAGCAACAATATGGCTTTGCCCACCCAATCGGGCAACGCCATTATCGGCATGACTACATCGATGACCTGCAGTATCAGCCAGGCGACGATGGCGTATGCGATCCCGACCCTGAATACGTTCCTGCGTCTTAGTTCGGCTATGAAGGACATTGGCGACCTTATTATTTCACTCTGCCGTCGCAAGGATGGCCCAAAGACGGAGAATCAGCAACAACTACGGCACAATCCATGAACGCCATGCTGAGAACGTGATGCAGGTACTGGTGATGTCCGACCACGCGTGGTTTGCTTGCAATTATCAGCGAAAGCAATCGCTTTGGAGAAGGACAATGCTTGGAAAATTAACCTTGGGCTTTGTATTACTTGGATTCTGTGGTTTCGCGACCGCGGAAGAGTCGAGAGCCAGCGGTGGGTACATCGGTGGGGCTTATGGAGTAACAGTATTCGATGATGGTGGCTTTTTCGCAGGGCTGAATGTCGACGATGAAGACACCTCTATGCAGGTGAATGGCGGATACAAGATTCTGAAGCACTTCGCCGTTGAGGCTCGCTATGTCGATCTGGGTACTTACTCAGTGCAGGGAATTAATTTCGACGGCACAGCGACTTCGGTTCACGCAATAGGAATCGTTCCGTTCGGAGACAGTGGCTGGGAACTGTTCGGGCAACTCGGCCTGGGAACACTCGAAATCGAGGCGGCCGGTGTCCCTGGCTTTGACGAGGATGTGGTCGGTGGCGGCATTGGGGTGCGCTACAGCGCGACCCGGAATTTCTCGCTAGCTGTACAGACAGACGTTTATGTCTGGCAGGATGACTCTACACCCATTATCTATGATATGTCAGTTGGTGGCACTCAGTTGTCGGTTCAGTTTATTTTCTGATTTGCGATAAGGAAAGCCGAAAATCTTGAGCGGGACTGTCCAGTCCCGCTCATTTTTTTTGGGCATTGCGCACGCAAATCAATACGAGCAAGATGATCGGATATATCTTGCTGCCGGAGGCAGGGGCAATGAGCAAACAAGATTCGCAAGCGGAATTACCGGGCTGGATCACAGACCACGTAAAGCTTTACCTGGAAGATCCGGATAAGGCGCACATGTGGGACTCGGCGTCGGTCGGTGGTCCAGGCGTATTACCGACGCTTCTGCTGACCACGACAGGCCGAAAATCGGGTGAACCGCGACTGTTGCCCCTGATATACCAGAATGTCGATGCCGGTTTCGTGATTGTTGCGTCAAAAGGCGGAGCTCCCAGTCATCCCGCCTGGTTCCTGAATCTTCTTGACAGGCCCGATTGCGAAATACGCGTCGGCCGTGACTCCTACCGGGTCACCGCACGCGTATCCGAGGGCGTGGAACGCGCCGAACTCTGGAAACTTATGGTCGAGGTGTATGCGCCCTACGAAGACTATCAGGCCTCAACGGACCGTGAGATCCCGGTGGTAGTACTCGAGCCTTCCGACTAACTGCAAGGTGTTGGTCCGTCCGGATATAACTCGTTAACAAACGGAATCAGCGCGATTACCAGCGTCTGGCTGTAGATAAACTCCCGGGTGTATTTTCCATCGCTTAGCAAGCCGTACGCCCCACCCTGCTGTTTGCTATTCGTTGTGCCGAAGACCCGATCGTTTGCCACTCCGAGTTCGCAGCCGCCGTCGATCAATTCCTTTACGGCGGGAGGCAATGGCAGCGTCACGCTTCTCGCCTCTCCCATTTTGTCATTTCTACCCAAGACCACCATCCAGGCAAAAGCCATTAGCTGATCATCAACTGACTCTATGCCGCCTTCGATGCCAACCCAGTAGTCCGCATCGGGCTGCACTCCCCGCGCCGCCACGACCCGGTTTCTTGCTCCATGACGCGTCTCCCGATCATTCTCCGGCTGATCACTGACTCCTGATTCCACGTCAGCCGAAATCACTTCAATAGTCGCCGAGGGAAACTGAACGCCGAACGCCTCCTTTACAGCGTCGACTTTGACGGGGTTGCGTGATGCCACAACAATTTTCATTGACGACTTATGCGCAACCAGTCGAGTCGTCAGCCATGATGCTGTCAATTTCGGCATTGAAGGTTCGTCTGGCGCCCGCCACCTTCAGCGCTTTCCAAGTTGGTGCTAATCGTTTGACTCTTGCCTTGAATGAGTCTCGATAATATTCCTCATCGATAAAGCCCTGCTGATACTGAAAGAACATGTTGTCCCAGTGCGTGTGCTGCGCGATTTGCCATAGCCGAAAGCGCTGGCGTTCCTCATTGGAAAGTCCTTCGAGGGCGCGGATATCCTCGGGATAACCGGCGCCGGTCAGCTTCATAATTATTGGACCAATGTGTTCCGAGTCGGCTGCGTGGACCAGCATCATCTGCAATGCATCAGCTCGCATTTGATAGGTCTGTGCCAGAGCGAGTTTCTTGTTTTCATCCATGGAATGTGTGTTTTGCCGAATTTGAACAGACAGGTATACAAGTGTGGCCAGGACTGCAATCGAGCCAAGCAGTTCACCGAGGGCCCCCAATTCCAGAATCGTCATGTCTTCATCTCCT
>Ga0255049_10001128_pt1 | contig 15174 bp, 16 predicted proteins | sample JV7_2_3_MG_FD_183615 | JGI IMG/M metagenome (GOLD analysis project Ga0255049, IMG submission 183615) | Seawater microbial communities from Jervis Inlet, British Columbia, Canada - JV7_2_3 | ecosystem: Environmental > Aquatic > Marine > Inlet | place: Canada: British Columbia | collected 2016-10-06
GCGCCCAGCATCAGGGGCAGGACCAGTTCGTAGTTGCCTGTCAACTCGAACACGATGATGACCGATGTGAGCGGTGCACGCGCGATCGTTGCGAACGTCGCCGCCATACCGACGACAGCGAATGCACCCGTGTCGAGCGTCACACCGAATGTCTGTTGCACAACAATCGCGAATGCCGCTCCGACGGAGCCACCTATCACGAGGCTGGCCATGAACGTACCCGCCGACCCCCCACCTGCACGAGTGAGCGCCGACGTGGCGATCTTCGCGACGGCGACGAGTGCCAGACCCCACCAGAAGTAACTTCCGGATCCCTCGAGCCTCAGGAGGCCGGAGAGGAAGTCCTGTCCCGTACCGAGCGAGTCGGGCCAAACAACTCCGATGAGAGCCACCGACAATCCGAACAACACCGGCCGCGTCCAACGGGGGAGTCGGGGTGGCAGGCTCGATGCAGCTGTCAGATCGAGTGTGCGGAGGTAGAGAATCCCGAATACCACGGCAATTACGGCGAGACCCGCATACAGGAACAACTCGGTGGGACTCCCCAAGGAGTGCGCCGGGGATGTCAGGATCGCTTCTTCGCCTACCAGGAGATGTGCAGTTACGGCGGCAGCAACCGATGCGATCACGACCGCGTTCAGGTGACGGATCGCGAACGAGCGGAGGATCACCTCCATGGCGAACATCATTCCTGCGATCGGTGCGTTGAAGCTAGCTCCGATACCCGCCCCTGCCCCTGCGGCCACGAGACTTCGAATGCGGTCGTGGTCGAATCCGGTGTATCGGGCAAGCGATGAACCAATGGACGCACCGATGTATGCAATCGGGCCCTCTCGGCCTCCGGACCCCCCCGTTCCCAGTGTGAGCGCGGTTGCGACAATCTTCGGTAGCACCTTGCCCGTCGGGAGGTACCCACCGTGGATACCCAACCCGACCATTGTCTCTGTGATTCCGCCGCCGGCAACGCCGGGTCCCCATCGCCGATCGATGAGCCACGAGGCTGTCATGCCGATGGGGATGGTCACGACGACGACCCAGATTCCCCACTGCGACCAGTCGGAGAACGATGTGGCCCCGCTTCGAACAAACTCGATCAGCCACACCAACAGCGCTGCAGCGAAACCTGCCAGGAGTCCAAGTACGACGGCAGCGAACAGGAATGAAGCTGTCCCGCGTCTCCGGAACGTTGCCTTGATCCTGCCGACGATATCCATAGTGTCGGACGGTAACGCGCTGGTGGCCCCAGAGCCAAGAATGGGGAACGCGTGCGGCACCCGCTACGTTGCATCCGTATGTTCGGAGGAAAGAAACAGTCGATGAGTGAAACGCACTTCGTGAACGGGCGGTCGATCGTCCCACCATTCCCTGACTCCATCGAGGTCGTCTACATCGGCATGGGTTGCTTCTGGGGTGCAGAACGGATCTTCTGGGACCTCCCCGGCGTGTACACGACAGCGGCTGGCTACTCGGGTGGTACGACATCCAATCCCTCGTACGAGGCTGTGTGCTCCGGTAGAACTGGTCACGCCGAAGCCGTGATGATCGCGTTCGATCCAGAGATGGTGTCCCTCGATCGCATCCTGAAGAGTTTCTGGGAGGAGCATGATCCGACCCAGGGTGACCGGCAGGGAAATGACGTTGGCTCTCAGTACCGATCCGCGATCTTCTGGACGACTGATGCTCAACGCGATGCCGTGATTCGATCCCGAAACGCGTACGCGACTGTCCTACGAGACGGCGGATTCGGTGCGGTGACAACCGAGATTGCCGAGGCGGGAGAGTTCTTCTACGCCGAGGAGTATCACCAGCAGTACCTGGCCAAGAACCCAGGCGGCTACTGCAACCACGGTTTCTGCCAAGTGGCCTACGCACCGATCGACGCATAGACCTCCGATCTCCGAACCCAAGGGTTCGGGAACGCTTCGCGTTCCTTGGGAGTTGCTCCGCAACTCCTCACGCCGGTGTGTGCAGCGGACAGACCACAGAATGGCATGGCGCGGCCGCTCCCGGTTCAGTCGAGTAGCCTGCTCGCAGCGAAGCCCCTACGAAGGAGTTCGAAATGGAGTGGGTCGCGACATTCATGTGGACGGTCATCATCGCGCTGTTCGTGGGTTTGGTGATCGGTGGTCTCGCAAGGCTCCTTCTGCCGGGGAGACAGAAGATCTCGCTGATGGCGACGTTCGTCGTTGGCTTCAGTGCCGCTTTGGTCGGTGGTCTTGTCGCCGAGGCCTTGGGGCTTGCGGATACGGAAGGAATCGACTGGATCAAGTTGGCGATCCAGATCGGGCTTGCCGTGATTGGTGTCGGGTTCTACTCAGGTTGGTTCTTCAGGCGCGAGTGAATCGGGAACGCATCGAGTTCCCGTTTACAACTCGTAAACGGCGATGTGAGGCTCCGTGAGGCTGCCAATGAACAGCCGACCGTCGTGGTACCTGGCCGACGTTGTGATGGCGACCGTCCCTGATGCATCCTGCAGGTTGTGGATGAGCTGGCCGGTCTCGTCGTAGCCGAGGACGATGCCGTGTCGTAGCGGTTTCGGCTTGAGCGTGTCCGGCATCTTGAACGACAGCTTCCTCAGCCATGGTCGCGGCAGCATCATGTCAACGATGCCCTGTCGGGGTGATGCCATGGATACCCAGAGAACTCCTTCCGCGAACGTGAGGTTGTCTGGGAAACCTGCGAGATTGTCAAGGAAGAGCTCCGTTTCACCGGCCTGTTCGCCAGCGAGCCAATGGCGATGGACACGGTACGTTCCTGTTTCTGCGATGAACAATGAGTCCTCATTGGCGTCGAGCGCCACTCCGTTCGCGAAGTGAAGATCGCTGACGACGAGCGAGAGCGATCCGTCTGGAGTGAGTGCAAAGACTCTGCCGGTCTTCTGCCCCTCAAGAAGGTCAGCAACGTAGTTGTGGATTGTCCATCGGGTCGATGTGTCTGAGAAGTAGATGGTTCCGTCCGAAGCGACAGCCGCGTTGTTCGCAAAGGCGAAGTCGGCGCCCTCGAATCCACGAGCAAGCGACGTGACCTCGCCAGTGTCTGTGACCCGCTGAAGACCGAGATCAGCGTTGCACACGATCATCTCACCGGTATCGAGCCACTCGATCCCGAGCGGTCGACCTCCGACGTCAGCGACTGTCTCCGCGCTGCCACTTGGGCTGATCCTGACGATGCGGCCGTCTGCGAGTCCGCCGATCGCTGAACCATCCCGTTGCACGATCACATCCTCTGGGCCAGCTCCCGGTGTGGTCCAGATCTCCGACGAAGCGAGCCTGTCGTTCTTCTCGACGTCCCCGGTGAGAGGCGGTGCGGGGAGCGGTTGCCATGCCTGTGGTGTGAAGGTTGCCATCAGGTCACCCTAGATACCCGAATCGCCACGACTTCGCCTTTACCGTATGTCCAAGAGGAGGACGCAACATGAGCCGGAGCAAGTGGCGGGTGTTCGGAGACACGGGAAGACATCTGGACCGATTTGGTCTCGTCCTAGGACTCTCAGCGTTCTCGGCGTCGGTGCTGGCTCTGATCGACCTTGACGAGGTTACCGACAGCCTCAGATCAGAACTCGGCTGGTTGATCGTGATGTTCTCGGTGGGTACGACTCTGATTGTTGCGTTCAGAGCGTCCGGTGTGCGTAAGCGGTGGCGAACTGTCGCCAACATCTCGATCGGAGTTGTCCTTATCGGAGCGGTTGCCGTGACCCTCTTGGATCGGGTCGGGGAGTCCGACTTCGTAGCCGACCTTGCGCGGCCGAGCGTTCTGTGGGTGCTGATCGCGATCGCTTCACCGATCGTCGTTCTTCACCGCATTCTCCAACACAACAAGGTGACGAGAGAGACACTTTTTGGCGCCGTCGCGGCGTACGTCCTGATTGCCATCGCCTTCAGCTACACATTCTTGTACATCGACCAACTGACAACAGACGCATTCTTCGGCGTGGCGGAATCGACATCCACCTACATGTATTTCTCGCTCGTGACCATCACGACGCTCGGATACGGTGACTTGACACCGGTGACCGATGTGGGACGGTATCTGGCATCGCTGGAGGCCGTGGTTGGCCAGGTTCTTCTTGTCACGGTTGTCGCCCGCGTCGTGAGCGTGATGTCGAGGCGAGAGCCTGCCTCGGACCCTCAGGACAACGCTGCTCAGTAGAGTGGTCGGGTACGCGACCCGGAGCCAATCATGCCGACACCCCACATTTCTGCTGCCGAAGGCGACATCGCTGAGGCGATCCTCCTGCCAGGCGATCCGCTGCGAGCCAAATTCATCGCTGAGACGTTTCTCGATGACGCCGTCGAGGTAACCGGCGTACGAGGCATGCTCGGCTTCACCGGCTCATATCGAGGTATGCCGGTATCGGTGATGGGCACCGGCATGGGAATCCCCTCTGCGTCGATCTACATCACCGAACTCATCCGCTTCTACGGGGTCAAACGGCTCGTTCGTGTCGGTTCGTGTGGAGGGCTCACCGAGGACGTGCCGCTCAGGGGCATCGTCCTGGCGTCCGGCGCCTGTACCGATTCCGGCGTCAATCGTGCGAGATACGGTGGATGGGACTTCGCTGCAACGGCCGATTACGGCTTGCTGTCAAGGACTGCTGATGCGGCGCAGGCCTCAGGCCACGACGTACACGTCGGTAATATCCACTCATCGGACAGCTTCTACAATCCTGTGCCAAATGCCTTGGAGATCTGGCAGGGCATGAATGTTCTCGCTGTCGAGATGGAAGCCGCTGGCCTCTACGGCATTGCAGCGGCAGAAGGTGCGAGGGCCCTCACTGTGCTCACGGTGTCGGACCACATCGTGACCGGAGAGGAGACCACATCGGACGAACGCGAGCGCACGTTCGTCGACATGGTCACCCTTGCCCTCGAAGGCCTCCTCGCCGACGCCTCGAGCTCGTAGCTGCTGACTCTCCCTAGATCAGCATCGTCTGGGCGCCATCGATGATCTCGATGAAGTCCGTGACGTTGAGGATCCCGTTGAGATCGTCGTACATGTCATCCTCATCGAGGTCGAACATGTCGACCGACATCTTGCACGCCCACATGTGGCATCCCATGTCAGACAGGTGCTGAAGGAACGAGGGGACGTCTGGGATCTCCAATTCCTCAAGCTTGGCCTTCATCTGCTTTGTCGCCATGGCTTGCATGCCGGGCAGCGGTGCCAGAGCGGCTGGCATGTGCGTGGCTGGATTGCCAACGGGTGAGAAGTGAAGGTTGCCCATCGTCTTCTTGTTGATCATGTCCATGCCCCAGAACGTGAAGAAGATGTGAGTCTCAACTCCGTGCTCGAGTGCTCCCGATGCCATCACGAGGGCAGGGTATGCCATGTCGAGCGATCCCTTCGAACACACGAAGGCGATCTTGCGATCGTCGTCATCGTCTCCGAAGTCTGGAACGATGTTCGTTGCCTGATCGGTGGTCATTGGTTCTCCTTCTAGATGCAGCCCTTGGGCTTCTGCAGCCCGGCTACGTAGGACATCTTGCGTGCTGGTTTCTTTGGGAAGAGCTGAAACAGGCTCTTTGTAGGGATACCGCCAATGGTCGAGACCCGACGCAGAGTGGGTGTTTCGCCCTGCTCCTTGGCATCGGCGCGCAGGAAGTCGATGACCTTCCAGTGCTCGTCACTCAGCTCGCCGAGGCCGATGCTCGACGCGAGTACTGCGGCGAGATCCTTGTCCCACTCATCGAATTCCGTGAGGAATCCGTCGTCGTCCACGTGGATCTCACGATCCCCAATCGTTGTTACTGGCATCACGCACCTCCAGGAGCGTTGTTGTTGGTTTCTTCGAATGACGCTGCTTCGACAATGTCGTGGGCGACGTCGGTTTCTGAGGCCGAAACAGCCTTGAATGTGTTCAGTGCTCTGGCGAGTCCCATTCGGATCTCCGGGTCTCGCATCTTGCCAGCGAGGGCGAAGAGGCCTGGTGGCTTGGCCGGCTCAAGCTCGGCTGCCTGTGCCTGACGTTGCACGGCCTCAAGCAGGCGCTCCGCAACGGCGAGCATCTCTGGCTGCGTGAGATCCTTGACGATCTCAAGCATGTCAACGACGTTGTCGCCGAGGGACTCAACGTCCTCCTTCGAAAAGTTCGTCACGATCTTGTCCACGACACCCAAGCCAGCACCAGCGAACTCGAAATAGCCACGAGACTCGTAGTCGTCCATGATCTCGAGGAGCTTCGTGAAAGCACCGCTGGTGAGTGGGCCGAGGTCCGACATCAACTCCATCGCGCTCTCATACTTGGCCATGCCCTCTTCGATGTTGTTCGTGTTGCGCACGATCCGACGAAGGAGGCGGAGCATGTCGGCTGGCTCGACCCACTCCTGCACAGCCTCGAGTTCGCGGTTGGCGATGCCCATCGCTTCGCTCGAGATCGGGCCGAGGTCGGAGACGAGCTCCTGCCATTGCTCGCGCCTCAGCCTCTGCTCGCGCAGCTCGGCAACAACGGTGTCGAGCTGGCTGGACATCCGATCGAGCTTCTGCTCGAGTTCCGCCGTCCGGTCAGTCGCTTCGATGGTCATGATTCACCGTCGTTGATTTTGCCCGCCATCAGCATCTCGTGGGGGAGCGGCATCTCCTTGCCCTTGATGAGCATGTTCCAGTAGACCCACTTGAAGATCATCTTCCCCCAGTGATTCATCTCGGTCTCTTTCAGCAGGGTGAACGGACCGATGCCCGGTAGCGGATACTTGCCTGGCAGTGGCTCCGTGTCGTAGTTGAAGTCGATGAGCAGCCCCTTGCCATGGCCAGACTCGATGAAGCAGTTGGCGTGTCCGTCAAACTCCTCCAGCATCGGAAGGCCCTCGACATACCGTAGGAAGTTCTCAGTGAACACCTCCATGGCAAAGTGGGCAACGGAGCCTGCCTTTGATGTCGGGAGGTCAGCGGCATCACCCAGGGCGAAGATGTTGTCGAAGTCCTTCGAGAGGAAGTTGCCGTTGTCAACCGGTACGAAGTTCGACTCGTTCCCGAGACCCGAACGCGCGATGAATTCAGCGCCCATGTTGAGCGGAATCGTCACGAGCATGTCGTATTCGATCTCGCGTTCATCGTAGGAGACGAGCTTCTTGTCGTCTGTGTCGACTCGTTCGAGATAGAAGTCGGTCTCGAGGCTGATGTTCTTCTCCTCAAGGATGTTCCCGAGGTGCTGTGCAGCTACAGGCTTGGTGAACGCGGCGTCGAGGGGAGTGACGTAGATGAGCTCGACATCATCTCGCATGCCTCGCTCGTGGAAGTGCGAGTCAGCAAGGAAGCTGAACTCGAGTGGGGCCACAGGGCACTTGATGGGCATCTCGATGATATTGACGACGAGTCTGCCTCCCTCCCAGAAGCGAAGGGCTTCAGCGAGGTTCTTTGCTCCTTCGAGTGTGTAGAAGTCATGCACGGTCTTGCCGTATTCATCACTCTTGAGGCCGGGTGTTTCGTCCGGTCGGATGTGGGCACCGGATGCAATGATCAAGTAGTCGTACTCGAGCGTTGTTCCGTCGGTGAGGTTCACGGTGTTGTTGTCGCCGTCTATGAGGTCAATCTCTCCGACCACGTAGTTCACGCCGGGAGGGATGAAGTCGATCTTCGGCTTCACCACATCGCTGGCGTTGTAGATCCCGAAGGGGATGAACAGGAACCCTGGCTGGTAGTAGTGCGTGTCGTTCTGGTCGACAATCGTGATGTCCCAGTTGTCGCCGAGGCGGGGACGGAGCTTGTTGGCGGCCATGGTGCCTGCGGTGCCCGCTCCGAGTATGAGGATCCGTTTCACAAGGTGCTCCTTCTGGAAGCTCGCAGGATTGTCAGGTGCGCCTGAGGCTGAACATCTGGCATCATCGGTTGCGGCTCCCCTTGGTCTCGTTGGTGTGTCGAGGCCTGTCGTGCCGTTGCTATTCTCTTGGCTGTCAGTATACCCACCACGGTATGTATTGCATAGTCGCAGAGTCAGGGAATCTTGAACTGATTCGAGGAGAAGACACGGCGCATCGGATATCCTTGTGGACATGAATCCCCCGCTCGCAATCACCTACGACTACCTCTGTCCGTTCGCTCGCAACGCATCCGAATCGGTTGTTGAAGCCCTTAGGGATGGTGCAGACCTCGATGTCTCCTTCGTACCGTTCTCGCTCGAAGAGAGCCACACCCCCGATGGTGAATCGCATCAATGGGACCTGCAGGTCAGCGACGTCGGACCAGGCGTACTGGCTTTGTTGTGGTCGCTTGCTGTGCGGGAAAAATTCCCGAGTGCGTTCCTCGATTTCCACGTCGCCATGTTCTCTGCTCGTCACGACGATGGAGCAGACATCAGCGATCCGAGTGTGATTGAGGCGGTGATTGGTGGCGCCGGGTTGGATGCTGTCGCTCTTGGCGCGCTCGTCGAATCTGGCATCCCAGCTGAGATCCTCGCTGCCGAACACACGAGATCTGTTGAGGAATTCAGTGTCTTCGGCGTCCCGACCTTCATCACAGGAAGCGAGGCTGTGTTCGTCCGTTTCATGGAGCGTCACAGGCCCGAAGATCTCAATCGTGTTCTCGACATGCTCGCGTGGACCAATCTCAACGAGTTCAAGCGCACAACCGTCCCTCGCTGAGCTACTGGCCAATCAATGGGACATCCGAATGCAGCGACGCCGGAGGACATGCGAGCCCTGATCGCGGGACGGCGCACGGATGATCCGACTTGGTTCGAGTACGACGATCAAGTCGTCGACCCGGGCACGATCGTCGCGATCCTGCATCCTCACGTTGCGGAACGCCGACGCCGCGAGATGGAGACGGTCCTTGGTGGGCGCACCCGCAACGTTGCTGTTGTTGTCGACGGAATGGTGGATCTCGGCAATGTGTCGGCCATCATGCGATCGGCTGAGGCGTTCGGTATACAGGAGATTCACGCGATTGATTCTTCCGACACCTTCAAGCGATCACGCAGAACAAGCCGCGGAGCCGATAAGTGGCTCGACCGCTATCGGTGGGAGAACACGACAGACTGTCTGGGGAGGTTACGGCAGGAGAAGTACACCCTGCTGCTCGCCGATGCCAATCCCGATGCGACGAGCGTGTCCGACGCCGACCTCACGGGCAGGATCGCCTGGGTGTTCGGCAACGAGCGAGACGGTGTGTCGGCGGAGACGAGAGGCTTGGTCGATGATCTGGTTGGGATCCCGATGGAAGGGTTCGTCGAGAGTCTCAACGTCTCAGCTGCAGCATCGATCGTGCTCGCCGAGACGCATCGCCAACGTATCGAGAAGTACGGTGCAAACGGTGACCTGACGAAGAGCGATCGCGATCGGCTTCGTGCCGTCTGGTATCTGAAGTCCGTCAGGGAGTCTGAAGCGATCGTACGTCGCGCCCTCAGCGATCACGGCTGACCACATTGATGTCGGGGTTGGATCCTTCGCTGACAGTCCAGTACGCAAGATGTTCATCGAGTGAGATCGCTTCGCCCTGGCGCTCGTCAGGAGATGGCGCAGTGCACGGTTCTCCCGAAAGCATGTCGGACACGGAGGCTTCCGACGCGCGATGCCACATCCAGACGGTCTGATACCCGCGCACCGTAAGTGTTGCACCATCTTCGCTCATGTCTGCCGCTGAGATTTCCGCGCCGAGGAACAGCGCTGTAACCAGATCGAGCTCGATGGGCCCATCCGACGGCTTGAGTGTCCCTCGGAAGACAAGCGCCTCATCCGCGTCCTTCGTGATGATGTACAGCGCCGGCTCCATCGGATCGATGAACAGAGCTTCCGCGTTGTGGGCACCATCTGGATATCGGTACGTGAGGGCGACCGATTCCGGGAATGCGTCATCGAGTCCTGCCGGGTCGGTGTCGACGACTCGGTACACGGTGACAAACCCATCCCTGATTTCGAAGTTATCTCCGATGTCTCCGACGTACAGAAACGCGCCGTCACCGTTGGGTCCCGGACCGGCTGAAATGTCCTCCCAGTCGAGGGCAAATGCGTTCGGTACGTCGTGTGCGCCGAGATCCTCACCACTTGTGGTGAACGCGTACAACGTAGAGCTTCCCCGCGAGTCGTTGTGTGACCACAGCACACCAGGGGTGGTTCGGCTCGCAGCGATGCCGGAGGCCTCAACCAGATCTGGCGAGGCGATCGCTCCAGCCACAGCAACAGATCCGTACAGGTCGCAGACCGCAACACCGGCTGGAATTGTCGTGGTCGATGTCGGCGATGCGGCGGTAGTTGGAGCGGCGAGACTTGTTGTTGTGGGTGGGGTTGTTGTGCTTGCCGGATCGGTTCCGGAGTTCGTGGATCTCAGCGCGAGGGCGAGCAGCACGAACGCTGCGGCGACGCCTATCAGAACAATGGTTGGCCTGCGCATCACTCCAGCGTATCGAACGGAGCGCTATGACCTGCCGAGTCTCGTGAGAGCAACGGCTTGAGCGACGGCAGCCGAGGTGATGTCAGCCAGTTCGACGCTCTCGTTCGGGCCGTGGTACCTGCTCGTCGGATCAGCCACTCCGATGAGCAGCACTGCAGCGTCCGGATAGATTTCGCCAAATGCCGCGACGAACGGGATCGAGCCGCCCATGCCTGACTCGATTGGCTCGGCGCCATACCCGACCCGCATGCCATCACGGTATGCGTCGTACGCATTGCCCTCCGTCTCGAGGTCGATCGCATAACCCATCGCTCCCGGCACGATCGTGGCCTCTGCCCCCCACGGAACGGCGGCTTCGAGGTGGGAGATGAGGGCTGCCATTGCTTGGCTCGGATCCTGGCCAGGGGCAATCCGCAGCGACACTTTGGCACTCGCCTCAGGGACAAGTTGGTTGATTGCCTCGTGAATCGGAACAGAGTCAATTGCGAGCACGGATATCGATGGATGGGTCCACAGTCGGGATGTCAAGCCTCCGCGCCCAACGAGCTCGAGCCCATCGACGGGGAGCATGTGCTCGGCAAGCTCGTCCTCCGTGAGGTCGAGTGGATCGGTCTCGTACTTCACCAGTCCGTTGACGGCTACTGATCCGTCATCGTCGTGTAGCGATGCCAGCACCCGCACGAGTGCGGAGTTCGCATCGGGGTAGGTGCCGCCGAACGATCCGGAGTGCACGGCATACCGAAGAGTTCTGATCGTCACAGTGCAGTCCACGAGACCTCGCAGGGAAGTTGTGAGGGTTGGCGTGCCGACCCGCCAGTTCCCAGCGTCTCCGATAACAATGGCATCCGACGAGAGGAGCTCTGTGTACTCGTTCAGGAAGTCGACAAGATGCGCAGAGCCGATCTCCTCCTCGCCTTCGATGAACACCTTCACGTGCACCGGAAGGTCATCACCAAGAGCCCTGAGGGAGGCAAGGTGAAGAACGATTCCTGCCTTGTCGTCCGCGGAACCCCGCCCATAGAGGCGCCCATCGCGTTCGAACGGCTCGAAGGGAGCGGTCTCCCAGTCGGCCGCTGGACCCGGTGGCTGCACATCGTGATGCGCGTAGAGGAGGACCGTCGGAGCACCGTCCGGCCCACGCTTCTCGCCGTAAACGGCAGGGTGCGCTCCTTCGATCTCGAGAAGTCGCACGTTCTCGAGGCCCGAGTCGCTCAGCAGTGATGCCACGAGCTCAGCCGATCGTCGAACCTCGCCGCTTGGATAGCCGGGGGCGCTGACAGAGGGGACCCGAATCAACCTTTCGAGCTCGTCACGAATCCGGGTGCTGTCTTGTTTGACCGATGCTGTGAGTTGTGCGTCCATCTGCCCATCGTACCGGGCACGGTTCAGATGTCGTCTAGGCGAACCGGATCGCGCTCGTCGGTCGCTCCGGTCGCAGGTCGACTGCGGTGGCGAACGAGAGCTCGAATGGCTGCTCAATCTTGGGACTCGGGGAGGTGATGCCGACATCGGTGCGCGCCATCGGGAGATCGATCACGATGTGGGAGATGCCGAAGGCCTGTGCGTATCCAATGCTGCCGCCCATCGATGCGGCCAGCTCGTAGACAGAGCGGAGAGCGCGGTATGCGTCGGAGCCGAGATCCTCTGACACTGTGTTGCCGGTGAGCGCGGCAACGGCTTCGATGTTGAGGAGGTCGTCCCGCCCTGAGATGGAAGCTGTCGCCCGTTCCCCCCGCTCGGCTGTTTGCAGCGTGATGTATGCACATCCTGAGTCGGTAGCGGCGTTGAGGACCGTCCGTAATATCTGGCGCGCCTTCGCGCTGTCGCCCCACGCTCGCGTCGGAGCGCAAGCCGTCTCGAATGTCGCATCCGTGATGATCGTTGATGCGATGGATCGCATCTCTTCATCGAGCAATACGACACCTTGGAGGGCAGCGCCGTCTGCTGGCTCTTGGTCGACTTCAGCGAGGTCCGACAGTGCCCGCTCGACTTCGAGGGCGTCGGCCCTGATTGCCGCAAGCATCTCGCGTTGCTCATCGAAGGCGAGGTCTGGGGAGTTGACCATGTGATCGGCGAATCCGACGATTGACGTCAGGGGATCCCTCAGGGTGTACGCCATGCGCGTCCGCAGAGAGGCGTCGGCCGTACGCAATTGATCGACCACTTCGAGCATCTCAGCGTGTTCGACGATGTGGGTGTTTCGGCTGCGTACGACCGTTGCCGTGTACACGCCCAAGATCACAAAGGCCAACGCTCCGCCTGCCATCACGAGTCGTGGTGTCGTTGCCATGGTTGTCGTGATTCCGCCGAGCAGAAATAGGAACCCACCGGTTACGGCGGTGACGATCCATGCGGTTGGTGCTGTACGGTCGAGCTTCATTGGTTACCTCCCACCCTGTATCGACATACCGAGGTGGTTCGTAGAGGATGCTTGTTGTTTGCGCGGATGGACTAGTCAGCGGACTGCTACGTTCTTCACCATGGAAGAGCCGATACTTGTTGCTGTCGATGTGCCGCTTGTAGGAGATGAGCGGCGGAAGAACTGGGCGAAGATCGTCACGAATGTCGACGAGTCACTCGCGACAGGATGGGCGTTCGAAGGTGACTTCATTGCCACCGGCGGCATCCAGGATGTGCCGATCGGTTCGATCCTGCTTCTGTACGGAGAGAAGGGGTCTCGAACCAATCCGCAGGTTGAGGCCAGAGTTCTGCGGGTCAACAGCGATGGAACGATGAGCCACATCACAACCGTCAAAGGCAGGGCTTGGGCGCGGACGCTCAGAGACCAGGTTGTCGAGCTGATCGCAGATTCCGAGGACGCGCCGGTTACCCAGAAGGCCTGGGGGGCCGAGCTACTCCAATACTCAACCGATGCCCTCGAAGAGGAGCTGCGGCGCCGCAGCTGACGCTCGGATGGTCAGCCGGGAACTCACATGAGCGCCTCAGCGCTGCGGTTGATCGTCGTATTGAGCGGCTTCAATGATTCCGAATGCTGCGCCGAAAGGGTCAGTCACAACGGCGGAAACACCGACACTGGATTTCTCAGGTGGTCTCACGACGCTGCCTCCGTGTTCGCTCACTGTCGCTGCTGCGGCGGTGCAATCCTCGACGCCGAACCATGAGAGCCAGTGGGCTGGTACCTCATCGGGAGCGAAACCGGTCATGTCATAGGCGCCACCGGTGGTTCGTTCGCCAACCTTGAGCACTGTGTAGGCGAAACCATCGAAGTCCGACGCGTCAGCGCTCCAACCAACCAGATCGCTGTAGAACGAAACGGCCGCGTCGACATCTCGCGAAGCGATCTCGTTCCACGTCATTGTGTTCGGCTTGTTGAAGACCTCTGCGCCGTCGTGGGTTCCGGACTGCCAGAATCCGACTGCCGCGCCGACAGGGTCGAGGACGAAGAACATCCGTCCGGCGTCAAGAACGTCCATCGGCTCCATGATTGGAACGGCGCCGAGCTCGACAGCCTTCGCGAACGTTGCGTCGGCGTCATCAACAATGATGTAGGAACTCCACACCGCTGGTTGGCCTGCTTCGATCTGTTCGGGGCCAAGTCCGCCCATGCCTGCAACGACCTTGCCGTCCTTCGTGAACATTGAGTATGGGAACGAGTCCGACTCGCTGCCCTGTGTCTCCCAACCGAACAACGCCTTGTAGAACGCTGCCCCAGCAACGATGTCCGGTACAGCGACATCCGCCCATCCGATGGTTCCGTGTGCGAGTCCCATGTGTCCTCCTCTTCCCTTGATGGCGATTACCAGGTGCCTGAATTCACTCTACGCGACTCCCGTTGGCCACATGACGACGCGTGCGCCATGTTCGAATGCGGGGACTCATTCGCTGAAAGCCTGTATCCTGCCGAAATGCGCCTGGTGCCCCGACTCCTCGTTCTTGCCGTAACAGCGTCTGTGACTGTTACAGGGTTCGCGGTGCCAGCTATCTCCGCGACAGACCCCGGAGCTCAGGGCGCCACGGTCGGAACCTGTGCGAGCGGCGAATCAGCCGCGACCGGCGTCCGAGCGATTCTGACTCCCGGCGCACCCCTTGTTGAGGACGCTGCGTTCAATACCGACGACCCGGACGCTCCAGACAACCCGCTTGAACTGATCCGTTTCCCAGACGAGGCCGGACTCTGGGATGCCACCGGTTTCGTGTCGGCTGAGTCTCTGATCGCTGGGGTTGACCTCTCCGTCCCTGCAATCAGCGCCTTTGCATTCACCGGCCCTGAGCGTTGGGACACGGAAGTCTCGGATTCGGTCGTGAGGCTCTACTGCGGCTTGTTCGACCGGCACCCTGATGCGTTCGAGCTCGAGTATTGGGTTGGGCGCTATCGCAACGGGTTGCCGCTTGTCACTATCGCAGAGGCCTTCACCCATTCACAGGAGTTCGTTGCCCGATACGGCGTCGTGTCAGATGCAGGGCTCGTCCGAGTTCTCTTCGACGATGTTCTCGGACGTGAGGCGAACGCCGAGACGGTCTCCCTGTTGACAGCCGCGCTCGCGTCAGGCGAGGAGCACCGCGGTCAAACCGTTGTTCGTTTCACGGAATCTGCGGAGTATGTGCAAAGCACAGGGACAGCGTCACCCGTCAAGCCGATCCTCCCGTATCCCGATGAGGGCTCCGGCAGAAGGATCATCTACACGAATGGTGGACAGCGGGTGTGGCTGATCAATGCGACCGGAGAGCTACACAAGACGCACCAGGTCACAGGTAGAAGGGGCATTCCGGCGGTCGGTCGGTACCGTATCTACAGCATGTCACGGTATGCATGGGCACCCTATGACGGCATCACGATGGAGTTCATGGTGAGGTTTGCCAGAGGGGAGTGGCCGTACTGTTTCCACTCGA
>Ga0255049_10001129_pt1 | contig 15165 bp, 19 predicted proteins | sample JV7_2_3_MG_FD_183615 | JGI IMG/M metagenome (GOLD analysis project Ga0255049, IMG submission 183615) | Seawater microbial communities from Jervis Inlet, British Columbia, Canada - JV7_2_3 | ecosystem: Environmental > Aquatic > Marine > Inlet | place: Canada: British Columbia | collected 2016-10-06
TGCCTAGTTTGAGCGGGATTTGAAATACGCGAGCCGCACTCGCCGCCGAGGCGACCGACCGGTATCATGCGACAGCATGAAAGCAGACTATACAGATCGCAATCCTGAGCTTGGGGCGCTCTACCCGGCACATATTCAAACCGTGCTGGCGCGCCACGATGACGCCCTCGAGAAGTCCGGTGCCGCCCATGCCGTGGTTTTTTCGGGCGGCCTGAAGTACGCATTTCTGGACGATCACAGCTACGCATTCAAGGCGAATCCGCATTTTGTGAGCTGGGTGCCGCTGATCGCGCTACCGTTGTCCTACATCATTTACACGCCAGGCGAGACACCTGTCTTGCTGTATTACCAGCCCCACGACTATTGGCACGTCGTTCCCGGAGCGCCCGATGGTTACTGGACGTCGCAGTTTGATGTCCGGATCGTGCATACGCTTGATGAGGTTGCAGAACACCTGCCTGTAGACCGCGATAAGTGCATCTTGATCGGGGAAATAGACGATGCAGCGCATGCTTTCGGTATCGATCGCATCAATCCGACCTCAACGATCAACATTCTGCATTACGCGCGCGCCCAAAAGACCGGCTATGAGCTGGAATGCCTGCGGCTCGCGTCGCGCCGCGGCGCAAGCGGGCATTTGCGCGCTGAGGCCGCCTTTCGAGAAGGTCTGTCTGAATTCGAGATACATCGCGCGTACTGCAAGACAGTCAGCCATACAGACAACGAATTGCCGTACGGCAACATCATCGCGTTGAATCAAAATGGCGCCGTTCTGCACTACACCAACCTTGATCGTGAAGCGCCTGCCGACTCGCGTTCATTTCTTATTGACGCCGGCGCTCAGGTGCATGGATACGGGTCGGATATCACTCGCACCTATAGCAATACGGATACACATTTTGCTTCATTGATTGAGCGCATGGACACCATGCAAACGACTCTTGTCGGCCGCCTTAAAGCAGGGCTTGATTATCGCGACCTGCACGTTGAAACCCACCGCCTGATTGCAGAAGTGCTCGTGGATGCAGAACTCGCCAGCGGCGATCCCGACACCCTGCTCGCAACCGGTGTGACCTCCGCATTCTTCCCGCACGGCCTCGGACATTTGCTCGGCGTGCAAGTACACGATGTCGGGGGATTCATGGAAAATGAGGGCGGCGCTCATATTGATCCACCGAGTGGCCATCCCTTCTTGCGCCTTACGCGCGTATTGGAAGAAGACATGGTCCTGACGATCGAGCCAGGTTTATACGTCATCGACATGCTGCTGGAAAACCTGCGCGGCACGCCAGCCGAGGGTCACGTCAACTGGGAAACCGTCAACTGGTTACGGCCATTTGGTGGCATACGTATCGAGGATGACGTTCGTGTGCTGGCTGACGGGTCAGAAAATCTTACTCGGGATGCGTTTTCCGCGCTGCTTTGATTCTCGCTTTGACGCGAGCGCCCTTCTTTTCCAGCATTGGCCGCATCTGCCGACCTATCCACGGCCACAGGTAGGACAAGGTCGTCAGAATGCGGCTTGACGTGTGCATGCATTGTTCCCGCACGCCATTGCCGCAAAGGTCGAGAATTACCTGTGCAACCTCCTCCGCAGAGGACATCGGTTGTGAAAACACCAGATCTGTCGTCGAATCGATGTCATCCATGATAAATCCGGTATCGATCGGTCCAGGTGCTACCACTCCGAGCTTGATCTTGCTGCCGTGAAGCTCTTCGGCTACCGAGTAGGTCAACGAACGCAGGCCGGCTTTGCTCGCGGCGTAGGTCGCACTACCGGGCACCATCGTTCGCCCGGCAAGTGAGCCAACATTAATGATGGCGCCGCCGCCCGCTTCCCGGATGTGCGGAATCGCGAGACGCGTAAGCACTACCGGTGCGCGGAGGTTTACGTCAATCATTGTCGCCAGCTCATTAGTAGTGGCGGACTCGAATGGCGCACGTACGTGATACCCGGCGTTGTTGACAAGAATGTCGACTCGACCGAATTCAAAATCCGCTTTCTTGAACAGATTGACGCAGGCCTCTGTATCGGCAACGTCCATTGCAAAGATTTCGACTCGCGTCTTGTCACGCAATTCCTCTGCGATTGCGTCGAGCTTCTTCTTGCCACGTGCAACGAGCATAAGATTGGCGCCGGCATCGGCGAACAGACGCGCACAGGCTGCGCCCACGCCTTCTGAGCCGCCGGTAATTACGACAGTTTTGTCTTTGAATATCATCGGCGCATCTTAAGCGAAGATGGCCATGGGGTGTAGTTGCTCGCCAGGTGTAGGAGCCCGCCATGCGGGCGAATCATCAGAAGCCGAAGTAATTGCGCATGCGGCCCCAGATCGACACGTTCCAGTCATCAACATCCAGGTGCTCGGAAGTCAGGCTGGCGACCGGCATGGTCGTGTCCGCGCTGATAACTTCGTTTGCAGCGACGTCTTCGGGGCGTAATTCGAGATTGCCTTTTTTGCCCTCGGAGGGAGTCGTCAGACCGTCCACCGCCAGGCTCAGGTACGGCAATACTTCATCGTCGACGATGTCATCGAGGAACACTGCATCCGGGTCGAAGGCGTCCTTCGACAGAATGATGCAATCATCAAATGAGGGATCTTTGCTAATAGTTCTGCACCCGACTGATCTGAATGGCCTATGTTATGCATTTCCGCTGCGTCGCTCTGTGAGCCGACTCACAGGTCGCGAAAATACACCTGCTTTTTCTTGGTTTTTCAGTCTCTTACAGACCAAAAAAAGGCTTCGTCAGGATTATGTAGAACACATTTGTGCGACTCTTTGTAGCAACAAATCCGCTATCTTCAGTTTCCGCCGCAAGGCCATAAACCACTATTTCTAATGACAAAATCAGGTCGCGACGCGTTACACTTGGCGGTTCTATGCGCCTCTTAGAGCGCAACAGCCAGCAAACCATAAATAATGACGTCACGGATAGCAGTCTTTCTCGTTCTTTTGCCGATGTTCATGGTCGCTTCGTGTGACAAGGAACCGGCAGGCAATGCACGAGGTGGCTGGGGTGGCGGCACGACTAAAGTCGTCACGGCCAAGATCGAGTTGCAGCCAATGGTTGATGAGATTCAGGCTCTGGGCACAGCGAACGCCAATGAATCTGTTGAGATCAAATCCCGTATTTCCAGTCTTATTGACCGCGTTGTATTTGTCGAGGGACAGCTCGTCGAAGCGGGAGACCTGTTGATCGAGCTGGAATCCAGTGAAATTGTCGCCGGACTCGCGGTCGCGGAGGCATCCTTATCCGAAAGCCGCAGCCTTTATAATCGTAATAAATCCCTGACCGACACGCAGGCGGTTTCGGCGTCAACATTTGAGCAGTTGCTGGCCGAGGTCAAGGTAGACGAAGCGCAGGTAGAAGCGGCCAAGGCGCGTCTAGCCAACAGCCGAATTCGAGCGCCATTCTCGGGCCGGGTCGGACTACGGCGGGTGAGCCCCGGCAGTTTCGTGAATACCTTAACGGTGATAACAACGCTCGACGACGTCAGCAAAATCAAACTCGATTTCTCGGTCCCGGAAGCGTTTCTAACCGTCGTTAGCGAAGGCATGACGATTTTGGCCGAGAGTATCGTATATCCCGATCGCGTCTTCGAAGGACAGGTTGCCAGTATCGATACACGTCTTGACCCGGTTTCGCGCGCGGTGCAGGTTCGTGCCGTCATCCCGAACGATGATGGTGCGATTAAGCCCGGCATGTTCATGACTGTTGATTTACAACGTGATCGAGGCGATGTGCTCGTTGCACCCGAACAATCGATCGTGCCGGAAGGTACGACTCAATACGTCTTCATTGTCGCTGATGGCGTTGTCGAAAAACGCGCCGTCGTCCTTGGGCGTCGTATCCCGGGCTACGTGGTCATCGCCGAGGGAGTAACGGCAGGTGAGTTTGTGGTCACCGAAGGTACGGGTAAAGTTCGCCAGGGCTCCCAGGTTGAAATCCTGAATCAGACGGCCACGACAAACGCCACACCGGCTGCGGAAGGCTAACGGCCTTGTTGATTTCGGACATCTCTGTTCGCCGGCCGGTATTTGCCGCCGTTATTTCGCTGATCCTGGTCATCGTCGGGCTCATGTCCGTACAGAGTATGTCGATCCGCGAATATCCGGATATCCAGCGTCCTGTTGTATCGATTAGCACGAATTATCGAGGCGCTGCATCAGACATTGTCGAGCGACGGGTTACGCAGGTGCTCGAAGACCAGATCGCGGGCATCTCTGGCATCACCAAAATCGCTTCGCGAAGTTACGATGAACGCTCGGCTATCACGATTGAGTTCGACCGGGACCGCGATGTCGATTCAGTTGCGAACGATGTACGCGACCGTGTTTCGCGGGTACTCAGAATGCTGCCCGACGAGGCGGATCCACCGACGGTAACGAAGCAGGACAATTCCGCCGGAACCACGATGTGGATAAACGTCTCCAGCGACACGCGTTCGATCATGGAGGTCTCGGACTACGCTGAACGATACATTGTCGATGCCATCTCGGTCGTCGACGGCGTGGCGATGGTTCGCGGCAGCGGTAGACGCCGGCCGGCTATGCGCATCTGGGTCGATCCGAAACGGCTGGCTGCGCGTGGGCTGACGGTTACCGATATCGAAGACGCGCTACGGCGCGAGAATGTGCAAATTCCGTCCGGACGCCTCGAATCGAACACGCGCGAATTCACGCTCCGAACGGATACCGGATTCAAATCGGTGGCGGATTTCGAGAAACTGGTATTGGCACAGAGTGCCGACGATTACCTGATACGACTCGGCGAAGTCGCGGATATCGAACTGGCACCCGAAAATGTTCGCAGCTTCTCCCGGACTGATGGCGTCACCGGTATGAGCCTCGGCGTTGTCCCACAGGCGCAAGCCAACATACTGCAGGTCAACTCCGACGTCGCCAAGCGAATAGATGAACTGCAGTCGAGCCTGCCTGCCGACATTAGCCTGGGCATCAATCTGGACAACGCGCTCTTCATCCGCGCCTCGATAAGAGAGGTGGGTAAAGCCCTTGGGTTGGCCCTGTTGCTGGTTCTGGTCGTCATATACAGTTTTATCGGCACGATCCGCGCGACATTCATCCCTGCAGTAACCATACCTATATCGATCATCTCGGCATTCATCGTGATGAGCGCCCTCGGCTTTTCGCTGAATACGCTGACGCTGTTGGGTTTTGTGCTCGCGATTGGATTGGTCGTCGACGATGCCATTGTCGTACTCGAGAACATTGCGCGCCGTATTGAAGGTGGAGAACCGACCTTGCTTGCGGCTACGAACGGTACGCGGGAAATCGGATTCGCCGTGATCGCGACGACACTCGTTCTTGTCGCGGTAATTCTTCCGGTCTCATTCATGCCTGGCAATATTGGTCTCGTGTTTGGTGAGTTTGGAATATCGCTCGCAGCGGCGGTCTGTTTTTCCAGTCTCATTGCGTTGACGCTGGTGCCGATGCTCACGACAAAATTATTTTCAGACAATCGACTGCACCGTGGACGACTTACGCGGGTTGTCGACAGACTGTTTAAGCGGCTTGCCAATGCTTACGAGCGATTATTGCGACGTACAGTGAGGCGACCATATATTGTCATCGCGATCGCGGTGGGCATTTTTCTCAGCAGTCTTACGTTGCTTGGAAGATTGCCGGTTGAATACATGCCGCGTGAAGATCGCGGCATGACGATGATTAACCTGACTGCGCCGGACGGCGCTAGCCTCGATTACATGCTTGGCTACGTCAAGGAAGCCGAACGAATCGCGCTTGCCGATAAGGAACAGGGTGATGTATTGAGGGTTCTTGGCCGCTCGGGCAGCTGGGGCGGCGGTTCGGACGTCAATACCGGTATGGTCTTCGCACCGCTTCAGGTGTGGAACAAAAGAGAGCGCTCGGCGGCAGAGATCGTCGCCAACTGGAATCGGCAACTGGCGGACTTGCCAGGTGTGCGCTCATTCGCCTTTGCGCCGGGCGCGTGGAGTCTCGGACAGAGCAGCCGACCGCTCAGTATCGTCCTCGGTGGCACAAGTTACGAAGAACTCGCGAGATGGAGAGACATCGTGATTGAGGAGGCCGAAAAGAACCCGGGGCTATCTAACCTCCAATCGGACTACAACGAACGCAAGCCGAAGATCGATGTGTCTGTCGATCGGGACCGTGCTGCAGATCTCGGTGTGTCGCTTGCCAACGTAGGCCGAACACTTGAGACAATTCTCGGCTCACGAGTTGTCACGACGTTCATCGATCAGGGCGAGGAATATCGAGTCATCCTGCAGGGTGCCGACGAGCGTCGGCAGACGCCCAGCGACCTGCAGAATATTTACGTAAGGTCGGAGCGTTCGCGGCAGCTGATCCCGCTATCGAATCTGGTGACGCTGCGCGAAGTCGCCGGACCCGTAGACCTGCGACGTTTTGACCGCATGCGGTCGATCGGTATCAGCGGCTCGATTAACCCCGGCTATTCGCTCGGAGCCGCGTTGTCCGATCTCGAACGAATTGTCGATGAAGAATTGCCTGCTGCAGCGCGACTCAACTATAACGGCGAGTCTCGCGACTTCAAGAACACGGGTAACGCTATTTACCTGACTTTCCTGCTCGCATTAACAATCGCCTACCTGGTGCTAGCAGCACAGTTCGAAAGCTTCAGACACCCGCTGATCATCATGACGACGGTACCGCTGGCCATAACGGGTGCATTGATCGGACTGTGGGTGTTTGGCTCAACGATCAATATCTACAGCCAGATAGGCGCCGTTATGCTGATCGGCCTCGCGGCCAAGAATGGCATCCTGATAGTGGAGTTTGCGAACCAGCTTCGTGACAGGGGGACGGACTTCAAGCAATCCGTCATCCAATCAGCGAAAACCCGCCTGCGACCGGTTCTGATGACCAGCATGTGTACGGCATTCGGCGCAGTACCCCTCATTCTGGCCTCCGGTGCCGGTGCGCTGTCGCGGAAATCCATCGGCGCGGTCGTGTTCTTCGGTGTCAGCTTCGCCGTAGTTCTTACGCTCGTTGTCGTGCCAGCGGTTTACAGCCTGCTCGCGAAGAATACACACTCGCCCGAGTACGTCGCCCACCTGATTGATAAGCTGACATCCGGCGATGCAACGCCGCAGGAATCGACGGCCGGCTAAACCTTTGCATAAAGCGGCAGCGGACGTCGTACTTCTCACCCTCATGGCTCGCTAATGCTGCGCTTTACTTCGGGTGAAAATGCACCCCATCCGCTACCGCTTTCAGGCACAAAAAAGCCGGGCTTCGCCCGGCTTTTTTGGTCGCCCGTATGACGGACTCCTAATTACAGGTACTGTTACTCGGCAGCAGCATCCACTGGCGCTTGCTCAGTCAGCATGACGATAGCCATCGGTGCATTGTCGCCAGGACGCGGACCAGTCTTCAGAATGCGCAGGTAACCACCCGGGCGTTCCTTGAATCGTGGGCCCAGTTCCTTGAACAATTTGCCGACGATTTCCTTATCGCGCAGACGATCGAAGGCCAGACGGCGATTTGCAACGCTGTCTTCTTTCGCGAGCGTAATCAGCGGCTCAACAACGCGGCGAAGCTCCTTCGCCTTCGGTACCGTCGTGCGAATCGTTTCGTGCTTCATCATCGACACGGCCATGTTACGAAACATCGCCTTGCGGTGAGAGCTGTTACGACCCAGTCGACGACCGGATTTTCTGTGGCGCATTTTTCTGTCCTACAAAATATTTCGGATTAAAGTACAGCGAGCTCGTGTTCCGGGCGCAGGCTTGCCGGCGGCCAGTTATCGAGACGCATACCCAGTCCGAGACCATGTCCTTCGAGGACTTCCTTGATCTCGGTAAGCGATTTCTTGCCAAGGTTCGGCGTACGCAGCAACTCGACTTCTGTGCGTTGCACAAGATCACCGATGTACATAATGTTCTCGGCCTTGAGGCAATTCGCAGAGCGGACCGTCAGTTCAAGTTCATCAACCGGACGCAGCAGAATCGGATCGACCTGGTTCTCAGCCTGAGCGCCAATGCCCTCTTCCTGACCCTGCAGGTCAACGAACACTGACAACTGGTCTTTCAGGATGCTACCAGCGCGACGAATCGCTTCTTCCGGATCGATCGTGCCGTTCGTCTCAATATCGATGAGCAGCTTGTCGAGGTCGGTGCGTTGCTCAACGCGGGCCGCTTCAACGTTGTACGTTACGCGATGCACCGGGCTGAATGAGGCATCGAGCTGCAGACGACCTATCGGGCCGGCTTGCTCCTCGAACGTCGGGCGCTGCGTGGCCGGGCGATACCCGCGTCCGCGCTCTACCTTCAGAATCACGTTCAATTCGCCGGCGCTGGTCAGGTTCGCAATGACGAGTTCCGGGTTCATGACCTCAACATCGTGGTCCAGCTGAATGTCTCCGGCCGTAACCGCTCCCGGACCCCTCTTCGAAATACGAAGTTCAGCCGTGTCGCGCGTGTTCATGCGAACGGCGACCTGCTTCAGGTTGAGAAGAATATCGACGACATCTTCCTGAACGCCTTCCATGCTGGTGTACTCGTGGAGTACGCCTTCAATCTCGGCCTCGGTGATTGACGCGCCAGGCATCGACGACAGCAGAATGCGCCGCAGAGCGTTACCCAACGTGTGTCCAAAGCCGCGTTCGAACGGCTCGATGGTGACCTTTGCTTGCAGATCGTTAACCGGCGAAACTTTCACAACGCGCGGCTTCAGAAATTCGTGTACAGATTCCTGCATGAGATAAATCCTTCCTGACTACTTGGAGTACAGCTCGACGACGAGGTTTTCGTTAATGTCCGGGAGTACGTCTTCCCGATCAGGTAACGACTTCAATGTCCCCGACATCTTCTTCGCGTCCACATCAACCCACTCGGGCAAACCGACCTGAGTTGAAATATCAATCGCGCTTTGGATACGAAGCTGTTTCTTGGCCTTCTCGCGAATGCCGATGGCGTCGCCCGCTTTAATCTGGGCAGACGGAATGTTGACGACTTTGCCGTTTACTTCGATGCTCTTGTGGCTAACAAGCTGACGAGCTTCTGCGCGCGTGGACGCAAAGCCCATGCGATAAACGACGTTGTCCAGACGACCTTCGAGCAGGCGCAACAGATTCTCACCCGTTGAACCCTTCAATTGGGCAGCCCGCTTGTAATAATTGCGGAACTGACGCTCGAGTACGCCGTACATACGGCGCAGCTTCTGCTTCTCGCGCAGCTGCAGTCCGTATTCCGATATACGCGGACGACGTTGCGCAGCACCACCCGGCGGTACGTCGAGCTTGCACTTGGATTCGAGCGGCCTTACACCACTCTTAAGAAACAGATCCGTGCCTTCGCGGCGGGACAGTTTACATTTTGGTCCTAAATATCTTGCCATTACTAAAGCCTCTACACGCGGCGTTTTTTCGGCGGACGACAGCCGTTATGAGGAATCGGTGTTACATCCTCAATGTTTTGAATACGAAAACCCAGGGCGTTCAGAGCGCGTACTGCCGACTCACGGCCTGGGCCCGGCCCACGAACACGCACATCCAGATTCTTGACACCGAAATCCAGCGCCGAGCGACCGGCCTTATCGGACGCAACCTGTGCTGCGAACGGCGTTGACTTACGCGAGCCGCGGAAACCGCAGCCGCCAGCCGTCGCCCAAGACAACGCATTGCCCTGGCGGTCGGTTATCGTGATGATCGTGTTGTTGAAGGATGCATGAATGTGGGCGATAGCGTCCACGACGTGCTTTTTGACCTTCTTTTTCTTTACTTCTGCCATCTTGCTTATCTCTTAATGGGACGACGCGGGCCCTTGCGGGTACGTGCGTTCGTACGGGTACGCTGGCCGCGCAACGGCAGCCCACGACGATGACGAATGCCGCGATAGCTACCGAGGTCCATCAATCGCTTGATGTTCATCGACACTTCACGACGCAAATCACCTTCAACGGTGAAGATCGCAACAGCTGTGCGGAGATTCGCGACTTCGGGTTCCGCAAGATCTTTAACCTGCGTATTCGGAGCCACTTTCGCCGCTTCACAAATCTGCTTCGCGCGAGAGTTTCCAATGCCGTAGATCGACGTCAGTGCAATTACGACGTGCTTCGTCAACGGAATATTTATGCCTGCTATACGTGCCACTAGCGTGTTCCTCTAATTAACCCTGACGCTGCTTATGCCGGGGGTCGGTGCAGATCACCCGCACAACGCCTTTGCGTCGAATGATTTTGCAGTTTCTGCAAATTTTCCTAACTGATGCTCTTACTTTCATGAGCTTATCTCCTCGACGCTGAACAAATCAGCGTACCTGGCCACCCCTGCCGTAATTGCGCAGATTGGCTTTTTGCATCATGCCCTCGTACTGCTGACTCATCGCATGTGCTTGCATCTGCGACATGAAGTCCATTGTTACGACGACCAAAATCAAAAGTGAAGTACCACCGAACGTGAACGGCACACTCGGATAAAACATTCTGACGAATTCGGGAAGAAGACAAACCGACGCAATATATATAGCGCCCCAAAACGTCAATCTTGTCAGTACCTTATCTATGTACTCGGCTGTGTGTGCACCCGGCCGGATACCCGGCAGGAATGCGCCTGCTTTCTTCAGGTTGTCCGCTGTGTCCTTGGAGTTGTACATCAGCGCCGTATAGAAGAAGCAGAAGAAAACAATCAGTGAGCCATAAAGCAACACGTAAATAGGTTGTCCAGGTCCGAGGTTCGCGCCCATAACCTGCAGGAAACTCTGAAACGCATTCGCTTCAGCCGCCCCTGCATTGCCAAAAAACTGCGCGATGGTCGCCGGGAACATCAGGATGCTCGAGGCAAAAATCGGCGGAATAACACCCGACATGTTGATCTTGAACGGCAGGTGCGTACTTTGTGCCGCGAACATCTTGCGGCCTTGCTGGCGCCTGGCGTAGTTGACCGTAATACGACGCTGGGCACGCTCCATGAACACCACAAAGACGATTGCGGCTACGGCACCGATCAACATCAGTATGGCCGTCGCCGGTGACATCTCACCGTTGCGCACGAGCTCTGCCGTTCCCGCGACGGCTGCAGGCATGCCTGCAACGATTCCGGCGAGAATGATCATCGAGATACCGTTACCGATACCGCGTTCTGTAATTTGTTCGCCCAGCCACATCAGGAACATCGTTCCCGTCACGAGCGTGATGCAGGCAGTGATTAAGAAGCTTGGACCCGGATTCACAACAAGCCCGGCCTGACTCTGCAACCACGAAGCGGCCGCGACTGACTGGAAACTTGCCAGAGCAACCGTGCCCCAGCGCGTGTATTTCACGATCTGGCGCCGACCTTGCTCGCCTTCTTTCCGAAGTTGCTGCAACTGCGGAACGATATGGCTCGCCATCTGCATGATAATCGACGATGAGATATACGGCATGATGCCGAGCGCAAACAGTCCGAAGCGCGCCAGGGCGCCGCCCGAAAACAGGTTGAACAGGCCTAAAAGATTACCGCCCATATCGCCGAAGAAATTCGCAAGCGCAGCCGGATCCACGCCGGGCACCGGAATGAAGGTACCAACGCGGAATACGATAAGCGCACCCAGCAGGAACAGGATCCGAGACTTGAGCTCGGCCAGTTTGCCTGCGGCTTTTGCCATATCAGCCGGGTTTTGTTGGGGCTTCTTCGCCACGTTACTTCCAGTTAATCCTTATTACGCTTCGATGCTGCCGCCAGCTTTTTCGATCGCTGCGCGGGCACCTTTCGTGACAGCGATGCCCTTGAGCTTCACTGCTTTATCAATTTCGCCAGACAAGATGACTTTGACCTTAGCTGTAAATGCTGGCACCAGGTTGTGCTTCTTGAGCACATCCATGTCGATAACTTCATCAGACGGGATTGCCAGCTCCTGCAAACGCAATTCGGCAGAGTACTTCGCCATGCGTGAGTTGAATCCGACTTTTGGCAGACGACGCTGCAATGGCATCTGGCCGCCTTCAAATCCGACCTTGTGGAAACCACCGGAACGAGACTTCTGACCTTTCATGCCACGACCACTGGTCTTGCCCTGGCCTGCGGAATGGCCGCGGCCGAGACGTTTTCCGTTCTTTTTCGCGCCCTTGCCGGGCGTCAAATCATTAAGACGCATGTCAGGCTTCCTCTACCGAGACCAGATACGAAATGCGATTAATCATGCCGCGGTTCTCAGGTGTGTCCTGGACCGAGACAGTCTGATGAATCTTGCGCAGACCGAGGCCGGCAACACAGGCTTTGTGGCTCTTCAGCCGCCCGTGCTTGCTCTTGACCAGCGTGACTTTCAACTCTTTAGATGTCGCCATGATCGAAGTCTCTAAACTCTTTTGTTAACAGATCGCGGCCTTAGGCCACGATCTCCTTGACCTTTTTGCCACGCTTCGCTGCGATCGCTTGCGGAGAATGAATCTCCGACAGCGCACGAATCGTTGCGCGGACTACGTTGATGGGATTGCGTGAGCCATAGCTCTTGGCAAGCACGTTACGAACGCCAGCACACTCGAACACAGCGCGCATCGCGCCTCCTGCGATTACGCCGGTACCGTCTGACGCAGGCTGCATGTAGACAAGCGTCGCACCGTGGCGGCCCTTTTTTGCATACTGCAGCGTGTCTTTGTTCAGGTTGACGTTAATCAGGTTCTTACGAGCGTTTTGCATCGCTTTTTGAATCGCGATCGGCACCTCACGTGCCTTTCCATACCCGAATCCAACCTGTCCCTCGCCATCCCCAACAACCGTCAAGGCTGTAAAGCCGAATTGACGGCCGCCTTTGACAACCTTGGCGACGCGATTGACGGTGACCAATTTTTCAATCAGGTCATCGTTTGACTGTGCTTGATCGTTTCTTGCCATAGTTTGGTCCGGACAGCGTCTCGCGCTGCCAACAATCCTCTATTAAAACTTCAATCCCGCTTCACGTGCCGCGTCTGCCAATGCCTTGACGCGTCCGTGATAACGGAAACCTGAACGATCGAACGCGACCGTATCAATGCCTGCTGCCTTCGCCTTCTCGGCAATGCGCGCACCGACAATAGTCGCAGCTTCAACGTTGCCACCATTTTTCATGCCCTTGCGCACTTCCGCTTCCAGCGTAGATGCTGACGCCAGAATCGTGCCGCCATCGGCGTCAATAACCTGAGCGTAAATGTGACGCGGCGTGCGGTGGACGCTGAGGCGTTTCACCTCGAGCTCGCTAATCTTCGCGCGACCCTTGCGCGCACGGCGCAGACGATTTTGTTTCTTGTCCAGTTTCATAATCTATAGCCTAAGTGCCTGCTTGCAGACTTATTTCTTCTTCGCTTCCTTAAGGATTACACGTTCATCAGCGTAGCGAACACCTTTGCCCTTGTAAGGCTCGGGTGGACGATAGCGGCGAATTTCCGCGGCAACCTGTCCGACCTGCTGCTTGTCCGCACCCCTGATAAGGATCTCGGTCTGACTCGGTGTTTCAACCGTGACACCCTCGGGTACGTCGTGCACAACCGGGTGCGAAAAGCCGAGTGTCAAATTCAGCTTCTTGCCTTGTGCCTGTGCGCGATAACCAACGCCAACCAGCTCGAGCTTGCGCTCAAAGCCTTCATTCACACCGGTTACCATGTTCGCGAGCAACGCGCGCATCGTGCCGGAGATCGCCGCCGAGAAACGCGAACCCGAACGCGGCGTAATCTGCAGCACATTGTCGTTATGGGTCAGCTCCACCTCGTTGTTCAGCTCAAGTGACAGGGAGCCTTTGCCGCCCTTTAAGGTGACGACATTGCCTTCCTGCTTGAACTCAACGCCTTGCGGCAGCTCAACCGGTTCTTTAGCAATTCTTGACATAGTCTTGTCTCTTATTGGAAAGGATCAAGCATCAGGAAACGATGCAAAGAACCTCACCACCAATACCTTTTTCCCGCGCCTGCCGGTCGCTCATGACGCCCGCTGACGTACTGACGATGGCCACGCCGAGTCCACCCAACACTTTCGGCAGTCCTTCCTTGCCGCGGTAAATCCGCAGACCCGGACGACTCGAGCGCTGAATGCTTTCGATAACCGGTACACCCTCGAAATACTTGAGCTCGACGCTCATCGATTTTTCGGCGCCCTCACCTTCAGTCGAGTAGCTCATGATGTAGCCTTCATCTTTCAAGACTTTCGCGACCGCTTCTTTCGCTTTTGACGCCGGCATCGAAACGCTCACCTTGCGAGCTTTCTGGCCATTGCGAATGCGTGTCAGCATGTCTGAAATTGGGTCATTCATTGTCATCTTTCTATCTCCGCCTACCAGCTGGCTTTGGTCAGCCCGGGAATTTCTCCCCGCATGGCAGACTCACGCAGCTTGTTACGGCCCAGGCCAAACTTGCGGTAAACGCCGTGCGGGCGTCCCGTGATCGCACAACGATTGCGTTGACGCGTCGGGCTTGAGTCGCGCGGCAGTGAATTAAGCTTCGCCTGCGCAGCTGCACGTTCGTCGTCGCTACTGTTGATATTGCGAATAACCGCTTTGAGCTCGGTGCGCCGCTTTGCGTACCTGGCTGCCAGCTTCTCACGTTTCAACTCGCGCATAATCATTGACTTCTTGGCCATACTCTTTCGATTCCTATTTCTTGAACGGGAAGTTGAACGCTTCTAGCAGCGCTCGGCCTTCCTCGGCATTTCGCGCCGTCGTGGTGATGGTGATATCCATACCGCGCAACGCATCAATTTCGTCGTAGTTGATCTCGGGGAAGATGATTTGCTCGGTAACGCCCATGCTGTAATTGCCCTGGCGATCGAACGATTTCGGATTCAATCCCCGGAAGTCACGAATACGCGGAATAGCAATATTGACGAGCCTGTCGAGAAACTCGTACATACGCTCGCGCCGCAAGGTGACCTTGCAACCGATCGGGTAGTCCTCACGAATCTTGAAGCCGGCAACAGATTTACGCGCGAGACGCGTAACCGGTTTCTGACCTGCGATCTTCTCCATGTCGCCGCGGGCGTTTTCGAGGACCTTTTTATCGGCCACAGCTTCGCCCACACCCATGTTCAGCGTGATCTTCGTGATCTTCGGCACCTGCATCGGATTATCGAAACCCAGTTTCTTTTGGATCTCACCGAGAAGTTCCGTTGAATATTTTTCCTGTAAACGTGCCATATCTTACTTCTCTTATTTTGTAGTTACGCGCGCCCTGCGGCGCGTGAACTACTAAAAATTTCGTACC
>Ga0255049_10001130_pt1 | contig 15158 bp, 13 predicted proteins | sample JV7_2_3_MG_FD_183615 | JGI IMG/M metagenome (GOLD analysis project Ga0255049, IMG submission 183615) | Seawater microbial communities from Jervis Inlet, British Columbia, Canada - JV7_2_3 | ecosystem: Environmental > Aquatic > Marine > Inlet | place: Canada: British Columbia | collected 2016-10-06
TTTAGGCAACGATTTCGTTCAGCCGCGTGCCATTCGTCGGTTCCCGCTCTGGAGCTCCACGCACGCCGCAAATAGGTACAATACGCGGCTTCATGCACGCACTCGCTATCAACGACCTCCGGAAGACCTACGCCAACGGCAATGTCGCGCTCGGCGGAATCAATTTTTCCGTAGCGGCAGGCGATTTCTATGCGTTGCTTGGACCCAATGGTGCCGGTAAAACGACTGCGATTGGCATTGTCAGTTCGCTGGTGAACAAGAGCAGCGGCACGGTGGAGATATTCGGCCACAACATCGACACTGATCTTGAAGCCGCGAAAGCGTGCATCGGGCTCGTGCCGCAAGAAATCAATATGAATCTGTGGGAGAGCGTACACAACGTCGTGCTGAATCAGGCTGGCTATTACGGACTGCATCGGCAACTTGCGGAACAGCGCAGCGAGAAATACCTGCGTGCCTTACGCCTGTGGGACAGGCGCAAACACCAGGCACGTAGCCTTTCCGGCGGCATGAAGCGTCGTCTGATGATCGCCAGGGCGCTGGTGCACGAGCCACAACTCCTGATTCTCGATGAGCCGACGGCGGGCGTGGATATCGAAATCCGGCGCTCAATGTGGGAGTACCTGCGTGCAATAAACGAGGCCGGCACCACCATTATCCTGACGACGCATTATCTTGAGGAAGCGGAGTCGCTGTGCCGGCATGTGGCGATCATTGATGAAGGTTCGATCATCGAAGATGCGCCGATGAACACCGTATTGCGCAAGTTACAGCGTGAAGTTTTCGTGTTGAGTCTTGCCGCGCCACTTGTTGAGGCGCCACAACTTGAGGGTTTCGAGACCCTGCTGCGGGGTGACAGCGAGCTGGAAGTCGCCAAGGGTCCGGCGCACAATCTTAATGGCCTGTTTGCACAGCTCGAGCAACGCGATATCGAGGTTATCAGTTTGCGCAACAAGGCGAATCGGCTCGAAGAGTTGTTCATGCGCCTGGTCGAGCACAAGGAAGACAGCTTTAGAGAGGCCGACCGCCAGTGAACATTGATCTCAACCTGGTGGCCTTACAAACCATCGTGCGTAAAGAGATCGTTCGTGTCCTGCGCATCTGGATACAGACAATCGTGCCGCCGGCCATCACGATGACGCTGTACTTCATTATCTTCGGCAATCTGATCGGCCGCCGTATCGGCACGATGGATGGCTTCGATTACATGCAGTACATCGCGCCTGGGCTGATCATGATGTCGGTGATCACGAATTCGTATGGCAATGTTGTGTCGTCATTTTTCGGCGCGAAGTTTGGTGGTCATATCGAAGAAATGCTGATTTCGCCGATGTCCAACGCGACCATTATCATCGGTCATATTGCCGGTGGCGTGATGCGTGGCATGTTGGTTGGTTTACTGGTGACGGCAATCGCATTGTTTTTTACCAGGCTTGATGTCAAGTACCCACTCATCACGATTTCAATCGTATTACTTTCGTCAATCGTATTCGCGCTGGCTGGATTTATTAACGCGGTCTTCGCGCGCAAGTTTGACGACATATCGATCGTCCCAACGTTCGTTCTGACGCCGCTCACCTACCTCGGTGGTGTCTTTTATTCGATTTCTCTATTGCCGGATTTCTGGCAAAAAGTCTCGCTCGCCAATCCGATTCTCTACATGGTCAATGCGTTTCGTTACGGCATTCTCGGTAAGTCAGATATCGGCATCGAAACCGCGTACGGCATCCTGATCTTTTTTACTGCACTGTTGTTTCTTGCCTGTCTGCAGCTCATGCGACGAGGCGTCGGCATCCGCGAGTAGCTATGTGCGGGCGTTTTGCATTCTATTCCCCGAGCGAGGCCACAGCTGCACTGTTTGGTGTCAACACATCAATTGCGGTTGAGCCGCGTTACAACATCGCTCCTACTCAGTACATCGCCGCCATCCGCGATACGGATGGTGCAGGGCGTGAGCTGGCGATGTTCCGCTGGGGCCTGGTGCCGTATTGGGCCAAGGACCCGGCCATCGGCAACCGCATGATCAATGCGCGCGCGGAAACGGTTGCAGAAAAACCCTCTTTCCGCGCCGCGTACCGTCAGCGGCGCTGCCTTGTCCTTGCAGATGGTTTCTACGAATGGAAAAAAGAAGGCGAACGCAAGACACCGTATTTTATTTCGCTGGCGAGTGGCGGGCCGTTTGCGTTCGCCGGCCTGTGGGAACTGTGGCAGGCGAAAGAGTCGGATGAGTCGATTCAGAGTACGACGCTTATTACGACAGCGGCCAACGACTTCATGAGCGAGGTGCATCACAGGATGCCGGTTGTTCTGCAGCCGGAGACGGCCGATCGTTGGTTGGCTGGCGATGATGAGCTTATTGCTGAGGTAGCCGATAGCAGTCCGGCTTTCAGGGCGTGGCCGGTCGACCGGCGGGTCAACAACGCGCGCAATGAAGGTGCAGATCTTATTGTTCGGCAAGCTCCGCCGGATTGACGTACGGTTGCGTTGCAACCACCAGCGTCCCCGGTCCGCCATGTACGCCGAGCGCGGTGCCGAGTTCTGCCATCGAAACTCGCTCGATATTCGACGTTTCATCAAGAAGAATGCGCTTTAGTTTCTCCGCCTCGTCGGGGCTTATCGCATGCCCGATCGCGACGAGTGTTGGACCGGCATCGCGAATCTTCCCTGCGATATGGCGTGCGAATCGTGCTGTGATGTTTCGCCGGCCAAGAATGTAGCTACTCAGCTTGATCTTGCCCGCGGCGGTCGTGCGAATAATCGGTGTTACACGCAGGCTGTCTGCGAGTACTTTCACCCAGCGCGGAATGCGCCCGCCGCGTACCGCGTAGTCGAGATTGCTTAGCACGCCGTAAGTAAACGTGCTCGGGATCAGGCTATTGATCGCCGCAATTGTGGTTTTCGCCGACCAACCGGCCTTGCCACATTCGGCAGCGAAAACGGCAAGCAAGCCTTGTCCAAGCGTCGCATTAAGCGAATTGATGACATGTATTTCGCCCGGCGCTTCAGTACGATCCGCGGCCGAACAAGCGGCTGCATAAGCGCCACTGGCTGCATCTGTGAGGTTGATGGAAATTACATCCCGAAAATGACTCGCGAGGTATTGAAACTGCCGCCGGAAATCACCGGGGGCGGGCTGCGATGTGGTTGGATGATGCGGATTGTTCGCCAGCTGCTCATAAAACTCCTCTGTTGTGATGCTGACTTTGTCGAGGTAGCCACGTTCGCCGAACTGAATGCGGCACGGCACCAGGTGAATATCGAGCCGCTCCATGTCGCGGTCGGCGATATCGGCTGCCGAGTCGGTGATGACTGCAAAATTGCGCCCGCTTTGATGGCTGCTGTGTTGCTGCCGATGCAGGTCGTCCGCTTTTTCGCCTCTCACCTCACCGAACTGCCGGCCGACGTCGAACACGGCTTGCGCGTCATTGACATGAATGTGGATTCTCGCCTTGCGCTTGGATCCGGCAAGTACCAGTGAATCGCCGAGGCTGGCCAGCGCCTCGCGTAATTTACGACGATCGATTTCCTCAGCTGTAACGATGCACTCCGTGCAAAAGCGGTATTCGTATTCCTCACCGGAGGCCATTGCCATCGGCAGGTCGCTGTCCGGCAGCAATTCCGACAAGTCGGGCTTGGCGGCGATCTTGCCGTGCACAATGCAGTCGCTCATGCCAACTACGAGGTCGACAAATCCCCTGGCGCCAGCGTCCACTACGCCTGCTTTGCGCAATGCGTCAAGTTGCGCCGTCGTATCGGTGAGCGCCTGATCAAGATCCGGTAGCGCCGCTGCGAACATTGCGCCGAAGTCGCTATGCTGCGAATTGTTGACTTGCTTCTCGATCGAGCCGGCAAACGTGGCGATCACGGAAAGAATTGTGCCCTCTTCCGGATTGGTCAGGGCGTCGTGAGCATAGTCACTGCCAGTACGAATCGCTCGACCAAAGGTCGCTGTCGTAAAGCGTGTCAGATCACCGGCAGAATCGCTGAGTCCCTGGAAGAACTGCGCCATGATTGCGCCGGAATTGCCACGCGCTCCGTCCAGCAAAGCGTCTGCTGTTGCGGCCAGCAACCGGCCAAGAGGTTTGTCGGCGGGGTTTTCCAGGATGCCCAGCGCTGCACCGAGAGACAAGCTCAGATTCGTGCCGGTGTCTCCATCCGGGACGGGAAATACATTGATCTTGTTAAGGAAAGTCTGGTCTGCAATAACGCAATGGATGCCGGAAACCAGCCCCTTGCTAAAGCTCTGAGCATCCAGATGCGAAACGTCCAAACGTAAGCTACCGCTACTCGCGTGGTAGCAGGAAGACCCTGCCCTGGTGCTCGAGAACAACGCCGTCGGCCCTGATCTCCCTGACCACGGGCCCCTCATCAGTGCGCGATCCTTCGCGATGTTTGACCATATTGATAAAGACGAATCGTTCCGACGGGACTTCACTGAACACGTGGATGTCCAGATGTAATTCGGCGATTTGCAGCGAGCCATCGAGACGTAATTGATCGACCGTCGGCACAACCGCTATCGATGTGTGTCGCGGTGTCGGCGTAACGGCTGCTGCAACCGGTTCCTGCACTGGTGGTGGCTCGGGGCGATCTTCAATGGCAACAGCAATTTGATCCTCGAAGCTCGGTGCTACCTCCTGCACCGATGTCTCTTCAGCTTGCACGACTGCCGCGTCAGGCGTTGCATCAGGTGTTGCGTCGGGCCGCATCAGAATGCCGATCAGGACAGCAAAATTGATCGCCAGCAGGGCCGCGAGCATCCATAACCAACGGGCCGGACTGGTGTTACCGGAAGTGGTCGGCACGCTGGAAAATTCGGCAGAGCCTTGTTGCTGGCGTTCTGCTTCGGATTTTTTTAGTGCATCGAGAATAAAAGACATTCCTTACTCCTGCGCGAGCCGCGGCGTTGTCAGCCGCGGCGTGCTGTCTGGTTCGAGCAGTGTGTTAATAATGATCTGCGTTTGTTGTCCGGCAAGACCGTCAACTTCCAGCCGGTTATCACGCTGAAACTCACGCACTTGTTGTTGCAATCCCCGGTCGTAGACGTCGGAGTTGATAGGCTCGGTACGGTAGCGCGGATCGATCGCGGCCAGACTCTCCCGCAACCAAATTACGTTCGGGCTGCGCACACCGGGCAGCAGCGAGATCGCAATGCCATTGGGCGGCCGCCATAACAACTGGTAGGCACCAAACCACATTTCCGAAATAGCGCTGGTGGGGTGAGTCACGGTGACTCCACCGATAGACAACTCAGCTCGCTCGCCGCTGATCGAGGTCAGTACAACATGATGCGCGTCACCGGATCGATCGACGAGTTCCAGCACAGCCGGACGATTGAGTTGCCGCAGGCCGCTCCATGAGCTGCGATTACTCAGACAGCTGTAGCCGATCGTCTGCAGGTGGGTGCAGGCTGGTCCCGTGGCGGCGCCCAAATCGAGATTCCATATTTCGAAAAGTGTGGCGAGTGCGGCATCAGCGCCGGTCAGTTCCCGCGCTACCGTGAGTTGCTCATCGAGTGTTACGTAGGGTTCAGGTTCCGCTGGTGCCACTTCTTCGACGATCGCCGGCTCGGAGGTGATCGGGACCTCAGTTACATCCCGCTGCCCGTATTGTGACCAGACAGCAACAGCAAGCAGCACTATCGCCGCAATTCCTATGGCAGGCGCGGTCCATTTCCGGCCACTGTTTAAGCCCGGTTCACCCGTAATTTCGGCCGCGGCGCGTTGCACCAGGCGACGGCTGACCAGCCGGTTGCCCTGGCTATAGGCGCCGAGCAGCGCGCGATCGCAAATGACATTGATCAGCCGCGGAACTCCCTGCGCCAGGCGGAACACTTTACCCCTGGCGCCGGCATCGAAAACCTCACCCAGTGCACCGGCAACCTTGAGCCGGTGTTCGATGTACTGATTCGTTTCCTCACGCGTCAGTGGCTCAAGGTGGTAACGCCCTGTGATGCGCTGCGCGAGTTGGCGAAGATCGTTGCGTGCCAGCAATTCCCTGAGTTCGGGCTGGCCGATCAAAATGATCTGTAGCAACTTTTGCTTCGATGTCTCGAGGTTAGTCAGCAACCGCACTTCTTCAAGTACGTCCGGTGCGAGATTCTGTGCCTCGTCCACAATCAGAATCGTGCGTCGGCCCTCTGCGTGGGCGTCGAGCAAGTGCCGATTTAGCGCATCGATCAGCGCCTTGATACTGCCCTTGGGCTGCGGCACCTCGATGCTGAGCTCCTCGCAGATGGACTCGAGGAATTCGAGTGCGGAGAGCTGTGGATTGAGTACCACTGCGACATCGGCATTGGTCGGCATGCGGTTCAGCAGCAGGGTCCGGCACAGGGTCGTCTTGCCCGTGCCGACCTCGCCGGTTAGCTGCACGAAACCACCGCTCTCTGTTACGCCGTATACAAGGTGTGCGAGCGCCTCACCGTGGCGCTCGCTCATGAACAGGTAGCGTGGGTCCGGCGTTATCGAAAACGGCTTTTCATTAAGGCCAAAAAAGCTGGTGTACATAACTGGATTCTAACTCAATCAGGGCCGATTCAACGTCCTTGCCCGGCCTACTGCTGCCGTGCCGAAGCGATCCTGGATCTGGTCTACAGCCTGGTCCACGTCGCTGACCACAGAATCGCCGTCGGCGGCGAACAGGTCGCGCTGCTCAGCGGGGGAAAGCTTGCTGCTGCCGACACCGAGCAGCCGGATGCGAGCATCCGGATTGCTCTCCAGCCAGGTCGAGAGCAGGTCCCTGGCGATGCGAAATATCTGATCGGTATTACTAACCGGCGGTTGCAGGCTTTTCTGCCGCGTAAAGGTCTGAAAATCCGACTGCCTGATCTTGATCTGGATGGTGCCCGCTTGCAGTTGCGATTTGCGCAGGCGACGCGCCGTCGTTTCGGACAGGGCCAGCAGTTCGCGATCCATGTCCTGCCGGTCGCCGAGGTCGACATCGAACGTTTCCTCGGCACTGATCGACTTCTCCTCCCGGTCGGATACGACCGGACGATTGTCGATGCCGGCAGCACGTTCACGCGTTCTTTGCGTGTAGCGGCCAAAAATGGGTTCGAGGCTTCGATCCGGGGCAAGTCGCAAATCGGCGATAGTCCTCACCTGCGCATCGTGTAGCCGCGCGAGCGTTTTTCCCCCGATTCCGGGGATGACGGACACCGGCAGCGGGTCAAGGATGGCGCGGCAATTGTCGGCACTGACGATGACGATCCCATCGGGCTTGTCGAGATCCGACGCTATTTTTGCGACCAGCTTGTTTTGTGCGACGCCAACAGAGGCGGTCAGTCCGGTGCGCTCGCGAATGGTCTTTTTAATCGCCTTTGCGATATTCGGTCCGGAGCCGTGCAAAGTGCGGCTGGCGGTTACGTCGAGAAACGCCTCGTCAAGCGACAGCCCTTCGACCAGTGGCGTGAATTCGCGAAAGACGTCAAAAAGCTGCGTCGAAACCGTCTTGTAGTGCGACATGCGTGGTGCGACCCTGATCAACTGCGGGCAACGGCGCAGCGCTTCGGCCATCGGCATCGCCGACCGCACACCGAACGTGCGCACTTCGTAGCTCGCCGCAGCTACAACACCGCGATTGCTGCCGCCGCCAACGACGACCGGCTTGCCACGCAGTTGTGGATTATCACGTTGCTCCACCGACGCGTAAAAAGCGTCCATGTCGACGTGCAATATTGCGCGCGGTTCGGTCACGTTTGATTTTCCTAGTTGCCGCGCTCAACAATAAATCGCGCCAGCCAGCGCAGCGGAGCAGCGTCATCACCAAAGTCGTCCAGCTTTTCGAGCGCGCTGTTAAGCAGTTCATCGCAGCGCTCACGCGCCTGATCCAGGCCCAGCAAGTCCGGGTAGGTCGCTTTGTTCAGTCGTTGGTCGGCACCTGCCCGCTTGCCGATGATTTCTGTGTCGCCCTCGACATCGAGAATGTCATCTCTGATCTGGAACGCGATGCCAATGGTGCGACCGAAGGCATCGATCGCCGAGACCTGCTCGGTCGGCACCGATTCGGCGAGCAGCGCTGCCGAAACGACTGCTGCGTGGATCAGCGCGCCGGTTTTCATCGCATACATGTGTTCGATCTCGTCGGCAGATAAGGTCTGTCCTTCCGCCGCCAGGTCCAGCGACTGGCCGCCGGTCATACCAAGCGAGCCGCAGGCGTCGGCAACCATCTTGACGAGCTTCGCGCGTGATCGCGGCGGCGCATCCGGCGTATCGGCCAGGACGCTGAAGGCGAGCGGCTGCAAGGCATCGGCTGCGAGTATCGCCGTGGCTTCGTCGTATTTGCGATGCAAAGTGGGTTTGCCGCGGCGCAGATCGTCGTCGTCCATGGCCGGAAGATCATCGTGTACCAGGGAAAAAGCATGGATCAGTTCGATTGCGGCGGCGGGTGCATCCAGAACCTGTTCAGGCACTTGCAGGCATTCACCGGCCGCATAAACGAGTAGCGGGCGTACGCGCTTGCCGCCGTTAAAGACTGCGTATCGCATCGCATCGTGGAGTTGCCGCGGCGACTGCGTTACCGGCGGCAGGACGGAATCCAGCTTTTCCGCAACGCGTTCGTTGTAGTGCGCGATCCGGTTCTCAAATGTGGCTGGCAATGCTGGCTCCGCTAGGCGCCGTGGGGCCGTGTAGCGTACACCGAATTGCGGCGCCTTGCGCGCGGGCCCTGGGCTATAATTCGCGTCCCGTCACCTTCGCTAAGTCTCAGCCTATGCGGGCAATAGCCACAGCCCAGCCGAACATCGCCCTCATCAAGTACTGGGGTAAACGCGACCTCGACCGAAACCTGCCTGCGGTCGGCTCGATTTCCGTCACGCTGTCGGAATTGTTCACGCAGATGGTGGTAGAGGCGGACGCGTCTTTGCGCGGCGATGTGTTGCTGGTCAATGGTGAGGAAAGCAGGCCGATGCTGGCACGGGTCTCGTCCTGCCTCGATGTTGTCGCGGGTAAAGACCGGTCTGCCGTCAGAGTGCACAGTAACGCTAACTTTCCGATCGCAGCCGGTCTCGCGTCATCAGCATCCGCATTCGCCGCGCTGGTGGTTGCCGCGGATGCTGCTTTCGATCTGTCCCTAAGCGTCGAGCAGCTCGCCAGCCTGGCTGGTCGCACGTCCGGATCGGCGGCGCGCTCCCTTCTGGGCGGCTTTGTTGAACTCGAGAACCAGTCAGACAACATCGTGCTGAGCAATTTGCTCGGCGCGGAGGACTGGCCCCTCAAAATAGTAGTCGCGATCACGGCCCCGGGTCCCAAACCGGTGAGCTCAAGTGATGCGATGGAAATCAGTCGCAAGACTGCACCGTTTTATGACCGCTGGATTGAGCAACAGTCTGAAGACTTATCAGAGGCGCGCGCCGCGATTCAAAGTCGCGACTTGTCGCGACTGGGATCCATCGCCGAGCACAACTGCCTCAAGATGCATTCGGTGATGTGGAGCTCACGTCCGCCAATGATCTACTGGAACAGCGCCACGATCGCTTGCATGCAGACTATTCGCGATTTGCAGTCACAGGGTGTTGAAGTGTTTTTCACTATCGATGCCGGTCCCCAGCTCAAGGCGATTTGTATTGCCGGGGATGAGTCCGTAGTTCGGGAAGCGCTGGCAGCGACCGCCGGTGTTACCGAAGTCATGGTGAGTGGTATCGGACCTGGCGCGAGACTGGCAAGCGAATGATCGACATCAAAGCAAGCGCGCCGGGCAAGGTCATCATTGCGGGCGAATATGCGGTGCTGGACGGCGCGCCAGCCATTTGTATGGCCGTCGATCGCCGCGCACATGTGTCAATCACATCCAGCGATAAAGACTGTCACAGTGTCCTGGCGCCCGGTTTCTCCGAGTCGGCCGGTCACTTCAGGTCGAAGCAGGGTCGGATTGACTGGATCGAAGGCGCGGCTGCTTTCCCGTTACTGGATGCTGTCTGGCAAGAGCTCGATCCGGGAATTGCCGAAAGCATGGTGATCGTTCTCGATAGCAATGAATTCATGGATGCCGGCTCGTCTACGAAGATCGGCATCGGCTCAAGTGCGGCGTTGACCGTCGCACTGACCGCCGCACTTGCTTTGGCTGCTGGTGACGAGCCGAGTATTCAGCGCAGCGCGGCCGCTGCGCACCGGCGTTTTCAGGGCGGCGCGGGCAGTGGTGTGGACATTGCCTGTAGCCTGGCGGGCGGTATTGTCGAATACCATATGGGTGATGAGCCAGACCGCGCGCTGCAGTGGCCCGACGAACTGCATTACGCATTGTTATGGAGCGGTGTTGCAGCCGACACGGCCGACAAGCTCGACCAGCTATCCAATGTTGATGCCTGCGCGACCCGAGCGGAATTGGTCACTGCGTCTGCAAGTGTGGCAAATACCTGGAGTGGTGGTCGCCCGCAAGCAATAATCGATGAATTGCGAGCCTACACAGCAGTACTGCGGCGCTTCGATATTGACCATGAGCTCGGCATATTCGATGCTGGCCACGCTGCATTGGCGGACGAGGCGGAATCGTCCGGACTCGTGTACAAACCATGCGGTGCCGGAGGTGGCGATCTTGGTATTGTTGTTGCGAACAACGCGACCGAAGTCGCGGCATTCATCGACACAGCCCGCGAACAGAACTACAAACATCTGCATATGGCAATTGACGCAACAGGACTGCAGCGGGATGGAGAGCAACATTGAATGATTCCCGCATCAGCGGTCTGCACGAACTGACGATTGTAGAGAGAATCGACGAGCTTGGCAGGCACGGTTGGTTGACGCCGGCTGATGTCGAGTTACTCAAACAGGGCCGGCAAGTCTTGTTGCCCGCCGCCGCAGATCGCATGGTCGAGAATGTCGTTGGCAGTTTCGGTTTGCCGCTGGCGATCGCGCCCAACTTCGTCGTCAACGGGCGTGACTACATCGTGCCAATGGTTATTGAGGAACCCTCTGTCGTCGCCGCCGTCAGTGGCGCCGCGAAACTGGCGCGGCCAGAAGGATTTGCAGCGCACTGTCAGGAGTGGTTACTGGCGGGCCAGGTTCATGTCACCGGTATCGCGGATGCTGCTGCCGCGACAGATGCGCTGCAGCAATGCACGCAGGAATTGATCGACAGCGCAAACGAAGTACATCCCGGTCTTGCTCGTCACGGTGGTGGCGTGCGTGACATCGAAGTGCGGGTACTTGAATTACCGGACGGAAAACCGGCGATCGCCGTGCACATTCTCGTCGATACGGGCGATGCGATGGGTGCAAATATCGTCAACACCATTTGCGAGTCACTCGCGCCGCGCATCGGCGAAATCTGCGGCGGCGACGTGGCGCTGCGAATACTTTCAAATCTGTCTGACCGATCTGTTGTAACTGCAAAGGTCAGCTATTGCCTCGAGGATCTTGGGACGACGGGTTTCGTGGCAGAACAGGTGCGCGATCGAATCATCATCGCAAGCGACATCGCTCGCGTCGATCCGTACCGCGCCGCGACGCATAACAAAGGCATCATGAATGGCGTCGACGCCCTCGCTATTGCAACTGGCAACGACTGGCGCGCCATCGAGGCAGGCGCGCACGCTTACGCTGCCTTGTCGGGACAATACCGGCCGCTTGCCTGCTGGAGTGCCGGACCCGATGGTGATTTGCTCGGTGAGTTATCGATGCCACTACGAGTGGCAATCGTTGGCGGCACCCTGAGTGTGAATCCCGCCGTAATGATGGCATTGCGTATGACCGGAGTTAAGTCTTCGCAGGAACTCGCCCAGCTGATGGCAGCCGTTGGTCTGGCGCAAAACTTCGCCGCGATCAGAGCGTTGGCAACACGCGGCATACAGGAAGGCCATATGCGTTTGCATGCCCGCAGCTCGGCGGCAGCCGAAGAACAAAACACGCCGCTCGACAATCCGCAGGGCAGTGCCGCTGGGAAGGTGATCCTGCTCGGCGAGCATGCAGTGGTTTACGGCAGGCACGCGGTCGCATTACCCATAGCCGATGCGGTGACCGCTAATGTCGTCAGCAGCGACTCGGGCGAGTCGCCCTATTACACGAAAGTGCTACAGCACATATGCACGGAACTGGCGATCGAGGGCGACGACTTTGGTGTCGATGTGTGCTCCACGTTACCGCGTGGCATGGGTCTCGGTTCGTCAGCAGCGATCGCGGTCGCGATGATTCGTGCGATCAACATCTCTCTCGAACTGGGCCTGGATGATGAACGCATCAACAGCGTCGCGCTTAGTTGTGAAAAGCTTGCGCATGGCACGCCGTCGGGAGTCGACAATTCAATCGCGACCTATGGCGTGCCGATGTCGTTCAGCAATGCCGACGGATCGCAGATCGATGTACTGGAATTGCAGGAAACACCGCCGATCGTTATCGCGTTCAGCAACCAGCCCGGCTCGACGCAGGAACAGGTTGCCGGGGTTCGGGCACGACGGGAATTCAATGTTGATCATTACGAGGCGATATTCGACGAGATAGACGCGCTAAGCCAGGCGGGGGCGGGCGCGCTGCAAAGCGGTGATTATCAGCAGCTCGGTGCATTGATGAACATGAATCATGGGTTACTGAATGCACTTGAAGTTTCGACGCCGGAAATCGAGGGCATGATAAGCATTGCGAGAGCGGCTGGCGCGGTAGGCGCGAAACTAACCGGCGGTGGCGGAGGCGGATCAGTTATCGCGTTGTGTCCCGGTGCCATGCAAGATGTTACAGATGCATTTTCGGCAGCGGGGTTTGTTTCGCTGACGCTCACAAATACCAAGGGCAGTTAGTGGAAAACGCACACAAGGTAGTGTCATCGGAAGCTGAAGAGCTGATCCTCGTCGACGAAGACGACCTGGAAGCCGGTTATCTCTCGAAAGCAGAATGCCACAATGGTACTGGCCAGCTGCACCGCGCGTTCTCGGTCTTTCTGTTTAACGACGCCGGTGAGTTGCTCATTCAACAACGAAGCGAGCTGAAGAGACTCTGGCCAGGCTTCTGGTCGAATACCTGTTGCAGTCATCCGCGCAAAGGCGAATCGATGCCGGTCGCGACCCGACGCAGGTTACGCGATGAACTACACATCGAAACGCCACTCGAGTTCGTCTACAAGTTCAGCTACCAGGCGCAATTTGGCGACGTTGGTGCCGAGCACGAGCTCTGCCATGTGTACCTTGGAAAAGCGAACGATGCAGTCATGCCGAACGAGCATGAGATATCGGCTATCCGCTACGTGAGTGCTGCTGCATTGTTAGGCGAATTGGATGACGCACCCGAACGCTACACGCCCTGGTTCAAAATGGAGTGGCTTGCTCTAACGGAAGATCATCGCGACGCGTTGTCGCGCTACTGTGATATCTAGCGGTCGAGGAAGTTTTCACTTTGGATAACAATCCCTCCGCGGAGGGGTAATTGACCACCCTGACACGCAGCCCTCGTCTCACGCTCGATTGATACGATCGGCGAGCCGTGCATATATGCAATCGCTCAGCAAACTGGGCTGACAGATGAGTAAAGGTACGGTGGCCTTTCCCTGTGACGCAGTTCTCGGTTCATTCCGTAACCAGGGCTCAAAAGCCGTTTATGTGATCGGGACCACACATATAGGCCGGATTTCGACGCATATTCTGGGCCAGGTAAACCATATTCAACTTGTGAGGCATGTCATGCGGCTATTTACCATTAATTCCGACAGACTTCCGATGGTGTTCCTGTTGTCAGGTCTTCTGCTCAATGCGGCCGGACTGTATGTGGGCCTGGAGCATTCACTGGCCATTGCAGGCATGATAGTTGGATGGCTCTGTTGTGCATTCGGCGTCGTGTTATTCGTGTTGCAACTCCTGGAGCACCCGCAAAAACCCGGGGCGACCCGTTTGTCTTCAAAGTTTATCTCGGCGGGATCTACGGTGATTATGCCGGTAGTGCCAAACGGCGAAAACGAGCAAGCGGCCGAGTAATCAGCACAAAAAAGTGGGGTTGATTCCAGGCGACCGCAAGGCCTACCCTACGTAACGGTAGTACTCTATCCCAAGGTCACTGAAGTGACGCTCTTCGGCCGTGCCAACGTGATCGACGATGAACTCGTTCTGCGGCACGTAGACCACACCTTCCGGAAAGCGACCATCGTGCAGTGCTTTGTACTGCTCGTAGTCAAGGTCGATGGCGCGCTCCATCATTGCACCAAAGCCGATGGCCTCAGTTGCTTCACGCCAGTCCTCAGCCATGAAGAACGGGATCACTTCGGCCGCGTCGCCACTGCCGTAGCCCAGCGTTAGCACTTCTTCGCCTGGTTGCAGGTTGTCCTCGTGCAGCGCTTGTTCAAATCCCGCTGCGAGCCAGGCAGGCAGGGCCGCCGTATACAGGTTGCCGAGATCGAGCATGGCATCGCTGCCCAGTGCAAGTTTGTCGAGAATTTCACGCCGGTAGTGGCGTGATGTGCGGAACACGCGCAGCACCGCCATAGTCAGCGGGTAGATTTCATATTGCAGGCGCTCGGGAGACGCGAGCGTTGAAACTTTTGGCTGGCTCATCATTTCCGTGCGCAGTCGTTCCGGATCGATGCCAGCTTCATAACAGTACGAGGCCAGCTCGGCGCGATCTTCTGCGTTTCCCTGGCTCAACGCGAACAGGTAGGCGACTGCCCAGCCGGTTTCCGGCATGCGCCGATACGGGCGATGCATGAATACGGTCTTCAGCGAGCGCAGGTAATCGATTGGTGTCAGGCCGCGCTTCCGATACATGTCGTTAAGCGCCTGCAGGGTTTCATCGATGTAGCAGGTCGTCGAGTACTTGCCGTTGAAGATCGGGAAGTCTTTGACCTGGAGTGTTTCCGAGCGATCCTGACCACAGAACCGCAGCATCGGCTTGCGAAAGTCCATGACACGGTAATCTGATGCTGAGCCGGAGCCAGGCAAATCGACGACCACCAGTGACGGGTCCTCTTCGATCAGCATTGCAACGGCGCCGGCACCCTGGGTAGGCTCACCGCTGCTGCCGCGCGCGTACTCGGCGATATCGGCACACACAACAATGGCCTGTCCACCGGCGCCATCGAGGGCGAGGTGACGAATCGCGCCTTTCATGCCGTAAACGCCGCCCAGGCAGGCGTGCTTGAACTCAGGTACTTCGCAGCTTCTCGCTATCGGTGGCTTGCCGCGCGCCTCGAGCGCCTGATCGACCATGCCTTTGACGATGATTGCGCCTGCAGAATTGTCGGTGCTC
>Ga0255049_10001132_pt1 | contig 15145 bp, 14 predicted proteins | sample JV7_2_3_MG_FD_183615 | JGI IMG/M metagenome (GOLD analysis project Ga0255049, IMG submission 183615) | Seawater microbial communities from Jervis Inlet, British Columbia, Canada - JV7_2_3 | ecosystem: Environmental > Aquatic > Marine > Inlet | place: Canada: British Columbia | collected 2016-10-06
TGTCGGCGGCCTCGCCACCACCCGAGGTGAAGTAAAAGTTATTGATTTGCGGGTAACACAGTCCGGAGAGACGATCGGCCAGTTCGATGGCCGGCGCGTTGGAGCTGCCGTTATAGCTCGAGCAAAACGCCATCTGTTGCATCTGGCGCGCTGCGGCGTCGACCAGCGACTGGCGGCCGTGGCCGCAACTGACGTTCCACAGGCAGGAAAGTCCGTCGATAAAGCGGTTGCCGTCGGCGTCGATCAGGTGCGAGCCTTCGGCCTTGATCCAAACCCTGGCGTTGGCGTGGCCCGCGTTCTGGTGTAAAGGGTGGATCATGTGTTGCTGGTCTTTATCGATAAAAGCGCTGTTGCTGAGGGGGGCATTCATAGTGTTATCTCGTTGTCTTCAAGGGTTCGCCGGCAGATCGCGAACAAACCGTTATTATAGGGATTCCATATGCTGAATAAACCTGTTTTCGTAACGCCAGGGACTTCATTCCAGGGATGACTGTTTCGACATGGCCCACGTCACGCAGAATCATTTTGACTTGAACCCTGCGCAATATCCAATTACAGTGGTTCGACAACAAAAAAATAGTAATAACCAAAGAATTCCCAAGATGATCAAACTCCTGGCAAAAATCGGGCGTTTAAACACCGTGATCATTATTACCCTGATCGCGGTAGCGGCCTCGCTCGCCGCCACCATGGCCGCGGTTGCCCTGCTCAACAACCGGGGCTACGGCCTGCATACCGAAATCGCCGCGATACTCGCCGCCTGCGTTGCGTTGATCGTCACGCCGCCAATTGCCTGGTTCCTGGTCGGCATGTTGTTACGCCTACACCGCGTCGAACAGGAAATGCGCACCCTCGCCAGTTACGATTCGCTGACCGGCCTGCCTAGTCGCCACGCTTTTTTCGACAATGCCAACAACTACGTTTCGCTGGCCCAGCGCGAGCATAAGCCCTTCTCGGTGATGATAATCGACCTGGATCATTTCAAATCCATTAATGACCGCTACGGGCATCCGGCCGGTGACGCGGTGTTGAAATTGTTTGCCGACGTCGTCAACAGCGTCACCCGGCGCAGTGATATCGTCGGTCGCCTGGGCGGCGAGGAATTCGCCATAGTCCTGCCCAGCACCACCTCCCCGGAAGCGCTCGAATTCTCCGAGCGCCTGCATCATGCGATCGGCCAGGCGGTGCTGAAATACAATGACAGCGCGATCAGGTATACCGCCAGCATCGGTCTGAGCGAATTCGACACCGATTCCGAGGACAGCCTCGACGACCTGCTGGCGCGCGCTGATCTCGCGTTATACCAGGCCAAGCAATCCGGTCGTAACCAGACCGCGACCTTTAATCCCCAACTCACCCAGGTGGCCGCCGGTTGACCTGAACCCGGCTTCGCGCAATGGCTAGCCCGCATATCTCACCGATCTACGTCGCGCATGCGGGCTAGCTGTGACCTGTTGATTTCCGGGGCTCGCGTCATCGATGGCAGCGGCGGCAAGTCGCGATTCATCGATGTCGCGGTCGATCGCGAACGTATCGTCGATCTCGGCGAATGCCGCGGCTGGCAGGCCGACACCACCATCGATGCCAACGGTACGGTGCTGGCGCCGGGATTTATCGACAGCCATACGCATGACGACCTGGCGGTGCTGGATACGCCCGACCTGGCGTGCAAGCTCTCACAGGGTGTCACCACGGTGATTGCCGGGAATTGCGGTATCAGCCTGGCGCCGTTGCAGCCGACCGCGGCCCTGCCCCCGCCATTTCCGCTGCTGGGCGAAGCACGGGCCTTTCAATACTCCTCGGTGCAAGCTTACCGAGATGCGCTGACCCGCTCCCCGAGCGCGGTCAACCTGGCCTTGCTCACCGGACACAGCAGCCTGCGGCTCGACAGCATGCCCGATCGACTCGACCAGGCGGCGGATTCGGCGACCATAGCTACAATGCGGGACAAGCTCAGGCTGGCATTGCAACAGGGCAGTATCGGCCTCAGCACCGGGCTCGACTATCCACCGGCACAGGCGGCCCCGACCGACGAAGTACTGCAACTGGCCGCGGTCTTAAACGAGTTCGAAGACGCCGTTTACGCAACCCACATGCGCGACGAGGGTGACCAGGTCGCCGAGGCCATCACGGAAACACTCGATATCGGCCAGCACGCACGGGTGCCGGTGATTATCTCGCATCACAAGTGCGCGGGCCCCGCCAATTACGGCCGCTCACGCGAAACCCTGGCGATGATCGACCGTGCGCGTTCGCGCCAGCAGGCGGTTAGCCTGGACGTCTACCCCTACACCGCCAGTTCGACATCCTTGCTGCCGCAGTTCATCCGCGACGCCGAATCGGTGCTGATTGCCGAATCGACACCACATCCCGAATGCAACGGCCAGATGCTGGATCGCGTCGCCGCCGACTGGGGCTGTTCGCTCGATGAAGCCTGCGAGCGGCTTTACCCGGCGGCCGCCATCTACTTCCAGATCGACGAACAGGATCTGCAACGCATCATGGCGCATCCCGCGGCGATGATCGGCTCCGACGGCATCGCCTCGATGCAAACTCCGCATCCACGTTTATGGGGTACATTCCCGCGCGTGCTCGGGCATTACGTGCGCGAGCTAAAGCTGTTCGACCTGGAAACCGCGGTGCACAAGATGACCGGGCTGACCGCGCGTCGATTCGGCCTCGCCGAGCGCGGTCGTATCGAGATCGGTCACTTTGCCGACCTGGTGCTGTTCGACGCCGATACCATAATCGATCGCGCCAGCTTTGACGATCCCGAGCAATTCAGCGATGGCATCGCCTGCGTCTGGGTCAATGGCGTACCCGCCTGGCGTGACAACGCGCCGAGCGGCACGCGCAACGGACGCTTTCTGACGCACGGTGCCTAGCCTGCATATTGCACAAAGGCTGGACACACTGCTTGACGAGATAAGGCAATGCCGCATCTGCGAGCCCGAACTAGCGCTCGGTGCGCGACCGGTGCTGCAGTGCGCGCCAGGCGCGAGAATCCTCATCGCCGGCCAGGCGCCGGGCAGCAAGGTACATGCTTCCGGCATCCCTTTCGATGACGCCAGCGGAGATCGCCTGCGCGCCTGGATGGGCATCGATCGCGAAGTGTTTTACGATCCGCAGCGGATCGCGATCCTGCCGATGGGCTTTTGCTATCCCGGCACCGGTAAATCGGGAGACCTGCCGCCGCGCCCCGAATGTGCGACGACCTGGCGCAGGGCACTGCTGCGGAAATTACCGCGCATCGAGCTCACGCTGGTGCTCGGACAGTATGCACAGACCTGGCATTTCGACAGCCGCGCAGATTCACTGACCGCGCGCGTCAGCGACTGGCGAAGTTACTGTCGAGATGGCCAGCCGGCGATGCTACCCTTGCCACATCCTAGCCCGCGCAACAACCGCTGGCTCAAGCAAAATCCCTGGTTTGAAGCGGAGCTCCTGCCCGAACTCAAGACCCGGGTAAATCAACTGCTGGAAATACCCATGAGTGACGCCAATGAATGACGATATCCGCAAGCGCATGTTCAATGAAATGGAACAGAAATTCGTCTTCGAGGACGCGCGCAATGCCGCCTATAGCTACGCCGATCAGGCGCTGGAACGTAATGTCTTCCCCACAGCTGATGCGATCGACGACCTCTCCTGCTTCGATGAAGCATTACCGAATGCGCCGGGCAATGCCCAGCAAATACTGCAACAACTGCACCAATACGGCTCACCCGCCACCGTGGCGCAAATCGGCGGCCGCTACTTCGGCCTGGTCAACGGCGGCGCGCTGCCGGTGACGCTGGCGGTGCGCTGGTTGACCGATTTCTGGGACCAGAATACACCGCTGTATCTTTCATCGCCGGTAACCTCGCGCCTCGAAGTCGTCACCGAGGCCTGGCTACGGGAACTGTTCTACCTGCCCGATTCCTGCGTCGCGGGTTATGTCAGCGGTTCGTCGATGGCGATCCTTTGCGGCATCGCCGCCGCGCGCCAGCGTAACTTCGAGCGTCTCGACTGGGATTTCAACCGCAAGGGTTACGACGGCGCGCCGCGCCTGCGCGTGATCGCGAGCACGCAGGCGCACGGCACCGTCAGCAAGGCCATCGCCCTGCTTGGCTTCGGCAGCGACAACGTCGAATGGGTCGACGCCGACGAGCAGGGCAGAATCCGCGCCGAGCTGGTCTCCAAACTCGACGAGTCGACCATCCTGCTGCTACAGGCCGGCAACGTCAACTCCGGCGCTTTCGACGATTTCAAGCTGCTGTGCGCGAAAGCGAAAAAGGCCGGCGCCTGGGTCCACATCGATGGCGCCTTCGGTTTATGGGCTGCCGGCAGCAAGCGACTCGCTCATCTCACCCGCGGCATCGAACTCGCCGACTCCTGGTCGTTCGACGGGCACAAGACGCTGAATACGCCTTACGACAGCGGCGTCATCATGTGCCGTGACCGCGATGCGCTGGTGAATGCCCTGCATGCCGCGGGCGCCTATATCGTTTACAGCGACAACCGCGACGGCATGCTGCACACTCCCGAAATGTCGCGCCGAGCGCGGGTATTCGAACTCTGGGCGGCGCTCAAGTATCTCGGCAAATCGGGCATCGACGAACTGGTCTTCGGCCTCCATGAACGCGCGCTGCAATTTGCCGCGGAACTCGAACAACAGGATTTCGAGGTTCTCAACGATGTGGTCTTCAACCAGGTTCTGGTCAGTACCGAAAGCGAGGCGATTACGACGGCAACCATCGCGCAGATACAGCGCTCAGGGGAGTGCTGGGTTGGCGGCACCCGGTGGCGGCAGCGCGATGTGATTCGCATTAGCGTCTGTAGCTGGGCGACGACGCCGCAGGACATCAGCCGTTCGGTGAGGGCTTTTGTCGACGCTCGCGAACGCGCGCGTGCGCAAGCGTGAAAGGTTCCACGAGACTTACCGCTTTTCCCGGGACGGCGCCTGCCGTGGCTGGATAGTGGTTAGCGATTAACCGGGAATATCGACCACGAATTCCTGCTGGCTGTAGCCGTGAACCGAATCTTTGGCGCGAATCTTGACCTGGCTTACGCCCGGCGGAACGGTCACGCCTGACAGCGAGCGCGTGAAGGGTTGCTCGTTTTCATGCGGGTGATGCAACACCCGCGACCCCAGTAACTTGTCGTCGAGCGTCATCACGTCCCACTGATTGGCGTAGTGATCCCAGCCCTGGTCGGCATGTTCGAGGGTAACCGCAAAGGTGCAGCTGCCCGGGCACTCGACCCTGACCTCGACAATACGAACGTCATCGGCAAGGCTTGCCGTGGACAGCAACAGCAGAATCAGGGCAAGCCCGCATATCTTACCGTTTTCCGTAGCGAGGGCGCCGCAAAGACGCTGTGCTCCTTCGGTTTTCATCAGGCGCGGGATTTCCGAATCAGTTCATAAGCCGCCTTGATCTGCTGGGTTTTTTCAGTGGCGTCCCTGATCATCTGTTCGGGTAATCCTTTGGCCACCAGCTTATCCGGGTGGTGTTGCGACATCATCCGCCGGTAGGTCTTCTTGAGATCGACATCGCTCACCGAATCATCGACGCCGAGCAGGTGATAAGCGTCGTCCAGCGAAGTCTTCGCGGCCGCGGCATCGTAACCGCCACGGCCGAAGCCCGCGCGCAGCATTTCTTCGAGCCGGTCCAGTTGCGCCGGCGGAATACCAAGGTGCCGGCATATTCCCTCCAGCGCCTCCTTTTCGGCAGGATGCATGACGCCATCGGCATAGGCTGCCTGCAGCTGGATTTCAAGAAACATCTGTATCAACGTGGTGCGTCGATGCACCTCGCCGCGGAACTGGTTCATGACTTCATCGATCGGGAAATCGCTCGACTTGCCTTCGTTAAACAGTTTCTTCGCCGAGGCGCGCATTTCCGCGTCGAGGCCAAGTCGATCCATGACCGCCTGTGCGAGTCTGATTTCGTCGGCAGTTACGCGACCATCGGCCTTGGCGATGTATCCCATCACCGAAAAAGTCGCTGTGAAGAAGGCCGCCTGGATGCGCTCCTGATCCACCGACCCGGCGCCATGGACGTCGAGCGAACCAAGACCTTTGTCGAAAATGTTCCCGAAAGCAATGCCCATGAGCGCACCCAGCGGGCCGCCGATCATGAATCCAAATGCGCCGCCAAGCGCCTTACCCCACCAGGACATGGTTATTTCTCCGGTTTGCGCAGCAACAACAGGCGATACACCTTGAAACGCGCGAAATTTTCACCGTTGCGATCACCGCTCATGTACTTGCGCTGTATCTTGCGGATGCGTTTCTGGTATTTCCAGTGCAGTATTTTTGCCAGCCAGGGGTGGTTACTGCTAAAGGCGTAGCCGATCAGATTGAAGGTGGGTAGCAATAACTCACGCCCCATCTGTTCGACGAGATCGAGGTTGGGCGCGGTTTCACTGGTGATATCCTTGTCTTCCAGCAGCTTCATCCCCGAGGCCTGCAGCGCGGTGCGAAACTTGTCGATCGGGTGACCGCCGCCAATGACCGATCTTCCGCTGGCATTGGTCTTGAAAAAATCACAGATCAACACGTGGCCGCCCGGATTGAGCCGTTGCTGGGCGTCCCTGAGCACCGTGTCGAGGGTGATGTACTGAAAGCTTTCGCTGAACATGACCAGGTCGAATTTTTCATCATCGTCGAAAGAAACATCCTCGAATCGCCCCTGGTGGATCTTGAAGTCGGCGCCGGCCTGCTGTTGAGCCGCCTCCGATAACAACGGACTGGGAGAAACGCCCTCGACCTGGTAGCCGCGCGCGAGCAGTTCGGTGGCGACCCCGCCGGCGCCGCAACCGACATCCAGCACGCGTTTGACACCATCCGGGATGTGGCTGAGCAGGAAATTCGAGTAGCGCTTCTGCGCCTCGGGAAGATTCTGGATACACAGCTCGAGGTCATCCTCCCACAGGCCATAGTGCAGATCACGGCTGCCGAGGAAAAAATGAAACAGGTTGAGGCCGGCGACCAGGCCGACTTCCCTGGAATCTACTTTTGACGCCATGATCGTACGACCTAACTGGCCATAGCGGTGATGGCGGGCTGTTGCTGTCGCAGGTCTCGCGCCTGGATACAACAGACGCCCGCGCCACCCAGTTCGAACTCGGGCCAGGTCATCGGCAAAAAGTCATACTTTTGTTCCATCGCCGCCTGCGAATTTCCGACTTCGATAAAAATGACACCCTGCTCACTGAGATAGTCGGCGGCGTTCTCGAGAATACGATCGACCAGCGCCAGGCCATCGTCACCCGCACTCAGCCCGATTTCAGGTTCGCAACGATACTCATCGCCGAGCGCCGCCATGTCTTCGGCATCGACATAGGGTGGGTTGGTCACGATGACGTCGAACGCCTGGCGCGGAATGGCCTCAAACAGGTCGGACTGGTAAAGCGTAATTTCGCCGTCGAGATCATGCCCGGCGAGATTCATCGCCGCGACCTCGAGCGCATCGGCCGATATGTCGGCGACACAAACCTCGGCGTCCATGAAATGATACTTCGCGGCGATGCCGATACAGGCGCAGCCACAGCACAGATCGAGAATTCGGTGCACCTGGCTGCTGTCGACCCAGGGCTCGAAGTGACTGACGATCAACTCGGCAATCGGCGAGCGCGGCACCAGCACGCGTTCATCGACGTAGAATCTGAGCCCGCAAAACCACGACTCGCGCGTGATATAAGCCGCGGGCTGGCGCTTCTCCACGCGTAAACGCAGCAGCTCCAGGACCTGCTCGCGCTCGGGCAGGGTCAAGACCGCGTCGAGGTAGCTGTCAGGCGTGTCATACGGTAGCGCCAGCGCATGCAGTGTCAGATATCGGGCCTCGTCGAGCGCGTTCTCGAAGCCGTGGCCGAAACTTAAGCGCTGGCGCGCGAACTCACTGCTGCCCCAACGAACGAAATCTCGAATCGTGGTCAAAACTTGCAAGGGGTCAGGGAGAGACACGTTGTATATACTGCCAGTTGAAATATAATGCCGCGAATATTACACCATAACGAGCATGAATAAATCGAGTATCGCAATCGTCGCAATCCTTGCCCTGGTCGGCGGATTTTTACTTTCCTGGTATGGCTACAGCAACCGGCCGATCGAGCTCGAGAACGGGCTCTGGTTCGGCGAGCAAGCCAGGGCCCTGCCCGAGTTCGAACTCATCGACCACAGGCGGCAGAAATTGACGCGCGCGCAACTGCAGGGGCAATGGAGCCTGATGTTCTTCGGTTACACGCATTGCCCCGACATCTGCCCGGTGAGCCTGCAAACTTTGAGCGACATGGTCAAGGCCATCGACGATAGCGACGTCACCTCCGCGCTGCAGGTTTACTTCGTATCGGTGGATCCGCAGCGCGACAGCCCGGAAATCCTCGCCGACTATGTCAGCTATTTCAATCCCGACTTTGCCGGCGCGACCGCGGAGCTCGAAAAACTGACCCCGTTGACGCGTTCGCTGGGTATCGCGCACGCGCTGCGCAATAAAACCGAGGGCAATCCCGTCTACGATGTCGACCACAGCGCCGCGATCGTGCTGATTAACCCACGCGCGGAGTACGCCGGGCTTTTCGGCGCGCCGCAGAATGCGCAGGCGATGGCACGCGATATGACGCTCATCGTCGAACGCAACCCCCTTTGAGGACCCTGCAATGCCCCGACTATTATTGATACTGGCGCTACTGTTTCCGGCGAGCGCCTTCGCCGAACTCGAATTCAGCGATGCCTGGATAAAAAACCTGCCGCCGTCGACCCCGGTGCGCGCGGGCTATATGACGATGCATAACCCCGGCCCCGGCGCGCTAAGCGTTGTCTCGGTGCGCAGCGAGGCATTTGCCAGCGTGGAAATTCACCGCAGCTTCATGCAGGATGGCATGATGCGCATGGAACCCGTCGACGACCTTGAAATCGAGGCCGATGCGAGCATCAAGCTCGAGCCGGGCGGATTGCACCTGATGATGATGATGCCGAAGGAGCCGACCAGTCCGGGTGACGAGATCGTCATCTTCATAGAACTCGACGACGGTTCCGAGCAAAGCCTGAAGATGACGGTAGTCGAGTAACGATGTCCACGCTCAGCAAAAAGCAGTGGTTTCTGAAGCTGTTGTTTTACGTCATACCCCACCACGCGGTGTCGCGCGTGGTGTACCTGGTCACGCGTATGCGCGGGCCACAGGTCAAACCGATGATCGCCTGGTTCGTGAAAAGCTACGGCGTCGACATGAACGACGCCGTAGAATCCGAAATCGGTTACTACCAGACATTCAACGAATTTTTCACGCGCCCCCTGAAGCAAGATGTTCGACCGATAGCGCCCGGCGACAACACGCTCGCCTGCCCCTGCGACGGCAAGATATCGCAGGCGGGCCCGGTTCGCTCCGGCGCTATCCTGCAGGCCAAAGGGCGCGCTTACAGCGTGCTCGAACTAGTCGGCGGCGACAACAGCATGGCGGCCGAATTTGCCGACGGCCGCTTCGCCACCATTTATCTCGCGCCGCACGATTACCACCGTATACACATGCCACTGGACGCCAACCTGGTGCGCATGATTCACGTACCGGGGCGCCTGTTCAGCGTCGCCGAGTGGACTGTCGAGGAAATTCCGCACCTGTTCGCGCGCAATGAGCGGCTGGTCTGTTACTTTGAAACCGCCGCGGGCCCCCTGGCGATGGTGCTGGTCGGCGCGATTAATGTTTCCGCGATCGAAACCGTCTGGAGTGGGCTGGTAGTGCCGCCGCGGGCTAAGAAAATCGGCGAATTCGACTACAGCCATACGCGTAAAACTATCAAAAAGGGCGATGAAATGGGTCGTTTCAACATGGGTTCGACGGTGATCCTGCTAACCGGCAACAACGTCGAATGGCTGCCGCATATCAAGAACGGCCAAAAGGTCAAAATGGGCCAGCTCATCGGCCATTTCCCGACCTGAGCATAGCTCCATAACTTTCGTCATCCCCGCCCATCACTCCGTCATCCCGATACGTCGGACCGCCGCGAAAGCGGGGCGGTCCGACGTATCGGTCTTACAATGACCGCGCGTTATGAGATTCCCGCGTGCGCGGGAATGACTACCAGACCGGGGCGCTAGTCGACGTATTGCTCGCGGTTTTTGTCGGTCATTGCGAGCGCAGCGAAGCAATCTCCTGCAGCCTGGCATGTCGTTTGGAGATTGCTTCGGCACTGCGTGTCTCGCAATGACGTCGCCAATTCAATCGCGAAAGGTCAGCACCTGGTCCAGGGAATCGAGATCGAGCAAAACCATGAGCAGGCGGTCGAGCCCCAGCGCAACGCCGGCGCAATCCTCGAGCCCCGCCTGCAGCGCCGCCAGCAATTGCTCATCGATAGCATGGCAGGGCAAGCCGCTGCGTTCGCGTGCGCGATTGTCGGCCTCGAATCGGGCGCGCTGCTGCGCGGCGTCGGTGAGTTCGGAAAAGCCGTTGGCCAGCTCGATGCCATCGAAAAACAGTTCGAAGCGCTCGGCCACGCTGGCGTCATGCGCACTGACCCGGGCCAGCGCCGCCTGCGAAACCGGGTAATCATAAACGAACTGGTAACCGCGCATGGTCGGTGCGATCACCATCCCGAGCAACAGGTCGAGGCACTGATCAAAATCGAGCGCCGCCGGCTCGCTGCCGGGAACGAGCCGGGCACATTCGGCGCGCAGCTCGTCGAGCGTAATTTCGTCGATGCCGAGGTTCAGCGCCTGCCTGAAGAGCGCCCTGTAGCTGACGCGGCTGAATTCGCACTGGCGCAGACTCAGGCTGGTAATCAGCAACTCCATTTCATCCATGAGTTGCCTGTAGCCATAACCGATGCGGTACCATTCCAGCAGGCTGAATTCGGGGTTGTGCAAACGCCCACGTTCACCCTCTCGAAACGCATGCCCGATCTGGAAAATTGAACCGCTACCGGCGGCCAGCAGGCGTTTCATTGCAAATTCCGGCGAGGTCTGCAGATAAAGCCTGCGATCAGCGATCAGCACTTCGCTGGAGGCGATGTTGACGTCGCTATTGGTCGTCGGCATTAACAGCGGGGTATCGACCTCGAGGCATCCGCGCGTATTGAAAAAAGTCCGGATTTGACGGTATACGCGGGCCCTTTCGCGAATGACGCTGAGCTCGGCGCGCGGCTGCCAACTCATCGAAGCAGGCGCTCGGCTATTTCTTGACTCGTGACATGTACTCGCCCGAACGCGTATCGACCCGCACCTGTTCGCCAATTTCGAGAAACAGCGGTACCTTGACCACTGCCCCGGTTTCCAGCGTCGCCGGCTTGGTGCCGCCCTGCGCGGTGTCGCCTTTCAGGCCAGGATCGGTGTCGGTGATATCGAGTTCGACGAAGTTCGGCGGCGTTACCCCGATCGGGCTGCCATTGTAAAGCGTCACTTCACAATTATCCTGCGCCTTTAACCACAGATGGGCATCGCCGACCGCATTGGCGTCGGCAGCCTGTTGCTCGTAGGTCTCCGGATCCATGAAATGCCAGAATTCGCCATCGTTGTAGAGGTATTGCATCCCGGTATCGATGACGTCGGCCGCCTCCACCGATTCACCGGACTTGAAGGTCTTGTCCAGTACCCGTCCCGTTTTCAGATTACGGATCTTGACGCGATTGAATGCCTGTCCCTTACCCGGTTTGACGAACTCGTTTTCAATGATCGAACAGGGGTCACCGTCGATCATGATTTTCAACCCGCCGCGAAATTCGTTAGTGCTATAGCTTGCCATGGTTGTTCCGCTTAAAAAAACGCCAATCATACCGGAATCTATGTTTGATTCGACATATATCGGCTATTATTACCTGTTAGCCAGCGCATTACAGAACCACCGGTTTATATGGAAAACGAAGAGAAACTGATCCGTCTTTTAATCGTCGACGAGGGATATCACAGGGCAGAACAGATCACCAGTTCGCTGCGCGCAACGGGCATGCAGGTGCGCGCCGAATTTGCCGAAGACAGCGAGGACATGGGCGATTTGCTGGAAAACAAGACCTTCGACCTGGTCCTCTTTTGCCTCGACCTGGCCGATTTCACCCTCGCCCAGGCGCAGCAGCTGATCGAGGAATGCGGTCGCCACGTGACACTGATCGCGATGGCGAAAAAGATCGACTCCGGGGTCGTCGTCGGCGCCATCGAGGCGGGCGCCCGCGATGCGGTTGCCAGTGACAACACCGAGCACCTGATCCAGGTAATCAATCGCGAAGCCGCCTGTATCGATACCTGGCGGCTCGCCAAACGGCTCGAACTGGATTACCAGGAAAGCGAAAAACGCTGCCAGAATCTTCTCGCCAGTTCCAAGGATGCCGTCGCCTATGTGCACGAAGGCATGCACGTGTTCGCCAACCCGGCGTACATGGAGCTGTTCGGCAACACCGACGTCGACGAACTCGATGGCACATCGATCATCGACATGGTCGAAACATCGCAGCAAGGTGAACTCAAGACTTTCCTGCGCGATCTCGCCAGCCACAAAAATGAAACCAGCCAACTCGACCTGAAGTTGATTCACAGCAGCGGCGAAAGCATATCAGCAACCCTGGAATTTTCCCCGGCAAGCTTCGATGGCGAGCCCTGTACGCAGATACTGATTCGCTCGAGCACGGACACCTCGGAACTGGAAGAGCAGATCAATTACCTGCACCAGCACGACCTGGTTACCGGTCTGTATAACCGCCAGTTTTTCATGGAAGAATTGAAGAGCGCGATTACCCAGGCCGTCAACGGCATCAACCAGTCCGCCATCATCTACATCGGCATCGATAATTTTCAATCCATCCGCGACACGGTCGGCATAACCGGATGCGATATCCTGATCGGCGATATCGCGCGCTTGCTGACCGAGAACGCAGACCCCGAATACGCCGTTGCCCGCTTTGGCGCCTATTCCTATACCTGCATCACCACGATCAAGGAAAAACACCTGGCGGAAGCATTTGCGGCGAAGTTCGCGGAGCTGGTGGAACAACACATTTCTGAAATCGGCAATCAGTCGATCAGTGTCACCTGCAGTGTCGCGGTCGTGTTTATCGACGAAAATTCTCCGGACAATGCGAATTCGATCATCTCACGCGCCGAAAAGACCTGCGAAGAAATACAGGACCTGGGCGGCAATAAATCCAAAACCTTCATCCCCAAGGCCGGTGACATGACCCAGCATGAGGAAGACGGCAAGATCGCTGACCAGATCAAGGACGCGCTCAACCAAAATCGAATCAAGGGCATATATCAGCCCATCGTCGGCGTCAAAGGACAGGCTGGCGAGCGTTATGTATCGAGCATCCTGATTAGCGCTGAAGACGGCAAGCTTCTGCAAGAGGATAACTACAAGAATGCCGCGGAGCGCACCGGAACCGCAAAAATGCTCGATCGCTGGAAAGTACTGCATGCGATCAAGAAGATATCGGAGACCAGCAGGCGCGGGCGCTCGATCGAGTTCTTCGTGCCGTTGAGCGCCGACTCTATCCGCGATCCGGGGCTTCCGCTTTGGGTGTCGGAAAATATCGGCAAGGCCAAGGTCAATGGCCAGCAACTGGTGTTTATGATCAACGAAGCGCAGGCGGTCAGCCAGCTCAAAGCTACCAAGACCCTGACCAGGGCATTACAGCAGTTGCGTTGCCAGTTCGCGATCGATGAGTTCGGCACCGGACTCAACCCGTTCCAACTGGTAAAGCACATCAATGCCGATTACCTGCGCATCAATCACATCTTCATGGACGGGCTGACTCAGAACACGGAAAATCAGGCCAGCATCCGCGAACTGGCCGACCGCGCCGCTGAAATCGAGCTGAAAACAATTACCACCGGCGTCACCGACGCCGCGGTACTCAGCGTCCTGTGGACCCTCAATGTCGATTTCATCCAGGGCGACTTTTTGCAGGCGCCGCAAAAGGAATTGAACTTCGATTTCAGCTCGATGTAGCGGCTAGCGGGATGCCTGCTCCCTGTCGACAACCTCGACCGCGGTGACGTTCTGGTAACCGCGCGGCAGCTTGCGGCCGCGCTTACCGCGCTCGATGCGATACTCCTCGAGTTCACGCAGATTCATCGACTTGTATTTCTTGCCGCAGTGAATCACCAGCTTTTGCTTACCGCCGAGGCAGGCAATAAAGGCTACTTCTTCTTCGCCGTCCTTGATAAGCCTGGGCGGAATACCCTGGATCTTGTTGCCCTTGCCACGCGCGAGTTGCGGTACCGACTTGACCTCGAGCAGGGCGATATAACCGTCACTGCTGATGGAGACAACCTGGTCGTTGTCGTAATCATTGACGGCCACTACGGGTAACAGGCCCGCGCCTTTAGGCAGGGAAATCTGCGCCTTGCCGTTCTTGCTGCGCGTCAGCATATCCTCGAACTTGCAGACATAACCGTAGCCGTGCGTCGAGGTCAGCAGGAAGCGGTCGTCATCGCGGCCCATCAGGCAGCTCTTGAATTCGGCGCCGCTGGCCGGCTTGAAACGGCCGGTGAGCGGCTCACCCTGGCCACGCGCCGACGGTAGCGAATGCGCGACCAGCGAATAGGCGCGCCCGAAGGAATCGACGAACACGACGCTCTGGTTACTCTTGCCCAGCGCCATGTCCTGAAAACCATCACCGGATTTGTAACTGAGTGAACGCACATCGATCTCGTGCCCCTTGCCGGCGCGTACCCAGCCACGCGATGACAACACCACGGTGACAGCCTCGGAAGGCAACAGGTCGGTTTCGTCGAGTGCGCGCGCCGCGTCGCGGCTTACAATCGGCGAACGACGGTCGTCACCGTAGGCTTCGGCGTCTTCCTCGATCTCTTTCTTGATCAGGGTCCTGATACGGCGCTCAGAGCCAAGCAGCTTTTCCAGTGCCTGCTTTTCCAGGCTGAGTTCTTCCTGCTCGGCGCGGATTTTCATTTCCTCGAGCTTCGCCAGGTTACGTAACTTGGTTTCGAGGATGGCCTCGGCCTGGATATCGCTGAGCTTGAAGGTCTTGATCAATTCCGACTTGGGATCGTCCTCGTAGCGCACGATGCGAATGACTTCGTCGAGGTTCAGGAATGCGAGCAGCAAGCCTTCCAGAATGTGCAGGCGCGCATCGACCTTGTCGAGACGCCATTGCAGGCGGCGGCGCACGGTGGTGACGCGAAAGGCGATCCATTCCTGCAGGATCTGCTTCAGGTTCTTGACC
>Ga0255049_10001135_pt1 | contig 15132 bp, 12 predicted proteins | sample JV7_2_3_MG_FD_183615 | JGI IMG/M metagenome (GOLD analysis project Ga0255049, IMG submission 183615) | Seawater microbial communities from Jervis Inlet, British Columbia, Canada - JV7_2_3 | ecosystem: Environmental > Aquatic > Marine > Inlet | place: Canada: British Columbia | collected 2016-10-06
GCAGGTGAAAGGGGGATCGGTCAAAATGTGAAGCCAGATTTTTACTAAAACCGATCAGGTACAAACTATATTTTTCTAATTCCGCCAATTTCCTCTGTAACTCACTGATTTTAAATATTAAACAACCTAAACCGTACCGCCTTCGTGCAATATGCGGGCTAGCAGCTTTTCGCACATAGAAGAATCCATTAGACTGCCATGCATTAATAAAAAACCAAGGATCCCTATTATAGTGCCCCTCGAATACCTGCCCATATTAAAGGCTGCATTAACACTTTAGATGGTTTCACTGCTACAATTAGATTGGCCGTTGATGGTCGCAATTTTGTCGATCATGCTATTTGCCGGGCTGGTACACGGTACCCTGGGACTTGGCTTCCCAATGGTGGCGACTCCAATGCTGGCGGTGTTCTTCGATGTTCGCACGGCAATTTTGATAACGCTGTTACCCACGATTGCGGTTAACCTAGCGAGTATCTGGAATAGCCGAAACTCACTTGATAGCGTCCGCCGATTTTCACCGCTAATCGGCTTTGTCTTACCAGGATCACTGGCCGGGGCATATATATTAGCAGTTGCCGATCCTGCACCCTTCAGGCTCGCACTGGCGGCGCTGATTTTGCTGTATTTGTGGACTAATATTTCAGGGCGTCTGCCACGACAATGGTTAACCGCTAACGTCACGCTCGCGATGGTCCTATTTGGTTTTACCGCGGGTTTTGCTGGGGGCACAACCAACGTCATGGTTGCAATATTGATTGTTTTTTTTCTGTCCCTGGAGGTCCCACGGGCCAGCATGGTGCCAGTACTCAATGCCTGTTTTTTATTCGGTAAAGTATCGCAAATTACCGTACTTTCGCTACTAGGGCTGGTTACATTTACGCTGCTTTACGAAACTGTACCGCTTGCCCTGGCGGCAGTGCTTGCATTGTTGTTCGGACAGCGCATCCGCGAAAAAATCGCTGTCGAAATATACCGCCGAATACTGCATGGATTGCTGGTCGTTTTAGCGGGCGTTTTGATTGTGCAGTTCTGGATATCATGAGTCTTAACCCATAAATTTGAACTTGCTTTCATCATCCAGAGTCCATATTTATAATATTCTCACACCAGGTTTGCTTATATACCGGAGGCCAACACCATGTCGCTCGAACTAATCAGTTTCAAAACCTGCCCTTTTGTACAACGTGCGGCCATCACCCTGGGATACAAGAATGTTGATCACAAGCTAACGTTTGTCGACCTGGCAGACCCACCCGACTGGTTTCTCGAAATATCACCGTTGGGAAAGGTACCGGTTCTTAAGGTCGATGATGAAATTCTATTCGAATCAGCCGTTATCAACGAATACATCGACGAAATAACCGGTGGCGAACTTCAGCCGAAAGACTCGTTGGCAAGGGCCAAAAACCGCGCCTGGATCGAGGTCGCCTCAAACATGCTGGGTAACATCTATATGATGAAAACCGCAACCGAAAAAGATAAATTCGAAAAGTATCGTGACCGACTAGTGTCTCAACTACAGCGAGTCGAGAACCGACTGGGTGACGGCCCCTGGTTTAACGGCGAGGCGTTTTCCCTGGCCGATACCGCATTCGCACCGCTGTTCATGCACGACGCTGCTGCGGACTATCGATTCTCGGTGATCGATCCAGCTACGATGCCAAAGGTAGACGCCTGGTCCAGACGCCTGCTCGCGCTACCGGCGGTAAAAAATTCGGTGGTTGATGATTTTGAAAAACTCCACCTCGCCGCGCTTGAAAGCGGCAATGGTTATCTCTGGCGGAGTCGCGCAGATTAACTGGACTTTTTAACAAAGCGACGGATTGCTCGCATGCTTTATTTTAAAGTATACGAGACAAATCCATAATCCTTGTGTAAATAGCTATTTTGCTTTGAATGACAGTTTTTGGCCTGCTACCGAGGCCTCGTACATCAGCCCACCCTTACCCAAAGTAAAGATCGCGATACCGTCTTTAAAATCTGTTTTGGCTGAAATCGCGGCTGTTACGGCGATAGCAGACACCTGGGCACTGACCTCGATTTCGCCCTTCTTAAACTTGTTCATCGCTGCCTTGTCCTGAAAAAAAACAATTTCACTGTAAACCTGTCCACCAAGCTGGAAGCCGAAACTGACCTGGGTTAATGATGAACTACCGATTGCTTTGCCAGCTTCATACACTACACCTGTCCCATGCGCACCACCAATGCCGAATCCCGCTTTACCGACTGAGGGGTAGACAATATAGCCACGGGCTTTTGAAAAATATGCTTCCATGTTCGGGTTCTTTTTTTTGAATTCCGCCACGGTTTCCTGTGCCTTTTTCTCCGCATTCGGATCCCAACCTGCAAATGTCGGAGCTGATAAAAGCAGCATTATTAGTATCGCCGATAGCGATTTATTCAGGTTAAGCGTCATATTTGTTCCCTCTAATATATAATTGAAAAATTAAGTCTTGCGCACATAAAAAACAAAGTCAATAGCTTGTTCTCATACTGTCCCTCCGGGGTCGCACTCACTAATTGAACGCACGCAATTAACTAGAAATCGATTTTCCAAGTGCGAAATATTTTTATTTAAACCAGTCCACCAGCCCGTTCTTTACCACCGGCGAAATATTAAAACCAATCATCCACTCGGGGCCAAATGCATCAGCCTGTTCAATATAGTAATTAAGCTCCATACTCAGTTTCCAGGGCGTGCTACCGCGGATAATTGTTTTACCAAAATTGAAATTAAGGGGAATGGTTGCCTGATCTGTTTTCCAGTCATAGGTGATGATAGGGTTCGTGCCGTAGCTCCAGCCGCCACCCGGTAAAATCGTGGCAAACAACTGCACTGAGGTTAGACTGATACTTTTATTACCAGACCCGCTAATATCCCACTGATGATTTGGGAAAGCGCCGATAACATACTCGGAAGTCAGTTTACCGATTAAATATTCAGGGCCAAGCGTAAATCGATCAGAACCCAATGAGTCTTCGGTTGCCGTCGGTAAAGATGAAACAAGCCCATAAGCAACCAGTAAACCATCATCGCGTTTTGGTGCATAAGCCAGATCAAAAACGATATCCCCGATGCCGGATTCGCCATCAAAACTGCCACCTTGAAAAACAGGTTGATCAACAATCAGGGGTATTGCCGGGCGAAAAAGTACCACGTCACCATTGTCGAGAGGAAAGGGTAAACTGGGTTGAAATATTACCGTGGTGCCACTTTGACTATTCGCACCGGGCAGATTTCCTTCAAATCCCCGGAACTGGAGTTTAAAGTTAAGCGTGGCCAACGCCGTATTCGGATTAGCCAGTTCCTTTGCTATCTCCTCGGCACTCTTTTGTTTTTCCTGCGCCTGCGCACCCAGGGCGATTAAAAAAAACATACTACTCAGGATCCTGACGATTATTCGAATTTTCATAAAACATTCCTTATTGTTTACTGTCTAAATTTAGTGTCTTTAATAATGTTATATTTTGGTGCCGTAAAGGGGTCGTGATAATTGATAATTGTTCTCATTTGTCACCTATCTCCTTACTACTAAATCTGCGATTCGATCGGGAACATTCGCATGAAACCAACCCCGAATCTTTTCCAGAAGCTGGTGTAGGGATCAACGCTCAGAGTTTGTTGCTTGTCATCGACCAGACCGTGCCAGGTTATTTTCTCACGACCCTGGTTGTCACGCTGCAGTTCCAGTCGGAAAGCAACCTGATCAATTTTCCTGTCAAAACTACCGGCAATAGTTTCTACGATCTCTTCGGACTCGAATACGACACCGATTTCGGTATTCTGAATTACCGACCTGGCGTCGAGGTTCAGCGAGCCGATGAAAACCTGTTTGCGGTCAAGCACAAATGCTTTGGCATGCAGGCTTGCCCTGGAGTCGCCAATACCGCCCTCCTTCATCTTTTCCCGCTCTTCTTTGCTCAGGTCCTTGTTAAGCTCGTATAGTTCAACTCCCATGCGTAATAGCGCCTTGCGATACCTCGAATAGCCGGCATGCACTGCCGACACGTCGGTGGACGAAAGCGAATTGGTCAGAATGCGCACGCGAACATCCCTGTCACGCAATGACTGCAGAAAAGCGACCCCTCCCTTTCCCGGCACGAAATAAGGCGAGAAGATAATGAGTTCGGTCTCTACAGCTTCCAGGTAGGGCTTGAGTTGCCTGGACAGGTGAAATTCTTTATTGCTGGTATCCTGGGTCAATTTTTCCGGTTCATCGGCGACGACTTCTCCGACGCCCCAGGAATATTTCGCACTGTGTTCCTTGAGTCGTTTCGACAGGTCCGAATTACGTAAATGTTGCATGTATTCCGATTCAAACAATTGCGCAACATAGGCATCAAATTCTTTCTTGCGTTGTCTGGCTTGCTCTTCTGTCGGCGAATCTTCAACCAACGTCGTAATCGGATAGCTCAACTCGCTGTTCCAGTAGAGGTCGAATGAGGAAGAGACCTCGCGTGCAACCGGTCCGACGCCCAACACATCCAAATCCATGAAGGCCAGTTCCGGGTCCGCGTTGAAATATTCGTTACCGATGTTGCGGCCACCGAGAATGGTGGCCTGGTTGTCAACCGTAAACGACTTGTTGTGGGCCCTGCGGGTCTGCTTGCCGAAACCGGTGACAAACTGGATCGTGCGTCCGACGTTGCGGCCGAACGGGTTAAAAATACGAACCTCGATATTAGGGTGGGTGTCCAGAATGGCTGCGCCGATATCTCGTCCCCCTTGATCGATATCATCGATCAGTAGCCGAACCCGTACACCACGCTCCGCAGCCTTGTAAAGCTGGTCAATAAACAGGCTACCGACGGCATCATTGTGAATCATGTAGTACTGGGTATCGATACTGCGCTCGGCAATACCAGCGAGAACAGCACGGGCAACAAACGCATCCAGTCCGTCACCCAGCAGGTAGAAGCCTGATTCACCAGTATGGCCCTGTGACCTGCTATCAATAGCGCGTCCCAAAGTCGTCTCCTGCGTGTCGTCGAAGGCATGTGATTCGAGGCGACCGTTATTATCAGGTAAGCTAGCGCAAGCTCCCAGGCTGATGGCAAAAACCACGGTAATCATCCTGCATGTGATTTTTAGATTTTTCATTTTACTCTCTTGTTAGTTTCTCCAAATCGATGTCGGACGGCGGTTAGCAACAGTATATCGGTGGATGGCTACCATGATAAAGGAAATATTGAATTAGCCGAATGTAGAGGAAGCTGAAATAAACAAAATCCAGGGGAAGTTACAAGATGGGAGGTAAGCAGGTTTTAAAACGAAGATAAACAGGATATAGCGCACCCATTCCCTATACCTGACCGGCCCGATTAGCGGAATAGTTTTTGACGATTATCAGGGACAGCTACTTATATAGTGTGTGAAAGATCATGCCTTTATGTCCGACCAGGCCAATCACACCTCGAGAGAACAGAAAACTGAAACTTTTTTCTGAGTGCCACGCCCCCTGGAGAATTGCCTGAGAGTAAAAACCTTTTGCCGTTTTAAACATATATGGCGCCAAAACGGCGATTAGTATCAGCCGCCAATCAATTGATACTGCCAATCCAATTGCGAGGATTGTCAGCGAGATGCCCAATACGTTAAAGAGTTTCTGCCCGGATTCCTGCGCCTGATTTGCAACTATATGAAAGCTCCTGGGGGATTTCCCCATTGCTATTAATTGGAATTTACCCTGTTTGATATTCGATACTAACTCCGACCATTTGAAGCTGGATAGCTCTTCAATCTCGCTCAAAGAGGTCATTGCAATTTCGAGCGGATCGGATGCTATATAGTTATCGATTCTTGTTTCAATTGAGTTTTCATCAAATGAGTCACTCATCTTCGATACCTCTCTATTCTTAGTCAACTAACAGAAACCAGATGTCTGCCAGCAGCCATAATTTTCAGAATTGAGCCAACCGCACAGAATCCAACAAACAAATTGCTGTCAGTAATTTATTCATTCCTGTATTCGCTAATTAATAAAAAAGTGACCCTGAAAATACAACACATAGTAAACAAAGCTATGAGTGCGTAAGCATCCATTACATCTGTTGCCATCATAAAGTTATATTTATACCTAGGTAGAGTAATCGGCGCATCGCCCAAATGGGTTAAACCTGGGCTGGGGCTCCTAATTAAGAATCAAATTTAATCGCATTCCGATAAAATCTTGCTAATCCCGTCCATGGGCGAATAGAAGTAAAAATACCGTGTTACTCGCTGGCTAAATACACTCAAACGCCTGTCGGGCCCAACTTTAGCCTGCCGGCAATACGTTCTAGGCTAGCCCGCATATTGCACGAAGGCGGTAACGGCTTATGATATTTATCATTAATTTCAAACAATTAGACGCGAAAATCAATAAACTACACCGCAGCAAGCTAGCGGGGTATTAGCGCCTATCTTCATTATTCGCAGCAAGCTGCGGGGAATTAAACCCAAAGTGATTAATAACGAAAAATACAGTTTGTACCTGAACGAAGTCAGGTTGCCACGTTTTCAGGTTTCCCGGCGAAGAAGGACTCAAGGTTATCAATCGCCATGTCGATAATCTCGGTGCTGGCTTCGGCGGTGTTGTAGGCGACGTGTGGTGTCAATACGACATTATCGAGCTTTGTAAAGGGGTGGTCCCGGGGCAAGGGTTCTTGGTTGAAGACATCGATCCCTGCCGCCGCAACATGACCCGAGGCGAGAAGCTCAATCAACGCCATTTCATCTAGAATTTGCGAGCGAGCTGTATTGACGATAACAACACCCGGTTTCGTTTTGCGCAGTCGATCCACGGTAATCAATCCCTCGGTATCCGGGTTGGAAAGCAAATGAAATGAGACCACGTCACTCTCGGCCAGCAGGTCGTCAAGGTCACGGAACTCGATGCCGTAACGCGCAGCGCGTTCATCGTCCGGATTATGCGTCCAGGCAATAACATGCATGCCAAATGCCCTGGCTAGCGGTAAAGTTGCCTGCGCAATACGACCAAAGCCAACCAAACCGAGGGTCTTACCCCTGAGATCGAAACCCTGAAGCCCGACATCCCACTGCCCGGCGCGGGTTTCACGGTCGAGCCTTGCGATATTTCGGGCCGCGGCAAGCATTAAGGCCATTGTGTGTTCGGCGATTGTCTCGGCTGTAGACAGCGTATGAGTGACGGTGATGCCCTGCTGAGTCGCAAGCTCCAGGTCTATAAATGTGGATGCTCCAAGCCCGACAAAGGAGATGATTTTAAGATTATTTACCGCGCGCAACACATCGTTATTAAGACCCCAGCCTGAGAGAACAGCATTGGCGTTGCCGATTCGTTCGATGAACTCTGCGGTCGAAGGGCGGTCGCCATAGTACACATTAAATTCACCCAGGCTTTCGAGCCGTGCGAGCCGCGCGCCGGTGAACACGGAAGCCAGGTGTTCCTCGGCATCCGGATAGACAATCTGAACATCGTGTTGCATCGTATCCCTTATTTATATGCTTGCCAGGACTGAAAGTTTAGGGTAACACGACAGATAAATGAATCGCTAGCCCGTGGCAAGGGTATGTTACAGCCTGCCACTATGATTTATACTTTACTTAACTACACTCGGCTATGGGTGTTGTCCATAATTTCAATCCGGATTTCCGGAACAGGGGTGCGAAATGATATTAGCCGATTTATTGCGTGGTATGACCCACGATATAGTCAATATAAGAGCCAGTGACAGTATTGCTGATGCAGCCATTGCTTTGACGGAAAATAAAATAGGTGCTCTGCTAGTGCAGGACGGCTCGGATAATATTGTCGGCATTATATCCGAGCGCGACATTGTCGGTGGCATGGGCCCGCATGGTGCAGATTTACACGATGTGCCGGTTTCTGAATTAATGACCGGTGACCTCATTAAGTGCGCGCCTGGGGACACTGTTTTGGAAGCGATGGCGATGATGACCGATCGGCGTATCCGGCATTTACCAGTTTACGATGGAGATGATTTTATCGGATTCGTGAGTATCGGCGATTTAGTGAAGTGCCGCCTTTCCGAAGTCCAGGCCGAGGCCGAAGCAATGCGACAGTACATTGCTTCGTAAATTAGTCCCAGGGCCTTACGCTGAATACCAGCAGTCTTCAGTATTAATCTCGAACGGCCTTTAGAACGCTTTGATGCCGGTGGTGTTAGCAAAATGGCATTAGCCATAATATGGCCAAATTTTCCGAACCGGAGCATCTTTACGCCGGTGTCGGTGTGTTACTGCAGGTTATTCTAAATAAGAGTGCATAAATCAGATGCCCGACAAGCACCTTTTTCATCCCAGCCTTTACCAGTTTGACAAAGCGCAGCCTTCTTATTGGGAAGCCACCGCTGGCAAACCTAAACTGAAAGGAGGGCCTCTGGAGGGCACGCAGAGCTGCGATGTCGCCATTATCGGTGGTGGATATACAGGGCTATCCGCGGCGTATCACCTGGCACGCGATTATTATGTTGATGTGCGCGTACTGGAAGCTGGCCACATCGGCTGGGGAGCGTCGGGGCGAAACGGGGGGTTCTGCGCTATTGGTGCGACCAAGCTCTCGCTGAAGTCGCAGTTTTCAAAATTTGGTGTCGATGAAACACGTTACTTTTACCAAAGCCAAATGGACGCGGTGAACCTGGTGCGTGATTTGGGTATCGAAGAAGATATCAATTTCTCGTTGCAGGGTGATGGCGAGTTTGTCGTCGCAGATAGCCCGGGGCATTTCCGTTCTCTGAAACAGCAGGCGAAAATACTCAAATCTCAATTGGGCATCGACGTGCGAATTCACTCGCAAGAAGAATTTAGTGTGATTGGTTATGCCTCGCCCCACCAACACGGCGCGATTTCAATTCGCCCATCGTTTGCCCTGCATCCGTTACGGTATACTTACGGACTAGCAAAGGCCACCGAGCTACGTGGTGCGCAATTACACCCACATAGCGAGGTGCTGAACTGGCGCAAGGACTCCGACAGGCATATTTTGGCGACTAAAAACGGTGAATTGCACGCCAAAAAAGTCATCCTCACTGGCAATGGTTTTATGCCGGAACATTTAAATCAGGGTATTTACGGGCGACCCCTGCCACTACAAAGCGCGATCGTCGTTACCCGCCCGATCGGCGATGAAGAATTGCAGGCACAGGGCTGGTACACTGAGAACCCTACTATCAATTCGTCTCACATGTTTAATTATTATCGGCTACTCAGTGACAAACGTTTAATGCTGGGTGGGCGCGCCAATCACGTCGGTGATCCCAAGAGTGCCGAAAAAACTTACGAAGGCCTGAAAAACACCATGGGCAAAATGTGGCCTCATTTCAAGTCAATCGAATTCACCCATCAATGGCGTGGCCTGGCCGGTTTTACACTAACCTTGCGACCTTCAGTCGGTCGCATGCCCGACGATAAATCAATTTATTTTGGCTTCGGCTACCACGGCAACGGTGTCAGCACCGCCACCTGGACCGGGCGTGAACTCGCCAATTGGATTGCCGGCAAGGCTTCGGACAATCAACACCTGCCCATGCATCTACCTGCCATCGTACGTGGCAGGCCACCTCGCTTCCCGATGGCATTTTTGCGGCGCCAGTATTTACGCGCGGGACTGACCATCTGGAAATTACGCGATGTGTTTGGATGGTGAGTTTCTGATTTTTTACAGTGTAGGTACGCTCTAAACCCCATTTAGATGGTTTAGTCTCCAACTAATAAGGTTTAGAATGCAGCAATTCTTCAGTGAGGGAGCAACCAAATGGCCGAAACAGAATTTGAACAAATCGACGCCCGTGACATACCGGTTTCACGCTGCAAACCCCAGTCGGTCGCTGACTTCGAAATCGCCCTGCAACAATTTCAAAGTTACTTTGGTGACCCCACCGAGACTCTTGCATTAACACTGGAAAACGATCCCGAATTTGTCCTCGGGCATGTGTTTTTCGCCAGCGCATTATTAATGTTGAGCGAGCGCCAGTACATGCCGATGATTCGTGAGCATATCGAGACTGCTAAATCACTTGCCGGTAAATCCAATGACCGGGAAAAACAGTTGATTGTCGCTGCAAGGCAGTGGATGGAGGGTCGTTGGGACCTGGCCAGTCTCACCTGGGACAATATATTGACCGAATACCCACGCGATGCAATGGCCTTGCAATTGGGACATCTCACCGATTTCTACCGCGGCGATAGCGTCAATCTGCGTGATCGCATTTGCCGCGTGATAGGCAAATGGGATAATAGTGTACCGGGTTATTCGTACATTTTAGGTATGAAGGCATTTGGTTTCGAAGAGTGCAATCAATACGATAAAGCCGAGGCTGTCGCCAATATGGCGTTGAGCATAGAACCTCGCGATGCCTGGTCGATACACGCGCTAGCGCATACGTTCGAAATGCAGGGTCGCTACGAGGAGGGTAAAACCATGTACCGTAGTCGTGAAAACGACTGGGCGCCAGGCAACGGTTTTGCCTTCCATAATTGGTGGCATCTGGCGCTTTATCATATAGAACACGAGGATTTTGACGGTGCATTCGCGCTTTATGACGAGCAAATTTTACCGGCGGATTCTGATGTCTCGCTACAATTGCTCGACGCCTCCGCCTTGCTGTGGAGACTCCACCTACAGGGTGTTGATGTCGGTGATAGATGGGATCGACTCGCCGGTCTCTGGGCGGCAAAAACTACATTGGAAAATGGTTATTATGCATTCAACGATTTTCACGCGGTAATATCATTTGTCGGTGCCGGACGTATTGAAGAGGCCAATGAGGTACTCGCAGCGGTGGAATCAACAGCTAGAGAAGAAATCGGCGTCAATAATATGATGTGCCACGATGTTGGTATCGCAACCTGCAGTGCAATTATCGCATTCGGCCAACAGCGATACGGCGATGCAACAGAAAAGTTGTTGCCAATTCGAACCATCGCCCATCGTTTCGGTGGCAGTCATGCTCAACGCGACATTTTGACCCAGACCCTGATCGAATCGGCAATTCGGGGCGGTAATTTGGGGCTTGCAAACAGTCTGATCGGCGAGCGTATGGTGCACAAACCTCTGACACCATTGAGTCAGCGTTTTGCCATTAAGCTGGTGGCATAAGTACCCGGTTTTCCACATCGCGTAACCGGCTTTCCTTAGGGTTTTGCTAAACTACCATTTCACCTCGAAGCCACGTAAAATATCGCTGCCGAATCCTGGGCAACATTACCTATATCAGAGCGACTCCTGGCGTTAATCTAAATGGCCCTTCCTGAAAAGGCTCCTTCGGGCCGACAAATTTTTGCTTTTAAGGAACACTTAAAAGGTGTTTTCCTGGGCAGCGAAGAACGCTTTGCACCGGTCGATGGTATGCGCGCTATCACCATGCTGAATGTTGTGCTTTTCCATTGTCTGTTTGGATTCACCAAAGTTTACGACGAAGCAAAAAATTATGTTTTTGTCGATAATTTACCCGGTTACCTGAACTGGGTCTGGCAGGTACGCGGCTCTGACTGTCTTTTTCTGGTATCCGGATTTCTGATGGGCATAACGCTGATCCGTGAGTACCAAAAAAATGAATCGATTAATGTCATGCGTTTTTACAAACGCAGGATGATGCGCATCTATCCATTATTCCTGGTGGCGCTGGCGATTTATACGATGGTCGACTTTGACCGTAATATTCAGTATTTGTGGTCAAACCTGCTATTGATCACCAATTTTTCTGCGGAGCAACGAAACATCATACCGGTCGGCTGGTCACTGGCGGTGCAGGTCCAGTTCTATCTGATCTCGCCCTTCATCGTCATGGTGATATTTCTCAGCAAGCACCGTTTATTGTTGTTCATTCTGCTACTCGTCGGGATGCAAATCTTACGCTATGTAATCGTCTTCACCCATCCTCAGCTCAACGATATTCCACAATATTATTATTACCTGGATTTAGCGAAAACCCGCTTACAGGCTGACCTTTTATACTACAACTTACACACTCGATTCGGGCCGTTCGCTTTTGGATTAATAATTGCCTATATTGGACTCACTAAAGGCAAAGAAATAGCCGCTTTAACCCAACGCTTTCCACTAATCAATATAGCTGCTTACACCCTGGCTTTTTTATTGATGTGGTGGGCGAGCTATATTGCGATTCATAATCCAGCCGACCCTTATTACCAGGACCTTAGCGAGCTTAGAAATTTAAACTATATCGCCACCAACAAAAACCTGTTTGTCTCGGGATTCGCGGTTCTTGTATTTTTTGCCATTTACGGTAACAGGGAACTCAATCCGATCAGGTGGTTTGTGTCACGAAAATTCTGGTTTCCAATTACGCAGCTCATTTTGCCGATTTACTTTTTCCACTTTATTTTTCTGGTCCTGGCAGCTGCCCTCATATTTGGAACCACCGATGAAGAGGCCATACCGATGGTATCTGATTATCACATTTTTGCCGTATTCTCTTTAACCGTTGCATTCACCTTCATATTCTCGGTTTTTTTCCACGTTTTCGTGGAGAAGCCTTTTATAAATATGAGAAATTGATGTTAATGCTCTCGCAAGCTTTCCTAAAGACCCATTCCCCGTAGGTTAGAGTTCGTTACATGGGCAAGGGTTGTTCCGAAGCGTCGGACCGCTACAACCCCTTTGCATTTCCACCATCCATGGCGGTCATGTAACTTATTAGAGCACCGACAGTAGGTGCCTCCAGGCAATGCAGGAGCAATTGCCGAGAGGGACGAAGCCCAACCTACCTGATTATTGCGTAAATTTAATATTGCTCGCGCCCTTTAAGCTCATCGAATGGTGTCATGATAGTTCGCTGAAATGCTTCACGCCTCGACAGCCGCTGATACCAGGCCATCAGGTTGGCGGGTTTTTCAACCTCCATGCCCATTTCAAAATAACGGTACAAGCCGGTCGCAGCCGGAATATCTCCCATCGAGAATGCCTCTCCTGCGACAAAGTCATTTTGCTTTAAATGACCGTCCAACATTTTAAAGTGTCGTTCGCACTGTGATTTTGAATTTTCGATTTGTGCACCGTCCCGCTTACTTTCCGACTTTCGATAAAATCCCCAGAACAGATCCATAAAATCAGGCTGCAAGGTCGCCTGTTCCCAATCCATCCACCTATCTGCATAACTGCGTTGAAGAGGGTTATCCAGCCAAAGTGAGTTTGCACCATAAGCGGCTGACAGATAACGAACGATGGTGTTAGATTCCCAGATAACCGAGCCGTTATCTATCAGTACGGGGACTCGTGCACGCGGATTCATTGCTAAAAATTCCACTGTTTCCAGGTCACCCACCTGACTACCGACATCGTGGTGTGCGTAATTTATTTTTAACTCATCCAGTACCCAGAGTACTTTCTGCACGTTGTATGAATTTTTCCTGCCCCAGAGTTCAATCATCGTTATCCCCAAAAGTAAGTCTTTAGTGGCTAGCAGGTTGGGCTGAGCGGTCTCAGCGCAACCTGCGAGCTACCTCGGAGCTCGGTCACGGTATTAGCCTATTGTTTTAAATATTTAAATAGTGGCCGAGTCGTCTATTGACGCAATTTGCTTTTCCAGTTTTTTCTCCGACACCGGAACGCGAGTCCTCATCGGTTGTGCAAAACAGGCTATACGAAACTCCTCGATCATCCAACGCAAATCGTTCAGCTTTTTATAGTACTTTTTTTCGTTGTCGCTAAGTGCCAGATACCGATTCCAAAAGTGTTGTACGAGCCCCAGGTTGGTTTCGATACGCGCCGAATCAGCTTTATAATTTTGCAGGCGTTTTTGAATCGCCTGAAAATAAATCGGAACACGCGACAGGTTGGTTATCGCTATGTCTCGCAAGAACCCGTCATACACCAGATAATTACATTGTTGCCGCATGTCCTCGATATGCTGCGGTGGTAAGTGGGATTCATCGAGCCCGTTATTCACTTGCCGATATAGCGTCAGTATTTGACAGGCAAGCCCGGCTATCTGGTTTGCATGCTCGACAAACTGTTTTTCATTTTGCTCCACACACTGCCTGAATGCTGCTTTGCAATCGGGTGGTTTACCATCCAGAAAACAGGCGAACACGCTGGCGAGTAATACGTCTTCGATTAGCTCCGACTTGCTTGCCATTGAACTGTACATCAAGGCTGTTGAATCGATATCCGGTAGATTTTTTTTAAGATATTTTATTGTCGGTTTCAGTTGCAGATAGATCAATCGGGCGATTCCAGTGGCGTGATAAAAATTCGCATCACTCTCGGTTTCAAATAATTCAATGGAGACCGATTCTTCGTAATCGACCAGTGCCGGGTAAGCACAAATCTTTTGCCCATTTTGTCGCATCGTCATCTGCGATTCCCAGCGCTCGAAATCCCAGTCGGTTAATCCGCTGCGCGCAATCGACGCGTCGTGCTGCACCTGCTGCTCAAAATTCGCATTGGCCTGTTCACCGAACTGCAACTGCAGGGAATGTAAACTATCCGATTGAGCGAGGCAATTACTGTCCGCTTGCAGCCAATAGTGCATGTTGAAATGCCGGTCTATCTGATCCACTTGCCAGTCGGTCGGCAATATTTTAACGCCTGTCATTTGTTGCAATGCGGTTTGTAGTTCCTGGTAAAAATTACCCCCGGTGCTTATACGTTGAAAACAGGCTTCGCTGAACTCGCTGACCGGGATAAAGTTTTTGCGTAGCTTTCGAGGCAGGCTGCGGATCAGGGCTTCGATTTTCGCTTTCAGCAGACCCGGCACCAGCCAGTCAAAATCGGCATCGTTGAACTGGTTCAATAGCGGCAACGGGATTCGCACGGTGACCCCGTCAAATTCGTTGCCGGGATCGAATACATAATCGAGCTTCAAAGTTTGATTGCGCAGGTGAATTTCGGGCGGATAGTCGCGCACGTTGTCATCGGTGACTTCCTGGTCGACGAGATCTTTCTCGGCAAGTCGAATCTCGTCGATTACCGCCTTCGTCTGTTTATGCAACCAGGCTTCAAAACTCGGCGCATCTACCGCTTCGGGTGGCAACCTCTCGTCATAAAATTCGTACAACTGCCGATCACTGATCAGAATATCACGCCTGCGCTGTTTATCTTCCTGATGCTGGTAGTAGTCGATCAGCTTTCGATTGGACCTGATCACTTCGATTTTAGTTTGATAATTACCTTCGACCAGTGCCCG
>Ga0255049_10001136_pt1 | contig 15127 bp, 10 predicted proteins | sample JV7_2_3_MG_FD_183615 | JGI IMG/M metagenome (GOLD analysis project Ga0255049, IMG submission 183615) | Seawater microbial communities from Jervis Inlet, British Columbia, Canada - JV7_2_3 | ecosystem: Environmental > Aquatic > Marine > Inlet | place: Canada: British Columbia | collected 2016-10-06
ACCAGAAGGGGATCATCCACCGCGATTTGAAACCGTCGAACGTGCTGGTGGCGATCCAGGACGGCGAGGCGGTGCCCAAGATCATCGACTTCGGCGTGGCCAAGGCGACCGAGCACCGTCTGACCGAGCACTCGGTGTTTACCGAGCTGGGTGTGCTGATCGGTACACCGGAGTACATGAGCCCGGAGCAGGCCGACCTGACGGCCCAGGACATCGACACGCGCACGGACGTCTATTCGCTGGGTGTGTTGTTGTACGAACTGCTCGCCGGTGCGCTGCCGTTCGACTCGCGCGAGCTACGCGAGGCGGGTTTCGACGAGATCCGGCGAAAGATTCGTGAGGAAGACCCGCCGAAACCGTCGACACGTTTGAGCACGCTGGGTGGCGAAGAGACGACCGAGGCGGCAAAGGCACGTCGCACCGACGCGATATCGCTCAGACGCCAGCTCACCGGCGACCTGGACTGGATCACGATGCGTGCGCTGGAGAAGGACCGCACGCGGCGCTACGGCTCTCCCAACGAGCTGGCGGCGGACGTCGGGCGTCATCTTGCCGACGAGCCAGTGCTGGCGGGTCCGCCGAGTGCGGGGTATCGGGCAAAGAAGTTCGTCCGGCGGCATCGGCTGGGAGTGGGTTTCGCGGCGGTGTTGGCCTTCGTGCTAATCGGCTTCGCGGTAACGATGGCGGTGCAGGCGCAACGCATCGCGAACGAACGCGACCGCGCCAACCTGGAAGCCGACCGCGCCAACCGCGAGGCGGACACGGCGAACGAGGTCTCGACATTCATGGTGCGTTTGTTCGAGATCCCGGATCCCGGCGAGGCCCGCGGCAACGAGGTCACGGCGAGAGAGATCCTGGACAAGGGCGTGAAGCAGATCGAGCGCGGGCTGAAGGACGAGCCGCTGACGAAGGCGACCCTGATGCACACGATGGGAAAAACGTACCGGGGGCTTGGCCTCTGGGAAGGAGCCGACTCTCTCTTGACGCAAGCGCTCGCTCTTCGGGAAGCGCATCCGGAGGCCGAGTCCCACGATCTGGCCCGAACCTTGTTCGAGCTGGGCATGATTCGCCAGTTCTCCTACGATATGGGCGAAACTCGCCGATATTGGGAGCGCTGCCTAGCGTTTCAGCGCCAAGCGCTCGCGTCCGACGATCCAGAATTGGCTTTGACGCTGACGTGCCTTGGAAACTTTGCAAGGTTGGAGGGTAGAGCCGCTGACGCCGAGCGTCAGCTACGAGAGGCGCAAGCGATTCATCAGCGCAACCCGGAGTCGGATTGGAGGGAGGCGAATAACGAGCTATTGCTCGCCCTTGCAATAGTAGTGGAGGAAGAAAACCGCGACGAGGCCCTCAATCTGGTTGCCAAGGGATTAGAGACTTACGAGCGTGTCCGACGCAAAGGTGGATATTGGGATCCGCTCGTTGAAACTCTAGCCTATGCCGCTGGCGTGTATACAGCTACTGGAGACCTCAATACGGCAATAGATCTATTCAAGCAAGAAGTCGATCGTCGCGAAACGGAACTCGGACCCGAGCACCCGGCAGTCGCAGCAAGTCTGGCGCACTTGGCGAATCTGAAAAGGGAGGTCGGCCTCTCAGAGGAGTCTCGAGTGTTGCTGGAACGGGGGCTCGCGATGGAGCTACCGGACGGCTTAAGAGACAACCTCATGACGTATTTGAGCAAGACGCTACTGAGTCTCGACGACGTCGAGGGCGCGTACGAGTACCGCCGGCGGGTCATGGAGGTCCGAGAGGCGAACCCGAATCTGGCCCGGAGCCCGATGTTATTGAGCGGACGCCTCCAGCTCGCACACCTGTTGATGCGCCTGGGGCGACCCGCCGAGGCCCGGGTGAACTACCAGGGCGCGATCGAGCTGTTCACCGACGGCGAGAAGACGGGTCGCGGCGAATCGACGCTGGGCGTCGGCGTCGGGGCGATGCACGAGTTGGCCGTGCTGGTCGCCGAAGCCGGCGAGCACGGGGACGCCCTCCGGCTCTTCGAGATCGCCGCGCTCTACGCGCAAGAGTACTCGGACATAAGCCAACGTCCCACGCTGCAGGCCGCCATCCACCGCGACTGGGCCAAGCTGCTGCGCCGCACGGATCGCGATGCCGAGGCTGCCGAGCATGAGGCCCGTGCCGCCGAGCTGAGTGCCAACGCCGCTGAAGCCAGGGACGCGTGACTCCGCTCGCGCATCGCCCGCCGTGGTCGAGCGACTTCCGACCCGCCGGCGGGGTTAACGATCGCGCCAGTATCCGGGCCGACGCCGACCGTGGGCAACTGCAAGTACTTCGACGTGGCCCGACTTCACACGGTAGACAATGGAAAACGGGAATCGACGCAAAACGAAGCGACGCCGTTCAGCCGCGACCACCGGCCACCGCTCGGGAGCTTCGACGATGCGAATCAAGGCCCGCTCAAGCTCGGCCAGGAACGCTTCAGCGGCTGCGGCGTTGCGTTCGCGGTACCAGCGAGCAGCGCCACGCGCTTCTTCGATAGCCTCGGGGTGAAAGCCGATCGGTGAATCAGGCTTCACGCCTCGAGAATCAGGCGCCGCGCCTCGGCCCACGGAACCAGTTCGACGTTGCCTTCGTCGAGGTCTCGGGCTCGACGGTCGATTTCTTCCTGCCAGGCAACTTCCGCACCTTCGTCGCTCGTGCCGTCGAGGCTCTCGATCAAACTTGCGATCAACGCGGCGCGAGCCTTCGGAGGAAGTCTCAGCGCCTTCTCGAGGAGTTCCGTCGCTTCGCGGGTCATAGGGGTATTGTACGGCTGGCCACGCTGCCGATCAATCGACATGCGATCCTTCGCGTTATCGACCGGAAACTGACGCGATGATGACGCGGACTACTCCGCCTCCACCAACTCGACGTTGAAGATCTGATCGAGACCGGAGTAGTTGAAGACATCACCGAGATGCTTGCTGACGTTGATCAGTTTCAGGGCACCGTTCGCCTCGAATCGCTTCTGCGTCTTGAGCAGGACGCCCAACCCCGCGCTCGAGATGTACTCGAGTTCCTTGAAGTCGATGACCCGCGGTTCCGCCAGACCGTCCAGGAATTGCTGGACCCGCGGCGCCTGCGCGGCGTCGAGCCGTCCCGAAAGCGCGACCTCGCCGTTGTCTCCCAATCGAATGTCCAGCATGTCTAGCCGTCCAGCGTCTTGACGAACGTGGTCTTTCCGCGGCGATCCACGTATTCGTATTCGATTCGATCCATCATCTTCTTGATCAAGTGGATGCCCAGCCCTCCCGGTTCGCGCTCGGACAAAGGTCGATCCACCCGGACTTCGGGGACCTTCGTGACATCGAACTCATCGACGTCGAAGTCGGTCAGGCTCACCGACAACTCGCGATCCGCTCGCTCGAGCCCGATCAGAATCTCGGCCTCGCCGCCGCCGTACTTGAGCATGTTCGTGAACAGTTCCTCGGTGGCCAGGGTCACGGATTCGAGATGATCCGGGCCGACGCCCTGCCGGGTAAAGAAGCCCTCGAGGAACTCGGAGATCTCGCTCAGGGAGTCGAGGCTCCGCTTGAAATACATCTCGATTCGGCCCGGGTTTTCGTCCCGCATTGGCGTCGAGCCTAGCACGGTCGCACCAGACCGAGTTTTGTGGGAACCCCGGGAGCGATTGCTGCGTCGTTCTCCAAGGAGGGAGGTGCCCCATGATCCGAAATCGCCGGGGTTGGGTGCTGCCGAGCGTCGTTTGCCTGGGCCTCGGGGCCTGTGCCGGGCTGGAAGCGCTGCCCGAGGGCGTCGACGGGGTGTGGAAGGCGCGGCGGCCGGGCGGCGGCGACCAGGTCCGCCTGGACATTTTCATGGGGCCGATGGGTCTCCGCTCCACCGAACAACGCCACATGTGGTTCGATCTCGGTGAGCTCGAAGGGCTCGACGCGAGTGCGTTTCGTGGATCGGAGCCGTTGACGTTCCGTCTGGACCGTGATGCGGGAACGTTTCACTTCGAAGGAACCTCCCGTCGGCGGCCGCGCGGGAGCTTCCGGTTCGAAGCTTCCACGGCGTACCTGGACCGCCTCGCACAACTCGGGGTCACCGAGATCGCTCCGAATCTCTTGGTGTTGCAAGCGCTCTACGGGGTGTCCGGCGGTCTGGTCGAGGCCTTGCTGGCGGGCGGCTACCGCGACACCGACGCCGAGAACCTGCTGAAGCTCGAGTACTACGGCTTGCGCCCGGACTGGATCGCGTCGATGTCGCGTTTGAAGGGTCCGCCGAGCTTTCGGGAATTGATTCAGCTGCACAGGTACGGCGTCGGTTCCCGCGAGGTCGATGCATGGGTCGAGGCGGAGTTGCAGGATCTCTCGGTCGACGACCTCCTTCGCCTGTACCGGCACGGGTTCCGTGCGGCCGACGCCGTCGTGTATCGCCGGCACGGGTTCGACGAGGTCGACGCGTGGCTCACATTCCACCGCAACGGGGTTCCCGAGGAGTTGATCGTGGCAATCGTCGAATCCGGTGGACCGGAGCTCGATGTTTCCGGCGTCGTCGGGATGTACCGCCACGGTATCGGTCCGGGACGCGTCCGCGAGGCGGGCAAACTGATCGAGGCGGGTTTCGATTGGGATGCGCTGGTCTACATGTGGCGACACGGTGTCGATACCGACTACGCCGATACGCTGATCGGGGCCGGTTTGGACGGGCTGGATGCGCAAGCGATTACGCGTTTGGCCGCCAACGGCCTGGCGACGGACTGGATCTTGCGCGTTCGAGCGGCCGGTGGCCAGGATCTCGATCTCGAGGAGCTGATCCAGTTGCGGCGTCACGGCGTGAGTGCGCGAGCCTACGAGGCGTTCGCGGAAGCGGATTTCACGTCGCCCGACGACATCCGGCTACTCGTTTCCTCGGGCGTGGACGCCGAGTGGGTGGAACGCGTGCAGGAACACGTGCCGGAGACATTCGACGCGGAAGCGTTGGTTCAGTTACGGCGAAACGACGTCGACGCGAGATTCCTCGAGCGTCTCGGCGAGGCCGGGTTCGACGACCTCGATGTGGACGAGATCGTGGAAGCGCGGCGCGCGGGGCTCGATCGCTGGCTCGAACGCCGGCAACCCTGACCCCTAGCGTTCGAAATACGTGGCGGCGTCGTCCCAGGCGGCGCGGTGGACCCGTTCGGGAGGGACGCCGGTGCGCGGTGTCGTCTCGATCAGGCCGAGGCCGTCGTACCGGAACCAGCGGATCGACGCGTCGTCGGCGCTCGTCACGGGGCTGCCGAGCAGGCCCGGTTCGCGTGGACGTGCCACGTTGAGCAGATCGGGCAGTTCGATCAGGCCGTCGATGGCGTGACGCCGGTAGGGGATCAGCTTCGTGATGTTGCCGCGCTCCCGGATCGCCGCGGCCAGTTCCCCGATCGTCGTGTTCGGCGATGCGTCGACGACGAGAAAGGTGTCGCCCGTCTGGATTCCGGCCAGGCCGGCCGAGACGTTCTCGAGCAGTCTCGTGTACGGCTTCGCGAGCAGCCGATAGTCTCCGATCTCCCGTTGGATCAGGAGCCCGTTCCCGAGCAGCAACGATGCGACTGCAACGGCAACGGAGGCCCGAACGAGACGCGCAAGCGCCGGGGTCCGCAGCAACGGTTGCAACGCCATGCAAGCGGCGCAAAACACGACCGTATAACCGATTGCGGGAAGGTAGAGATAGCGCGAGGACAGCTTCTCGAGCGGGACGATCGGCGCGCTGCACGCCAGCACCCACAGCAGGCCCGCGAGACCGGGCCCGCGGCGCAGCCCGTAGGCCGCGGCCGCGAAAGCCACGGCGGTGAGGATCAGCGTGAGCCAATCAAATCGGGCGTAGTCCCCCAGCCCGAGCGGGCGCAAGAGGATGAACGGCGTCTTCAGCAACAGGGCCACGGCGCCCGCGCCGGAGGTGTGCAGGTCGTCCTTGATCAGGACGTTCAGCAGGACGAAGCCCGCGCCGAGTCCGGCCAGACTGGCGAGGAACGCGCGTTCCCTGCGCCACTGCGGTAAGAAGAAGGGGATGGCCAGCATCGCGAACAGCGTGGTCTCCTTGGCGAACAGTCCGGCCGCCAGCAAGGCCAGGGCCAGCCAGCGCCGGTGGTGTCCCCGGCCGAGCAGCAAAACCAGGGCGGCGAGCGAGCATAGGGCGGCCAGTTGGTGCCCGCGTGCGGCGGGCCAGATCACGGCCTCCGACAGCCTGACGTTGGCGGCCCACAACGCGCTGCCGGCGAGCGCCACCCAGAAAGGTGCGCCGAGCCGGGAACACAACAGGAACAACAATCCGCTGGCGACGCCGTGCAGCAGGATCGAGTCCGCATGCCAGACCGCGGGATGGGCGCCTCCCAGGATCCAGTCCAGCCCAAAACTCGCGTGAAGGACCGGGTTGAAGTCGCGAAAGAATACGGTGAACACGTAGGACGGGCGCTCGAGCGTCGCGTTCATCCGGCCGAGCCACTGGTAGTCGTCCGAAAAGAATCCGACGCTCACGGCCGCGATGTAGAGCGCGCAGCCAAAGCCGCTCGACGCCAACGCGCCGGTCCACGTCCGGGCCCGTTCGGTCACGGTGCGTCTCGGAGCCGGAACAGGGCGCGGCGTCCTTCGCTGGCCAGCGGCGGCCCCAGCGAGCGTAAGAAATCATCGAGCTTTTCGGGCGACTCGGGCAACGTCCGCAACGAAGGGTAGTCCCGCGCCGAGCGCTCGACCCAATCGAGGTCGACCAGCAAATGGGTATAGCCCCCGCGGCGGAGCGCCTGATGGACTTGCTCGACGACGACCGCTCGCTCGAGGGCGATCGCGAACGGGTGCACGTTGAACCCGGTCGGGGCCGAACGTGGCACGGGAATCCGGTAGTGCCGCATTTCTCCCAGCAGCAAGACACGATCGCTGCCCGGGTCCCACACGAGCGAGTCGTGCTCCACGAGGCGTTGTTGCGGCCAGGAGCGGTGCAGGAAATCGGCCGGACTTTCTCGACCGAGGAACACGGCGGATCCGCCGCTGTATCGAGCAATCGACGCCAGGCTTGCCGGAACGTACGCCAGACCGGCGATCAAGGCCGCCGCGGCCGCCAGGCGCCAGACGCGCGCGTGCCGTGCCGTCAGCCATACGGCACCCGAAAACGCGACGCACACGAAGAAGGTCGTGGGAATCAGGAACCGCTCCCAGCGAAACGTGACGAACCAGATCGCGAACAACGCGGCGGCGATACCCAACGCCTGCCGAACAAGACGATCGCGCGTGGCTCCGAGGGTCGCGGCGGCGATCCAGACCACGAACGGCCAACCCCAGGCGGACCCGGGATAAATCCCCAGGCTCGCGGGGCCCAGCAAGCGGGGCGCCAACGCCCGAACGTCCGTCAACCCGGGCAGCCCGCCGCGGGCATCCCGCGTGAATGCCAGATCGCCCCCGGGGGCCAAGCCTTCCACCGGGAGCCAAGTGGAGAGAATCGGGGCGAACGGATTTCCCACGGCCACCCAATTGGCGATGAGCCAGGGCAGCAGCAACAGCAGCGGCGGCGCACAGAAACCAACGGCGGCACGGAATCGTCGAGCGATCCCAGCGTCCCGCGGTGCGTTCAACGCGGCAAAAAGAACTCCCGCGCCGAGCGGGACCAGGAGCCCGAGGTACTTGGTAAGGAGCGCGCCTGCGGCAATCCAGGCGGCGCGCCGGGCCCAACCGCAGCCGGGCTCGAGACGGGACAGGATCAGTGCGCCAAGGGTTGCGGCAACGAACGTCCCGTGGGCCAGATCGGCGGCCGGGATGCTCAACGCGAACAGGATCTGGGGGGTACCGAGCAGCGAAGCGAGTGCCAGGGTCCCGGCCCACGGTCCCCACGATCGGCGCGCCAGGTCGAACGCCGCGAGGGCCAACGCGGCGCCGAGCATGAGGTTGGCGTCGTTGGCCCAGGCCTCCCCGCCGAGCGCGAGTCCGATCCCGTAGAGCACCGACATGCCGGGCGGGAACCACGAATGCAGGTTCCAGTCGTAGGGAGCGATACGCCCCTCGAGCAGCCACAACTCGGGCTGCGCAAAGTGGTAGGCCAGGCTGTCGTAAAAGAGAACCGGCACCCGGTTCCAGGCCAGTCCCACGGCGATCGTCGCGAGCACCAGACCGATCCCGATCCATGTGGCACGGTTCGTCGAGTCAGGCACGAAGGGAACAAAGCGTGGCACCCGATCGCGGCGAACGTGTAGAGCGGTGGCCACGAGAAGGATCCCGAGCAGCGTCGCGATGGAAGCGCGGTCGAATCGGAAGAGCCCGACCGTCAGGAACGCGGCGATCAACACGGGCAGCCCCGTCAGGCCATCCCACGCCAGGTGGGCGACCCCGCGCAACCTGGAAGCGGTCAGCCAGGCGCCCACGCGCGCGGCGCCGAGATAGAAAGCACTCCAGAAAAGGAGCCTCAGGAACGTGTCTAGCAGCGTCATCACGAGCTGGTGGGTGCGACCCTACCACCAACGAACGGGGCGTTGGGCCAAAAAAAACGGCGCCCCGATGGGGCGCCGTCCAGGGGCTTGAACTTTGGGCCGGGGGGGGTGGCCCGCTCAAGACTCGTGGATCGACTCCAGGCTCGCAATTGCCTTGGTCATCTGGAGTTGATCCGATTTTGTCGCGGGGTAAAAACGACCTCCGCAGAGGATTCGCTCGTCCGACTCACGCGTCACGTGCGAAACCAAGATCTCGCCTTCGATTTCACAGCCTCCGACGCGCACGACGACGTCGATCAGGTGGCTCGAGAGCTCGACTCCGGACAGACCGTAAAACGGGAGCGCGAAGCACAGGCCGGCGCTGCTCATGTCCAGCAGTGAAAGGCGCCGCCGCTTGCCGGTCGGCTGGGGGTAGTCGAACTCGACGAAAGCCCGTTCGGCTCGCGGAACCGCCAGGCGCAGCTCCAGGCGTTTTGAAGTCTGGGTCACGGTGGCCGGCTCTTCGTTCCTCATGACTCTGATACTCCCCTTGAGGTCAAATCTGCTTGTTGTTCTTGCAACAACTGCATATGCGTCGATAACAAACTACCAATAGAACGAGCCCTCGCCATGGTCGATTTGGTAAGCCACGCGGGAGTCGACCGGAAAACCCCGACACGGCCGCTGCGACGAACCGAACCCCGCAGGCTCGGCCGTTCTCTCCGTTTGCCTTGAAATACCGGGCCAATGACACTTTCTGGCCTCTCGGGGGCCAGGCGACTAGGTTTCGCTTAGCTTGAAGAGGTTTGACATCATGGATCGAATCCAGACAAGCCGCCGCTTCCGGACGGCCGTTCTGGCTCTGGCCGGGTGCGCCCTGCTTGCGCCGACCATCGCCGCGCAACAGGCGATGTTCCGCAACTATACGGTCGAGGACGGCCTTTCTCAGAGCCAGATCGAGAGCATCGTGCAGGATGCTTACGGCTACCTGTGGTCCGGGACCCATCACGGCCTCTCGCGGTTCGACGGGCATACGTTCACCAACTTCACGGTTCGCGACGGGATCGCGGACAACATCGTGACCGCTGCCCACATGGACGCTTCAGGGGTGCTCTGGTTCGGTCATCCCTCGGGCAGCGTGACCTCGTATTCCGAGGAAAGTTTCAGCGTGCTCCCCGCCGGCCAGATCTGGCAGGGGAATGCGATCCAGGACTTCCTGGACGACCAAGGCACGTTGTGGATCGCCACCGATGGCGCCGGGCTTCTCGCGTTTCGGGGCGCTGACGCCGAGCAACCGGTTCCCGTGCCCGCAAGCCCGTCCCATGTTCGAGAACTGGTTCGTTGGCAGGGTCGGGTCTGGGTCGGGGCGGCCGATGGCCTGTATTCCTTCGAGCCGCCCGCCGACGACAGGCTCCCACAGTTCGACGCGCCGGCGATGCCGGCGCCGTTCGTTCACGACATCCAGGCCCTGCTGACGGATTCCGCGGGGAAACTTTGGATCGGCACATCGGATTCCGGGCTCTGGGTCCTGGCCGACCCGGCGTCCGTGCCGTTCCGGGTGACGGGATTGCCGACGGGACCGATCTCGGATCTTGCGTTGGGTGCGGACGGCTCGTTGTGGATTTCGGCGGAAGGGCGCGGTGCGTGGAAGATCGCGATCACGCTCAAGGACCGTGGCGCCCAGGAACTACGGACCTTTACGGTGGAGGACGGTCTCAACTACAACACGGTGCGAGACATCCATACGGACCGTGAGGGCAACGTCTGGTTCGGAACCAACGGCGGCGGCCTCGCCGTCTACCTCGGTGGATTGTTCGAATCGAGCGCGCATTCCGACAACCCCGAAGTCCTCGCCGTCTGGTCGATGGTCATCGACGACGACGGGATCATGTGGATGGGCACCGATGGCGGGCTGGTTCGCTACGTCCGCAAGGGCGCCACACGCGGGCAGGTCAGCGAACTCTTTACCGTCGAGGACGGGTTACCGCACAACGCGATACGCGCCGTGCACCTCGGCGATGACGGTGCACTGTGGCTGGCCTCCAAGGGAGGCGGCCTATCCAGGTTCGATCGTGCGACGGGTCGCGTCGAGCCGCTCGGGCCCTTCCCGACCGACAAGATGCTCTCGATGGTCGGCGGAAGTTACGGCGAGATCTGGCTCGGCACGTACGGCTGGGGCGTGCTGAGATACTTCCCGGCTCGCCCGGGCCGCCCCGCTAGGCTGGAACATTACCCGCTCACCGGGAGCGGAACCGGGACCGACGTCTACACGGTCTACCGGGACCGTTCGGGGACGTTGTGGGCCGGTGCCACCGATGTTGGCCTGGCACGCTTCGTTCCGGGCCGTGACCCGTACCGACACGGGCGCTTCGAGGTGTATGGGCCGGATCGCGGGATCGAACATCTTGCGATCGACAGCATCGTGGAGGATCGCAACGGATTGATCTGGGTTTCCGCGGACAACGGCGGCCTGTACCGTTTCGATGGCCAACGTTTCGAGGACATCGGAAGCGGTTCGGAACTGGCGGGCGAGAACGTGTACCTGGTGGCCTGCGATCGCTACAACAACATCTTCGCCGGAACCAATCATGGGCTCTACAAGTACGACCGCAAGGAAAAGCGCTTCACGTACTTCGGCAAGGACCACGGTTTTCAGGGGATCGAAACGAACGTCAACGCCGTTTACGAGGACCCCGACGACGGAATCTGGTTCGGGACCATCGCCGGTGCGATGCGCTACAACCCCGAGGCGGATCGGCCCAACAGGATCGCGCCGCAAACCCACATCAGCGGCATCCGTGTCTTCCTCGAACCGGTGGATCTCGTTCAGGCCGCGACGTTTTCGCATCGGGAAAACCACCTGACGTTCGAATTCGTCGGAATCTCGTTGAGTGCCCCCGAACGCGTGCGCTACCAGTACAGGCTCGACGGCTTTGACCGAGACTGGATGCTGCCCACCGATCGGCGTTTTGCGACCTATTCGAATCTGCCGCCGGGCGACTATCGGTTCCAGCTGCGCGCCGGCAACGGCGATGGGGTGTGGAACCCTCAACCGGTGGTCTACTCGTTTTCGATTCGCGCGCCGTTCTGGGGAACCTGGTGGTTCTATACGTTGGTCGCGATTTCGGCGATCGCCGTGGTCGTCGGTGTGCACCGCTGGCGAACGCGGGGCATCAGTACGCTGAACAGACAACTCGAAGAGAGCGTGCGGGAGCGCACGCGTGAGTTGATCCAGCGCAACGAGGATATCCAGGAGGTCAACGCGGCGCTCGCGGAAGCGTTGACGACGGCCGAATCGGCGTCCAAGGCGAAGAGCGAGTTCCTGGCCAACATGAGCCACGAGATCCGCACGCCGATGAACGGAGTCGTCGGGATGACCGGGTTGCTGCTGGACACCGCACTGACCCCCGAGCAGCGCGAGTTCACCGAGACCGTGCGCGGGTCGGCGGAGGCGCTGCTCACCGTCATCAACGATGTACTCGACTTTTCCAAGCTCGAAGCCGGCCGGGTGGAGATGGAGCCGATCCCGTTCGATCTACAGGTGTCGATGGAAGAGGTCGCCGAGATGCTCGCCCCTCGCGCCGAGGATAGTTCGGTCGAACTGGTGGTGAACTACGACCCCAAGTGCCCCACGAGGTTCGTGGCCGATGCCGGGCGCATCCGCCAGGTCCTGACGAATCTGATGGGCAACGCCGTCAAGTTCACCGAACGGGGCCACGTGCTGCTGGAAGCTCAGCTGCTTCAACGCCACACACACGAGGTCTCCCTCCGGATCGTGGTCGAGGATTCGGGCATCGGCATCCCCGAGGAAAAACTCGCCGCGGTCTTTGAAAAGTTCACGCAGGCGGACGCCTCCGCGACGCGGCGCTACGGGGGCACGGGTCTGGGCCTGTCGATCTCCCAGCAGTTGATCGAGCAGATGGGCGGCCAGATCCAGGTCCAGAGCCGCGATGGCCAGGGCTCGCGTTTCTGGTTCGATCTGACGCTTCCGCTGGATTCCGAACCGCCCAAGGCGCTGCCGACCAAGGCGAACTTCGATGGGCTACGCGTCCTCGTCGTCGACGACAACGATGTGAACCGGCGCATGTTGCACGAATTGCTCGATTCCTGGGGTTTGCGAAGTAGCTGTTACGACTCCGCGGAACAGGCACTCGCCGGGTTGCGCCGCGGGGTTGCCGATGGCGACCCGTACCAGATGGCGTTGCTCGACTACCAGATGCCCGACCAGGACGGCGAGGAACTGGGGCGGGCGATCAAGGCCGATCCCGAGACGGCGGCCACGTTGCTGATCATGCTGACCTCGGTCGGCCGCCAGGGCGACGCCAAGCGGCTCGAAAGCGCTGGTTTTTCCGGATACCTGCTCAAACCCATCCGCGCCAGGCAACTCCGCGCCACGATGGTGGCGGTCTGGGGCACGCACGAAGAAGGGCCACCCGTGGGCCTGGTCACGCGGCACACGCTGTCCGAGGCCAAGCCCCAGGAAGAGGAACCCGCGCGCAAGCAGGAGCCGCTCGCCCGTGTGCTGGTGGCGGAGGACAACCTGGTCAATCAGAAGGTCGCTGTACGGATCCTGGAGAAACTCAATTGCCGCGTCGACGTGGCCGCGAACGGTCGCGAGGCCGTGGAGCTCCTCGAATCGTTGCATTACGACGTGATCTTCATGGATTGCCAGATGCCCGAGCTCGACGGTTACGAGGCCACCCAGGAAATCCGCCGGCGCCAGGGAACGGGACGGCGGATACCCGTCGTGGCGATGACCGCCAACGCCCTGCAGGGCGACCGGGAACGCTGTCTGGATGCCGGGATGGACGACTACATGGCCAAGCCCGTGACACCCGCCGCCTTCCGCGAGATGCTCGACCGCTGGGCCGGCCAACCCGTGGGGGTGGGAACCGAGTAGGTCCCAGGGCTGCTAGTCTGCGTTTGCGGAGAGCGCATCGATGAGCGAGCTTGAACCGGACATCACGATCCCGCGGCACGAACTTCGCTTTGAGGCCACGACCGCGAGCGGCCCCGGCGGTCAACACGTCAACCGCTCGCGTACGCGGATCACACTGCTGTTCGACGTCGCTGCTTCGACAACCCTGACCGCGGATCAGAAACGACGCGTGCGCGACAAACTCGCGACCCGGATCGATCGTGACGGCCGCGTGCGTGTGCGTTGCGGACGCCACCGTAGCCAGGCGATGAATCGCGCGGAAGCCATCGGGCGCTTGGGCGAATTGATCCGCAAGGCGCTGCGGCGCGTTCCGCGACGGGTTGCCACGCGACCGTCGAAAGCGGCACGAAAACGGCGTCTAACGGACAAGCGCCAGCGCGCCGAGACCAAGCGTCGACGCCGCGCCCCGGATTCGGACGACTAGTCGTCGGTCGCCGCGCGGTCGGTGTAAACTGCGTCGCTTCCCGAAGATTGAGGACGTTTGGTTTGAAAACCCGTTTCCGGGCATGGGTCCTCGGCAGCGTCGCGATCGCCACCGCGTTCTCCCCGGGAACGTTTGCCTCCGGCTGGCGCAACGGCGAGCAGGGAGCCAAGGCCACGGCGTTGGCGTCCGCGTTCACGGCCCAGGCCGACGACCCGTCCGCCGTGACCCACAACCCCGCAGGCCTCGCGTTCCTCGAGGACCGTGCCTTTTCGGCGGGCCTGTCTCTGGGCCTGGCCTCGAGCAATGACTTTGTGGGTTTCGATCCCGCGCCCGGTGCGGGAACGGGTGGCCAACGGCGCATCGACCCGCAAGCCACTCCACACATTTACTGGGTCGAACCCGTGGCCCGACGCTGGGCGATAGGGATCGGGTTGAGTCGCGGGTCGGCATTTGAAACCAGCTGGAAAAACGCTGAAACATGGGCGGGCCGGTTCGAGTCCCGGCGCTCGGAGTTGCGCGCCTGGGATCTGAGTCCGGTGGCTGCCCTGCGGCTCCACGAACGCTGGGGCATTTCCGCCGGGCTGGTCGCTCGCTTCGCGGACTTCGCGTGGGCGCGCGACGAGAGCGGTTTCAACCCGGCGAGCCAGTTGGACGAGCCCATCGGCGTTTCCGATCTCGCAGCCGACCCGGCATTCGGTCTCGGCGCGGTAGTCGGCCTGCTCTACCGTCCGGACGGACACTGGTCGCTGGGGCTACGCTGGCGTAGCGGGATCTCCATGAGCATGGACGGGGAAGCGACATTCGTGCAGGTGCTGAGCGGTGACCCGGTCTTCGACGCGCTGGCGGCGGGCCTGCGGCCCTTCGGTCAACCCGTCGGCTGGAGCACACGGATCCGTTTCCCCGAGACCGCCGTATTCGGCGTGGCGTACTCCCTGACCCCGACGGCGGTGCTCGAGATCGATCTCGAACGCAGCGCGTGGAGTTCGCTCAACCGCACGATCCTTCGCATTGACGGGCAGCCCGCCCTCGACCGCGCGCCCTTCGCCGGCTGGGAATCTCGCATCACGACCCGAATCGGGCTACGCTGGAACGGTCTGGGGAACGGGGAATGGCGCGCGGGGTTGTTCCGCGATCCCACACCGCAGCCGGAAAGTAACCTCGGGCCGTTCTTCGTGGGGGCGGACCGCCTCGGTGCATCGATCGGGTTCGGGACCCGGGTCCAGCGCCTGCAGACCGATGTGGCGGTCGTCTGGGAAGAACACGAGGACCGATCGACGCGGACCCACGGGTTTGACGGACGCTACTCCACCCGGTTGCTGCGGATGGTCCTCACGTTCGGGTGGTAGGGGGAGGAAGCCGGCATGACACGCGCGATTCGTTTGATCCCGATCCA